>Ga0070741_10005084_pt1 | contig 29727 bp, 29 predicted proteins | sample Coa_R1_4_FD_66440 | JGI IMG/M metagenome (GOLD analysis project Ga0070741, IMG submission 66440) | Surface soil microbial communities from Centralia Pennsylvania, which are recovering from an underground coalmine fire - Coalmine... | ecosystem: Environmental > Terrestrial > Soil > Unclassified ... | reverse complement strand
CGGCATCCATCACGAAGTCCGGATTCGGGCGGTTGTCAACGGGTCGAATGGGAGAATTCCGGGCAGTCACGGTTCTCGTCAGGATATCAACCGACCTTGAGACTATTACGCCAAAACGCGTGCCGAGCAAATCGCCTTGCCGCATCGGCCCGATCGGTGGACAAGGCAAGCGGCGGCGCGGCGGGCGTCCGCCGGCGCGGGGATGTGGGCGCGCGGTGGAGATCCTGTGACTGCGCCTTCGGTACGGCGGCTTTCTTTAATTCGCGGATGATTCTTTCGCTATCCTCGCGTGCGCGTGCGGCGTCCGTTTGTCGCCGCCGCGCGAGGCGGAACGTGAGGAACAGTCCCGAATTCAAGCTTTGGCTCCAGGTGATGATCCAGGGGCTTTGGGATCTGTCGGCGGCGCTCGACTGCGCCGCGAGCGGAATTCCCTGCGACGAGATCGATCTCGGCGAGTTGCGCGATTGGATCTTCGAGGCGCGCGGCTTGGGATCGTTCGAGTGGATGTGCGAGATGATCGACGTCGATCCGGCGCGGGCGCGCGAGGTAATCCGCGAGTACTGGATTCAGCGCCTCGACGGCGAACGCGCGATATCCCTGGAATTCAGGCGCATTCCGGTCACCAACGGCAGGATGCGCCGTCAGGTGGCGCGGAGGCGGGCGGGTAGGATTAGGCGTCCGGCCGCGCCCATGGTCGCCGCGGCGGCGGTGGAGGCGTGATGGGCGGCAAACGGAAGACACGAAAATCCTCCTCGCCGAAGCCGCAGCCGCACGAGCTTGCCGAACAGCCCAGGACGGCGGAAATCGCGCAGGCTCCGGAAGCATCAGCCGGGACCCGACAGACGGAATCGGCGGTGACCTTCCTTCCGCACATCCAGGGCCCGGAAGACTACCGGCGGATCACGATGGAGCGGCTCGAGCATTTGTATGCCATCGCGTTCAGGAACGCGGATGACAACGATATCCGGGCGCTCAGGGTGGCGGTGGCGATCGTCATGCAGCAGGCGAGGATGAACGGGGTTGAAGCGCCGGGGAAAAAGGCGGAATCGGGCGAAGGGCCGAGGCCGTCGATCGCGATGCTGCGCGAGCTGATCGACGCCGCGGAGGAGAGGATGAAGGCGGGGGCCAAGGATGCGCGCGCGAGCGGAGGAGATGAAACCGGCGCGCGGGGCATCGCGCCGTCCGGCCCGAGTCCCGCTCATACTCATCCTGCAATCGGCGAACAATGAGCATGCGTTCATCATCCGGCGAGCGCGGCGAGTTTGCCGAACTTGGAAGCAGGCTGTTCGACCCGGTGCTGTTCGTCACGCACGTGTTCGACGCGGATTTATGGTGGATGCAGCAGCGGATCCTGAGGTCGGTGGCGAATCGGCCGCGGACCGCGGTGAAAGCCTGCCATGCGAGCGGCAAGACGATGCTGGCGGCGATGGCGGTGCTGTGGTGGATAGTTCGCTATCGGGACGGAATAGCGATCACGACCGCGCCCACGTGGGAGCAGGTGCGCGATCTCTTGTGGGGCGAGATTCACAAGGCGCTGCTGAGAAGCCGCTATCCCTATCCGCAGGTGCTTCAGACCGAACTGCGCTTCGGGCCGGGCAACTACGCGCTTGGGCTTTCGACCAATCGCGGAGTGCGGTTTCAGGGCTTTCACGGAGAGCATCTGCTGATCGTGATGGACGAGGCGCCGGGCGTCGCGGGAGACATCTGGGAGGCGATCGAAGGGGCGCGTGCGGGCGGACAGGTGCGCCTGCTCGCGCTCGGCAATCCGACGATCGCGAGCGGGCCGTTTCACGACGCCTTTACGACCAACCGCGAGGGATGGAGCACGTTCACGATCGACGCATTCCAGACGCCGAACCTGGAGGGGTTCCCGCTCGATGGGTTGCGCGCGATGAAGCGCGGGGTCGCGGAGGACGCCCTTGTGTTCGCATCGCCGGCGCGGCCCTACCTGGTGACGCGGCGATGGGTTTACGAGAAGTTCCACGAATGGGGGGAGAGATCACCGTTATGGCAGGCGCGCGTGCGCGGGCAATTTCCCGAACAGGCCGAGGATGCGCTTGTGTCGCTGGCATGGCTCGAAGCGGCGCGATCGAGAAGGAAAGAGGGCGCTCCGAACGAGCGCCTGTACGCGGGCGTTGACGTCGCGGGACCGGGAGAGGACGAGACCTGCGTGGCGGTGCGGAGCGAAAGCGGCCGGATCGTGGCGATACGCGCATGGCAAAGCGCGGACGCGCGGGGGGAGGCGGCGGCGTTTCTCGGGGAATTCCGCGCGCGGCTTGACACCGTCAACGTCGACAGCATCGGGATCGGCTACCACTTCGGGCTTCATCTGCAGGACCTCGGGTTTCCGGTCCAGATGATCAACGTGGGGGAGCCAAGCCGCGACAGCGCGAAGTTCGCCAACGCGAAAGCGGAGTTCTACTGGGGGCTCAGGATGCGGCTGGAAGCGGGCGATATCGGCGGACTCGAGGATGAAATCGCGATCGGACAGCTCGCCGGGATCCGCTACCGGCACAACCCGCGCGGGCAGATTCAGATTGAGTCGAAGGAGGAGGCGCGCAAGCGCGGAGTGAAGTCTCCCGATCGGGCCGAGGCGATCATGCTCGCGTTCGCAAGCCGCACTCCGGGGATAATCGAGTACTACAGGGAAAAGCTCGGGGGTGGCGCGAGCGCGGGCGCCGGCCTCAACGATCTTGCCGAAGAATACGAGCGCGCGGTCAAGGCGATGGAAGAGGGCGAGGCGTGGGCGGGCGCAACCGGCGCGGGGAGGGGACGGCGATGGGATCACGAAGGCGCATCGGGCGAATGAAGAAAACCGTGAATCGCGAGGCAGCGGCGAAGATCAGGCTCGACCCGTCGGCGGTTTTGTCGCAGGAGGCGCTCCGGCGCGCGATCGGGAGCAGCGTGCGCCGCGCCGTGCGCCGCGAGATCGCATCGCTGCGCGGCGGGGAATGGCTTTCGCCGCGGCAGCCGGCGGGAACGCTGCGGCCCGACGAGCAGGCGGCAGACTGGCGGTCATGGGACTATCCGCCGGGCTACAACACGAACGTCCAGCCGCGCAAGTACGAGCCCTACACGTTCGCGCAGCTCAGATGGCTTGCGCGAAACCTCGACCTGCTGCGCGAGGTGATCGAGCGCAGAAAGAACGAAGTGGCGAAGCTGCCATGGGACATCGTGGCGCGCCGCGGCGAACCCGCAAGCCCGGACGAGATAGCGGAGGTCAAGGCGATGCTGCGGTATCCGGACGGCGAGGTGCCGTTCACGGCGTGGCAGAACGCGCTGCTCGAGGACATGCTGGTGATCGATGCGCCGGCGGTATATCCATGGCCGGCGATGAGCGGGCGGATAATCCGGTTCGTGGCGATCGACGGCGCGACCATCAATGTGCTGATCGACGAGTACGGACGAATTCCCGATCCGCCCGACCCCGCCTATCAGCAGGTGATCCAGGGGATGCCGTACGAATTCTTCGCGCGGGACGAGCTGGTTTATATGCCGCGCAACGTGCGCACGGGCAGCCCGTACGGGTTCTCGCCCGTCGAGCAACTGGTGACGTCGGTTGCGATCGCGCTCAAGCTTGAGACGCGCCAGCTCTACTACTACACGGAGGGAACGATTCCGGACGCGCTGGTGGGCGTGCCGGAGAGCTGGACGGGCCGGCAGCTCGCTCAATTCCAGGCTTACTGGGACAACCTTATGCGCGGGAACCTGCATCTGAGGTCGGGCGGGGTGCGGTTCGTGCCGGGCGGGATGAAGGAAGTCGCGTTCAAGGACTACAAGTTCGACGTGGAGCAGTGGGAATGGCTGGCGCGGATGATATGCGCCGCGTTCCACGTGAACCCGCAGCCCTATGTCAGAAGCAACAACCGCGCGACCGCGGAAACCGCGCAGGCCGAGCAGCTCCAGGAAGGACTCGAACCCACCAAGATATGGTGGAAGGCGCTGATGGACCTGCTGATCGAGCGCTACCTGGGAAGGCCGAATCTCGAATGGGCATGGAAGGACGTGCGCGATGCGGACGCCGTGGAGCAGGCGAACGCTGACGCCAGCGACATCCGGGCGGGAATCAAGTCGCCCAACGAGGTTCGCGCCGAGCGCGGAATGGATCCCTATCCGGGCTTCGGCGACGAACCGATCATCGTCGCGGGAAGCGGCCCGGTGCTTCTGCGTTCGATCTACGGGAACGGAACGGTCGTCGAGGGAGAAGAATCCCGCGGCGATTCTCCGGCAGGTTCGAACGACGAGGAATAACCTGTGGATATCAATCGCCTGATTTGACAGCGGAACGATTTCGGCGGAGATATGGCGCAGTGAGTAATTCGGCGACGCCCAAGTGGGTAATCGACACTATCGAGAATTTTCTCAGGAGGAAGCCGTGGGGGAGGATCGAGATAAAGGTCAAGGGCGGGCAGGTCACCGACGTTGAATTGACAGAGAATCGCAAGGAGTCGAGCGCGGGATAGAAACTCGCGACAGGAAGCGGCGAAGAGGAGAACTCCAGCCTGATTGGGTAAACAGCCCGGTCAGGCTTTTTTGTTTCCATGGATACTTCAAGAGCACGATTGTTCAGCGGCGAAAACGGAATAACGCTTTACTGCCCCATCACCAAGATCGACAGGCGGCCCGACGGAACCGTGTGGGCGATGGGATGGGGCACGGTGTCGGACTATCGCGACGATCAGAACGAGATCGTGGATCCCGAGGGGATGCGGAGCGCGGTGGCGGAATGGGCCCCGTGGGGAAACATCCGCCTTCAGCACGATGCGGCGCGGCCGATCGGCGTGTGCCCGGAAGGGAACTGGGAAATCCGGCCTCATCCCGAAACCGGCACCGACGCGCTGTGGCTCAACGCGCACATCGTGGAGCCGACCGCGGTCAAGATGCTGGAGGAGGGCGTGCTCAAGGGATTTTCGATCGGCGGCGTGTGCCTGGAGAGGACACCCGAGACGGTGGTGGACGACCAGGGAATCGAGCGGTGCGCGTTCCGTCTCAAGCGATTCAAGCTTTCGGAAATAAGCCTGGTGGACAAACCGGCGTGCGACCTCGCCCGCGTGGAGCGGATCGAAATCGCCAAGCGCGCGGAGGACGACGCGGTCGCCGCAACCACGCAATGCGCTCCGGAGCAACAGGGGCGCGAGGGCGGATCGCTTCGGAAATTCGTCTCGCGGATGTTCGGCAGGCGCGACACGGACGCGAGCGTTCATATCGATGAGGGGCGGCTTGCGGCGGTGGAGAAGGGCGATGGCGGGTCCGCCCGGGGCGCGGAAACCGCGCGGCCGCCCCTCGCCAAGTCGCTCGGAACGATAGCGTTTCTGGCTTCGAGACTCGATGCATGGAGAGACGACATCGAGGCGATGAAGGCGGCGGCGGGTGCGCTCGGCTGCGAGGCGATTTCGAAGGGCGGCCGTGAGAAGGCGGAGCGGATGGTTCGGGAGATCGAGGAGTTCAGCCGCGTGCGAGACGGGTTCGCGCGGCTGATGGCGGAGATTGCGCAGGAAAAGGCCGGCCAAATCCGGACCGGCACGGAGGAGGAAGACGAGATCATCATGGACGCGGCCAGGGTATTGAAGGCAATCAACCAAGCGGCGAGCGAGGACGAGTCTTGGAAGGCGCATGGCGAGCGCGGCGCCGCGAGTCTCGAGCATCTCGCCCGATGCGTCGCTCACCTCGACAAGGCGGCTCATCACCACGGCCTGCTCGGAAGCCGGCTCGACGCGCTGCACAAGTGCCGGAAGGCCGCGGGCGACGAAGCCTCGGAGCACATCGAGCGGGCGCGGGAGCATCACGATTCCATCGCGGAGCATCACGAGCTAGCGCGGCTGCACCTGGAGAAGGCGCGCAACGCGGAGATGGATGGGCAGGCGGGCGGCCACGGCACGGAGGCGCGAGCGACGACTATCGAGGAGATGATCGCATCGGCGCTGGGCGCGGGCGAGGTGCGCAAGGACGCGGCGGCGCAAATCGTGGGCGAGATGATCGCGCTTATCCGCAAGAACGCGGAATTGGAGGCGCGGCTTGCGGCTCTCGATCAGACGCCGGCGCGGCCGCGGGCGCGGCTGTTCGCCGTGCACAAGGGCGACGCGGCGCGGATGCTGACAGAGCAGGCCGACGGGCGGCGCGGCGGCGAGTCGCCCGACCCGGCGGATCGCGATGCGTTCAGGAAGTCCTACCGGCAGGTGTTCGCCAATCCGCGATCGATCCGCGACCCGATATTCAAGGGGAGCGCGGGCGGGTCGCTCTGAGCCGGCGATTTCGAGCAGACATTGCGGAGGAGAGAGAGGGAGCAATGGCAAATCTGGTTCAGGAATTGATCGATCAGGTGGTAATCGGCGCGAAATCGCGCCTGCTGGACGACCTGCAGAAGGCCGACAGCTTCTCGGCCGGAATCAACGGCCAGCAGCTCGTATGGTACGACCTCGACGAGTCGGTTCGTTACCTCTATCCGTTCGAGGAGCAGGTCCCGCTGGTGGCGGGCGACGCGCGCAGGGGCATTCCGCCGTTGCCGCGGGTGCCGGCGCGGGGCGGCAACGCGACGCACTGGAAGACCGTCACCGCCATCAATCCTTCCAACCTGTCGGGCGGCGTCGCGCGCGGGCAGCGCGGCGGAACCATCGCGGTCGACACCCGGGACATGAGCGCCGCCTACAAGTCGCTGGGACTCGAAGCGTCGATCGATTTCGAGACGCGGTACGAGGAGGGCGAGCTCAATCCCGATAACCTATCGACCGCGGTGCAGTCGGCGCTTCGTTCGGTTCTGATCTACGAGGAGAAGTGCGCGATCTTCGGCAACTGCTCGCTGGCGCTCGGGGTGACGCCGACTCCCGCGCTTACGGCATCGGCGACGGGAGGTTCGCTCGGGTCGCAGACGCTTTCGGTGATCGCGGTGGCCCTGACGGGAGAAGGCTATTACGGCTCGTCGGTGGCGGGCGGAGTGCCGGCGCATGTGACGCGGGCCAATGCGGACGGGACTACGGCGGTTTACGGGGGCGGCAGCGCGAAGGCATCGGCCGGCCAGGCCGTATCGGTGACCGGTCCGACGGGAAGCGTCGCGGCGACGGTTGCACCGGTGAGCGGCGCGGTCGCCTACGCCTGGTACTGGGGCGCGGCGGGAAGCGAGACGCTGGGAGCGATAACGACGGTCAACTCGGTGTTGATCACCGGCCCGGCGGCGGGGACGCAGCAGGCATCGGCGCTCTCCGCCGATCACTCGCAGAATGCGCTGGTGTTCGACGGGATTCTGACGCAGATGGCGGGGCAGTCGTTCGGGGCCTCATCGGGCAGCTACGTGGGCATCCAGCCCGCAGGCCCGGCAGGAGTGGGGACGGGACTGACCAGCGACAACAACGGCGGGATCGTCGAGTTCGACGCGATCCTGAAGGATCGGTGGGACAACTACAAGCTCGGCTTCGACCGCATCCTGTGCAACTCGCAGGAGGCGATCAACATCAACCGCAAGGCGCTCAGCGGGGCGGCGAGCGGGGCGACTTCGCTGTTTCGCTTTCAGATCGATGCGAACCGGGGCGAGGGAATCGTGGCGGGAAGCCGGGTGATCGCCTATCACAACAAGTTCACGGGACGCGACCTCGACGTGGTGGTGCATCCGTGGATTCCGCCGGGGACGATCGTGTTCTGGAGCGATCGCGTGCCGTACGCGCTGTCGAACGTCGCGAACATCATCCAGTTCAAGGTTCGCCAGGGCTACTACCAGATCCAATGGCCGCTGGCGACCCGCCAATACCAGTACGGGGTGTACGTTGACGAAGTGCTGCAGAACTTCTTCACGCCCGCGTTCGGGATGATCACGAACATCGGGAACGCGTAGAGGGCGAGGCGAGGAAGGGGCGGAGGACGGGATGCCGCCGTGCTTCGGCGGCATCGTCCGTCCTCCCTGGTCGAGTTCAACCGGAGAAGGGAGATTGCGATGAGACTGTTTCATCCTGACTACAGCGGAGTCGATGTGGGAGTCGGCGGCAGGCAGTACCGGGTGGAGCGCGCGAACGGCGGCGCAGGAGCATATGTGAACGTACCCGACGAGCTCGGTCATCTGCTCTTCGATCACGGTTTTCGCAAGATCGATGCGATCGATATTGATGCGGTCGCCCGCGAAGCGATGAAGGCGCAGGGGGGCGAGGAGGGCGTGAAGAAGGCCCCGAGGGCGAAGGCCTGAGGGGGCTTCATCGCGAGCGTCGAGGCGCAACGCCATGCCGGTTCCATCGCCCGATCCAACCGATCTGACCGATCTTGCGACGGTGGAGCGCTTCCTGGGGCTCCCGCCGGGAAACCAGGACGAGCCGCTGCTGCAGGGCGTGATCACGGCGGTGTCGGCGGAGATCGAGACGTACTGCGAGCGTGCCTTCATGATGCGGGTTTGCGAGGAGGTGCGGAACGGGAACGGCCGCGACACGATGAGCTTTCTGAACGCGCCATGCAGGTCCGTGAGCCTTCTTCTGGTCGACGGTATCGCGGTTGCACCCGCGCCCGACGCGGTGAGCGGAGGCTACGTGTTCGACTCCGAGAGCATCCGCCTGCGCGGGGCGGCGGGCCCGGGGACGATCGTGTTCACGCGAGGCCAGGGGAACGTGAGGATCGAGCTTACGGCGGGATATTTCACGCCGGGCCAGCGGGCGCTCGGAGTGCCGGAGCCGGCGGGAGTGCCGTCGCTGCCCGCGGATCTGCAGATGGCGGCGACGGAGATGGCGGCGCTGCGCTACCGGCAATCGAAGCGATGGGGTGACACGGGGTTCGGGATCGGTGCGGAGCGGGTGAACTATTTTGTCGGGGAGATGGCGGCGGCGACGAGGCTCAAGCTCGAGCGTTATCGCCGGGTGGTGCCGGTTGAGCCGTGAACTCGCGCGAAGCGATATACGCGGCGTTGTTCGCGCGGCTTCAGGCGGTGAACACGACGCTGGCGGCGGGGGCGCCGGCCATCCAGACCTTCACGCGCAGGTTCGTGCCGACCTCGAGGATGGATCTGCAGCCGGCGCTGGTGATGGTGGAGACGGGCGAGGAATACGACTATCCGGGGGCGGGACTGCCCGCGCGGATCGTTCTGGCCGCGCGCGTGTTCATCTACACGCGCGACGGCGCCGATCCCGATGCGGTATCGGCGACGGCGCTCAACCGGCTCATCGATTCGATCGAGGCGTCGCTGTTTGCGGTTTTTCCGGGAGAACAGACGCTCGGGGGACTCGTGAAGTGGACGCGGATGGCGCGGCGGAGGACGGTTTACGACGCCGCGCAGGACGTGACCCAGGCGACCACGACGATGGACATCAGGATGCTCGCGTCGGTCTAGGAATCGATTCCCCGCCGCCGCGGGCGCGAGCAACTCGCAGGCAACAGGAGCGGAACTATGCAGGTCGGATTTGGGAGCGGATCGTTGTGGGGCGCCGTGGGACAGTTCGCCGACGGATCGATTCCCGCCGTCCCCACGATCGTGAAGGTGGGAACTCTGCAGGAATGGTCACTCGACGTCCATTGGGATATCCGCCAGCTCTAAGGCGGATTCGACTCGCCGGTGGCAATCGGAAGAGGCAAGGCGAGGTACCCGTTGAAATTCAAGTTCGCGCAAATCAACGCGAACGTGCTTAACGCGCTCGTGTTCGGGGTGCCGGGGCAACCCTCGGCGGGGGAGACGCTGATGGCGGAGGACGAGCCGCATACGATTCCCGCATCGTCTCCGCACGAGATAGCGGTGACTCCGCCCGATTCGGGGACGTTCGCGGCCGACTGGGGCGTGCGCTACGCGTCGAGCGGCCTGACGCTTGCGAAAGTCGCGGGTGCTCCAGCGTCGGGACAGTACAGCGTGAACGCCGGCGTGTATTCATTCGCCGCGTCGGATGCGAACGCGGCAATACTCATTTCCTACGAATACACCGTGCCCGGGGGATACACAGTGCAGGTGAGCAGGCAGCTTTTGGGTTCGCTCCCCACCTTCAAGTTCTTCGGCAAGGTGATGTTCGCGGGACGGCAGATGACGGTGAAGATGAACCAGGTTGTCGCCTCGAAGCTTTCGATGCAGACGAAGCTCGATGATTTCATGATCCCCGAGATCGATGCGGAAGCGTTCGCCGACGCCTCGGGGGTCGTGATGCATCTGTCGATGGTCGAGCTCTGAGGCGGGCGCGCGGAGGGGGAGAGCGATGGGATGGTACTCGGGAAGGGTGAGAGAGCCGTTGCTCGACGGCGCGTCCGTGAAACTTGCGGGGCAGGAGTTCGTCGTGGCTCCGTTCAATATCAGGCGGATGCGCGCGACGGCGAAGGCTCGCGAGGTGCTGCGCCGGGTCGCGCAGGGAGCGATCGATCCCGACTCGGGCGAGGCCATCGCGGCGATCACCGAGATTGCGGCGGCGGCGCTGTCGGCAAACTATCCGGACATCAGCGCCGCGGTTCTCGACGAGCACGAGGGGCTTCGCCCCGCCGATTTGACCGCGATTATCGAGGCGGTGCGAAGGGTAAACGGAGGGGAGGAAAGCGCCCCGGGGGAAGCTTCGGCCCCGCCGCGCGGGGCATCGAACGAGCCGAGGACTGGGATCGAGTAGTCGTGCATCTGTGCGTGACGCTGGGATGGAGATGGGAAGAGGTCGAGGAGCTGACGATCCCGCGGCTGCGCGCGTTGCGCGACTATTTCGAGGAATTTCCTCCGGTCCATGTGACGCTGGCTTCGCTTGCCGGACTCGCGGGCCGTCGCGGGGGGAGCCGGCCGGTCGGCGCCGCGACGGCGGCGATGTTGGAAGCGCTGCTGGCGGGCGGCGCCGCGGGTCTTACGCAATCGGGTAAGAAGGCGTGAATGAATTCGATCCAGGAGCGGGGATCATCGCGGATACCGCGGATTTCTCGGAGGCGATGCGGGCGGCGGCGGCGATCGCGCAGGCCGCTGCCGCGCAGCTCTCCGCTTCGCTCGAATCCGCTTCGCGCAGCGGCGCGGCGCGATTTCGCGATCTCTCGGAGGCGGCATCGGGCAGCGCCGCCGCCGTCAGGACCAGCTTCCAGCGGATGGCGGAGGCGGGAGCCGAGTCGGGCAGGGCGATGGCGGAGTCGATGGCATCGGCGTTCGCTCCGGTCACTGAAGCGGGCGGGCGGATGCTGGCGGCGTGGGTGCGCGGGGGTCGTGACCTTCAGCGGGAGTTCGCATCGATCGTCCAGGGGATGATCCGGGAAGCCGCCACAGGCGCGTTGCAGAATGCGCTCTTCGGCGCCAGGGCAGGGAGTCCTTTCGGGGCGATTTTAGGAACGCGCGGCGCGGGGGGCGGGTTGCTGGGCCTTGCGGGCGATACGGTGGACGCGAGCGGTCTTGGGAGGGCGCTCGATGCTGCGTGGCGTTCGATTTCGGGGACCGTGGGAGAGGTATTCAGGAGCGCGTTTCGCGCGCTTGGAGGGCTCTTTGGTCCGCTTCTGTCGGCAATAGGCTTTGGCGGCAACGGAGGCGGCGGGGCGGCTTCCGCCGCGACCGAGGCGGCGGCGACAGCGGCTCATACCGCCGCGCTGTCGGCGAACACGGCCGCGATTGGAGTGCTTTCGGCGGCGGTTGCCGCCAACACGATTGCGGTCGAGCAGCTTGCGATCGCCACGCAGATCGACACGACCTCGCATCTGTTCGGATTCGAGAGCGGCGGAATCGTTCCTTCGGCGGCGGGCGGGATGGTGCTCGGAGGGAGCGCGACGCTCGCGATTCTCCATCCCCGGGAGATGGTTCTGCCGGCACCGCTCAGCGAAGGCATCCAGTCCGCGATCGGCGGGGGGCGCTTCGGGCAGGCTTCCGGCGGCGACGTCCACGTCCATATCGGGAGCATCCAGGGGGCGGCCGGAGTCGATCTGCGGCGGGAGCTGGAGCGTTTTGCGGATCGGATCGGAGACATCGTGCGCGATCAGCATCGCGCGAACCGATTTCTCGCGACTCGCTACTGAACAAGGCCGCGCGGCCGCGTGTCAAGCAACTGTGGACGGATTGTCAAATGGAGAAGGCGGACTTGCGAGCAAACTGCCGTGAGCCCATAGAGGATCGGCGATGGGCACGGCGCTGTTTCCCAGGTTCCTCGGCGCGGCGTTCTCGATCACGCGAACGCCGCGGTTCAACACCCTGATTCACGAAAGCGTCTCCGGGAAGGAACTGCGGATTGCGCTGCAGGCGATGCCGCGATGGCAGATCACGCTGACCTACGAATATCTGCATGCGCGCCAGCGCTACGCGGCGCCCGAACAGGTCGCTGATCCGAGCGCGCTGCTCGACCCCGCAAACCTGATCGCGAACGACTGGGCCGCGCTGGCGGGATTCTTCGCCGCGCGCCGCGGGTCGTTCGAGGACTTCCTGCTCGATGATCAGGACGAGGATCCGATCGTCGGTTCGGTGAATGGACGGATTGGGATCGGCGACGGCGCCGCGAGGTCGTTCCAGCTCATGCGGCAGATCGGTTCCTTCAGCGAGATCGTGCAGAACGTGAACGGCGCTCCGGTGAGGCCGGCGGTTTGGACGCCGGGCCGCGCCAATGCGTTCGGCGATGTGATCATTCCCACCGCCGGGGCGATCTTCGCGCAGGCCGGCCGAATAGCGGGAATCCAGAGCGCCGGATGGCCCTGCTGCTTTAGATGCGACATCGCGGGGGTTTCGGGCTCGGCCGAGCCGAACTGGCGCGTCGCGCCGCTGGTCGGGCAGACGATCGCGGATGGAGGCGCGATGTGGACGAACCAGGGAGCGGCATTCGTGCTCGAGGTCGATGGAACCGCGCAGCGTGTCGATGCCTACGTTCTGGAGCCGTCGGGAGTGGTGACGTTCGCATCGCCGCCTCCGAGCGGCGCGGCGATCGCATGGACGGGCGACTTCCACACGCGCGTGCGCTTCATGCACGACACCGTGGACTTCGAGGAGTTCCATTACCAGTTCTGGCAGGCGAAGAAGGTGGAACTGATCACGGTCAAGCTATGAGGATTGCAACCTTCCGTTCGAGACTGATGTCGTTCGGGCCGCTCGGATACTGGCGGCTCAACGAGGAATCGCACCTTGGGGCGCGCGATGCGTCGGGATTCGGAAACGCCGGAACCTACGAATCGAGGGCGATCGCGTTGATGAGGGAGCTTGGCGAGGGGATTTACGGCGCGGAGTTTCCAGGAGCGGCGGGCGCCCGCGTGTCTCTGCCCAATACGCCGGCGTTTCGAATCGGACAGCTCAGCGGGGTGCTGGTGATGAAGGATCTGGGGAGCGCGCCCGGGGCATGCCTGGTCAGCTTCACGGGCGCGACCACGGCATCGCCGGGATGGCGGGTTGCGAAGGCGGCGAGCGGAAACGGCGCGGCGCTGATCCTGGACACGAGCGCAGCCTCGGGGCAGAGCTTCGCCTTTTCGGGAAATCCCTTCGACGGGGCGAGGCACGTTCTTGCCTGGGGGTTCGACGAATCGCGCGTTTATCTTTCAACGGATTTCTCGCCCTGGACGACGGCATCGTACGCGGCCGGCGGCGGTCCGATTCCCGACGCCGCCGCGCCGTTTCGGATCGGCGAGGGCGCGGGTCCGGGAAGCCATGCGAAAGCGATCGTCTCGGACGCGGCAATCTTTCCATACGTGCTTTCCGATGCGCAGTTGGAGCGGCTGGGCGCGGCGTTTGCCTCGGGCAATGACGGGCTTGAGCATACGCTGCTTCGCGCGCGCGAGCTTACGGTGGCGGACCTGTTCTCCTTCACGCTCGCCGACGGAACGGTCCTGAACTGGACGAGCTTCGATTGCGACATCGTGGTGGGTTCGGTGCGCTACTCGTCGATCGGGCCGCGAATCAGGCGCGGTGCGATCAAGTGGAAGCGGGGCGTGGAGGCATCGCCGCTCGAAATCACGGTGGCGAGCGGATCGACCGACATCGCCGCCCTGGGTCTGACGGTCGCGCAGGCGATAACCGCGGGCTATTTCAACGGAGCGATGGCGGCGGCGAGCCGGGTTTACAATCCGGTCCCGATGAGCGACGGGAGCAGCAGGGCCGACAGGGCGCTTGCGTTGTTCAAGGGATGGGTCGGCAAGATCGAGCATCAGCGCGGATACGCGCGAATCACGGTTAACTCGCTGCTCGAGCGGCTTAACCTCCAGTGGCCGCTCGCGATGGTTCAGCCGGGGTGCCGATGGACGCTGTTCGATGCGGGATGTTCGCTGGAGCAATCGGCATTTGCGCACGGCGGCGCGGTGGTCGCGGGCTCGACCGCCGGGCGCATCCTCCATTCCATCGCGCGTCCGAGCGGATATTTCGATCAGGGCAGGATCCGGTTCACGAGCGGCGCGAACGCCGGCATCTGGAGAAGCATCCAGGCGGCGACGGGCGCCGGCGCCAACGGCGATTATCGGCAGACCGTGCTCAATGACTTGCCGGCGGGCTACTGGCGGCTGGGCGACGGGCCAGGGTCGGCGATGGTCGCCGACATAAGCGGAAACGGCAACCACGGCACGGTTCATGGAGGCGTCACGCTGGGCCATCCGGGGGCGCTGGCGGGCGACGGCACATCGGCGGCCTTCTTCGACGGCGCAAGCGGGCGTATCGCCCTGCCGATCGGCAAACCATCGACCTTCGCCAAGGGCATCAGCATCGAGTTCTGGTTCATGCTGGCTGCGGGAGCGTCGGCGGCGGAACCGATCGGAATCTTCGACACGGCGCCGGATTCTCCGCTGTCGCTCAGGAACTTCAGCGCGGCGGGCGACTCGCCGGCTTTCCAATGGGGCAGGAAGGGGAAGCCGTCGGTCGGGATAATCCCGCCGGCGCCCGGCGCATGGGTGCATATCGTGGTGGTGTTTCGCGGCCAGAACGCGATCGATGTGTACTACAACGGCCGGCTGTACGGATCGGCGACGGCGCAGGGGCGCGGCCATATCGACTGGAAGAACCCGATTACGCTTGGAAACATCGACGGAGGATCGCACGGATGGTTTCGCGGGTATCTCCAGGAATTCGCGGTTTATCCCTATGCGATGGCGCCGGATCAGCCGCTTGCCCATTACAACGTCGGGGTGACCGCTGCGCGCGCGAGCGGCGCGGGAGCGATCGTCCTTGCGCAGCCGCTGCCGTATCCTCCGGCGGCCGGAGATACGTTCGTTGCCTATCCGGGATGCGACAAGTCGCAGCGAACCTGCCAGATGAAGTTCGACAATCTGCGCAACTTCGGAGGGTTTCCATATGTGCCGGCTCCGGAGACCGCGGCATGAGCGGTCTGGAGCCGGGCGCGCCCGGCCCGCGCGCGGAGAATGAGATCCGGGCGGAGATCGTCGCGGAAGCGCGATCGTGGATCGGAACGCCGTATCTCCATCAGGGGCGCATCAAGGGCGTCGGGGTCGATTGCGCGATGCTGCTGCTCGAGGTGTACGAGCGCGTCGGTCTCGTGTCTCATCTGGAACTGGTCGAAACGGTGACCGATCCCGGCGCGCAGATCGCGAAGTATCCGCCGGACTGGATGCTGCATCGGGGTGAGGAGCGTTATCTCTCGATCGTGGAGCGCTTTGCGCGGCGGCTTGGGGAGGGCGAGATGCCGCGCGACGGAGATATCGCGCTCTATAGATGGGGCCGCACGATCAGCCACGGCGGGATCGTGGATCGATGGCCGCGCATAATCCATGCGTACTCGCGCTCGAACCAGGTGGAGTACGGCGAGGGCGATAGGGGAGAGATCGGGGGCCCGGGGCCGGACGGACGCCGGCGGCTTGCGGGGTTCTGGACGATGTGGAGGCGATAGGATGGGGTTTTTCGGGAATCAGAGCGTGGCGGGATCGCAGCCGTCGGTCCATCATTTCCGCGTCAATTCCTCTCAATACGGAGCGATCGTTCCGGTCGTGTACGGCCGCGCACGCATCCCGGGAATCTTCATCTGGACGGGCGATTTCACGGCGACCAAGAGCAAAGGGCCGGGAAAGGGACTCGGCGGGAGCGGCGGATCGTTCTACACCTATTCGGTTTCCGCGCAGATCGCGCTTGCCGAGGGGCCGATCGCCGGTCTCGGACGCTCGTGGCACATGGGCGGCGGCGGCCTGAAGCGTCATAGCACCGCCCAGACCAGCTCCGCGTGGACGCTGTTCGATGGGGCTTTCGGGCAGGCGCCGTGGTCGTACCTGACGACGCGGCATCCGGGTCAGGACCTTGGCTACAGCGGGATTGCATGTATCACGCGGAGCGCGTGGAACCTAGGCACGAGCGGCGCGCCTCCACAGATCACGTTCGAGGTGTTCGGTCTGGAGCCATACGGCGGGGGAGTGCTCGATGCGAATCCGGCGGACGTGATTCGGGACATCCTGACCGATCCGCGCCATGGCCTGGGGCTGCCCGCGGAATATGTCGCGGACCTCGGCGATTTCTCCGACTACTGCGTCGCGAACAATTTCTTCTTTTCGCCGGTGTTCGACAGGCAGAGGGCGATGGTCGAGTGGCTCAAGATGCTGCTCGAATGCGTGCATTCCGAAGCCGTATGGTCGAACGGGCAGCTAAAAGTAGTGCCGTACGGAGATGCGCCCGCGTCGGGCAACGGCGTGACATGGATTCCATCGGTGGGGCCGGTCTATGTGCTCGATGACGACGACCTGATGGCGGAGGAGGGGGCGGGACCCGTCACGGTCACGGTGGTAACGCCGGCGGATCGCGCCAACGTGGTCAACGTGGAATATATCAACGCCGCGAATGACTATAACATCGAGACCGTCGAGGCGAAGGACGAGGCCGATATACAGCTTCTCGGGCAGCGTCGCGACTCCCCCAGGCAATACCATCCGATTACCAACTCGTTGATGGCGCGATCGATCGCGCAGCTAAAGCTTCAGCGCTCGCTGCACGTGGTGAATCAATACGAGATAAGGGTTCCACAGCGTTTCATCCTTGCGGAGCCGATGGACATTCTCGGGCTGACCGATCCCGGCCTGGGGCTCAGTGCGTATCCGGCGCGAATCATGGAGATCGAAGAGGAGGCCGACGATGCCGGGAGGCCGAAGGGCGACTCGCTGATAATCAGGCTCGAGGATGTGGGGATCAACAGCACGCCGGGCTATCCGACGCAGCCGCCCGGTCCGTGGGGTTCGGTCGATCAGAATGTCGAGCCGAATCCGGTGAATTCGAATCCGATCATCTTCGAGCCTCCGGCAAAGGCGCTAGGCAATCACGGCGTGGGCGCGCATCTGAAGGGCGCGCTCGAACTCTGGGTGGCGGCATCGCCGGTCGATGCGGACGCGGACTGGGGCGGATGCAACGTTTATCTATCGTCCGACGACAGCACGTACAGCCTGGCGGGACGGATTCGGAACGCGGCGGCGATGGGCACGCTGAGCGCGCCTTTGGCTTCGCACGGCGATCCCGACGGCGCCAACACGATCGAGGTGGATCTGTCGGAAAGCGGAGGCGTGCTGACCGGCATATCGCATTCGCTGGCGGACCGCGGGATGAACCTTGCCTATGTCGGCGGCGAGCTGATCTGTTTCGCCGAGGTCGCGGCGGGTGCGGGTCCCGGCAAATTCAGCCTGAGCTATCTGAGGCGCGGACGGCTGGGGAGCGCAATTTCGAGCCATGCGGCGGGAACGCCCTTCGCGATGCTTGGCGCGGTTCATTCGCTCGATCCCTCAATCCTGCGCATCCCGCTGAGCAACGCGCATATCGGTCAGACGCTGTACCTGAAATTCGCGTCGGTGAACACGTCGATCGATTCGGAGCAGGATCTTTCGACGTGTACGGCCTACAGCTTCGTCGTGACCGGCGCCGCGCATCGCAATCGCGTGCCGCCGCGGATGGTCAAGAAGTACAAGACCGGAAAGACCTACGCGGCCGGCGCCTGCGTTAAACCTTCCATCCCCAACGGCTTCTTCTACCAGGCACTGAATGCGGGAACCTCGGGAGGGACGGAACCCGAATGGCCGCTCGGGATAGACCTTGCGGTGACCGACGGCGGCGGAATCACGTGGGTCGCCGTCGGCTCCTCGCCCGAGCTGGATACGGGATCGATCGAGACGTCTCAACTCGACGACACTCCCCCGCCCGATCCGGTCAACCTGTCCGCGACGATCACGAAGAAGCGGGATCTGAAGCTGCAATGGTCGTACCCTGGTCCGCGGCCGTCGAACTTCTCGCATTTCGAGATCAGGTCGGGCGCATCGTGGCAGGACGGATCGATCCTGGACACGACCAGGAAGCAGAACTACCTGATCGTGGATCCGCCGCCCGCGACGACGACCTTCTGGGTGGCGGCGGTGAACGTGGCGGGGGTTGCCTGCGCCTCGCCGGCATCGGCGGTCGCGGCGGTTCCGTCGCTGCCCGACGTCAGCGGATTGATCGCGACCGTGACCAAAAAAGGGGACGTGCTGCTCAAATGGAACAAGCCCACTCCGATGCCGGACGGCTTCAGCGCGTTCGAAATACGGCAGGGAGCGAGCTGGGCGGCGGGCGCGACGGTCGATACCACCAAGCAGGCGAAGTACCTGATTGCGGATCCGGCGCCGGGGACCGCGACCTACTGGGTAGCGGTGCTGGACAGGGCGGGCAACTACAGCCCTTTGCCCCCTTCGGCGACCGCATCGGTAAGCGCTCCGGGCAGCGTCAGCGGACTAATCGCGACGGTGACGAAGAAGCAGGATCTCAAGCTTTCGTGGGCGCCGCCGTCGCCGCTGCCGGCGCACTTCAAGTGCTACGAGATCCGGCAGGGCGGGAGCTGGGCGGCGGGGACTTTCGTCGCGCATACGAAGCAGTGCCAGTACGTGGTCCACGATCCGCCGGTATCCACGGTGACCTACTGGGTCGGAGTGCTCGACATGGCCGGCAACTACGACCTCAATCCGCAGTCGGTAACCGGCAGCGTGAGCGCCGGGTTCTCGCTCGACGTGATCGCGGACGGCGACGGCGCCGGGCACGGAGTATACGGCAAGACAAGATTGAGCGCGCTTACCGGCGGAGTGCCCAACCGCGAAATACTGCATCTGTTCCCCAACGCCGCGCTGGACCCCGATGGAAGGCGAATCCAGGTGCCGCTGGGATCGCAGAGTTCATGGCTGGGATCGGCGGCGGGGTATTCGGGGAATATCGAGGTGGATGCGGTGATCGAGCTGGCGGCGGGCGGCACCCTGCATGTCTCGATGAACACTCCGGCGTCGGGGTACGACTTCGTGGTGAGCGACAACGCGCATTGCCTGATCGTGAAGTGTCCGAACGGGTTCTTCTCGGCTGGAACGGTGCTCGCGGACTTCGGCAACACCTCCGCGGGAGTTCATCACGTGGTCTGCCGGTACCATTCCAACGGCCATCTGTCGCTGATTTTGGACGGACGGCACCTGGGCACGGTGGTTGACACGTCGTACCAGGTCAACGGCGGGATCACGCTGGCGCGCAATCCGGGCGGGCAGGTGTGGGTGTCGAAGATCTCGGTGAAGGGCCATTCCCAAATTCCGGCCGACTATCAGGATTCGGACCAGCGGGCGCTGGTCGACCTGCGCAGCGGGCACATCGGCAAGCATCTCGGCAACATCGCGGACGATCCGGCGAGCAAGCGCAGGGCGCACGTGGTGGACGTGATCGCGAACCGTCCCGCTCCGGGAAATCCGGGCGCGCTCTTTCATGCGATCGACCAGGGAGCCAACGGGGCCACCTACCGTGACACGGGCACGGGATGGAAGAAGATCGGCGTGGGGCACCTTGACGATCTCGATGAGGACACGGGGGCGGGAATCTACGCGCGGACGAAGCGGACGGCGCTCAGCGGAGGAATTCCCAACCGCGAGACGCAGCATCTCTTCCCCGGCGCATCGTACGACGCCGACGGGCGCAGGATCATTGTGCCGACCGTCTCGGCCATCCTGCAGTCCGCGGTCAGCTATTCGAAGGACATCGAGATAGACGCGGTGGTGGAGCTGACGCCCGGCTCGACGCTGCACGTATGTCTGCCGAACGCGGCGAACAACGGCTACGACTTCGTGCTGAGCGACGTGAACCATTGCTTGATCGTGAGGGAGGCGGGGGGTCCGCAGGGTGCGGCGACGGTTTTGGCGGATTTCGGCAACACGACCACGGGGTTGCATCACGTCACCCTGCGGCGTCATCGCAACGGCAAGCTGACATTCATCCTGGACGGCAACACGCTGGGGACGGTAAGGGACACGACGTACGTGCCGGCGGGGCGGATCTATCTGACGCAGAATCCCGGGGGGCAGTGTTACATTTCGAAGATCGACGTGCGCGGGAATCCGACAGTGGCGGCCGACACGATCGATCCATCGACGGGCGCGCTGATGGCAGGCGCGCTGGCCGCCGGCGCCGCCACCAACGCCGGCACCAACACCTGGAATAGTGGGTCTGGGGCATCGCTCTCGCCATTGTTCAACACTTTTTCTAGCTGGCTCACCACCGCCAGCGTTGGTGTCGTAGTGCAGAACAACGGCGACGTCATTGAAGGTGTAGTTGAGGTGATCTTTGTCGCCAATATCGGAATTTATAACCCGGGTACCCTAAGCTTTCTTGAAGTGCAGATCGTAAATGACTTGGGTAGCGTAGTATGCGGAACCCCAAACCTGATAATTGGTGATTTTACTAGGGACGCTGCAACCACTCCGTCGTCGTTTTCCACTTTAGCGCAAGCCGCGGCCGGTTATGTCGCATTTAGCGAGCCAACAGCCGGGAGCAGGACCTATTCACTTCAGGTGAGGTTCTTTAATGGTCAAGCAACAGCTCCCAGCGCGACCATCTATCGAGCGTTGGCTTCGCTCCGTGCATACGCTGCCTGACGCCTATCAAGAGCGCGTGACTAATTGGTTAGCACGACATCAAAGGGAGCGCTCCCGCCACTGGGTGGATTTTTCTCTGTCTGGACGGTGCCAATCTGGCACACTGGCTGCACTGTCGTCGGGCATGCAATGTTGAGTTCAAAGATTCCGACGGTTCCGTCGCCTTGGTTCGCCGTGTACGCAAACTCGTTGGTAGAATCAACGGCCAATCCGGTTGGAGCACTTACGCTGCCGGAAGAAAGTGGAGGCACACTCAACACTCCGTTGTTGAGGATCTGAAAGGCCCAGACGTTTCCTGCCTGCTGGTTCGCAGTGAGGACGTATGTTGCCGCCGGTAGTGAAGCGATCGCAATGCCGACCGGAGTGGTCGTTGAGAACGTACTGGGATAGATCGCGCCGAATGCCGGGGTACCACTCGTAATATTAAACAGCGACACGACGCCGTTGGTGATGTCGTCCACATACAGAAAGGAGCCTGTGGGGTCGATTGCCATCAGGCCAGGCGAGCCGGTGGCCGAGCCAAGGCTGTTAACAGGACTTCCGTTCTGGGAGAGGGCGCCGGATGCGGACACCGTGAAGGTGTAAATCAGGCCCGCGGCGTTGTCCGAGACGTAAAGGATGTCGCCGCTCGAGTTTATCGCCATCCCGAACGGCCCTGAGAGACCGGTTATCGTCTGGATGGACGTCAGAGTTCCTGTCGATCCGATCGACCATCCGCTGATTGTTCCATTGCCGAAGTTCGTGACCCACAGGAAGGTCCCGGCCGGATTTATCTCGATCTGCTCGGGGCCGCTGGTCGAGCCGTCGCTCACGCTGCCGAGTGAAGTCAGAACGGCACCGGAGCCGATGGAGTATTCGAAGACCTTGCCGTCCTTGAAGTTGGCCGCGTACAGGAACGAGTTGTTTGGTGTTATCGCCATCCCTTTCGGCCCCTGTTTGGAGCCGGCGGAAACCGTCCCGACCAGCTTGAGGTTTCCGTTATTGGTGTTGCGCGTGAACTCCGAGATGGTGCCGGAGTTGAAGTTGCTCGCAAACGCCATCGTGCCCGGCGTGGAGGTGGAAGTTGATGTCGTGGTGTTGGTCGGCGTGACCGTGGGGTAGAGCGACTTGCCGCACGACAGCACCCCGATCGTCCCGACCATCAGCAGCAGAGGCGGAAGAAACGCGAAAATCTTGAGGACCGGCGACAGTCTGGACACCACGTTCTCCTTCATCAAGAAGGCCAGAGGCCATCAAAGCGCGGTTCAGCGCAGTGTACATAAAGCATCATGGGCACGCCAAGCGTTCAGATTCTCTGGAAGCCAGACGCATGACGATTGCTTTTGTTCCGCCGCGCGCATGAAAGAGCCGGCGATCTCAATGGACATCGACCGCCGGGTGAAGATAGTTTCTGGAAGATCCGGACAGGAGGGGTATGCGATGGAGATCGATTTCAAGAAATTGCCGAAGTTCAAGAGCCTGCCGGTAAGGGAAGGGGCGCCGGCGGAGTCGTCGTGGGGTGTGTTTGGCGACGACGATGAGCTCGGATGCCTCAACTTCCTGACGCCCAAGGGAGTGATCGATGCGGCGCGGCTGGTACGCAAGGGGAGGGTGTTCAGGCTGGATACCCCGATCAATTACGCGAAACCTCCGCTGTTCAACCGCAATCCGGCGCGGCACACGATCCTGAGCTTTGAGCAGTACGGGCTGCTCGGCCATGACGATTCGATCGACAACTACAACACGCAGGAAGGGAGCCAATGGGACGGGCTGGGCCACGTCGGCCATATCCGCCATCGCGCCTTCTACAACGGCGTGACCGACGATCAGATAAAGGACGGCCCGGGAGGCAAACTAAGCATCCACAAATGGAGCAATCGATTCGTCGGGCGCGGCGTGCTGATCGACGTGTGCAAATACGTGACCGAGCAGGGCAGGCCGATCGATCCGCTGAGCTCCGCGGTCTACAGCCTCAAGGACATCCAGGATGCGCTCAAGGCGCAGGGCACGAGGCTGCGGCCCGGGTCGATCCTGCTGGTGCGGACCGGGTGGATGGGTGCCTATCAGGCGGCATCGGAGGAGAAGAAGAAGGAGATGGCGCCGTTGGAGGCGCTTCGCTCCTGCGGCATCGAGCCGACCAGCGCGATGGTGGGATGGCTGTGGAACAACCGGGTCGCCGCGATCGGCACGGATTGTCCGGCCGTCGAACCGTGGCCGTGGGATTTCAAGGACGAGGGCGCGCTGCATTATCGGACCCTTTCGCTGTTGGGATTGCCGCTGGGCGAGCAGTTCGTGCTGGATGAGCTTGCGGAGGATTGCGCGGGCGACGGGCGCTACGAGTTCATGATGGTGTCGGTGCCGATGAATCTCGAAGGCGGAATCGCGACGCCCCCGAACGCGGTCGCGATCAAGTGATTGGGGGCGGGATGCGGCGGAGCGCGGCGGGCTTGCGGACCGCCGCATCCCGCAAGCGCCCCGCGGCGGGGCGTCGCGCGGGGTGCCTGTTAATCGGCGGCGGGGCGCTGTAGAATCTCGCGCCATCGAGCCGTGGGGCCGGGTTGCGGGATTGCGGGCCCCCGGCGATTGAATGGACGCGACTCCGCTTCATCACATCCTCGGAATCCATCTGATATCGCTCGGATGGCGGGTTGGGGTGCAGGCGCTCATCCTGCTCGCGACGATGGCGATTGCGTTTGCGCTCAGGCGGCGGCGGCTTGCGCTGAGCGCGACCACGTTCGTGCTGATGGCGGCGGGGGTCGCGTTCGACATGATCGCGGTGGGGATGCCGGCGGCGGACGTGGCGGCCGCGCACAAGGTGGCCGCGGCGGCGGTGGTGGTCTTCCTGTTCGGCGCGATTCGCCTCATCCTCGAGACGATCGACGCGATCACGCGCCGCGGCCGGTCGCATTTCTCCACCATCTTCAAGGACCTGGTGATGTTCGCGCTGTGGGGCATCGTGGTCGGCACGGTGCTCTACACCGACTTCGGCGTGCAGCCGCTGTCGATCCTGACGACGACCACGGTGGTGGCGGCGGTGGTGGGATTCGCGCTGCAGGAGGTGCTCAGCAACATCTTCATGGGGCTGACGCTGCAGTTGAGCAAGCCGTTCGAGCCGGGCGACTGGGTGCGCGCGGGCGACTTCGTGGGACGGGTGAGGGGAATCGGATGGCGGTCGACGACGCTGGTCACGCGCGCGAACGAACGCCTCGACATCCCCAACACCACGATCGGCAAGGACGTGCTGGTGAACTACGGGGACGGCGCGGTGGCGGACGAAATCTCGGTCGGCGTCAGCTACGACGTGCCGCCCAACCGCGTGCGCGAGGTTATCCTCAAGGCGCTGCACGATCTTCCCCACGTGCTGCAGCATCCGTCGCCGGTGGTGATGCCGTGGGAGTACGGGGATTCCGCAATTAGGTACCGGGTCAAGTACTGGATTTCGGACTACACGGTGGCGGAAGAGGTTCACGCCGATGCGGTATCGAACCTGTGGTACGCGCTCAGGCGCAATCGCATGGAGATTCCGTTCCCGATCAGAACGCTGGCGTTCCGGCGATCGCAGGCGGCGCGCGTCGCCGAAACCGAGTACGAAAAGGAACTGCTGCGCGAGCTGCGCCGGGTCGATTTCCTTCGCGATCTCGATGACAGCCTGTTAAGCCTCCTGCTTCCCTCGGTGCAGGTCCACCAGTTCGGCGCGGGCGAGGTGCTGATGCGGCAGGGTGAGCCCGGCGAGACGATGTACATCATCCGGCGGGGCAAGGTCGAGGTCCTCGCCCATCGCGGAGAAGGCTCGGATCGCCATATCGCGACGCTCGGCACCTCGCACGTGATCGGCGAGGCGGCGCTGCTTACCGGCGAGGCGCGCAACGCGACCATCCGCGCGGTCACGGACGTCGAGGTCATCGAGGTGAGCCGCGAAGGCTTCACCCATCTCTTCAAGCGCAGCCCCGAGACCGCGCACGCGATCAGCGAGATCGTATCGACCCGCCTGACCGAAAGGCAGGCGATGCTGGCGCAGAGCGCGGAGGGGGACGGCCGCAGCGGCCGCAGCCGATGGCTGCTGGGGAAGATGCGCGAGATTTTCGACTTCTAACGTCTTCATTTCCAAGTCCCGTTTTTCCCGGGAAAATCGGCGCGCTCACTGCGGGTTAAACGCCGCGGATGCGGCTGTGCAGCGGCTGGGGATGCGGATTTGCCAGCAAATCGGTCCGGGCGAACAATCGCGATCCTGAAGAGGTCGCGATGGGATTCGAAAGCCGGGAACCGTGGTGGTCGGAGATGCTCAAGCGGCACGGCATCCCGGCCCTGTTCGCAATCATTCTCCTTCTCGCCATCCTCGGCATCGTTCCGTCCGACATCAGCACCACGCGCCACCTGGTTCAGCGGCATACCGAGCGCGACCAGGAGGAGCTCGTCCTGCTGCGGCTCATATGCCAGCACACGTCGAAGGATCGCGCGGAGATGGATGCATGCACGCAGGCGCCGCGTCGGCAAATCGCGGGTGACTAGGCGATGGATGTCTACGAACTGATCAGGAGGCACGAGGGCCTGCGGCTCAGGCCCTACGCCGACAGCATGGGACATCTCACAATCGGGTACGGCCGTGCCCTCGACATCGTGGGCATCTCGCGCGAAGAGGCGGAAGCGATGCTGCGGGCGGACGTGGAGCGGGCGCGAGAGGCGCTCAAAGCCCTCGAATGGTTCGGCGGGCTCGACGATGCGCGCTCGGCCGCGTTGATCGACATGGCATTCAATCTCGGAGGAGCGGGACTCGGGGGGTTCAGCCGGTTTCTCGATGCGATGAAGCGGAGGGATTTCGGCGCGGCGGCCCGCGAGATGCTCGATTCGAAATGGGCGGGACAGGTGGGAGGACGCGCCCGCGAACTTGCCGCGATGATCCGGACGGGGCGATGGCCGCAACGATGAAGCGATGGGTCGGCAAGCTGGTTTCCGCGGATGACGCGGAAGTGAGCGTGCTTCACGTGGTGCTGGTGTTCGCGGTGCTGATGTTCGCGATTCCGGTGGCGATCGTGATCGCCGCCGCGGGCGGCTATGCGCTCGCGCACGGATGGAAGCTGATGCCGGGATTCGGCGGCGCGATCAAAGACCTCGCCGACGCGTACGCATGCGTTACCGGGTCCACCGGAATCGCATGGGCATTGAAAGGAGGAGGGCAGGCGCTCGGGAGCCTGGGCGCGCACCCGGACCAGTCATGACCGGAGTTTCGATCCTGTGGATCGCGGCGCGGCACTGGAGGGCGATCGCGATCGCCGCGATGGCCGCGGCGCTTGGAATTCAGACCGCGCGGCTTCGCTACGCGATCCGGCATCAGGCGGCCCTCGGCGCCGAGATGGCGGCGCTCGAAAGCCGCAACCTGGACCTCAAGTCCGCAAGCGACCAGTGCAACGGGAGAGTCGAGGCGATGCGGCGGGAGGGAGAGAAGATGAAGGCAAGGATGGAGGAGGCCGCGCGGCGGGCGGACGCGATAGCGGCGGCCGGCGTGCAGGCGGCGGCCGACACGCTCGCGCATCCGCCCAACAACGATTGCGAATCCATACTGCGCTACGGACGCGAGGAGGCGGCGCGATTTCGATGGTGACGAGGAAGCGGGCGATGGGGTTGATGGGGGCGGCGATCGGCGCGGGACTATGCGCGTGCGGTTCGCAGCCGCAGGTCAGGTACGTTGCGCAGCGGGTCGAGGTCCCGGTCATCGAGCGGCCGCCCGCGGTCGCGCTTCCGCCGCCACCGCATCTCGCGATCCAGGATCTGACTGAGCGGAGCAGCGATGCGGAGATGATGGCGGCGTGGGTTGCGAGCGTGCATCAGCTAAAGAGCGACGATCAGCGGCTGCGCGCGATGCTCGCTGCGTACGCGCGCGGTTCAGAGGCGCCCGGCGCGCCATAGGACGCGTCCTATGATCTCGATCTCCGGGGTGCGGACGAACTGGGTCTCGCTGGAGGGGTTCTCGCTGATCAGGAGGAAGCCGTCGCGCTCGCGGCGCACGTGCTTGACGAGCAGTTGATTGTCCCGGCGCACCACGTGAATCGCTCCGTCCTTGAACCTCGGCTCGGCGGTCGTGATCATCAGCAGGTCTCCGTCCTCGATGCGCGGGCGCATCGAGGAGCCCATCGCGGTGATAAGCCGCAGGCTGGAGGGAGGGACGCGCAGGCGCCTGCGCACCCATTCCGCGCGAAACGCAAGCCATTCGATCGGCTCTTCAAGGTTGACGTCAGCTCCCGCTCCGGCGGCGGCGCGAAGCTCGAGGCGCGGCACCTGGATCAGCGCGGACTCGTCGATCGGCGGGGGAGCGGGAGAATGCGCGCGCTTGGGCGGCGTGCCGAAAAGAAGCCATTCCGGGCGCACGTCGGCGGCGCGGGCGATGCGGGCCAGGGTCTCGCTGCCGGGCTTGGAGACGCGGCCCTTTTCGCGGGGGAGATACTGCGAGAGCGCGCTGGGAGGCAGGCCGGCGCGGCGGGCCAGGGCCCTGAGCCCGCCGGCATCGTCGATTACCTCGGCGATTCTACGGGCGACTCCGGCGGTGAGTGTGGAAGCTTTGTTCACAGTTGTGACCATCGCATTTGCCATGTTCACAGATGTGAACTATCATCACCGGCCGATGGGATGCAACCCCGCCGCTGAGCGACGCCGGGGAGGAGCGGAGGCGATGGCGGGGGACGCAATGGCGAAACCGGGCGAAAAATGGAGCACAACAGACCGCATCCGACGTTCGACTCCGCTCTCGGAGGTTCCTTGTCCGTTCTTCCGCCGGCCGCAACCGCGGCATCGCCGATGCCGTGCGCGAACCCCCTGCGCCGATCACAACCGCCGCGCCCCGAAGCGGCGGCGGGTTGCGGCCGGTATCCTTCGTTTCCTCGCGAAGCGGACGGACGAAAACAAGGGAGGGCACCTGAGATGATGACGGATGAGGAGATCCTGGCGCTGCACGATGCGATCGTGCCGTCGCGTCCGGTCCGCGCGCGGCGGGTGGTGGACACGCCGCTGGCGGTGCCGATGGGCAGGATTGCGGACACGGTGGCGCGGATGGCGCATCTTGGGAACCGCGGAGCGCTCTTGTCGGCGCGCCGCGATCAGCACACCGCCTTTGCCCGGCAGTTGGCGATGTATCTGTGCCGCGCGGTGACGCGCGCCTCGTTTCCGGTGATCGGCAGGTTCTTCGGCCGCGATCATTCCACGGTGATGCATGCGTGCAAGATGGTGGAGGCGCGGATGGCATCGCGGCCGGAATTCGCGGACAAGGTCACCGCGCTGGTCCGCGATCTCAAGAAACTGGCGGGTCCCTTCTGGGAGGCTGCCGCGTGAGCATCGAGGCGTCCCCGCGGCGGGAGGTGCGGGAAATGACACGAAAGACGATGCGGACGAAGGGCGAGGCGCGCGTGCCCCGGAATCATTCCGAGGCGAACGCCGCGCTGATGATGATCGGAGTGCATCAGAGGGCGAGGCAGCGGATCGAGACGGAGATGAACGAGCGGCTCGCCGCCATCCGGCGGGAATTCGAGGCGCGCGCCGAACCGCATCGGCGCGCGATCGAGTCGCACATCAGCGGGCTTCGCGCCTGGTGCGAGGCGAATCGCGCCGAGCTTCTGACCTCCGATCTGAAGACCTATCGATTCGCGGCGGGCGAGGTGTCGTGGCGCATCCGGCCGCCGCGGGTGACGGTGCGCGACACCGCGCAGGCGATCGCATGGTTCGCGAGCAACCGCCTGCTATCATTCATCCGCCAGCGCGAGGAGCTGAACAAGGAAGAGATGCTGAGATGTCCGGCGGAGGCGTCGCGCAACCCGTTCATCCGGATTGGTTCCGGAGGCGAGGAGTTTTACGTGCGTCCGTTCGACACCGAGCTCGAGGAGGTTGCATGAGGGCCGCGATTGCGTGGGAGACGGTGGAACTGCGATGCGGGTGCGGAGAGGCTGCGGTGTGCCTCGCGCGCGGCCCGCTCGATCTCGCCGAATTCCTGCGCGGCGCGGTCGATCTCGGATGGCGGCGCATTGACCCCGACCGTATCGAGGTTTCGGTGTACGGCGGGCGCGAGGTCGAAATCAGGCTTTCAGGGATCTGCGGCGAATGCGCGGCGCGGCTGCGCGCCTCGATCTGACACGAGTTCGTCGTTCTCGTTTCGCGGAAAAAGTGTGCAAAGCATGCCCGGTTTCTTTTGAAGACAATGAGACTGCCCAAACTTGCCGTCATTGCGTGATGCGTTACGGTGCAGGACTGCCGTTGATTTGGTTACTTCCGAGGGCCCTCTTCAGCATTTCTGGCTTGCTTTCCGACAATGACCCTCCGCCAGAAGAAGCTCGCATAAGTCTGTGGGCAAAGGCAGGCTTGTTGAGACAAGATGAAGCTAAAATAGATGGGCGCAGCATCTCGGTGACCCCTTCAACTTCTACCTTGGCAAGCCTCAAGCACCATTTCGGTTCGATAATCGCGCGGCCGACTGTGGAGTCCTTCTTCGGACAATCTCATCTCTTGTCCCGGCGATTCCTGGGTTCACGCGCGCATTCGGGCGCTGACGCGCCCCTTACTGGCTATCGTTAGCAGACAGCACGACCTGACCGCTTGTGTTGCGTTTAAACGTATGATAACTCGCGTTTTTGAGGGGCTTGTTAGCTTATGCTGGCCACTTCGAAACGCACGGTTGCACTCTTTGTCGCAGTCGCTTTCACTGCTGCGGCTGCTCCTGGTTGCGCCACGAGCGCCCGGCCACTTCCTGTCGAGAAGCGCGTGGCTCTCACGCCGCCCAAAAACAACGTCGCTGTAGTTACGAAAGTCGGACAGCCGGTCGGAGAGGTGGTACCAGTCGATGTTTCAATCGCCAACGGAACCGATGAACCGTACTTGATTGATCCGTCGCAGATTTTTGCAGTCGACGACCAAGGCCAGAAAATAATGCCCGTCCCGCCAGCCGAGGCCATTCGCGAGGCCGGCGACGCGAACAGCCTGAAGGCCGCCCTTACCGGGGCTGCAAAGAATGCTGCGGTCGGGGCGATAGCGGGAGCGGCGATTGGAGCCGCCCTCGGAGTCGCTATT
>Ga0070741_10005083_pt1 | contig 29728 bp, 24 predicted proteins | sample Coa_R1_4_FD_66440 | JGI IMG/M metagenome (GOLD analysis project Ga0070741, IMG submission 66440) | Surface soil microbial communities from Centralia Pennsylvania, which are recovering from an underground coalmine fire - Coalmine... | ecosystem: Environmental > Terrestrial > Soil > Unclassified ... | reverse complement strand
GCGTTTTCGCCCGACAACGAATCGGGGTTCAAGCGGGTGGTGATGATCGAGGATCCGCGGCGGGGCATGGCGCTCGGGTTCCTCACCCGCGAGTTCACCGTCGACCGCGGCAGCGGGCCCGAGGCGCTCGTCGCCGTCTACGTCCCGACCAACCACCTCTACCTGGGCGACATCGTCATCTGCGAGCGGAGCCGGGCGACGTTCCCCGAGATTTCGGTCGAGGACGGCATCCGGATTTTCTTGACCGGCGGCATGGCGTTGCCGCCGCGAGTACGCATATAATCCGGGCTTTTGTGGCGTCGCCCGGCGGCCCTGACGGGCTGCTCCATCGTGGTGGCGTCGCCGCCCGGTCGGCCCGTTTCGCGGCAGTGCAGGCCTTCAGGCCTGCCGTCAGCGCAGAGGTGGAATGGTTGTGTCCGTGGAGAAATCGGTGTTGAGAATCGTCGCGCGTCTCCTCGTGATCGCGTGCGCCGTCGGCGCCATCGGGGCCGCGAGCCGCATCGTCGTCCATGCGCAGGAGCGTCAGGCGGTGCACGAGAGCGCCGGCGGCGAGGCGAACCTCGTGCTGCCGGATCTTTCCACGGTGGACTTCCGCGGCGTCAACGGACGCACGCTGCTGATGGCGGGTCTCCTCGTGTGCGCGCTCGGCCTCGGCTTCGGGCTGATGACGTTCACCAGCCTGAAGAACCTGCCGGTGCACGCCTCGATGCGCGAGGTTTCGGAGCTGATCTACGAGACCTGCAAGACGTATCTCCAGACACAGGGCCGCTTCATCCTGCTGCTCTGGGCGTTCATCGCGGTGGTGATCGCCGCCTACTTCGGGTGGCTCGCGCCGGTCGAAGGCAAGCCGGTGGCGGTGACCGTCCCGGTCATCCTGCTCTTCAGCCTGATCGGCATCGCCGGCAGCTACGGGGTCGCCTGGTTCGGCATCCGCGTGAACACGTTCGCGAACTCGCGCGCGGCGTTCGCGAGCCTGCGCGGCAAACCCTACCCGGTCTACGCGATTCCGCTGCGCTCGGGCATGAGCGTCGGGATGCTGCTCATCAGCGTCGAGCTCTTCATGATGCTGTGCATCCTGCTGTTCATTCCGGGCGACTACGCCGGGCCGTGCTTCATCGGATTCGCCATCGGCGAATCGCTCGGCGCGGCGGCGCTGCGCATCGCGGGCGGCATCTTCACCAAGATCGCCGACATCGGGTCGGACCTGATGAAGATCGTCTTCCAGATCAAGGAAGACGACGCGCGCAACCCGGGAGTGATCGCGGACTGCACGGGCGACAACGCCGGCGACTCGGTGGGGCCGACGGCGGACGGCTTCGAGACGTACGGCGTCACGGGCGTCGCGCTGATCTCCTTCATCCTGCTCGCGGTGCCGACGCCGCGCGTCCAGGTGCAGCTGCTCGTCTGGATCTTCGTGATGCGCATCATGATGATCATCGCGAGCGGCATCTCGTACTACGTCAACGAAGCGGTGGCGCGCGCCAAGTACGTCGACGCCGATCACATGAACTTCGAGGCGCCGCTCACCTCGCTGGTGTGGCTCACCTCCATCGTGTCGGTCGTCATCACCTACGCGATCTCGTACGTGCTGATTCCCGATCTCGGCGACGGCACGCTCTGGTGGAAGCTGTCGACGGTGATCACGTGCGGCACGCTGGCCGGCGCGATCATCCCGGAGGGCGTCAAGGTCTTCACCTCCGTCGACTCGGACCACGTGAGGGAAGTCGTCATCTCGTCGAAGGAGGGCGGCGCCTCGCTGAACATCCTCTCGGGCTTCGTCGCCGGCAACTTCAGCGCGTTCTGGCTCGGGCTCGCGATCGTCGCGCTGATGACGATCGGGTACCAGGTGAGCCTCTACGGCCTCGGCGCGCTGATGGCGGCGCCGGCGGTGTTCGCCTTCGGCCTCGTCGCGTTCGGCTTCCTCGGCATGGGGCCGGTGACGATCGCCGTCGACTCGTACGGTCCGGTGACCGACAACGCCCAGTCGGTGTTCGAGCTGTCGGTCATCGAGCACATCCCCGGCGTGAAGGAGGCGATCAAGCGCGAGCACGGCTTCGACGTCCGCTTCGAGCGCGCGAAGGATCTCCTCGAGGAGAACGACGGCGCGGGCAACACCTTCAAGGCCACCGCCAAGCCCGTGTTGATCGGCACCGCGGTCGTCGGCGCGACGACGATGATCTTTTCGATCATCGTGGCGCTGACGGGCGGGCTGACGCACGATCTCGACAAGCTGTCGCTGCTGCATCCGCCGTTTCTGCTCGGGTTGATTACCGGCGGCGCGGTGATCTACTGGTTCACGGGCGCCTCGGCGCAGGCGGTGACGACCGGCGCGTACCGCGCGGTCGAGTTCATCAAGGCGAACATCCGGCTCGAGGGCGTCGAGAAGGCGTCGGTGAGCGACAGCAAGAAGGTGGTGGAGATCTGCACGCAGTACGCGCAGAAGGGGATGTTCAACATCTTCCTCACCGTGTTCTTCGCGACGCTCGCGTTCGCGTTCTACGAGCCCTACTTCTTCATCGGGTATCTCATCTCCATCGCGCTGTTCGGTCTCTACCAGGCGATCTTCATGGCCAACGCCGGCGGCGCGTGGGACAACGCGAAGAAGATCGTCGAGGTGGAGCTGAAGGCGAAGGGAACCGAGCTGCACGCGGCGACGGTGGTGGGCGACACGGTCGGCGATCCGTTCAAGGACACCTCGTCGGTGGCGATGAATCCGGTGATCAAGTTCACGACGCTGTTCGGCTTGCTCGCGGTCGAGCTGGCGGTGCAGCTGTCGAAGGACGCGGGCACGACGGTCAGCCGCGGGCTGGCGCTGCTGTTCTTCGTGCTGTCGCTGGTGTTCGTCTACCGTTCGTTCTACGGCATGCGGATCGGGTCGGTCCAGGCGCCGGAGCGCGCGGCGGTTTAGGGGTGACTATCTTTTACAAAATGCCGGGTTTACGGGTTCCGAACCTCTTCGGCCATCCGGCAAAATCCGGTGTCTAAGGGTACTGTATAATCCGCAGCCTTGCGCCGGCTGCAAGCCCTGCGCTCGACGATTCAGGAGGAACAACCCCGTGCCACGTGACATGTTCGGCGATGTCGTCGAACCGTCGATCAAGGTCGGTTCAAAAAAGTGGTATACGGTCCCGGTTTCGATCATCGTGCACACCGCGATCATCGGCGCCGTGATCATCATTCCACTGATGGCGGCCGATGTGCTGCCAGCACCGCCCGTGATGACGGCGTTCGTCGCGGCTCCCCCGCCGCCGCCCCCGCCACCCCCGCCGCCGCCTCCGCCCGCTCAGGCCGCGGCACCGAAGCCGGTACCGGATGTCAATCCGGCTGCGGCGCCGGTCGAAGCGCCCAAGGAAATCAAAGCTGAAACCGGGCTGGAGCAGGGCATCAAAGCTGTCGGCGGCGTCGAAGGCGGCGTCGTCGGCGGCGTGACCGGCGGCATCGTCGGCGGTCTCGCGGAAGCGCCGCCGCCCCCGCCGCCTCCGCCTCCGCCTCCGGCGCCGGTCCGCGTCGGCGGCAACATCAAGCCCCCGACGAAGATCAAGGATCAGAAGCCGGTGTATCCGGCGATCGCGCAGTCGGCGCGGGTCCAGGGCGTCGTGATCATCGAGGCGACGATCGGACCGAACGGCAACGTGCAGGAAGCGAAGGTGCTGCGCTCGATTCCGCTGCTCGATCAGGCGGCGCTCGACGCGGTTCGTCAGTGGCAGTTCACCCCGACGCTGCTCAACGGCGTGCCGGTGCCGGTCATCATGACGGTGACGGTGAACTTCACGCTGCAGTAAATCGACAGTTGCATGGGGCAATCGACGTTTTGAATTTCGTGTGAGGAGGATGGACCGTGGATTTACTCGCAATGTGGCAGCAGATGGGTATCGTCGCGAAGGGCGTCGCCTTCGTGCTCTTCTTCATGTCGATGTGGTCGTTCGGCGTGGCCATCGAGCGCATCTTCACCTTCACGCAGGCGCGTAACCAGTCGAAGCTGTTCGCGCCGCAGGTGGCCAAGCACCTCAAGGAAGGCCGCCTGAAGGACGCCATCGCGCTCGCGTCGTCCAAGAACTACCGGTACAGCCATCTCGCCAAGGTGGTGCTCGCCGGGCTGCAGGAATACCAGTTCCAGCAGGAGAGCGGCGGCAGCATGGCGCGCGAAGACCTGATGGACACCGTGCGCCGCTCGATTCAGCGCGCGTCGGCGCTCACCGCGTCGGACCTGAAGAAGGGCATCTCCGCGCTCGCGACCATCGGTTCGACGGCGCCGTTCGTCGGACTGCTCGGCACGGTCGTCGGCGTCATCACGGCATTCCAGGGCATCGCGGCGTCGGGTTCGGGCGGCATCGGCGCCGTCTCGGCCGGTATCGCCGAAGCGCTCGTCGAGACCGCGCTCGGCCTGGTCGTCGCGATTCCGGCGGTCTGGTTCTACAACTACCTGACCGGCCGGATCGAGTACTTCAACGTCGAGATGGACAACTCCTCGTCGGAGCTGGTCGACTACTTCGTGCGGAAAACCGCGTAGCACGCTAGATTCGGATGGCCGACCGCCAGGCGTCGTCTGGCGGTCGGCGGTCCGCATTCGGCATTTCGGAGAATGTAGTTATGGCAATGGATGTTGGCGGCGCCAAGGGTGGCGTCAAGTCCGATATCAACGTCACGCCGTTGTGCGACGTCATGCTGGTGCTGCTCATCATCATGATGATCGTCGCGCCGCTGTTGCAGCAGGGCGTGAGCGTCACTTTGCCGAAGGCGAACAACACCGTCGACAAGCCCGAAACACAGGGGCAGACGGTGGTCGCCATCAGCAAGGACAAGGCGATGTACCTGAACGCCAAGCCCGTGAGCGAGCAGGAGCTCGGGACGAAGATCAACGAGATCCTCGAGAACCAGAAGGAGAAGGTGGTCCTCATCAAGGCCGATGAAGAGGTCGAGTACTCGGCCGTCATGACCGCGATGGACCAGCTCCGCCAGGCGGGCGTCGAGGACATCGGCCTCGTCACCGATCCGAAGTCGAAGCCGGGCGGCGCGGCGGGAGGGCAGTAATGGCGCACGCGCATCATCACCTCGGCGCCGACAAGGTCGTCCGGGCGGAAGTCCCGCACGCCAGCTCCGACATGAACATCACGCCGCTCATCGACGTGCTGCTCGTGCTGATCGTGATCTTCATGGCGGCGCTGCCGCTGACGCAGAAGGGGCTCGACATCAACCTGCCGGCGGAGAGCCGCAAGTCGACGGCCGACCAGCCGGACATCAGCCAGATCGTGGTGAACTACTCGCGCGATCGGAAGATCACCGTCAACAACCAGGACGTCTCCACGGCGGAGCTCGAGACGCGTCTGCGGAACATCTTCGATCAGCGCAAGGACAAGACGATGTTCATCATCGGAGACGGCTCGCTGCGCTACAAGGACATCGTCGATGTCATCGACGCCGCCAAGGGCGCCGGCGTCGAGAAGGTCGGCATCGTCACCGAAGGCATGCGGAAGGCGGCCGGCGCGGGGAACTAGCACACCGCGGCGGGCGAAGTCTGAAGGGCGGCCGCTCGGGCAACCGGGCGGCCGTTTTCGTGTGTACGGGTTCTGATCGGGCGGTCTCGTCATCTTCCTTGCCGCTGCCGCTGATGCAGAAGGCGCTCGACGCCGAGCTGCCGCCGATGGCGCGGGCGCCCGACGCCGAATCGTCGGCATCATCGGCCATCGTGCTGGAGTACGCGGCCGACGGTCGCATCGCGATCAATCATCGGGAGCTCGACGTCGCCGAGTTGCGGCCGCGGCTGGCCGCGATCTTTGCGCCGCGACGTGACAAGATCCTGTTCATCGCCGGCGCGCCGACGTTGCGCTACAAGGCGATCGTGGCGGCGATCGACGCGGCGCGCGGCGCAGGCGTCGACCGCGTCGGCATCGTCACCGAATCGGCGCGGCGGCGTAGATGACGCCGGTCTGGTCCGAGAAGATCGCGGCGCGGCAGGGATCGTCGGTGTCCTTGATCGAGAACGCGTAGGTGTCGCCGTCGGTCGTCAGCTGCAGGGTCGTGCCGGGGGGCGGCGTGCCGACGGGGAGGCCGTCGATCTGCTTGTAGCTGCGTTGTCCGCGAAAGGCTGCGGCTTCGGCGTCGTTGATCGCGCGCGCCATGACGATCGCCGCCGATCGCCTGTTCGGGTCGGCGCATCCGGCCTGGGGATTCGGCAGTGCGCCGATGCCGAGCGCTGCTGCGGTCAGGATCGCTCCAATCCACTTCATCTGCCCCCCATTTTTCCACAGTGTCAGACACCGGCGTCGGCGGCGCCAGGCCTCGGTGTCTGACACCGGAGGGCAATTGTTGCCATAGCCCACGGCGAAACGGTGTCAGACACTGTGGATGACGCGCGCTACCTCATCCGCAGCGTGACCGTCTGCGTCTGCCCCTCGCCGACCGTCACCGTCGTCGCCCACGCCACCAGCGATTCCAGGAACTCCGGATCCTGCCACGCGTCGACGCCGCCGCTCGGGACCGCGGAGGCCGCCGTCACATAGTACGTGCCCGGCGGCACCGCGATCACAAAACGACCGTCGGCGTCGGTCGTCCCCTGCTTCAAGAACGGTGACGCCGCGTAGCGCCGCTCGCGATCGATCGGCATCGCGATCACCGGGACCGTCGGCGACGGGCGATCGCCGGCGGTGACCGTTCCCGCCACCGCGCTCACACGATCCGTCAGCACCACCTCGACGTCCGGCAGCGACTGATCCACCCGGCCGAACGCGATCGGCCGATCGCCGACGTCGATCCCGTTCACGCGCACCTGTCGCAGCGCCCAGCCGTCGGGCAGACGAGTCGCCACCAGGCGGCGCATCCCGTTGACGCCCGTCACGTGGAAGCTCCAGTCGCGCTCGATCGCCGCCTCGGCGACGTTGCCCGGCGACAGGTCCGGATCGACCGCCGCCGCCACGATGGTGATCGCACCGGCGCCCGGCAACCGATCGGTGTTGCCCTCGAACCGGATGCGCCCCGCGATCGACGATCCCGCCGACAGCTGCAGCTTCACATCCGTCAGGTCCTCGCCCGTGACGACGATCGGCATGGCGGCGAATTCGCCTTCCACCGACGGGTTCTTGCGGCCGCGATCGGCGTAGAGGATCCACGGCCCGGGCGTCACGTTGCGGAATTCGAACGTCCCGTCGCGGTCGATCCGCGCGTTCACCGCCACGCTGACCGGCGATGCCGACGTGCTCCGCAGCTGCAGCATCCCGGGAAACGTTGGCGTGCCCGAGGGATCCAGGACGGTGCCCGATACGAGCGCCGTGCGTGTCGGCGTCAGCGGGAAGTCGACGCCGGTCACGTCCTGCGCAGCCGCGACCGAAACGAACTGCGCGCTCGCCGCATCGATCGTCCCTGGAAAATACGCCGGCGCGTAGCCGGGCAGGTCGGCGCCGTTGACCGCGCCCACCGTCGCGCCGACGACGTATCGACCCGCCGCCACGCCGCCGATGCGGTACCGGCCACGGTCGTCGGTGGGCCGCGCCGGCCCCACGCCCACGAGCCTCCGTCGTCCGCGGTCGAACCGAACGCGGAGGAGCTGCACGCTCGCGCCCTGCACCGGTTCCCCGGTTTCGTCGAACAACACGCCGGAAACCGACCCAAGTCGTACCAGCTGAAGGTCGATCCGATCGCGCGACTCGTCGGCCTTGAGGTCGATCCACGGCGAGAAGCCGTAGGGCGGCGGCGCCGGCATCCCGGCCTCCGCCGCGTCGGCCGCCGTGAATCCCGGCTTGCCCGCCGCCACGCGATAGCGTCCGGCGTCCAGATCGGCGAACGCGAACCGGCCGGCAGCGTCCGTCCGAGCGGACGCGACCGGGGTGAATCCGGTTGCGCCGAGCAGCCGAACGTAGGCCGCCGCCACCGGGCGCCCGTCCGTTGCGAACACGCGCCCGCCAATCGTGCTCGTGCCCCCTGCCGTACGCGGCTTCGGCATCACGTAGAACGACGAGGTGATCGCGTTCAGCCCGCCCTGATCCGCCGCGACGACGAAGTCGACGTCCGACCGTTCGTCCCCCGGCTCGAGCGCGATGACATCCGCCTCGGCCTTCGTCGTCGCGCGCGGATAAAACACCGTCGCGATCCGCGGTGACGCCAGGATCTGGTTCGCCAGCGTCCGCGTCACTTCCATTCCGCTCGCGGTCGTGACGCTGACGACGACGGCGCCCGGCGCGATCCCCGCGATCCGGAAGTCGCCCGCGTCGTCGGTGTCGCCGCGTGCGAGCGGGCGCGTCGGACCCTGGCCGGCCGGCGCCTCCGAAACGGCGATCATCGCGTCGACCACCGGTTCGCCCGATGCGTCGATCACGCGCCCCGACACGACGCACGATCGCACGAGGCGCAACACCACATCGGATGCCGCCGCGCCTGACGTCATCCGCGCCTGCACATAGCCGGACTTCGCGGCGACGAGCGCGAACGAGGGGTCGGGAGGAGCGAACGTGAACACGCCGTCGCGATCGCTGACGGCGATCGTGGAACCGTGGCCCGCGGCGCTGATGACGATGCGCGCGTTGGCAACGGGCGCGCCGGTCGCGTCAGCGACGACGCGGCCCGAGAGCGTCGCGCCCGTCGGGTTTCGAGCAGCGGCTTCGGGGTTCTGCGCTCTGGGTTCGGCGGCCAACCCGGCCGCGCAGAGGACCGCGATTACGACCGCGCGTGTCATCTGTCAGGTCAGACGCTACCAGATGACGGCCGGCTGGAGAACAGGGAACGGAGGAGGGTGTTGAAAGCGCGTCACGCGCTCTGCAAGAAAGCCGCGGCGATTGCTCGCCGCGGCCTCGGAGTTGCCCGTCGTCGATCCCGGTGTCGGTTGCCGGCCGAAGCCGACAACCGATCGACCCGGGAGCCGCGGTGTTATTGGAACGTGTAGCGGAAGCTGAGCATCAGGATGTACACGTCGGACGAAGTGGTCCCGATGGTTGCGTTGTTCTGATACGGCGTCGTCAGCAGCTGACCGTTGAGCGTCTGCAGGTTGTAGGTCAGCCGGCCCTGCGCATCCGCGCTCGGGTTCGTCAGAATCTGCTGGTTGATGAGGCGCTGGCTGACGCCCCAGTTGTGGTTCAGCAGGTTGCCGAAGTTGTTGACGTCGAGCCGGATCTGACCGGAGTGCCGCCGGCCGCCGAGGTTGACGAACACGTCCTGCGTGAGGCTCAGGTCGAGACGCGAGACGATCGGCAGGAACACCGCGAACCGCTCCGCATACTGGCCGCGGTGCGACTTCAGATACGGATCGTTGTTGATGTACTGCTCGAACGCGTCCGCCTGCTGCTGCGCGCTGTAGGTGACCGACTGGCCGTTCAGCGTCGTCGTCAGCGGCTTGAAGTTCATCTCCGCCTGGCTGGCCGGGATGTAGATCAGATCGTTGCCGCTGAAGTTGTCGCCGTTCGCGTCGTTCGCGAAGATGTAGCTCGTGTTGCCGTTCGTGTGGCCGTCGAGGAACGCCGAGATCGTCGTCGCGCCCCACTTGAAGTACTGCCGGCTGTAGGTGGCCGCCAGGAAGTACCTGTGGCCCGGCGACGTCGCCGAGAACGACAGCGGCGGGTTGTTCGGGTCGCCCGGCGTCGGCTGGAACGTGCCCGCATACGAGGACGAGGCCGTGGACGCCGGGTCGAAGACGCTCTTGGCCACGCCGTAGCTGTAGCCGCCCTTGAACGTGAAGCCGTTGCTCATCGGCTTGGTCAATGATGCCGACGCGTTCCACGAGCGGTTCAGATCGGTGTTCTTGATCACGTACGCGGCGGTCACCTGGTTGCCCGGCGCGTTGTTGATGCGGCTGACGCACTGCCCGACCTGTCCGGTGCCGGCGCACGCCGGGTACACCGTCGTCACGCCCGGCCCCGGCGTCGTCGTCCAGCGCACGCGATTGTCGACGCCGGTGAAGTTGCCGCTCGGCGCCGGCAGGTTCGCGTTGATGTAGTACGGCGCGTTCACGTCACGGTTCACGATGAACTCGCCGGTCGCGACCATGCCCCAGACCACGCGGCGGTCGATGCCGATGTTGGTGCGCCAGGTCTGCGGGAACCGGAAGTTCTGATCGGTGACGTCCAGTTCGTAGCTCGCCGCCGGCGCGCCGGTGACGTTCGTCGGCTTGTACTTGTCGGGATTCGGATTGAACGGGTTCGTCGTGATGTTGTCGTTCTGCAGGAACCCGGTCAGCATCCCGGTGTTGCCGATCTGGTTCGAAATCCAGACGTACGGCGGTTTGCCGGTGAAGAGGCCGGTGCCGCCGCGCAGCTGCGTTTTCGAATCGCCCGTCAGATCGTAGTTGAAGCCGACGCGCGGCGACCACAGCGGATGCGGCGTCGGCAGGCCACCGCTGTTGTAGGTGACGTTCGCGCCGGTCTCGTCATGGAACGTGAGCTTGTCCGCGTTCGGGTTGTCGTACGCCGTGTTGCCGAACTTGGCGACGTCCATGCGGACGCCGTAGGTCACCGTCAGGTTCGACTTCGGACGCCACTCGTCCTGCGCGTACGCGCTCGTGTAGTAGACGTCGAGCGGCTGCTCCGGCTGGCTCAGGCCGGGGATGTTCATGTAGCGGACCTGGAAGCGTCGCAGCGTCACCGGCGAGGTGGTGCGGTTCGGATTCGCGAGGTAGCCGTTGGCGTCCGCATAGAAGTCCGCGAGCGAGTTGTAGACGTAGACGCTCTGCGAGCCGGGATAGAACACGTTGAACGAGTGGTACTTCTCGAAGGCGCCGCCGACCGTCCACGAGTGCTGGCTCGCGAACTTCGTCAGGCTGTCCTGCGCCTGGAACGTGTTGTAGCGGAGCTGATTCGCCGGCGTGAACGGCTCGTTGCCGAACGCGGTGTAGCCGATGCCGCCCTGATCGATCTCGACGAACGGGAAGATCGGGTTCTGCCCCTTGTTGCTGCGGCTCTCGTCCTGGTGCGTGTAGCCGGCGAGCAGGTTGTTCGTCCAGTTGTGGAACACCGAGTTCCATTCGCCGACGCCCGATTTGATGTTCTCGAGGATCTGGTAGTTCGAGTTGTCGAAGTCGAGGAAGTTGGTCGACTGCGTCGGTCGATTGACGCCGAGCGACGACGAGCTGGACTGGTACACGTCGGTGCTCGAGTTGAGCTGGTTGTAGCGGAACGTCACCTTGTTCTGGCTGTTGACGTTGTAGTCGCTCTTGATCATCCACGGCTTGCCGGGCGTCGCCTTCGGCAGGTTGTCGAACCCGCCGGTGTCGTAGTTGAAGTTCGACTTCAGGAAGCTGCTGAGCGCCGAGAGATCGGAGGTGAGCACGCGCGTGATGTTGCCGCCCACCGCCACGCCGCCGGGATTCGACTGGAAGGTCGTCAGCGGCCGCGTGTCTTCCTGGTCCTCGTACGAGAAGAAGCCGAACCAGCGGTTCTTGATGATCGGACCGCCGAGCCAGCCGCCCGTCGTGTGCGTCGTGAACTGTCCCGGATAGACCGAATTGCCGGCCGCCTCGGTGCCGACGTACCCGGAGCACGACGAGGCGACGCCGACCTGGTCGCACGACTCGCTGCGGGTGCGGCGATAGAGGGAGCCCGTGAAGCTGTTCGTCCCGCTGCGCGTGACGGTGTTCACGCCGGCGCCGACGAAGTTGCCCTGGCGCACGTCGTACGGCGCGACGCTGACCTGCACCTGCTCGATGGCTTCGAGGGAGATCGGCGCGACGCCGGTGCGGTCGCCCGGCTGGCCGCCGAGGCCGAACGAGTTGTTGAAGTAGGAGCCGTCGACCGTGATGTTGTTGGCGCGGTTGTCCTGGCCGACGAAGGTGCCGCTGCCCGAGTACTGCGGGCTGAGGCGCGCCATGTCGTTGATGCGGCCCGAAATCGTGGGCAGCGCCGCGAGGTCTTCGCGCATCACCGCCGTGGCCGACCCGGTATGCGAGGAGCTGAACACCGGGTCGCTCGTGCCGACGACGGTAATCGTCTCGGCGACGGTGGCAATCCGCAGCGTGAACTCGAGATCCTGTGCGACGCCGAGCGACAGTTGAATGTTGTTCTGAACTTCCGTGGTGAAACCCTGCAGCGCGGCCGTGATCTGGTACGGACCGCCGACGCGCATGCCGGGGATCGTGAACCGGCCGTCACCCTGCGTGACCGCCTCGTATGTGGTTCCCGACGGCTGGTGCACCGCGGTGATGCTGGCTCCCGGGATGACCGCGCCCTGGGCGTCCTTGACGACGCCGGTCATCGAGGCCGTGGTGACACCTTGCGCCGCTGACGGACTCGCGTATGCCGCGAGGGCCAGAAACGCCACGATCGCGCACACGCTACGCGACCTTTTCAGATGTTTCATCTGATGCTCCTGCTGAAATGAGGAATCGAGCGACTACCCGGGAATTCTACCCTGCGGGGATGTGACGCCGATGCAAAAAGAGGCCGTCCCGCGGTGCGCGGAACGGCCTCGATCCAAGCCGCTGAATGGTGTGCCGGATTTCCGGCAGCACGCGACGTGCGCGCGCTAGTCGCCGACGCCCGATGCCTTCTGCTTGCGCAGCTCCTGCGCCTTGTCGCGGATCTTGTCCGCTTCGGACAGCAGTTCCTTCTGCTTGGCCGGGTCCTTCTCCATGTTCGCCTCGAGGCGCAGCAGGAGGCCCTTGTAGACCATCGCTTCGGGGTAATCGGGTTTGATCTGCAGCGCGTGATCGACCGCCTGGATGCCCTTGTTGACGAAGTCCTTCTTCTCGGCGTCTTTCAGGCGGTTGTCGCGGAACGCCTTGTCCCAGTAGAAGGTCGAAATCGTGTAGTACGCCTCCGGATTGTTCGGTTCCTTCGAGGCGCGCTCCTGGAGCGCGGCGATCGTCTTGTCGAACTCGCCCTGGCGGTTGTAGTAGCCCGCGAGCGTCATGTACACGGCCGGGTCGCTCGGCTTGGCGTCCTTCGCCTTGAGCAGCATCTGCTCGGCCGGCTCGTAGGCGCCCGCGTCCTCATAGAGCTTGGCGAGCGCGAAGTAGTTGGTCGGGTCGCCCGGGTCCTGCTGGATCATCTTCTGGAGCACCGGCTCCGCCTTCGCCGGGTCGTTCAACTTGTCGACGCCGTAGGCGGCAACCAGGTACTGCAGCGACAGGACCGCGAGCTTCTTGTACTCGGGCTTGTCGGACGCGCCCAGCTTCTGGGCGGCCAGCTCGTAGTTGTCGACGGCCTTGGTCAGCAGCGCGTCGTTCGCAGGGTCGCCCTTCTTGCTGGGCTTCCACTGGTTGTCGTAGCTGTTTCCGAGGAAGAAGTAGGCCGAAATGATGTCCGGATCGTCGGGCGCCTGCGAGATGGCTTGGGCGTAGAAGTCGCTGGCCTTCTTGTAGTCCTGAGCCTGATACGCCTTGTTGGCCTCTTTGAGAGACCGCATGGCCGCCACCTTCCCGACCTTGGAGCAGCCCACCGCCGCAAATGTTCCCAGGGCCAGCACCGCAATCGCTGCGCGCAGTCGCGCGCCGCCCGGTGCTCCCGTCAAAGATCGCATTGAGCCCCCTACAAGAGAAGTATTTCCGTCGCCGAAACCGGGCCAGTATAGTGAAGCAAAAAATCGTACGTCAAGGCGCGGTTTATCATTGGGTTAGACACCGTTCCCGATGATTCGCTTCGAGGATCTGCTCGAAAAAGTCCGGGCGTACAGTCCGGACGCCGACGTCGAACTGCTCAGGCGCGCCTACGTCTTCTCCGCGTTCGAGCACCGGGGACAGGTGCGCCATTCGGGCGAGCCCTACCTGATTCACCCCCTCGCCGTCGCCGATTTCCTCGCCGACATGAAGCTGGACGCCGTCGCCATTGCCGCCGGCCTGCTCCACGACGTCGTCGAGGACACGCTCACCACGATCGAGCGCATCCGCGAGCTGTTCGGCCCCGAGGTCGCCCACGTCGTGGAAGGGGTCACCAAGATCAGCGCCATCCCCTTCTCGTCGAGCGAGGAGCGCCAGGCCGAGAACTTCCGCAAGATGCTCCTCGCGATGGTCGACGACATCCGCGTGATCATCGTCAAGCTCGGCGACCGCCTGCACAACATGCGGACGCTGAACCACATGCCCGACGACAAGCGCGTCAAGATCGCGCAGGAGACGCGCGACATCTACGCGCCGATCGCCAACCGCCTGGGCATGAGCAAGGTGAAGAACGAGCTGGAAGAGCTCTCGTTCCGCTACCTCGAGCCGCAGGGATACGAGTCGCTGCGCGCGAAGGTCGACGCCAAGCGCCGCGCCACCGAAGGGTTGATCGAAGAGCTGCGGCAGACGCTCCGCGCCAAGCTCGCCGAGGCGCAGGTGCCGCTCGTCGAGATCGACGGGCGCATCAAGCGCCTCTGGAGCATCTACCAGAAGCTGCACCGCCAGCGCATCGAGCTCGACCAGGTCTACGACTTCATCGCGCTGCGGGTGATCACCGACAGCGTCAAGGACTGCTACGCCGCGCTCGGCATCATCCACCAGACGTGGTCGCCGGTGCCCGGCCGCATCAAGGACTTCATCGCGATGCCGCGGCCGAACGGCTACCAGTCGCTGCACACCTCCGTGATCAGCGAGCACGGCATGCCGTTCGAGGTGCAGATCCGCACGGCGGAGATGCACCGCATGGCCGAGGAAGGGATCGCCGCGCACTGGAAGTACAAGGAAGGGCGCGTCGGCGACCGGCGCGACGACCGCTACTTCCAGTGGATGCGGCAGCTGCTCGAGTACCAGCAGGACGTGCGCGACCCGCAGGAGTTCATCCAGAACCTGAAGGTCGAGCTCTATCCCGAAGAGGTCTACACCTTCACGCCCAAGGGGCAGGTGAAGGCGTTCCCGCGCGGGGCGACGCCGATCGACTTCGCGTACGCGATCCACACCGACGTCGGACATCAGTGCGTCGGCGCGCGCGTCAACGGCAAGATGGTGCCGCTCCGCACGCACCTGAAGAACGGCGACATCGTCGAGATCGTCACGCAGGCGGGACACAAGCCGAGCCGCGACTGGCTGAACTTCGTCGCGACGTCGCACGCGCGCTACAAGATCAAGCACCTGATTCGGCTCGAAGAGAAGGTCCGCGCCATCGAGCTCGGGCGCCGCCTGTTCGAGAAGGAAGCCCGCCGCTACGATCTCAGCCCGAAGTCGCTGACCGAACACGACGGCTGGGCGGCCGCGCTCTCCGACATCGGCGCGTCGAAGCCCGACGATGCCTTCGCGCTGATCGGCTACGGAAAGGTCGCGGCGAAGTACGTGATCGGCCGCCTGGTCCCGCCCGAGAAGCTGCGCGAGAAGCCGCCGGAAGGGCCCGTCGCGTCGGTCGTCAAGCGCGTTCTCGGCACGGGCGAGGAGAAGATCAAGGTCCGCGGGTTCGACGACCTGATGGTGTTCCGCGCGCGCTGCTGCAATCCGATCCGCGGCGAGAAGATCGTCGGCTACATCACGCGCGGCAAAGGCGTGTCGGTCCATTCGGCGACGTGTCCGAACGTCGTCAACCTGCTGTACGACCCGGAGCGCCGCATCGAGGTCGAATGGGACAAGGCGGGCGAGGGGACGCCGCGCTACACGGTCAAGCTGACGATGGAGGTGGAGGACCGGAAGGGACTGCTGGCGGCGGTCAGCGCGAAGATCGCCGACATCAACACGAACATCCGGAACCTCGAGGCGCGGCCGGCGGAAGATCAGCGATCGCGGATCGACATGACGGTCGAGATCAACGACCTCAAGCATCTCGAGAAGGTGATCAAGTCGGTGAAAGGCGTGGAGGGCGTGCTGAACGTCGAGCGCGCGGCGAGATAGCGGACCGCGCGATCGGCCGGCTAGTCGACCGAGGCGATGACGTCGACTTCCACGCGCGCGTCTTTCGGCAGCCGCGCCACCTGCACGGTGGAGCGCGCGGGATACGGCTCGGAGAAGTACGTCGCGTAGACCGTGTTCATCGCGGCGAAGTCGTTCATGTCGGCGAGAAACACGGTCGTGCGCACGACGTTGGCGAACGTCAGCCCGGCGGCCGCGAGGACCGCGCCGAGATTGTCGAAGACGCGGCGCGTCTGGGCGGCGATGTCGCCGTCGATGAGGGCCCCGGTCGCCGGATCCATCGGCACCTGGCCGGAGAGAAACAGCAGCTGCCCGGCGCGCACCGCTTGCGAGTACGGTCCGATCGCTTTCGGGGCGCCGGCGGACGAAATCGCGCTCTTCACTGCGGGCGGTATAGAGGTCGGATCGGGTTACGCGGCTTTGACGACTTTGTTCGAGCGGAGGCAGCGCGTGCAGACGCGAATCCGCCTGATGCCGCCGTTGATCATCGCGCGCACGACCTGAAGGTTCGGCTCGAACCGGCGCGCGCTCACGTTGTTGGCGTGGCTGTGCTGCCGACCGACGACGGGGCTCTTCCCGCAGACTTCACAATGCTTGGCCATAGGAACCACCAAGTATAGCGGGTTCCGCGGCTTTCGAGAAGATCCGCTCGAGCAGGTGCAGGAACACGCGGGGACCGTCGGGGGCGGCGCCGCGCACGTCGGCGACTGCCTGCGCAAGGCGCCGCATCACGACGGCGGCGTCGCGCTCGAACGCCGTGCCGCCGCTCTTGCCCGCTTCTTCGAGCAGCGGCTTCAGCCCGGCGACGAGCCGCTGCGCCGGGATCGACGCGGGCCGATGCTCGTAGATCACGCCGCGGACCGCTGTCTCGTAGGTGGCTGCGAGCGACTGCATCGCCTCGGCGACGTCCTCGTCGATGAACGGCTGCAGCGCGGTGACGTCGGCGGCGCTGCGGACGACGAAGGTGGCGATCATCACGAACAGCTCCGACTGCCGCTCGCTGAAATCGCGCACGAACTGCATCACGAACCCGGCGTCGTGGCGCTGCCGCCGAACCGCGGCGGCCGGGGGATGCTCGCGCGCGGCGGCGAGGTAGGCGCAGTCGGCGGGACATTGGATCTCGGTCAGACGCTTGGTGCCGCAGCAGACGGCGCAGATTTGACGGCCGAGCGCGGGGCACGTCCGCCTGGCACGACGGATTCCACAAACAGGGCACAACACAGCGGCGATATTGTATAATTTGCGCCGAAAATCAGCAGCTTTTCATCGGAACGCGCCTTGCACTTCAAGGGAAGCCGAGGGTGTATGCTGCGACGCGAATCCGCCGTCGAGTATTTCAAGGAACTCGTCGATGGGGCGATGGACCATCAACGGCTGCACGCCACCGACCTCGCGGCGTACTACGTCGTGCAGATGCTGGCGACCTTCGCCGAGCGGCCCGTACACGAGCGCCGCGACGAGGGGACGCCGCTCGCGATTCAGCTTGCGCAGGCTTTGGAGAGCGGCGGGGCGCGGCAGCGCGCCGCGTTGAAGCAGGTCGGCGACGCGTCGCTGTTCATCTCCGGATTTTTCGCCGATTCGCTCAAACGCAAACTCGTCGATGTCGACTACTACGCCAGCATCGGCGGCTATGCGTATCAGACACTGAGCCGCGTCGAGAGCGAGGCCGTGTCGGGCCTGTTCGCCGAGCTCGGCGACAAGTTCCTGAGGTTCGTCGACGTGCTCGCCGAGGTCAGCGAGCGGACGCAGTGCGCGTCGAACGCCGATCTCCTTCGGCTCTACGAGCGGTGGCTGAAGACCGGGAGCCAGCGCAGCGGTCAACTCCTCGTCGAACGCGGGGTGGTGCCGAATGCCTCGATCCGGACCACGCGCGTGCAATAAACGTCCGAACCAGCCGCGCCGCGTGTAGAAATACCGCCACACCTCGGCATTTTCCCAACGATCGCGGCGTCTCCTGCAGCGGACATTTGTCCCGTTTTCATCCGAACCGAATCGGCGACCCTGGCGTCTAACGGATTGTCAGTTTTTTGAACAATCGGTTGAGACGCGTGGAGCCAAACACGAAAACTGTTGTGACTCAGACAATTATGGACGACATCGGACGGCTGTCGGGCACGAATGGGCGGGGATTGACGCAGCCGGACCCGACGGGTGGGCTGGGGAACAATCGCTTGCCATATGACAGTAGCTCGTTCTATAATTGGCAATTCATTTGCATATCTGAGCGACAATCTTGGCGGACTTCACGGGAAGGAGCGGTCGGCAAATGAAGGACAACCACAAGGCGGAAGAGCACCGGATGGCTCATTCCCGCTATGTCGAGCTGAAGAAGATGCTGGAGGATCGGCGGCGAGAGCTGCAGGCCGAGGTCCAGGGCAAGATGCGCGGCGTCCGCGAGGAGGGCACGTGGGGCGGCAAGCTCAACGAAGTGCTCGACGCGGTCGAGAGCGCGGAAGCCGACATCCAGGAAGACATCGAGTTCGCGCTCGTGCAGATGAAGTCGGAGACGCTCAACAAGGTCAACGACGCGCTCGTCCGTCTGGAGCGCGGCGACTACGGCTTCTGCTACGAGTGCGGCGAAGAGATCGCCGAGAAGCGGCTGCGTGCGCTGCCCTTCGCCGTCCGCTGCAAGGACTGCGAGGAGGCGCGCGAGACCGCCGAGCAGAAAGAGCGTCAGCAGGCGCAACGCCGCGGGGCGTCGTCCCTGTTCCTCGACATGTAACACCCGGCGTCCCACTTGTGCTGGTCGGGGCTCCGCCGGTCGGGCGGAGCCTCGATCTCTCCCCCGTCGCGCGTCCCCAGGTAACTGAATATGAGTGATTTCGAGAACCTCAAAGCGGAGGAGCTCTCGATCGGCGATCGGCCGCTCTCGATTCCCTCGGAGCTGCCGATCCTCCCGCTTCGTGACACCGTCCTCTTTCCCAATTCGTTCATGCCGCTCGCCGTCGCGCGCGAGAGCTCGGTCCGGCTCATCGACGACGCGATTGCCAACGGCAAGCTGATCGCGGTGTTCACGCAGCGTGACGCGGCGGTGGAAGAACCCGGTCAGGCCGATCTGTTCACCGTCGGCACCGCGACGCACATCCACAAGATGTTCAAGCTGCCCGACGGCAGCCTGCGTCTCATCGTGCAGGGCCTCGCGCGCCTCACGCTCGACGAGGTCGTCTCCTCGCATCCGTACCTCCGCGCCCGCGTCAACGCGGCCGCCGAGGACCTCAAAGACGACGACCGGCTGGAAATCGACGCGCTCGCGCGGAACATCAAGACGAACTTCCAGCAGGTCGTGTCGCTGTCGCCGCTGCTGTCCGACGATCTGCAGACGCTCGCGGTCAACATCACCGAGCCGGGCCGCCTCGCCGATTTCATCGCCTCGTCGCTGTCGACGATCAGCACGCAAACGAAGCAGGAAGTGCTGGAGACGCTCGACATCCGCACGCGCCTCGACAACCTGAACCGGATCCTGATCAAGGAGCTCGAGGTGCTCGAGCTCGGGTCGAAGATCCAGTCGCAGGTGCAGTCGGAGGTCGGCAAGAACCAGCGCGAGTACTTCCTGCGCGAGCAGATGAAGGCGATCCAGAAGGAGCTCGGCGAAGGCGACGATCAGACCAAGGAGGTCGAGGAGCTCCAGGAGAAGATCGAAGCCGCCGGCATGCCCGACCCGGTCAAGAAGGAAGCGCTGCGCGAGCTCGATCGGCTCTCGAAGATGCCGGTTGCGGCGGCCGAGTACACCGTGTCGCGCACGTATCTGGACTGGCTCGTCGCGCTGCCGTGGAACAAGCGCACCGACGAAGTGATCGATCTGCCGAAGGCGAAGGCGACGCTCGATCACGATCACTCCGGGCTCGAGAAGGCCAAGGACCGCATCCTCGAGTACCTCGCCGTCCGCAAGCTGAACCCCGAGGTGAAAGGGCCGATCCTCTGCTTCGTCGGGCCGCCCGGCGTCGGCAAGACGTCGCTCGCGCGGTCGATCGCCGAGTCGCTCGGACGCAAGTTCGTCCGCGTGTCGCTCGGCGGCATGCGCGACGAGGCGGAGATCCGCGGCCACCGCCGCACCTACATCGGCGCGCTGCCGGGGCAGATCGTGCAGGGGCTGCGCCGGGCCGAATCGAAGAACCCGGTCTTCATCCTCGACGAGATCGACAAGCTCGGCTCCGACTTCCGCGGCGATCCGTCGTCGGCGCTGCTCGAAGTGCTCGACCCGGAGCAGAACAACACGTTTCGCGATCACTACCTCGACGTGCCGTTCGATCTCTCCGAAGTGCTCTTCATCACGACGGCGAACGTGCTCGATCCGATTCCGCCGCCGCTCCGCGACCGCATGGAAGTGCTCGAGATCGCCGGCTACACCGAGGAGGAGAAGCTCGCGATCGCCGTCGACCACCTGGTCGACAAGCAGGTGAAGAACCACGGGCTGACCAAGGAGTACATCCAGTTCACGCCCGACGCGCTCCGCGCCGTCATCCGCGGCTACACGCGCGAGGCCGGCGTCCGCAACCTCGAACGCGAGATCGGATCGCTCTGCCGCAAGGTGGCGCGCCGGCGCGCCGAGGGGAACGAGAGCCCGATCGTCGTCACCACCGAGGTCGTGCACGAGATGCTCGGCGCGCCGAAGTTCCTCGACGAGGAGATGGAGGAGCGCACGAAGGATCCCGGCGTCGCGATCGGCCTCGCGTGGACGCCCACCGGCGGCGAGGTGCTGTTCATCGAGGCATCGAAGATGGCCGGAACCGGATCGCTGACGCTGACCGGACAGCTCGGCGACGTGATGAAGGAGTCGGCCCGCGCGGCGCTGTCGTGGCTGCGCGCGCACGCGAAGGAATACAACATCGATCCCGACTTCTTCACGAAGGCGGAGATGCACGTCCACGTGCCGTCGGGCGCCATCCCGAAGGATGGCCCGTCGGCGGGCGTGACGATGGCGACCGCGATGGCGTCGGAACTGACCGGCCGTGCCGTGCGCGGCGACATCGCCATGACCGGCGAGATTACGCTGTCGGGACGCGTGCTGCCGATCGGCGGCGTGAAGGAGAAGGTGCTCGCGGCGCGACGCGTCGGCATCCACGAGGTGATCCTGCCGAAGCAGAACGCCAAGAACGTCAACGAGGACCTGACGCCCGAGCTGCGCAAGGACCTCACCGTCCACCTCGTCTCGACCATCGACGAGGTCATCGCCCTCGCGCTGCAGCCGGTCTCGTCCGACAAGCGCAAGCCCGAGGCGGTCAAGGCGAGGCCCGTGCCGCCGCGCGGGTCGGCGCCGCCGCCGGCGTAGAGCTCTCGGAAGCCTGACGCGAAGCCGGAAGTGTGAAGTAACGTAGAACGACTTCAACTTCCGACTTCGTGCTGGTCTATTCCCCTCGCTATCGCATCGACATCGGCCCTCACGTCTTTCCCACCCGGAAATACTCGCTCGTCGTCGAGCGCCTGCTCGCGGCCGGCGTCGTCCGGCCCGAACAGCTCGTCGAGCCCGAGCCGGCCACCTGGGACGATCTCGCGCTCGTCCACACCCGCGCGTACCTCGACAAATTGCGCGAGGGGACGATGACCGACGAGGACGTGCGGCAGCTCGAGCTGCCGTGGTCGCACGAGATGGTGGACGGCTTCCGGCTGATGGTCGGCGGAACGATCGCCGCCGCGCGCGCTGCCATCGCCGACGGCCAGGTGGCGGTCCACGTCGGAGGCGGCCTGCATCACGCCTTTCCGAACCACGGCGAGGGATTCTGCCCGTTCAACGACGTCGCCGTTGCCGTTCGCGTGGTGCAGGCGCACCGACGCGAGCGGGTCGCCGTCGTCGATCTCGACGTGCACCACGGCAACGGCACCGCGTTCATCTTCGAGTCAGACCCGCGCGTCCTGACCTGCTCGATGCACCAGCAGCACAACTACCCGATGTGGAAGCCCGCGGGATCGATCGACATCGGGCTGCCGGACGGCGCCGGCGACCGGACGTATCTGTCGCAGCTCGCGGAGGTGCTCCCGCGCGTGCTCGCCCACGAACCCGACTGCGTGTTCTATCTCGCCGGCGCCGACCCGTACGAGGACGACCAGCTCGGCGGGCTGCGGCTGACCAAAGACGGGCTGAGGCGTCGCGACCGGATGGTGATCGAGACCGCGAGGAGCGCCGGCCTGCCGCTGGTGATCACGCTCGCCGGCGGCTACGCGCGGCGCGTGGAGGACACGGTCGAAATCCACGCGGCGACCGTGGAGGAAGCGCTCGCGAGCGCGAACCGGTGACGGGAGCGCGCGTCAGAGCAGCGACAGCGCGTACGCCGTCTTCAGATCGACGATCTCGCCGCGCTTCAGCATCGCGCGCGCTTCGTCGACGCTGACGCTCCGCGCCGAGATGTCTTCGTCCTCGTCCGGATGGTGCGGCGAGTCGGGCGGCGGCGCGTTCAGCTCCCAGACGCGGAAGAAGATCAACAGCTCGTCGCAGTAGCCCGGCGTGGGATAGAACGCGCCGAGCCGTTCGAGCCGGGACGGCACGCGGCCGATCTCCTCCTCGCATTCGCGTCGCGCCGCCGCGTCGGGCGCCTCGCCGTCGTCGACCCGCCCTGCGGGAAATTCCCAGAGCTCGCGATCCACCGCCGCGCGGTACTGGCGGATCAGGACGACGCGTCCGTCCGCGTCGAAGGGGATCAGCACGACCGACGCCGCATGGCGCACGACGACGATGTCGTGTTCCTGTCCGTTGGGAAACCGGCGGCGCGTTTCTTCGATCGAGAAGACGCGGCTCTTGTAGACGATCGCCATGACGGCCATTCCACCACAATGCCTGCGACGATTGCCACGACCACGCACGCGACCAGCCCCGTCGCATGCGCCCGCGGGCGTCAGCTGTGTCGCTCGCGCAGCTCGTCGAGCACCCGCTGCAGATCCTCGGGCAGCGGGCTCTCGAACTCCAGCCGCCGCCCGTCCTGCGGGTGTGTGAAGACGAGCCGCGCCGCGTGGAGGAACGGCCGCTCGAGATGCGCCACCGCGCGCACGTCTCCCGGCACGCGCCGGTGCACGCCGCCGTAAAGCGGATCGCCGACGACCGGGTGGCCGATCGCGCTGAGGTGGACCCGGATCTGATGCGTCCGGCCGGTGTGGATCGCGACCTGCGCCAGCGTCAGCGTCCGGCCGAAATGCTCGGCGCGGACGATGCGCGTCACCGCTTCGCGGCTGCGGCGCGCCTTCGCCGACATCTTCTTTCGGTCGGACGGATCGCGACCGATCGGCGCGTCGATCCGGCGGCCCGCCATCACCTCGCCCCACACGAGCGCCAGATAATCTTTCTCGACCTCGCGGTCGTGGAACTGCCGCGCGAGCTCTTCGTGCGCGCGGTCGTTCTTGGCGACCACCATCAGACCCGACGTCCCGCGATCGAGCCGGTGCACGATGCCGGGCCGCTTCTCGCCGCCGATGCCGCTCAGATCGCTGACGTGATGCAGCAGCGCGTTGACGAGCGTCCCGCCTGCGTGCCCCGCCGCGGGATGCACCACCATGCCGGCGGGCTTGTCGACGACGATCACGTCCGCGTCCTGGTACAGGATGGGCAGCGGTAGCGGCTCGGGTTTCGGCGTCGGGTCGGCTGGCGCGGGCGCGTCGAGTGCGATCGACTGGCCCGTCTTGACCGGCTGGTTCGCCTTCGCCCGCTTCCCGTCGACGAGCACGTGCCCGTCCTTGATCAGCCGCTGGATGTGCGACCGCGAGAGGTCGCCGACGAGCGAGGCGAGGAACACGTCGAGTCGAGCGCCGGCGGAGTCTGCGGGGACGACGACGCTGCGCATCATCGCGCAGGCTACGCGGCCTTGCGCACGCGCGTCGGCTCCGGCTCGGCCGACCGCGCGAGCCACGCGAGCATCACGATCGCGAGCGGCGCGAGCAGCACCGAGATGAACTGCGAGGTCGAGAGCGGGCCGACCATGCCGCGGTCGTCGCCGCGGTAGAACTCGATGACGAACCGCGAGATCGCGTACAGCAGCATGTAGAGCCAGAACGTGCGGCCCGCGAACGGCCGCCCCTTCCGCTCGCTCCACAGCAGGAGCAGCAGGATCACGAGCTCGGCGCCCGCTTCGTACAACTGCGTCGGATGCAGCGGAACGCCGAGCGGCGTGCCGACGTTGCTCGCGGCGAACGGATCGGTGAACGTGATCCCCCACGGCTTCGTCGTCGGCTTGCCGAAGCAGCAGCCGGCGAACAGGCAGCCGAAGCGTCCCACGACGTGGCCGAGCGCGATCCCGGGCGCGAACACGTCGCACGTCGTCCAGAGCGGCAGGCCGACGTGCCGGATGTACCACAGCGCGACGGCGACCGCGAGGAGGAGGCCGCCGTAGAAGACCCCGCCGGAGCGGGCCAGCGTCAGCAGCTCGCTCGGATCCGATTTGAACGAGGACCAGTCGGTGACGAGCAGCAGCAGCTTCGCGCCGACGAGCGCGCTGATGATGATGTAGATGCCGAGGTCGAGCACGCGGTTCGCGTCGAGGCCCCGGCGCGCGGCGCGCACGCGCGCCAGCTGCAGGCCGAGGAGGTAGGCCGCCGCGAGCAGGAGCCCGTACGTGTAGACGGTGACCGGGCCGAGCTCAAGCAGTCTTGGATGCATGCGCTCCCACCCCGAGCATGTCGAGGATCATAATCGCCACGCCCACCGATATCGCGGAGTCGGCCACGTTGAAGGCCCAGAAGTGATACGCGTGCCAGTACACGTCGACGAAATCGACGACCGAGCCGGCGACGACGCGGTCGATCAGGTTGCCGGCGGCGCCGCCGATGATCAGCGCGAGCCCGAGCCGCGCCACCAGCTGGTGGTGCGCGAGGCTCGCCGCATACATGCCCACCCCGACGAGCGCGCTCGTCGCGATGACGGCGATCAGGATCGTCTTGAACGGAAACTCGACGCCGTTCAGGATCCCGAACGCCGCGCCGCTGTTGCGGACGTGCGTGAAGTCGATGAAGCCTGGCAGCACGGTGACGCTCTCGTGGAGCGGCAGCATCGCGCGGACGGCCGCCTTCGTCAGCTGGTCGATCGCGACGACGAGGATCGGCAGCCAGATTTCCAGGCGCCGCGCCGGTGCGGGCGCGGGCGCCTCTGCGGACGCGGCGGCCTCGTCAGCCATTCACGGTTTCCGCCAGCGCATCCTGGCATCGTTCGCACAGGCCGGCCCACGCCGGATCCGCCGACACCTTCGGGACGTACCGCCAGCAGCGCTCGCACTTGACGCCCTCGGCGCGACCGATCACGATGCTCAACGGCGTGCCGGCCGGCGCCGGCCGCAGCTCCACGTCGGAGACGATGAACAGCATCGGCAGCTCCGCGGCGTACTGCTGGAGCAGCGCCAGCTCGTCGCCGGACGCGGCGAGGACCACCCTTGCCTGCAGCGAGCTGCCGATCTGCTTCTCCTTGCGGAGCGGTTCGATCTGCGCCAGCACCTGTTCGCGCACACCGATGAGACGTTCCCACCGCGCCAGCAGATCCGCGTCGACGAGCGCGGCGACCTCGCCCGGAGCCGGGAACACGGTCAGGTGCACCGACTCGGCGCGCGGTTCCTCGCCGCGCCCGGGGCTCGTCGACGGACGCCGCCCGGGCAGGGCGAGCCACAAGTGCTCGGCGGTGACCGGCAGCACCGGCGCGAGCAGCCGCGTCAAGCCGTCGGCGATGACGTGCATCGCCGTCTGGGCCGACCGCCGTTCGCGCGAGCGCGTGCCGAAGGTGTAGAGGCGATCCTTCGAGATGTCGCTGTACAGCGCGCTGAGATCCACCGTCGTAAACGCGTTCAGCGCCTGGCACATCGTCGAGTAGTCGTACGCCTCGTAGCAGCCGAGCATCTTCTGCGCCAGCACGCCGTAGCGCGCCAGGATGAACCGATCCACCTCGACGAGCCGCGCGGCCGGCAGCGCGTCCACGGCGGGATCGAAGTCGTACAGGTTCGACACGAGATAGCGCATCGTGTTGCGCAGCTTGCGGTAGGCCTCGACGACGCGCGCGAGGATTTCCTTGCTGACGCGGATTTCGCCCGTGTACTCGCTCATCGCGGTCCACAGGCGCAGGATTTCCGCGCCGCTCTGCTTGATCACTTCCTGCGGCTCGGTGGCGTTGCCGCGCGACTTCGACATCTTCTGTCCGTCGACGTCGATCAGGAAGCCGTGCGTCAGCACCTCGCGGAACGGCGGCCGCCCGCGCGTGCCGAGCGCGATCAGCAGCGAGCTCTGGAACCACCCCCGGTGCTGATCGCTGCCTTCGAGGTACATGTCGGAGGGCCACGTCAGCTGCGGCCGCACCGCCATCACCGCCTCGTGGCTGGATCCCGAGTCGAACCACACGTCGAGGATGTCGCGCTCGCGCTCGAAGGCGCTGCCGCCGCACGCGGCGCACGTCAGCCCCTCGGGCAGGAACTCGTCCGCGGGACGCTCGTACCACGCGTCGGCGCCGTACTCCTCGAACACCTGCGCGGCCCGCTCGACGATGGCGGTGTTGGTGACCGCCGTGCCGCACGCCGTGCAGTCGAACGCCGGGATCGGGACGCCCCAGATGCGCTGACGCGAGATGCACCAGTCGGGGCGGTGCGCGACCATGTTGTAGATGCGGTCGTGGCCCCACTTCGGGATCCACGTCACCTCGCGGTCGATCGCCTCGAGCGCGCGCTCGCGCAGCGTCCGCGTGTCGCGGCCCGGTTCCCCGGCCGCGAGCCCCCAGTCGCCGGCCACCGCGCGGTCCAGCGCGATGAACCACTGCGACGTCGCGAGAAAGATCACCGGGTTGTGGCAGCGCCAGCAGTGCGGGTACTGGTGCGAGAACGGCTCGGCGTGCCACAGCCTGCCGCGCTGCTTCAGCGCGTCGACGATCCCCGGGTTCGCGTCGAAGACGCGCTGGCCGCCGAACAATTCCACCGTGTCGAAGAAGTGGCCGGCGGGCCCGACCGGCGCGTAGATCTCGAGCCCGTACTTCACGCCGGTCATGAAGTCGTCGGCGCCGTGGCCCGGCGCCGTGTGCACCGCGCCGGTGCCGGCGTCGAGCGTGACGTACTCGCCGAGCACGCCGAGCGACGGCCGCGCGTACAGCGGATGCTGAAAGCGGATGTGCTCGAGCGCGGTCCCCTTCATCCGCGCGACGGGCGCGTCGAACGTGCGTCCGCCCGCGCGCGCCACCGCTTCGGCCAGCCCCTCGGCGACGATGACCACGCGATCGTCCACCTGGTAGGCGCCGTAGTCGAACTCCGGATGGAACGCGATCGCCAGGTTCGACGGGATCGTCCACGGGGTCGTCGTCCAGATGAGCACGCTCACGCGACGGCCGGCGAGCGCGGGGACCCGCGCCGCGAGCTCGTCGCCGCTCGCCGGATCGAGCGCGAACTCGACATAGATCGACGGCGACGTGTGATCCTCGTACTCGACCTCCGCTTCCGCGAGCGCCGTGCGGCAGTGGATGCACCAGTGGACCGGCTTCTTGCCTTTGTAGACGAGTCCGCGCTCCACGAACCGGCCGAACGCCCGCGTGATCGCCGCCTGGTAGCGGAAATCCATCGTCAGGTAGTAGTTGTCCCACTCGCCGAAGATGCCGAGCCGCTGGAACTGCTCGTTCATCGCGTGGATGTAGCGGGACGCGTACTCGCGGCAGGCGCGGCGGATCTCGCCGACCGTCATGTCTTTCTTCTTCGGACCGAGCTCGCGGTCGACCTTCAGCTCGATCGGCAGGCCGTGGCAGTCGTAGCCCGGGATGTACGGCGCGTTGAAGCCGGCCATCGACTTCGACTTGACGACGATGTCCTTCAGGATCTTGTTGAGCGCCGTGCCGAGGTGGATGTTGGCGTTTGCGTAGGGCGGGCCGTCGTGCAGCACGTACTTCGGCGCGCCGGCGCGCGCCGCGATGATCTTCTTGTAGAGGTCCATCGCCTGCCATTTCGCGAGCTGCTCCGGCTCGGCCGTCGGCAGGTTGGCCTTCATCGGAAAATCGGTCCGCGGCAGGTTGACCGTGTCCTTCCACTCGGGCATGGGTATCCCTCGATTATATTGGAGGGATGCGCTCGGCGACGCTCGACAACGGGTTGAAGGTCCTCGTGCGCGAGGAGCACACGGCGCCCCTGGCGTCGGTCTGGTGCTGGTACAAGGTCGGCTCGAAGGACGAGGGTCCCGGTCTCACCGGCGTATCGCACTGGGTCGAGCACATGAACTTCAAGGGGACGACCAACATCCCGCGCGACCAGGTGAAAGGGATCATCGAACGCTTCGGCGGCAGTTGGAACGGCTACACCTGGATCGATCAGACGACGTATCTGGAAACGGCGACGAAGGACGCGCTCGACCGCATGCTGTTCATCGAAGCCGAGCGGATGGCGAACGGCCTCTACCACCCCGACGACTGCGAATCGGAGCGGACGGTGATCATCTCCGAGCTGCAGGGGGGCGAGAACGATCCCGATCAGCTGCTCGATCAGGAGCTGACCGCCACCGCGTTCAAGGCCCATCCCTACCGCCACCCGACGATCGGCTGGCTGTCGGACCTGCAGGCGATGACGCGGGACGACCTGTACGGCTACTACCGCCGCTACTACGTTCCGAACAACGCCACGCTCGTCATCGTCGGCGACGTCGATGCCGACGATGCGCTGCGGAACGCCGAGCGTCGATTCGGCGGAATCAAGGCGGGCGGCGAGATCGCGCGCAGCCGTACCCGCGAGCCCGAACAGACCGGCGAGCGGCGCCTCACGATTCGCAAGCCGGGCACGACGGCCTACGTCAAAGTCGGATATCACGCGCCGCCGGCGACGGGCGAACATTTCTTCCCGCTCCTGATTCTCGACGCGGTGCTGACCGGCGCGAAGGGGCTGAACCTCTGGTCGAGCTTTCGCGTCGCGCCGCCGCAGCGCAGCACCCGCCTGTACCGCGCGCTGGTCGAAAAGCGGCTCGCGTCGTGGATCGGCGGTGCGCTGATGCCGACCGAAGATCCGTTCCTCTACACGATCTCGGCGACGGCGATGGAGGGGTCGCCGCTCGATGCGATCGAGTCGGTGCTGTTCGAGGAGCTCGATCGCGTCGTGCGCGACGGCATCACCGACGCGGAATTGACGAAGGCGAAGGCGCAGCTGCGCGCGCGGATGGTGTTCGACAACGACAGCGTCACCAACATCGCGCATCAACTCGGGTACTTCGAAACGATCGGCAGTGTCGAGCTGTTCAACGCGCTGCCGGCGCGCATCGCCGCCGTCACCGTCGAGCAGGTGGCCGCCGCGGCCGGGGCGACGCTCGCCGAGTCCAACCGCACCGTCGGCAGGTTCGAACCCGACAGTCCGACGTCCGACGTCTGACGATCATGAGACCGAGGCGCATGAACCTTCAGACGTCCGACCTGCGGCCTCAGACATCCCGGGGTCTTCGGCCGACGCGCGCCGTCCTCGACAACGGCCTCGTCGTCCTGGCGAAGCAGTCGGGCATGACGCCGTCCGTCGCGATCCAGCTCGCGGTGCGCGCCGGATCGGCGGCCGATCCGCCGGGCCTCGCCGGGCTGACGTGGCTGCTCTCGCGCGTCATCGATCGCGGAACCGAGTCGCGCTCGGCCGCCGATATCGCGGAGGAACTCGACGCGCGCGGGATCACGCTGACCGTCACGCTGACGCGGCACCTCCTGTCCCTCGTCTGCACGTCGCTCGCCGACGATTTCGAGCCGGTGCTGGCGCTGCTGGGCGACATGCTGATGGCGCCGTCGATCCCGGACGCCGAGCTGGGCACGCGCCGGAAACAGGTGATCACGGCGATTCGCCAGGACGAAGACAACCCGGCGGTGCGCGCCACCGAAACGTTGATGGCGCTGCTGTATCCGGACGAACACCCGTACGGGCGTCCGACGAAGGGAACCATCCCGGTGGTCGAATCGCTGACGCGCGAACAATTGTTCGCGCTCCACGGCGGACGCTTCGCGCCCGGCAGCACGACGGCGGCAATCGTCGGCGACATCGAACCGGCCAGGGCGCAGGGCGCCGCCGAGCGCGTCTTCGGCCGCTGGAGCCGTCCGGCGCCGCCCGACATCGTGCCTCCGCC
>Ga0070741_10005082_pt1 | contig 29735 bp, 20 predicted proteins | sample Coa_R1_4_FD_66440 | JGI IMG/M metagenome (GOLD analysis project Ga0070741, IMG submission 66440) | Surface soil microbial communities from Centralia Pennsylvania, which are recovering from an underground coalmine fire - Coalmine... | ecosystem: Environmental > Terrestrial > Soil > Unclassified ... | reverse complement strand
GTCTCCGGTCATATCCGCGGGCTGCTGGCGCCGCAGCCGTTCGATATCGCGTCCTCCGACCGTCACACCGTCAAACCGTGGTTCACCTCGCGGCTGCCGGAATCGCCCCAGGTGCCGGACCTTTCGGCACAGGGCTTCACCCTGCTCGGCGGCCGGGTCGACGTGATCGGCAACCGTCCGGTGGCCACGATCGTCTACAAGCACGCCGCGCATACCGTCAGCCTCACGACACTGCGTCCTGGCCAGTCCGTGCCCGATCAGACAATCGCCGGCTACAATGTTCGAAGCTGGAGCGATGGCAATTTCACCTACGTCGCGGTGGGCGACTTGCCGAGCGCCGATCTGGAGGTTTTTGAACGCGCATTTTCTGCGGCAGCGCCGGCGCCGGAAATCATCAAGCAATAGACGGCAGATCCCGAGATTTCTCGATGTGAAAAGCGTCAAACTCGTCAGGTTTGCTGGCCAAAAGCAAGCCTTGTCGGTGCTTGGACGCGGTTGCCGCTTTTGTGCTAGCAATGCTCCCAAAGCCACAAGAGCTTGGGAATCATGTCAAAGCCAGCAATCGTCGGGGGGATCATCATCGCGGCGCTGACAGGCGGCGCGATCGCAGCCTTCGCGGTCGCCTGGTGGCCTACGATCGAGGCAATCGAGCCTCCCGCGCCGAAATCCTTCGACCCCGCACTTGTCAAAAGAGGCCGCGATCTCGCGGCCATCGGCAATTGCAGCGATTGCCATACGACCCCGGGCGGCCAAGCCTTCGCCGGCGGTCTGCCGGTGCCCACCCCGTTCGGCGCGGTCTATTCCTCGAACATCACGCCCGATCCGGAGACGGGAATTGGCCGCTGGTCGGAGGCGGCCTTTCAACGCGCCATGCGCAGAGGCGTCGATCGCGGCGGACATCATCTTTATCCGACCTTTCCGTACGACCACTTTACCAATGTTACCGATGAGGACGACCGCGCGCTCTATGCTTTCCTGATGACGCGCTCTCCCGTTCGCGCGCCTGATCATCCCAACGACCTTTCCTTCCCGTTCAATCACCGCTTTGTTGTCGCAGGCTGGAAACTGCTTTTCCTCAAGGGCGGGACCTACAAGGCCGACAGTACACAAAGCGTCGAGTGGAATCGCGGCGCCTATCTGGTCGATGGCCTGGCGCATTGCGGCGCCTGCCATACGCCGCGCAACGCGCTCGGTGCAGAGAAGGCAAGCGCCGCGTTTTCCGGCGCCGATGTCGACAACTGGCATGCCTATGCCATCAACGCGCAATCGCATTCGCCGACGCCGTGGACCGCCGAGGCGTTGTTCCACTACCTGCGTTATGGCTGGGATGCCGATCACGGCGTAGCCCGAGGCCCGATGGCTGAGGTGACCGCCAACCTGTCGTCGGTGCCGGAAAGCGACGTTCGCGCGATCGCCTTCTATATGGCAAGCGTGTTCGGCGCCCCGTCGCGTGGCGAAGCCAAACCGCCCTCGGTTCAGCCGGTCGCGGCCGATACGCCTGGCGCGTCGATCTATCAGGCTGCCTGCGCAACTTGTCATGAATCAAATCGGCCGCTGCCCTATAGCGGCATCAACCTTCGCCTCAGCACGGCGCTAAGCGCGCCGGATCCGCGCAACGCCGCCAACGTCATATTGTCGGGCATTCGCCCCGTCAGCGGGGAACAGAGCCCCATCATGCCGGGTTTTGCCAACAGCATGACCGACGAACAGATTGCCGCCTTGCTGACCTATCTCCGCGGGCGCTTCAGCAAGGAGCCGGCCTGGGCCGGCGTCGAGCAGGTCGTCCGCGATGCGAGGCGCAGCGAAACCGTATCTCTCCAGACTTCATCGGGAGACAAGTGATGACGACATTGAAGGTCAACGGTCACGATCACGAGATCGATGCCGACCCCGATACGCCGCTGCTTTACGTGCTGCGCGACGAACTCAAGCTCAATGCCGCCAAGTTCGGCTGCGGTCTCGGCCAGTGCGGCGCGTGCACGGTGATCGTCGACGGCAAGGCCGTGTTGTCCTGTGTCACGCCGCTGCTTCTCTTGAAGGGCAAGGAGGTGACGACGCTGGAGGGTTTGGGCACGGTCGAGAAGCCCGCGCCGATCCAGCGCGCCTTCATGGAAGAACAGGCCGCGCAATGCGGCTACTGCATCGCTGGAATGATGATGCGCGCGCAGGCTTTGCTGCAGCGGAATCCCAAGCCGACCGATGCGCAGATCCGCAGCGAACTACAGACCAATCTCTGCCGCTGCGGCACCCATATGCGCATTCTCCGCGCCGTGCACCGCGCCGCGCATCTGATGGATACCGCCGAACTGACGACGCAGGGAGGCAACCAATGAACGGTCCCGTGACACTCGATCGCCGTCAGGTCCTGGCCGGTGGCGGAGCGTTGATCGTCAGCTTCCAGCTCCCCGTTGCCTTCGCGCAGGAACAAGCCGCATCTACTGCTCCAAAACCTCCAGGCAGCCTCGAAAAAACGCCGTATCTCGATGCGTGGATCCGCATCGATGCCAGTGGCATCACGGCCTTTACCGGCAAGGCTGAGCTCGGCCAGGGATTCAAGACCGCATTTCAGCAGATTGCCGCCGAAGAGCTCGATGTTCCATTCGAGGCTGTCAAGGTCGTCACCGCCGATACCGGCCGCACCGCCAACGAGGGTTACACCGCCGGCAGCCACTCGATGCAGGATAGCGGTACGGCGATCCAGCATGCAGCGGCGCAGGTGCGCGCGCTTCTGGTCGCGGAAGCCGCGCGACGTTTCGATATACCTGCGGAAAGCCTTCAAACCGAAAACGGCAAAGTGGTCGCACCCGATGGCCGTCAGCTTGCCTACGGCGATCTTGCCGCGAGCGACATGTTGCATGTCGAAGCGCAGGCCACGTCGAACCTGAAAGATCCCGCGGCCTACAAGATCATGGGGCAACCGGTGCCCCGCGTCGATATTCCGGCCAAGGTCACTGGCGGTGAGGCTTACGTCCAGGACATGCGATTGGCGGGTATGCTGCATGCGCGCCTCGTTCGTCCACCGAGCTACGGCGCCGAATTGAGGGACTGCGATGCGGCTTCGGTCGAAAAATTGCCGGGCGTGGTCAAGGTCGTTCGCAACGGCAATTTTCTGGCTGTCGTCGCGCAAAAGGAGTTTCAGGCGATCAAGGCGATGCGGGCGTTGTCTCTGGCCGCAAAGTGGACCGAAAAAGCGCGGCTGCCGAACCAGAATGATCTGCCGCGCATGATCACTGGCTTGCCGTCGAAGGATTCCGTCATTTTCCAGCAGGGCGATCCGACCACAGCAGGGCAAAAGACGCTGGAGGTCGCTTATACGCGCCCCTATCAGTCGCACGGTTCGATCGGTCCGTCTTGCGCCGTGGCGCAACTGACCGGCGACACGATGACGGTTTGGACGCACACGCAAGGCGTCTATCCCGATCGCGCCGGTATTGCCGAAATGCTGCGCGTGCCGCCGGCGAAGGTCCATTTGATTCACGTCGAAGGCTCGGGTTGCTACGGCCATAACGGCGCCGACGATGCGGCGGCCGACGCCGCCTTGATCGCGCGTGAATTGCCGGGGACGGCGGTGCGCGTGCAATGGATGCGCGAACAGGAGCACGGTTGGGAGCCCTACGGCCCGGCGATGGTCACCAAACTCAAGGCCTCGCTTGATGCGAGCGGCGCGATCGCGTCATGGAATTTCGAGGTCTGGAGCAACACGCATTCGATGCGCCCTGGCGGCGGCGGCTGCATGCTGGCCGCCCAGTTGATGGCGGATCCTCTTGCCATACCGGCGCCGAAGCCGCTGCCGCTGCCGGAAGGCGGCGGCGACCGCAACGCGATCCCGATCTACAAATTCCCGAACGCGCATATCGTGCATCACTTCATCCCGTCGATGCCGGTCAGGATTTCGGCGATGCGCGCGCTTGGCGCCTACCACAACGTGTTTTCGATCGAAAGCTTCATGAGCGAGCTTGCCGAACTCGCCGGCGCCGATCCGGTCGAATTCCGCCTGAAACACCTTGACGATTCCCGTGCGCGCGAAGTCGTCGAGAAGGCCGCGAAGGAGTTCGGCTGGCAGAAGGGACAAAAGGCGCCCGAGGGACGCGGCTATGGCTTTGCCTTTGCGCGCTACAAGAATCTCGCCGCCTACTGCGCCATCGCAAGCGAGGTGGAAGTCAATCGCGAGACCGGACGTGCGCGCCTGGTGCGCGCGGTGGCGGCCGTCGACAGCGGCCAGGTCGTCAATCCCGACGGGCTGATCAATCAGGTCGAAGGCGCCATCGTTCAGTCGACGAGCTGGACGCTTTATGAAGCCGTCAGCTTCGACGAAACGCGGATCACCAGCATCGACTGGCAAACCTATCCGATCCTGCGCTTCGATGCGGTGCCGGACAGGATCGACGTCCACATCATCAACCGCCCGGGCCTGCCGTTCCTCGGCAGTGGTGAAACCGGGCAGGGGCCGGCCGCGGCATCGGTCGCCAATGCGATTGCCGACGCCACGGGCAAGCGCCTGCGCGATCTGCCGTTGACACGAAAGAAAATCAAGGCCGCGATCGACGCTTAAGCCGTAACTCTCATGGTGAGGAGCCGCAAAGCGGCGTCTCGAACCATGAGCACCCCAGATGGGCCTACATCCTTCGAGACGCGCGCAAACGCGCTCCTCAGGATGAGGGTCATGCTGCTTGTGGCGGCGGAGGTTTACCGCAACGAAAGTCCGGTCGCTGCTTCCAGTTCGGCGAGCGCCTGCCTGGCGCTGACCACCTTGATCGTCGTCATGCCCATCTCGCGCGCCGGTTTCAGGTTGACGCCGAGATCGTCGAGATAGATGCAAGCCGCCGGGTCGACCGAGAGCGCGTCCACCATCATGCGATAGATTTTCGAGTCGGGCTTTCGCAAGCCTATCTTGGCCGATTCGATCACATGATCGAACAGCGCCATTACCTCGGCGATGTAGAGTGTTCGTCCGCCAGCGCTGCCGATCGCATTCGCCGGAAGGTTGTTGGTGATACAGCCGGTCTTGAATTTGGCCCTGATGCGCCGCAGCGCCTCGACCATTTCGGGCCTCAGGTCGCCGGCAAGCAGCGGCAGGATATCCTTGCCCCGGACCTCGGCGCCCAGGGCCAGCGATTCCTGCGCAAACAATCTGTCGAAGGTCTCGATGTCCACCTCGGCGCGTTCGAACTTCGCCCAGGCATTCTCGAGATGGTTGACGGTGTTGGTGCGTCGAATGATATCGGCGGGCAGGCCGCGTTCGGCCTCGAAACGGGCGAATGCCTCAAAGGGCGAGGACGTCAGCACGCCGCCGAAATCCCAGATCACTGCTTCAAACATTGTTTTATCCAGCACCCCCACAAGACAGGGAAGCCGCTAACATGGCGGGCGGCCTCGCGCCAGTCCTCGGGCGATCCCGGGCTGCGGCAAACGCGGAGATTGTCAGAAATGCGCGGAGGTTCTTTTGCTCCGCGCTCGGATATTTACTGGCTGGCGACCTTCTGGATTTCGGCGTCAGCAAAGCCCGCGGGCTGACGATAGCTGGTCTGCCGGGATGCGGCAGGCGGCTTTAGCGGGACCGAGAGCCGGCAGATCAACCCTTCGGGACGCCAGTCGAATTCGGCTTGGCCGCCGAGCTGGGATTCGATCGAGGCAATCACGCTTCGTGTGCCAAAGCCGCGCGATACCGGCTCGACGACCGGCGGGCCTTCGCGCTCTTCCCAAAGGATTTTGAGAATCTCCGCCTCGATTCTCCAATTGATCGCGAGCCGCCCCGTCAGCGTGGAAAGCGCTCCGTATTTGGCCGAGTTCGTGACCAGCTCATGCAGCACCATGGCGAGCGTCTGGGCCGTCGCCGGCTGCAACTGGACGTTCGATCCGCCAAACACGATCTGGTCGTTCACGAGATATGGTGCGAGTTCTTCGTCGACCAGTTTGGTGATCTCGGCGCCCTGCCAGCTCGACAAGGACAGGATGGTGTGGACGCGCGCCAATGCGCCGATGCGGCCTTCAACAGCCTGCATGTAGGACTTGGCGCTTTCGCCGCGTGTCAGGCGCACGATCGACTGCGCCAGCGCCAGCGCATTCTTGGCGCGATGGTCGACCTCGCGGGTGAGCAGGTTTTGCCGCTCTTCGGCTCGCTTGCGTTCCGTGATGTCGACGGTAACGCCGCTGAGGCGGATGACGCGGCCGGTCTTGTCGGTGGTGGCGGCCGCCGTGCCGAACAGCCAGCGAATTTCGCCATCGGGACGAACGATGCGGAATTCGGTCTCGTGGGATTTGGCGCCCTTGTCAAACTGGACGATTGCCTTGCGTAACTGGTGAATATCCTCGGGGTGCAGCAGCGCCCGTATATTCTCCGGCGTCACCGTGAAGCCTTCGGGATCGACGCCGAAAATCCGGAACTGGCCCTCATCCCACATCCAGTCGCCGTTGCCCCAGTCCCAGTCCCACGAACCCATTCGGCCCGCGGCCAGCGCGAGGCTGCGCCGTTGCTCGCTCTCGAGCAGCCGCGCGTTGGAATATTCCAGTTCCCTGGTCCGGGCACGAACGCGGTCTTCAAGCTCGGCGTTGAAACGCTCGAGCTGCCGCGTCTTGCGATAGAGATCGACAAAGACGCGGATCTTCGCGCGCAGCACCTCAGGCACGACCGGCACCGGCACATAATCCACCGCGCCCATTTCGTAGCCGCGCAGCCGATCCAGATCGGAAACCTGGATGGCCGAGATGAAAATCATCGCCGTCTTCTGGAAGCGGGGATGTTCGCGGATCATGGCCGCCAGCTCAAACCCGTCGAGTTCGGGCATGCAGACGTCGACCAGAATCACGGCGACTTCGTTCTTGAGGAGATATTCGAGCGCCTCGCGCCCCGACGTCGCCACGACGAGGTTTTCGCCGAGTTCCTTGAGGATGACCTCATAGGCCAAGAGCTTGGCCGGCTGATCGTCAACCAGAAGAATGTCTACCTGTTCCTGGTCCATCATTCAGCGTCCACGGCTTGAATCAGCGATGCAGCCACATTCGGATCGCGAGCAGCAATTGCTCGGTGTTGACCGGCTTTGCGAGATAGTCGGATGCGCCGGCCTCGAGGCATTTCTCCCGGTCTCCTTTCATCGCCTTTGCTGTCAGGGCGATAATGGGGAGCCTGCGGAATGCCGGGTTCGCCCGGATGACGCCGATGGTCTGATAACCGTCCATCTGCGGCATCATGATGTCCATTAGAACGACGGCGATTTCCGGATTGGAGCCGACCAGCGTCACCGCCTCGCTGCCGGTCGTAGCGGTGAGCACTTTCATGCCACGGCGTTCCAGAACGCTCGACAGTGCAAAGATGTTGCGGGCATCGTCGTCGACCAGGAGCGCCGTGCGGCCCACCAGATCCTCGTCGGAACTGTTGAGCTTTTCGAGCATGCGCTGCTTTTCGATCGGCAGTTCCGTGATCACGCGGTGCAGGAACAGCGAAGTTTCGTCGAGCAGGCGCTCGGGCGATTCGACGCCCTTCACCACGATGCTGCGCGCCATGGTGTGGAGCTCGGCGTCTTCCTCGACCGAAAGCTCGCGGCCAGTGAAGACCACCACCGGAACATCCGACAGGGAGTCGTCCTTTCGGATCGAGTCCAGCACCTCGAAGCCGCTCATGTCGGGCAGGCGGAGATCGAGCACGACGCAGTCGCAGGGACGATCCCGCAGCGTCGTAAGCGCGCTCGCGCCGGTGTCGGCGGTGACGATCTCGATATCATCGTGGCCGAGCAGCTCCTTGATGCTCATCTGTTCGGCCGCGTTGTCCTCGACGATCAACAGCCGTTTGCGCCGGGGTTTGGCGTATTCCTTGATCTGGGAGAGCGCTGCGGCGACGCCTTCGGTGGTCGTCGGCTTGTTGACGAAGGAGAACGCGCCACGCGCGAGCGCGTGCTGGCGGTCTTCGTCGAGCGTAATGATCTGCACCGGGATGTGCCGCGTCAGCGGATTGTGTTTGAGCTGGCTCAGTACCGTCCAGCCGAGCATATCGGGCAGGAAAACGTCGAGCGAGATCGCGGTCGGTTGGTACTGCTTGGCGAGGTCGAGGGCTTCGGAGCCCCTTGCCGCGACCAGGACCTTGAAACCCTTGTCGCGCGCGAGATCGACCAGCACGCGCGCGTAGTGCGGATCGTCCTCGACGATCAAAAGGATCGTTTCGCCGGGCTCGAGGCTCAACCGGTCGTCCGGCAGCGCTTCGGTGACGCGCTCCTGCGTGACGGCCGGCATTGCCGGTGTGAGGCCATGCTGCGCCACTTGCGAGGACGCGATGATGCGCGGCGCGATCGTCGGTCCGGAATATTTCAGCGGTAGATAGAGCGTGAACACGCTGCCTTTGCCAGGCGTGCTTTGCAGGTGGATTTCGCCGCCGAGCAGGCTTGCCAGTTCGCGGCTGATGGCAAGGCCAAGGCCGGTGCCGCCGTATTTCCGGCTGGTGCCGGCATCGGCCTGCTGGAAGGCTTCGAAGATCAGCTTCTGCTTGTCCTGCGGAATGCCGATGCCGGTGTCGGACACTTCAAAGGCGACCACCGCCGGCGAATGATTGAGCACGGGGTGCTCGGCGCTCCAGCCGCCGAGCGCCGCGGAGACGCTCAAGCGAACACCGCCTTCGGCGGTGAACTTGAAAGCGTTGGAGAGCAGGTTCTTCAGGACCTGCTGCAGCCGTTTCGAATCGGTCGAAATGCTGCGACCGAGATGGGGATCGATCGCAACATCGAACGTCAGCTCGCGGTTGTCCGCTTCGTGCCGGAACGGCCGTCCGACGGTCTCCAGCAGGTTGGTGATCAGGATATCTTCGGCTTCGACCGTCACCGTGCCGGATTCGATCTTCGAAAGGTCGAGAATGTCGCTGATCAGGTTCAACAGGTCGGTACCTGCGCCGTGGATGGTGCGCGCGAATTCGACCTGCTTGGGCGTCAGGTTTCCGTCGGGGTTTTCTGTCAGCTGCTGACCCAGGATCAGGATGCTGTTGAGCGGCGTCCGCAGCTCGTGGGACATGTTGGCCAGGAATTCCGACTTGTACTTGGACGTCAGCGAGAGTTCGGTCGCCTTTTCTTCCAGCGCACGGCGGGCCTGTTCGATTTCCTGGTTCTTCGCCTCCACCTCGACGTTGCGCTCGGCGAGCTGCTGTGCCTTCTGCTCGAGTTGGTCGTTGGTCTGCTGCAATTCCTTTTGCTGGGTTTGCAATTCGCCGGCAAGCTGCTGCGACTGCATCAAGAGGCCTTCGGTTTGCATCGTGGCCTCGATGCTGTTCAGCACGATGCCGATCGAGTCAGTGAGCTGCTCGAGGAAGGTCATCTGCGAAGTCGTGAAGGCCGTAACAGAAGCAAGTTCGATGACGGCCTTGACCTGGGTTTCGAACAACACCGGAAGCACCACGAGGTTCTTCGGCGTCACGCGCAGCAGCGCCGAATTGATCGGGATCGTGTCTTCGGGAATGTCGGATACCAGCCGTTGCCGCTTGTCCAGCGCGCATTGCCCGATCAGGCCGTCGCCGATCTGGATCACCTGCTGGTGCGGACTGGCGCCGTCGCTGGCATAGGCCGAAAGCAAGTGCAGTTGCGGGCTGTCTTCGTACTGCACCTGATAGATCACGCCGCGATGCGCATTGACCAGCGGCGTCAGCTCGGTGAGGAGCAGCCGGCCGACTGTCGTCAGGTCGCGCTGGCCTTGCAGCATGTTGGTGAAGCGGGCGAGGTTGGTCTTCAGCCAGTCCTGTTCGGTGTTGAGATCCGTCGTGAGGCGGAGGTTGGTGATCATCGTGTTGATGTTGTCTTTCAACTCCGAGACTTCGCCTCTCGCATCGACCTGGATCGAACGGGTCAGGTCGCCCTTGGTGACCGCGGTCGCCACTTCCGCGATCGCGCGCACCTGCGAGGTCAGGTTGGCCGCGAGCAGATTGACGTTGCCGGTCAGGTCCTTCCACGTGCCGGCCGCGCCGGGCACGTTGGCCTGACCGCCGAGACGGCCTTCCACGCCGACTTCGCGCGCCACGCTGGTCACCTGATCGGCAAAGGTCGCGAGCGTCTCGGTCATGTTGTTGATGGTATCGGCGAGCGCCGCGACCTCGCCCTTCGATTTCATCGTCAGGTTCTGCTTCAGGTCGCCGTTGGCGACCGCGGTCACCACCTTGACGATGCCGCGCACCTGCTCGGTCAGGTTGGCGGCCATGAAGTTCACGGTGTCGGTGAGGTCCTTCCACGTGCCGGCGACGCCGGGCACCTGCGCCTGTCCGCCGAGCTTGCCTTCGGTGCCGACTTCGCGGGCGACGCGCGTCACTTCGCCGGCGAACGCGTTGAGCTGATCCACCATGGTATTGATGGTGTTCTTGAGCTCGAGAATTTCGCCCTTCACGTCCACGGTGATCTTGCGCGACAAGTCGCCGCGGGCGACGGCGGTCGTCACTTCGGCAATGTTGCGGACCTGCGTGGTGAGGTTCGCGGCGAGCAGGTTGACGTTGTCGGTCAGATCCTTCCAGGTGCCGCCGACGCCGGGCACCACGGCCTGACCGCCCAACCGGCCTTCGGTGCCGACTTCGCGCGCGACGCGCGTCACTTCGGCGGCGAAGGAGCGAAGCTGCTCCACCATCGTGTTCAAGGTTTCCTTGAGCAGCAGAATTTCGCCGCGCACGTCCACCGTGATCTTCTTTGACAGGTCGCCGCCGGCGATCGCGGTTGCGACCTCGGCGATGTTGCGCACCTGTGCGGTCAGGTTCGACGCCATGAAGTTGACGTTGTCGGTGAGGTCTTTCCAGGTGCCGGCCACTTCCGGCACTTCGGCCTGGCCGCCGAGCTTGCCTTCGGTGCCGACTTCGCGCGCCACGCGCGTCACTTCAGAGGCGAAAGCGTTGAGCTGGTCCACCATCGTGTTGATGGTGTTCTTCAGTTCGAGAATTTCGCCCTTCACGTCCACCGTGATCTTGCGCGACAAGTCGCCGCGCGCCACGGCTGTCGTGACTTCGGCGATGTTGCGGACCTGCGCCGTCAGGTTGCCCGCCATCGAGTTGACGCTGTCGGTCAGGTCTTTCCACGTGCCGGCGACGCCCGGCACGTTGGCCTGGCCGCCGAGGCGGCCTTCGGTGCCGACCTCGCGCGCCACGCGCGTCACCTCACCGGCAAAGCGGTTGAGCTGGTCGACCATGGTATTCAGCGTTTCCTTGAGCTGCAGGATTTCGCCGCGCACGTCGACCGTGATCTTGCGCGACAAGTCGCCGCCGGCGATTGCGGTCGCGACTTCGGCGATGTTGCGGACTTGCGCGGTCAGGTTGCCGGCCATGGAGTTGACCGAGTCGGTCAAGTCCTTCCATGTGCCGGCGACACCCGTCACTTGCGCCTGACCGCCGAGCTTGCCGTCGGTGCCGACTTCGCGCGCCACGCGCGTCACTTCGCCGGCGAAGGCGTTGAGCTGGTCGACCATGGTGTTGAGCGTTTCCTTCAGCTGAAGGATTTCGCCCGACACGTTCACGGTGATCTTCTTCGACAGGTCGCCCTTCGCCACCGCAGTTGCGACTTCGGCGATGTTGCGCACCTGGCCGGTCAGGTTGGAGGCCATCGAGTTGACGGAGTCGGTGAGGTCCTTCCAGGTGCCGGCGACGCCGCGCACATTGGCCTGACCGCCGAGCTTGCCTTCGGTGCCGACCTCGCGCGCCACGCGCGTCACTTCGCCGGCGAAGGCATTGAGCTGGTCAACCATGGTGTTGATGGTGTCCTTGAGCTCAAGAATTTCGCCGCGGACGTCGACCGTGATCTTCTTCGACAAGTCGCCGTTCGCCACAGCGGTGGTCACGTCGGCGATGTTGCGGACCTGAGCGGTCAGGTTGCCCGCCATGGAGTTGACGCTTTCGGTGAGGTCCTTCCATGTGCCGGCGACGCCGAGCACGTTGGCCTGACCGCCAAGCCGGCCTTCGGTGCCGACCTCGCGCGCCACACGCGTCACTTCGCCGGCGAAGGCGTTGAGCTGGTCGACCATGGTGTTGAGCGTTTCCTTGAGCTGAAGGATTTCGCCTGACACGTTCACGGTGATCTTCTTGGAGAGGTCGCCGCCGGCGATCGCGGTGGCGACGTCGGCGATGTTACGAACCTGAGCGGTCAGGTTCGAGGCCATGAAGTTGACGTTGTCGGTGAGGTCCTTCCATGTGCCGGCGACGCCCGGCACCTGGGCCTGACCGCCGAGCTTGCCTTCGGTGCCGACCTCGCGCGCGACGCGCGTCACTTCCGACGCGAACGAGTTGAGCTGGTCCACCATGGTGTTGATGGTGTCTTTCAGCTCGAGAATTTCGCCGCGCACGTCCACCGTGATCTTGCGCGACAGGTCGCCGCGCGCCACCGCCGTGGTGACGTTGGCGATGTTACGAACTTGCGCAGTCAGGTTGCCGCACATCGCGTTCACGGAGTCGGTGAGGTCCTTCCAGGTGCCAGCGACGCCCGGCACGATGGCCTGGCCGCCGAGCTTGCCGTCGGTGCCGACTTCGCGAGCGACGCGCGTCACTTCCGAAGCGAAGGAGCGCAGCTGGTCCACCATCGTGTTGATGGCTTCCTTCAGCTGCAGGATTTCGCCGCGCACGTCGACGGTGATCTTCTTGGACAAGTCGCCGTTGGCGACCGCGATCGTGACCTCGGCGATGTTGCGGACCTGGCCCGTCAGGTTGTTGGCCATCGAGTTGACGCTCTCGGTCAGGTCTTTCCACACACCGGTCACTTCCGGCACCTGCGCCTGGCCGCCAAGCTTGCCTTCGGTGCCGACTTCGCGCGCCACGCGCGTCACTTCGGAGGTGAACACGGAAAGCTGTTTGATCATCGTGTTGACGAGCGTCGCCGACTGCAGGAATTCGCCGCCGAGGGGGCGGCCATCGACGTCGAGCTTCACCGTTTGCAGGAGGTCGCCTTGCGCCACGGCGGCGACCGCGCGTGTCACTTCGCGGGTTGGCCACAGCAAGTCATCGATCAACGTGTTGACCGAACCTTCCATGTCGGCCCACGAGCCGCTGGCAAGACCGAACTTGACGCGCTGGCGGGTCTTGCCTTCGCGCCCCACCACCTGGCCGACGCGCTCGAGTTGTTGCGCCATTCGCTGATTGGCGGCGACGATCTCGTTGAAGGTGTCCGCGATCTTGCCGTCGATGCCGAGATGATCGCCGGTCATGCGCACTGAAAAGTCGCCGCTGCGCATTGCCTGCAGGGCCTGCAGCAATTCCTGCGACGGATCAGGTTTTCCATTGGTGTAGGGCTTGATTTTGGTACGACGACGCGAAGACGGACCGACCGAACCGAGTTCACCCATAAATTTCCCCTCGAAGAAGCCGATAACGCGCCGCCAAACCTGCGCGCTTACGAGTCGGTTTTGACACGATCAAATCGTGCAGACAGCCGCAAAGCAAGTGGAATACATTAGATATTACAATACGATAGATCGAAAGATTTGAGCCGAGTGAAACAATTCGGCAAGGCAATATTCGTTCCCGTTAAATTCAAAAATTTTTTCGCTACGGTTCAGGTTGGGTACCCATCGTTCCGCAATCGGAACTTTTCCCAAGTCGCCGGGGCCGCCGGCGTGACGAGCTAGCGCTGCGGGGCTTGCCGGCGCGGCGGCCGCGCGGGAGCTACGGCCTGCGGATTGAACTTTGCCGTGATCTTGTTGGCGCCCTCGCTGACATCGACAAGCGTTTGGCGCGCTTCTTCCATCACAACAGACGACTTCTTGTCAAACGTTTGCGCAAATTCGCGGATCGCCTGCATCTTCTCGAACAACTCGTCGGCTTTTCCATCGGTAAAACCGGGCAAGAGATTGTCGATGCGCGCGATGGCGCCGTCGAAGCCTGCGAAGGCCGCATTAGCCTTGGCTAGCGCCTGGTCGATGGCATCGCCGCTGCCGGCGAGCGAAGCAGTGTAGGTCTCGAAACTCAGTAGCCCATCCTTGATGGTCGTCCGGTTGTCGACAAGGATGCGGTCGACGTTGTGCAGGGTATCGCGCATGGAATGAAGTTCGCTTAAGTCCGCGACCAGCGTCGGTATGCCGTCTTTGCCGGACGGTGCCGGCGGATCGGGAGACTCGCCGCCGATCAGCGATATGGCGGCAATGCCGGTAAGCCCCTGAAACTCGAGGCCCGCGACCGTGTCCTTGCGGATCGGCGCGCTCCTGTCGACCCGGACTTCGGCAACAACCTTGCGTGGGGTGTCGAGCCGGAGCGAAAGCACTTCGCCGACCTGAACGCCGTCAAAATTGACGCTGCCGCCCCGGCGCAGGCCGCTGGCCGAACCGCCCTCGAACACGATGCGCATCCGCGTTTCCTGTGAGACGGCGCGGTATTTGCGCACGCCCAGAATGCCGAAAAAGGCCACCGCGAGGATCGCGAGCGTCGCCGTCCCGATCACGAGGTTAGTGGCGCGTATCTTCATCAAGGAACCGGATTGGATAGCTGAATGACCCAGCGTTCCGGTCAATTGTACGGGCAAAGCGGGTCAGGCGAAAGGCCGATACACCTATGCAAGTGTCCATTCTTCGGCGCTGGCTCCGGCCAGCGAGCGGACGCGCGCATCATCGGCGGCGAGTTCGCGCGCCGTCCCCGAATAGACAACGATGCCGTCGTCGAGCACATAGGCGTCGTCGGCAATTTCAAGGCTCATTCGCGCGTTCTGTTCGACCAGCAGCACCGAAATGCCCTCGGCCTTCATCTGCTGGACGATGCGAAACACCTCGCGCACGATCAGCGGCGCCAGCCCCTGCGAGGGCTCGTCGAGAATCAGCAGTTTCGGATTGAGCAAGAGCGCGCGCGCGATCGACAGCATTTCCTGTTCGCCGCCGGATAGCTGGCGGCCGCGGTTGAGCTTGCGCTCCTCGAGTCGGGGAAAAAGCTGATAGATGCGCGCAATGGTCCAGGGACCGGCGCGCTCCAAAGGCACCTTGAGGTTTTCCTCGACGCTCAGATTGGCGAAGATGCGCCGGCCTTCCGGCACATAGCCCACGCCGAGCTCCGCGATGCGGAATGTCGGCCAGCGCGTGGTCTCCTGCCCGAACACCGTGACCTTGCCTTCGCGCGGCGCCGTTAGCCCCATCAGGCTCCGCAGCGTCGTGGTCTTGCCGGCACCGTTGCGCCCGAGGAGCGCGGTGATCTTGCCCTCCGCAACCGAGAGGCTGACCCCGTGGAGGATGTGGCTTTTGCCGTAGTAGGTGTGGAGGCCTTCGGCCGTGAGAGCGGCGGTCATGCGGCGGTTCCGAGATAGGCGGCCTGAACAGTTTCGTTGGCGGCGATTTCCTGCGGCGTGCCCTGCGCCAGCATCCGGCCCTGGTCCAGCACGCAAATGCGGTCGGCAAGATGGAAGACCACGCGCATGTCGTGTTCGATCAACACGATGGTGTAGTTGCTGTCGCGGTGCAGTCTCCGGATCAACTGGGTGATCTGGTAGGTTTCCTGATCGCCCATGCCGGCGGTGGGTTCGTCGAGCAGAAGCAGATGCGGATTCAAGGCCAGCGCCATCGCGATTTCGGCGGCGCGCTGGTCGCCGTGGGAGAGTTCGCCGACCAGGCGGTCGGACCGCGCTTCCAGCGACACCAGCTTGAGCGTCTCTTCCACACGCGTGTGAAGTTTCAGGCTCTCCGCGCGGCTGATCCAGGGGCGCAAGCGATAGCCGCCTGCGACTTCCGCGGCAGTACGGACGTTTTCGAAAACGGTCAGTTCGGGGAAGATTTCGGTGATCTGAAACGTTCTCGCCATCCCCCGTACCACGCGTTCATGGGTGGAAAGCCGCGTGATATCGTTGCCGTCGAAAATGATGCTGCCGGACGTCGGCGGAAAGAATCCGCTGATCAGGTTGAAGAAGGTGGTCTTGCCGGCGCCGTTGGGGCCGATGATGGCGCACAGCTCGCCCTTGGCAACTTTGAGCGAAACGCCGCGCACCGCGACCAGATTGCCGAAACGCTTGGTGACGTCGTTGATTTCGAGGACGTTCATGCCTTGGACGCTCATACCTTGCCCCGCTGAAGAAAGCCCAGGAGCCCGCGTGGGAAAAACAGCACCACGAGAATGAAGAGCAGGCCGAGGAAAGACATCCAGTTGACGGTGACGCTCGACAGATAATCCTGCACCACGACGAAGACCGCCGCGCCGAGCAGTGGTCCCCAGAAGTTACGCATTCCGCCCATCACCGCCATCATGACGAAATCGCCAGACTGGCTGTAATGCAGGCCACGGGGATCGGCGAAATTGTTGACGAGCGCGTAGAGGGCGCCGGCAAATCCCATGAAGAAGCAGGACAGCGTAAAGGCGATCCAGATGTGCCGCTCAACCGGAATGCCGAGGAAACGGGCGCGGCGCTCATTCTCGCGGATTGCGATCATGGTGCGGCCGAACGGCGAACGCAGGATGAAACCCATGGCGCCGACCGCGAGCGCAAAGCAAAACAGCACGAAGTAGTAAAAGGCGTTGGCGTTCGACAAGATATCGAGCTTCAGCAGTCCGAAATCGATCGGCTGGCGCGAGAAGCCGCGCAATCCGTCGTCGCCGCCGGTGAGCGAGCTCCACTGAAAGGCGATGTAGTAGAACACCTGGCCAAAGGCGATCGTCACCATCGCGAAATAGACGCCGCGCCGCCGTACGATCAATGTGCCGAGAATGGCACCGCAAACCCCGCCCAGCAGCATGCCAAGGACAAGCGCGAGCGGCGTAGAGGATGTGAGGAATTTCAGCGCGAGGCCGGTGCCGTAGGCGCCTAGACCAAACCAGGCGGCGTGGCCGAAGGAGAGAACGCCGGTGAAGCCCAGAAGAAAATTCACCGACATGGCCGCGAGGCCCAGCACGAGCACGCGAGTGGCGAGCGCGGTATAGCCGCCGAGCGGCGCCATCCAATAGGGGGCAAGGATCAGCGCTGCCCAGATCGCGGCGAGGACGATCAGCTTGCGGGTCTGTTGTTGGGCGGTCAAGTCATCATTCCTTCTTCGCCGAACAACCCGCGCGGACGCAGCAGCAGCACCACCGCCATCAGCACGTAGATGACCGCCTCGCTGGCGGCCGGATAAAAGACGGCCGTCAGTCCTGAAGCGACGCCGATCAGGAGGCCACCGGCCAGTGTTCCGGGGAGGCTGCCGATGCCGCCGACGATGATCGCGATGAAGCTCGGCATCAGGAGCCCGGTGCCCATGGTGGGTTCAAGCCCCAATTGCCCGGCGGCAAGCACGCCGCTCAGGCCTGCGAGGAAGATGCCAACTGCGAAATTAAGCGAACGCAGCATCTGCACGTTGATGCCAAGTGCGGCGACGGTTTCGAGATCCAGCGTGCCTGCGCGAATGCGAACGCCGAGCCGTGTGTAGCGGAGCAACACGAACAGCAGCGCCACCGCGACCATCACCATGCCCACCATGAACAGGCGGTAGCCGGTGATGAAGAAGAAGTCGTTGCTCAGCGGCTGCGACAGAAAGGGCGGAATGGTGACCGGCTTGCCTTGCGGCCCCCAGATGAAGCGCGTGCCGTCCTCGATCATGAAAGCAAGGCCGAAGGTCAAGAGCAGGCTGTAGAGCGGATCACGCCCGTAAAGCGGACGGATCAACACGCGCTCGATGATCAGCCCGACGATTGCGGTTAGAGGCGGCGCCACCACGAGCGCGCCCCAAAAGCCGATATAGGGCGTGATCGTATAGGCAATGTAGCCGCCGATGACGAGAAAACCGCCATGAGCAAAATTGATGACGTTGCTGAGATTGAGGATGAGCGAAAGGCCGAGCGCCATCAGCACGTAAAACGCGCCGATGATGAGCCCGTTGGTGATGTTGAAGAGAAGCAGTTGCGTCATAATTCACCAGGAAGGAAATCTCTTTACGTGGTTGATCCGGGAGATGCTGCTCCCGGATCATGTCAGAGGTCGGCCTTTCGTCCAATATCAAGTCGGCCACTGCACCGTGCAGCCGGTGTCGCTGACGGCCGGCGCAGTCTTGTCGCCGGGGACCACCTCGTCGACGCGATAGAGATCTTCCGGATCGTCTTTGCCTTTTGACTGCGCCTCGCCGACGAAGGCCGATGTCATCAGTTGATGGTCGCCCTTGCGGTAATACACCTTGTTCGGTTGCAGCTTGACGTCGTCAGGCAGCTCGAAGTCCTCAAGCGCGCCTGCTAGCTTGATCGCGTCGAGCGTCTTCTCCTTGTTCGCGACCAGGGCAAAGCTCATGGCTGACACGTAACCGAACCAATGCCGCGCGGTCGGCACGTGGCCGCTATTCACCTTGCGGATATCGGCGACGAATTTGTCCACGCCGGGAACGCCAGGCTGCTTCCAGTACCATTCGAACATCCACACGCCGATGCGCGCTTCCGGCGGAAGGCCGGCAAGCGACTCCAGCTCCTGCTGGGTGCCGGCGACGTGGATTTGCTTGTCGAGGCCGAACTGCACGATCTGCTTGAGGCAGTTGATCATGTCGGAACCCTGCACCAAGAGGAGCAGCACGTCCGGATTTGCGGCACGGGCCTTGATCAGATAGGCGGAAAAATCGGTGGTGCCGAGCGGGGTCAGTTCATTGCCGGTGACGGTGCCGCCGAGCTTCTTGAGATCGGCGGTACAGGCGTCAAACAGCGTGTGGCCAAACGCATAGTCCGGCGTGATGAAGTGCCATTTCTTGCCGTACTTCTTGAACAGCACGTCGGAAACCGAATTGGCCTCCATTCGCGTCGTGTTGCAGACGCGGAACACGTTCCATTTGCAATCCTTTCCGGTGATCGAATCGGTATGACCGCCAGAGACAATGTGCAGGACCTTCTTTTCGTTGGTGACCTGGGCGATCGCGGCAGCGATGCCCGAATTGACGTCGCCAATCATGAAGCTGACCTGATCGCGTTCGATCAGCTTGCGGCACTTTTGCACGCCGGTGCCGACGTCGTTGGCGGAATCCTCGACAAGCAGTTCGACCTGACGGCCCAGTATGCCGCCCTTTGCGTTGATCTGCTCGACCGCAAGCTTCGCGCCCATCACCTCATTGCCGGCAGGCGCGGCATAGACGCCCGTCAGAGGATCCACCATCCCGATGCGGATCGGCGTTTCACCGCGGGCCTGAATGATAAAGGGTGAGGTGACCTGTAAGGCGCCCAAGGCGGCCGCGCCCTTCATCAGGGTGCGCCGGTCAAATCTGTGGCTGAAAGTCTGCGAACTCATAAAGGCTTCTCCCGATTATTGCTGTTTTTGTGTTTTCGCGGCTGACACCTCGATGGTCTCAGCCGCGATCGTTGCGCTTTTAAAAGTTGATCTCAGGCCGGCCACTGCATCTTGCAGCCGGTGGCTTCAACGGGGCCCGCCGCTTTCTCGCCGGGTACGGGGTTTTTCACGGTGAACATGTTGTCGGGGTCGCCCTTTGGCGGGTGGGCTTCGCCGACAAAGACGGTGCTCATGAGTTCGTGGTCGCCGTCGCGGAACGCCGGCGCGCCGGGCTGAAGCGCGATTTCCGGCGGAAGCTTGAATCCCGAGAGCGCCCTGGAGAGCTTTAAGGAATCCAGCGTCTTTTCCTGGTTGGCGATGGCGGCGAGCGTCTGCACCGAGGCATAGCCGAACCAGTTGCGCGCCGTCGCCGAAGCGCCGGTGATCTTTTTCATCGACGCGTTGAACTCCGCGACATGCGGCACGCCCGGCTGGTCCCACCACCATTCCATGGTCCACCATCCGACGCGCGCGCCGTCCGGCACGGCGCGGATGCTCTCCAGTTCGAACAAGGTACCGCCGACCGCCATCTGCTTGTCGAGGCCGAACTGGACGAATTGCTTGAGGCTCGAGACCTGGTCGCCGCCGCCCATGACGTTGATCAAGACCTGTGGCGCGTAGGCCTTGGCCTGGATCAGATAGGCCGAATAATCGGGCGTGCCGAGCGGCACGAGTGATGCGGCCGATGTGCCACCTGCCGCCTTCAACAGTTTTTCAAAGCCGGCCTGCACGGAGTGCCCGTAAGCGTAGTCCGGCGTCAGGAAATACCAGCGCTTGCCAAACTTTTCGATCAGGGTGGAAGCAATCGCGTTGGCGTCCATGGCGGTGGAATTGCAGACGCGAAATACGTTCCAGGAGCAGTTGGTCCCAGTGATCGGATCGGTGTGGCCACCGGATACGATGTGCAGGATCTTCTTCTCGCTGGTGACTTGCGCCATCGCGATCGCGATGCCGGAATTCACGTCACCGATAATGAAGCTGACCTGGTCGCGCTCGATCAGCTTTCGTGTTTTCTGGACGCCGGTGCCGACGTCATTGGCCGAATCCTCGACGAGGAGTTCGACCGGCCGGCCCATGATGCCGCCCTTCTTGTTGAGTTCTTCGGTGGCGAATTTTGCGCCGACCAGTTCGCCTTGCGCGATCGCGGCATAAACGCCGGTGAGCGGATCGACCAATCCGATCCGTACTGGCGTTTCGCCTCGCGCTGTGATGATGAAAGGTGATGTAAATTGCGCAGCGGCAAGCGCCGCGCCTGTCCGCAGAATAGTCCGCCGGTCGACCGGCCAGGATCGTCGCGCTGTACCCATGCTATCCTCCCCGACAACGTTTAATGCCTTGAAGTCAGGCATTCTTCGATGCCTTTGGAACGGGAGCGTAACTTTCTGCTGCGACCTTGCCAACGACCAAGGCCGGCAAAAATCCTGCAACCTTCGGCGTAGGGCTGGGCGCGAGCCGCCCGACGGAACGGGGTTAACAGCCAAATCGTTGTTTAGATGACGATTTCCCGGGGCCAATCGGCTGGCCCGGCGTTCCCGGAAAGCCCTTCGATCGAAGGCTTTCCAGCAGCCATGTCAGCGATCATGTCATCGAGCGGTGCGGCGAAATGGCGCTAAGGCGAGAGCGACGCAACGTAGGCGGCGAGCGAAATCATATCGTCATGCGAGAGCTTTTCGACCACGGGCGCCATCAGCGCGCCGGCGCTTCCTGCGCGCGCACGCTGCTGGAAATCATAGAGCTGGCGGACCAGATAGCTCGGCGATCGCCCGGCAATTCCGGGAATCGAGGCGACGCCCTTCAGGTCCGGACCGTGGCAGATGCCGCATGGTGTGGTGGTGCCGGCACCACCGGTTTTGACCAGGGCCTCGCCCTTGGCGATGCTGCCTTTCGGCACATAGGCGATGAACTGCGAGCGCGTATCGCGGTGCTCGAACTGCACGGCATCGACCGGCGTCTCGACGATGCGCTGTCCGATCGGCTCAGTGCCGCCGTCCTTCACCAGCATGTAGAACACGCGCGCGATTTGCGCCACCGGGACCGTGTCGGCCTCGACCACCTTGATATTCGCCTTCGGCTTGAGCGAGGAAAAATAAGCCGCGGCGGCCTTGATCTCATCCTCGTTGCTGGCCTTGGCGATCGCCGTCATCGTGACGCTCGGGCTGCGCTGGGGACCTGCGAATTTCCGCGCTCCGCTTTTGTAATCCTCGATCTGCTGGACGATGTAGGCCGCGGGCAGGCCGGCGAGGCTCGCGTTTTCCGGCCCGCCGGTGCCTTCCGCGCGATGACACGACCCGCAGGCGCGCACGTCAGGCGTGCGGCCATGCGCCACCACGTCTGGCATCGGCGGATGATCCTCGGGATGCCAATCGGGCACGAAAAACAAGTTACGCTCTTGCGCAATCGTGAAGCTCTGGTTGCTGTCGGGAACGTGCTGCGGAAGGTCGTCGGCGGGTGCGACCTTGAAATCCGGCGCCCACGGATACGCCCATGCCGGGAACGAGGCTGCGGATGTCGAAGCAGGAGCGGGCGATTGCGTCTGCGCGGTCGAAACGCCGCTGGCGGCCATGCCGATCATGGCGATCGCGGCTAATGCAACTCGCATTGGTTCCCCCCCTTTAAATTTATCAGTGGCCGCTTGCACCCTTCGCGGCCGCATTATTAAAAACGATCAGGCCGTCGACCGCAACGCCGGTCTTGCCGTTGACCAGAAACGGATTGACGTCGATCGAGGCAATGCGGTTGCCGGCGTCCATCATCAGGTTGGACAGGCCGACGAGCGCCTTCACGACGGACGCCTCATGCAGCGCCGGCTTGCCGCGATAGCCGCGAAGTTTGACGCCAGCCTTGGTGCGGCCGATCAGCTTCTTTGCCTCAAGCGCATCGAGCGGTGCGCCAGCCAGCGCAACATCCTTGATCAATTCGATCTCGACGCCGCCGGTGCCGAACAGCACGACCGGACCCATCTCGGCATCGAGCGCGGTGCCGACGACGAGTTCGAGGTCGGCCTTGACCTGCTGCGCGATCAGGATGCCGTCGAGCTTCGGCTTGTTCTTCAGCTTCTTCACCCGCGCCGTGATCTGGTCGAAGGCCTTTTTCACCTCGGCTGAGCTGTTGAGGTTGAGCACGACGCCGCCGACGTCGGATTTGTGCAGGATGTCCGCGCTGACGACCTTGGCGACGACGGGAAAGCCGATCTTCTTCGCAATCTTCGCCGCTTCGGCCGAAGTCTGCGCGATCGCTTCCTTCGATACCGGAATGCCGTAAGCGCTGAGCAATTTCTTCGACGCGACTTCGTCGAGTGCTGCCGCGCCGTTCGCTGCTTTCAAGGCGCGCTCCAGCGCCGCGCGCGCCGATGCGCTCGAACTTGATGCGATGTCCGGAATGTCCTTGGGCAAGCGCGCATAGTCGATCAGCGCTTTGATCGCACCCACTGCGCGGTCGAGGCCTTGCATGACAGCAATATCCGGCAGCGATTGCCGCAGGCTTTTGGTGAACTCGGTAAAGCCGATCGACATCGTCGAGATATAGATCACCGGCTTGTGGGCGCTTGCCGCCATCTCGTTGACGCGGCGCAGATTGCGTTCGCGCAGTTCATGCGGCGCCTTCGGCAGTTCAGAGTCGATGATGACGATATCGGTGTCGGGATCGTCGATCATGATCTTGATCGACTGCATGTAGACCGATGGGTCGACGACGGCGGCAAAGCCGGCATCGAGCGGGTTGCCGACGATCGACCCGGGTCCGAGCATCTTGGCGAGCTTATCGCTGGCGCTCTGGCTGAGCGGAGCGAAATCCAGACCGGCGGAGGTGAACGCATCGATCAAGAGCCCGCGCTTGCCGCCTGACAACGATACAGCGGCCAACCGCGAGCCTTTGGGTGAGGCGGCATGGACGAAGCATTCAGTCGTCTCGATCAGTTCATCGAGGCCGTGGGCACGGATCACGCCTTCGCGGGAGGAGATCGCATCAAAACTTTCGATCGAGCCGGCAAGAGCGCCGGTGTGCGCCATTGCCGCCGCCCGGCCGCCTTCGGACGCACCGAGTTTGATCGCGATGACCGGCTTGCCGGCCGCGCGCGCGGCCTTGCAGGCGTCGCGGAACGCCTTGGTGTTGCGGACGCCTTCGAGGTAGACCACGATGACGCGGATCTGTGGATCGACTGCGAAGTAGTTGATCAGGTCGGTCGTCTCGAGGCCCGCCTCGTTGCCCGTCGTGACCATGTAGCCGACGCCGACGCCGCGATCCTCCAGCGCCTGGCGGATCGCCATCACGATCGCGCCGGACTGACCGGCGATCGCAACCGGACCCGCCTCCATGGTGACGACGCGGTCGTCGATATTGGTGAAGAGGTTTTCACCCGCGCTCAAATTGCCGAGGCAGTTCGGACCGGTGACGGCAAGTCCGGTTTCGCGGATCGCCTGTTGCAGTTCGACGGCGAGCCTTTGACTTTGCTCGTCCTGCAACTCACTGAAGCCGGAGGTTACGATCGTCGCCGAACGTGCGCCGGCTGCTGCCGCATCGCGGATCACCTGAACCGCAAAGCGAGCCGGCACCATGACGAGAACATGATCCGGCTTGTCGGGCAGGCTTGCGAAATCGGGATAGCACGGCACGCCCCAGATGGTTTCGCGCTTGCTGTTGACCGGGTAGAGGCCGCCTTCGAATTTGTACTTGATCAGGTTGTTCCAGATACGCTCGGCGTAGTTGCCGGGCTTATCCGTCGCTCCGACCACGACGATATTGCGCGGGTGCAGCATGGCGTGGATTTGCTGAACGGCGCGGCTGGCACTCGGCGGCGGCGACCACTTTTTCGATGCCGCGTGTTCTGACCGCGCGTCCATGGCCCTGGCCGTCATCCCTGATCGCTTCCCGCAAGTGCTTCACCCCTTCCGGGGCATTTTGATTTCTTATTATTGGCAGTCGGCTGACGTGGCAACTCGCGCTACGCGCATGCAGCCCCGACTACCAGGCTGGGCGCGGGCGCGATGGCGAGACGATCCCGGCCAGCAGAACCGCCAAAATGCCGGTGAGGAAGATGCCGTCGAACGTTCCGGCGCCGCCGATGGAGGCGACCGGCGCGCCGAGGCCGCCGATCTTGTCGAGATTGGAGAGATCCGCGCCGATCAATGTCCCCATCGAGCCGCCGATATAGGCGAGCGGAGCGGCGTATTCGCGCGACAGGATAAAGGCGAGGATCGCGGTCGCGATAACCGGCACGAAGACGGGCACCGCGATGCCAAGCCCATGCACCGGGGTTGCCATCAGATGGATGATGAGGGCGATGGCGACGACGGCAATCGCCGCCCGGCCCCAGAGCTGGTAGCGGAACATGAGATAGGCCGACATCACCGTCGGGATCACCGCGCCGCCGACATTGACCGCCAGCACCGTGCCTGGCCATTGCTGCACCACCGGCACGACATATTGCATCCCGAAGAACTCGACGACTTCGCCTGATGTCATCGACTGTCCCGGCAGGACCGTGATCGGAATGTTGAAATAGCTACCGATCAGCGAGCCGAACAGCAGAAGCATCGCGGCCCCGGGCCCAACGCCAAGCTTCATATAGGCGTAACGAAGAATGCGGAGCTGAATCAGGATGATCAGCACCACGAACACAAGCACCAGCAGGGAAAACAGCGCAGGTGTCAGCGGCAGGTAGTGGACTTGATGTCCCATCGCGGATGGTCCGGCCTCGTTCGCCTCTTTATCTCACATATTGGCCAGGCGGGCATCAACAAGGGTTACCGCCTGGCCGATGAAACGTGGCCGACATTGGATTTCGTTCAAGGATGCGTGCTTGCCAAGGCTGACGGGATCATCGTGGCGTGCAGGACATAGCGGTCCGGCCCGGAGGTGACGGCATCGAACGGCCAGCATGTCGACAACACCAGCTCGTATTTGTCCCCGAGAGGATCGATACCCGAGGCGTCGAAGCGGACGACGGACGATCCGTCGACGCGGTAGCGGAACGTCTGGCCGTCATGTCGCGTCACATCGATTTCGTCGCCGACCACGGCGTCCTTCAAGAAACGAAAATGAGTGTCGCGATGCGCGGAATAGACGGCGACGCCGCGTTCGCCCGCATTGGGCGTGAGCTCGACATGGCCGGGGCCGAAAGCCAGCGCCTGTCCGCTGGTGCCGGCGAGCACGATTGTCTGCGCATGCAACCGCCTGATCTCGATGCGCGCAATCGGCCATGTGTCGGCCCATGACCACGGTTTGACCTCGTGACCAGTGGCGATGGTCTGGTCGAAGGCCCGTCGCAGCAGGATCTGCGCCACCACCGCCTTTGCGTGGATGTAAGCGCCCTGACCGAACAGCACGAGCCCGGCAGTCAGGAGAACGAACGGGCCAAAGCGGATCATCAAAGCTTTCCCATTGTCATCTGGAAGAGAGTTGCGCGCGGCTCCTGGGGAAAGAAGCCGCGCGCTTTGAAGGAGGCGTGGGGCGACCCCTCCTTTCACCCGGCGTCAGTGAGCAAGTGTCCGACGCCGGTTGAACACCAGAAAGACAAGGCCGAGCATGAGCAGGATCGAGCCCGCGATCATCTTCAGCTCGGCATCGGTCGCTGTCTTCGGCAGCGTGACGGTGTTCACGGCTGCGGATGCCGGGATCAGGGACCGCTTTGCCGAGATCGGCAACAGATGCGGGTCGTTCGTGTTCGTGCGACGTTCCGCCGGCGGAGCGAGCGGCGTCGGTCGTTCGCCAAAGACCTTCTCGAAATCCCAACCCGCGGGCAGGTTGATCGGAAGCTCGGCCAGCGTGAGCTTCGCCCCAGTGGGACGACTCGGTGTCTTGTCGACCGCGACCAGGCTGGTCAACCGCGTCACCAGCTGATGTTCGAGCGCGAGCGACAGGATGATCTTGTCGGCGTCTTCCGGCGCGCTCTGCCGCAGGGTGCGGGCGACTTCGGCGTCCGCGATCTTGCGGCGCGCCCAGAGCTTTGACAGGCCCTTGCCTTCGGCGGCGCCCGCAAGCGGCAACTTGACGACCCAGGGCCGGTCACCGATGCGGCCCTTGATCTCCACAGAACCCGCAAGCTTGTCGAGCTTTGCGGCCAGCACCAGAGGCTCGCCGCGGTACAGGTCTGGAAGCACCGCCGGCGTCAGGTCGGCCTTTGCGTCCGAGAACTTCGCGGACAGGCCGGTCACAGCGGGATTTTCAAGCTTGGCGAACAGGCCGCGCATGCGCTCCTCGACCTGTTCGACCGAGCCGATATGGGTGAAAGCGCCGCGGCCGAGTTCGGCGGCGCGCGTCATCAGGAAGGTGTTCGGCGCCGAACCGATCCCGACCATGAACACGCGCGAGCGGCCGCGCATTTCCGAGATGGTATCGAACAATTGCTGCTCGTTGCCGATGGCCCCGTCGGTCAGGAACACGACCTGACGGACGCGATCCGCCTCGCCGGTGGCGCGATCGCTCAGCGCCGCGCGCATCGCCGGCACCATCTCGGTGCCGCCCGCGGCCTGGAGCGCGTTGACGAACGAGACGGCGCGGCTGAGGTGGTCCTTGTCGGCCGGCACGGAATCCGGAAACAGCACATCCATGGTGTGATCGAACCGGATCACGTTGAAGCGATCGTTCGGCTGCAAGCGCCCGAGCGCGTAGATAAGGCTGGCCTTGGCCTGGATGATCGAGGTGCCGCCCATCGAGCCGGAATTGTCGATCACGAAGACCACGTCGCGCGGCAACGGCTTTTGCTCGGCCGGTTCGATCGAGGGCGGCGTGACGTAAGCCAGAAGATAATCGGCATCGCCGACATGCTCGCGGAACAGGCCGACGGACGGCGCTGTTTTGGCCGCAGGCTTCCAGGTCAGTTCGAAGTCGCGATCGGCGGGGACGACGCGGTCGGCGAGCCTGATGATGCGTGTCGCGCTGTCGGGGTTCTCGACCTTGACCTCGTGATGGTGCGACTTCACCTCGCCGAGCGGAAAGCCGGCTTGCAGATGGACGGTGATGGCGGTCGGATTGACCGGGCCGTTGGTGGCGGGGTCGAGCACGGGCGGCGAGATGCGGTTGCGGTCCGGCACCGGATCGTTCGAGGCCGCGCCCCAACCGTTGCTGCCGGGCCGCAGGTCAACGCTTTGCACGAGCGGCTGCGGGTTATAGCGCGGGCCGACCACCATCGGGACGCGCAGCGAAAACTCGTCGCCAGACTGCTGTACCGGCTCCTGATATTCGATCTGCACCAGCACCGTTTCGCCGGGGCCGATATTGGCGACCGAATTGGTGAAAATGTTCGGCCGCTCCTGTTCGGTCAGCGCGGCCTTTTTTCCGTCCCGCCGCGCCTGTTCATAAACTTGGCGCGCCTGCTGCCGCTCCTTGATTTCGCCGACCACGACGCGGTCTCCGACCACTATTTTCAGGGTGTCGACGGCGTCGCCCGAGGGCAGTGGATAGACATAAGTTGCCTCAACCCAGTCCTGGGTCGGGTTCTTGAAGATCTGCGTGACCCGGGCGCGGACCGTCGGACCGGAAACGGTGAGTTCGACGTCGATGCCGAGCCGCACCGCCTCGGTGTAACCGTCGTCGTTCGTTTTCAGTAGCAGCGAGCCCGATCGGGCGTCGCTCGGCTTGACGAGCGCGGCGAGGGGGCCTTCCGCTGACCATGCCGGCTCGAAGCTCACAAACAAGGCCATGATCCCGACCAGCAGGATGGCGACGGTCTGGATCAGCAGGAAGACCAGCAGCTTGATGGTCCCGGCCAGGGCCGATCTGCCGAAGCTCCACAGGTTGGGTTTTTCGCAGTTCTCAACTTCGTCGCTGATCGTCATTTGGTTTGCTCCCGGCGGCATTTTGCCGTGCCGCATTTGTGCGAGGCAGGGCGCATCGCCGCGAGCAGAATGATCAGCAATCTTCAGCCGCCCCCCGTTGCCTCGCGCCGCGGCCATGGCGGCTCTGTGCGGATTTGTGATGAAATGTACGTCTGCTAGACTGCCCCGCGCAGGAGGGGTGAAATGCCGACACCGGACAAGCAGCTTTCGCCGGAGCAGAGCCAGCATGTGGCCGAAATGATCCGGGAAGAGATCGCGCGACGCCGGATTTCGCGGCAAACGCTGGCCGAACAAGCCAAGCTCAGCCTTTCGACGCTCGAGAAGGTGCTGGGTGGCCGCCGCCCGTTCACCCTAGCAACGATGGTCCGCCTGGAGGAGGCGCTTGGCGTCTCGCTGCGCAAGGGCGTGGAGATATCGCCGGCGCCCGCGGTGAACGGCGATATTTCGCCGGACGGACTTGGCGCCTATTCACGCCGCTCGGTGGCCTGGCTCGAGGGCGTCTATATCACTTTGCGCCCGTCCTTCGGCGCCAAGGGCGCGATCTACGCCTACCACACCGACTTCAGCTGGGATCCGTCCGCCTCGTGCCTTGTTTTTCGCGAAGGTGAACGGCTGGATGCCGATTATTCCCAGTTCGGCGAAGTCGCGGTTCCCAACCAGTCCGGTCATGTCTATCTCGTGACCAACCGGCATGGCCAGCATCGCCTTATCACGGTGTCGCGTCCAAGGATCACCGGCGAAATGTACGGAATCATCACGACGCTGCTGGCTGGACGCGGTGCGCTGTTGACGCCGGTCGCGGCTCCGATCGTGTTCTTGCCGATCAGGACGATCCCGAATCCGACCATGGGCCGTATTTCATCGGCCGACCGCAACTACGCGCTCTATCGGGAGCATTTGCGGCGCACGACCGACGAGCCATACGCCCTGTTTTTCCAGGGCGAGCCGGAGAAGGATGGTGCGGCGTGATCACGCTCTATCACTGCACGGCGGCGCGCTCGTTTCGCCCGCTTTGGGCGCTGGAAGAACTCGACCTTCCCTATGACCTGAAGATGCTGCCGTTTCCGCCGCGCGCACTTGCGAAGGACTACCTCGCTCTCAATCCGCTCGGCACCATTCCGCTTCTGATCGATGGCGAAACGCGCATGACGGAATCGGCGGCGATCGTGCAATACCTCGTCACGCGTCACGGTCCGACGCCGCTTGCGGTCGGCCTCGATGAAAGCGATTACGGCGCCTGGCTCAACTGGCTGCATTTCGGCGAGGCGACGCTGACCTTTCCGCAAACCCTGGTGCTGCGCTACGGAAAGCTCGAACCCGAAGCGCGGCGCAATCCGCAGGTCGTCACCGACTATGGGAAATGGTTCCTTGCGAGACTGCGTGCGGTTGAAGCTGCGGTGGCCGCAAGCGAGACGTTGTGTGCGGGCAGGTTTACGGTTGCTGATATTTCGGTGGGATATGCGCTGCTGGTGGCTGAGCGTATCGGTCTAGCCAAGGATTTCGGCCCGGCGGTTGCGGCCTATTGGCAGCGATTGCAAACGCGCGACGGATTTCGCAGGGCAATGAAGGCGGAGGCCGAAGCCGGCGAGGCGCAGAACGCGGCGAGCCACTGGTGGTGACGATCGCCGCGGGTCAGCTTGCATTGAGCAGTTTGTTCAGCCGCAATCGCGTGATGATGTAGACGTTCTGCAAGTCGTTGGCGAATTCGGCTTGCGTGTCGTTTTGCAGCCGACGCCTGAACTCGGAGAAGATCCCTTCCTTGGTGTGCATCCGCACCGCGATGATGAAGGGAAATCCA
>Ga0070741_10005081_pt1 | contig 29738 bp, 39 predicted proteins | sample Coa_R1_4_FD_66440 | JGI IMG/M metagenome (GOLD analysis project Ga0070741, IMG submission 66440) | Surface soil microbial communities from Centralia Pennsylvania, which are recovering from an underground coalmine fire - Coalmine... | ecosystem: Environmental > Terrestrial > Soil > Unclassified ... | reverse complement strand
TTCTCGATGTGAACTTCTTTGCCTTTCACCTTTACAGAGATTGGGAAGTGTGCAAATATGATCTTTAGCTTGTAGGTGTAGCCCTTTTCTACCCCCTTTACCATGCTGGAAATTATGCTGCGCGCGGTGTTTGTCACTGCAAGGTCCTGCTTGCGCTTGCCGTACGGCTTGATCGTGACCTTGTTGCCGTCAACAGTGATCGTGGCTGGAAGCTTTGTGAAGTCCTTCTTGACTGTCCCGAGCTTGCCCTTTACAGCAACCACGTTTCCTTCCTTTGTTACCTTGACGCTTGCCGGCGCCTCGACTTCTGCCATTATTGCTTGATCAGTAGACGTAGCCAACTAGAACTCCCCCTAGACCTTGTTCCTGTGCGTCGTGGTGCGACATGATTCCCTTGCTGGTTGAAACCAGTAGTATGCCCATGCTGTAGGCAGGCAGGAACTGCCTCTCCCAGTTAAAGTAGGCGTCTTTCTTGACTGAAAAGCGCGGAGTGATGATTCCGCACTTGTTTATCTTGGCAAGCAACTGTATCCTGAACTTGCCAGCGCGGCCGTCGTCCACCTGCTCAAATTCGCCGATGTAGCGGTGCTTTTGCAGCACGCGCAGTACCTCGCTTGCGAACCTGCTTGCTGGAAGGACGATGCACTCCCTCTTTCTCCTTGACTCGTTATTGTAAATCGTGGTGAAGAGGTTTGATATGACGTTTAGAGCTGGCATTTTCACATCCTCCTAATCGTATTTGGCAAATCCTATGCTGTTGGCGACTTCTCGGAAGCACTGTCTGCAAAGCATCAGGTTGTAACTTCGTATGAGGCCGTTATATGAACCGCACCTTTTGCACCATCTTGTGCCCCTGCCATGTGTAAGCTGCTTTCTTCCAGTTGCTTCGTATTCTCTTGGCTTTGGCAATTTATTCCACTCCTGCTCCGAATTCTTGCTTGAAGAATTCCATTGCTTCGTCTTTGTTTATCCTGTGGTTCTTGCCTATTCTTGCGCTCTTCCTGCTTTTCCTTGCAATTCTGTAGCCCGGCCTTATCAGCACCACGTTCACGTCCATGCCGAAAATGCCAATCTCCGGGTTATATTTCGTTCCGGGAATGTCGATGTGTTCGTGTATTCCAACTGAAATGTTGCCATAATTGTCAAACGATGAAGCCTTCAGTGTATTCTTTTTGGCTGCAATAACTCTCTTTAAAAAGTCGACTGCAGGCTCCCTTCTCAAAGTCACGACTGCGCCGATTGGCTCGCCCTTGTGGATGCCAAAGTCCCTTACGGTCTTTTTGGCTCCGCGGACAGCGGGCTGCTGGCCTGTCAGCTCTAGCAACGCCTTCTTGGCTTTCTCTATCGGGTCACCTGATTTACCGACTCCGATGTTTATCACTACCTTGTCGACGGATATCTTTTTCATGTCATGCTGTTGAATTTGACTCATTTCTTAGCTCACCTTTATCACGGGCTTTTCTGAACCGACAACTATGACCATTTCAACCGGCAATTCTACCGACCTGTCGCCAAAAGACACGAGCGCCCTCTTTGGAAGCGAGAATATGCCATCCCTGATATCTTCGATCTTGCCTATCCCACCGGCGTTTTCGCCTGTGATGATAAGGGCAGTAGAACCTTTTTCAAATGCGATGTGATCCTTGATTTTTACTTCTGGCAGTTGGATTATGCACGAGTCGCCAACTTTGAGCTTTTGGTCGCTTATCAGAGTCTTGCCGTCGTGGAAGCCATACTGTATTTTCTTGCCCTTGATCGTTGTCTTGCTTGTAACCTTGACCAGCTTTGTGTTCTTTTCAGAGTCGTCGATGGCAATCGAAGACAAAAGCATCGAGCCTTTTGGCACCATGCGGTACGCCTGGCCTGTTGCCAGTTCTACTACGTCCATGAGCCCAACAGCAAGGTTTGGATCGTATTTTACAACACCGTCGACCTTGACCTTGCCTTCATTCAAGACTTGCTCAGCTTCATGCATCGTTCTAGTCACCTTGAGCACGTCGCGCAGAATCATTCCAAGCGGGTAGGCCCTGTCCTTCGGATGGGGTCCAGGCTTCACTCGCAAAACAAATTGGCTCTCTTTTCTCTTGATGGCCCAGAATGTTGGTGCCATCTGCCTCTTTACTCGGGTATCTCCACCTTTCTTGCCCATTATTCTTTAACCTCCTTTTTCTCTTCCTTCTTTGCCGGCGCAGCCTTCTTTTCTTCTTTCTTTTCAGCAGGCTCTGTGCCGTGCAGCTTGTTTGACCTGTACTTGTCTTCAAGCTTCAGGCCGGTTATCATGACATTTGAAGCATGAATAGGTACCTTGACCTGACCTCCCTTGATCTTTTCCCTCTGCATGCCTTCGATGTGCAGGGTTCCGTGCTCTATGTTCACATGATCGACTTTGCCTCCGCGCCCTTTGTACTCTCCGCGGACTACCATGACTGAATCGCCTTTTACTACGCGGAGCGTCCTCTTTTTGTACTGTTCACGCAGCTCGTCTGAGAGCCTTGCACCAACCATCCTATCGCGCTGGTGCTTTGGAACATGGATGAGTTTTGGGTTAATGTCTGCCATCATTATACACCTATACTATCATGCCTGCCAGGTTTGCTATCCTTGGCCATTTTTCTGCCGCTTCTGACGCTACAGGCCCCTTGATGTCAGTGCCCTTGATCTCGCCTTCAGGAGTGACAAGCACCGCGGCGTTATCTTCAAACACCACTCTCACGCCGTTGAGCCTTCTTATTGGGTACTTTTGCCTAACAATGACTGCGCCAAACACCTGCTTGCGCAATTCCGCCGGCCCTTTCTTGACTGTGACTGTGACGAAATCTCCAACTGCTGCCGACGGCTGTCTGGAGTGCCTGCCCTTGTACCTTGTTACCATGGCAATTCGCAGGACCTTTGCGCCCGTGTTGTCAGCGCATACGAGCTCTGCCGTAACTGGAAGGGCCCTTGTAATGTAAGGGCGGAATTCTTCGACGCCCTTTGCGGAAACTGCTCTTGACTTAGTTCCCGCTGCCATCCTTTGTGTTCACCTCAATCACTACAAACGACACTGTCTTTGAAAGTGGCCTGCATTCTGCAATCCTTACTTCTTCGCCTTCTTTAACGTCGATGCAAGTTGGAAGGTACGCGTGCACCTTGGACCTGCTTCTCTGGTAACGCTTGTACTTTTGCACGGGCCTTGGATATTCGCGCGATACTACAATCATTTTCTTTGCCTTTGCGCTTGTCACAATTCCTGTGAGCAGCTTGCCCCTTACAGCAAGCTCGCCGTGGAACGGGCATAGCTCGTCTTCGCATGTCTTGCGCGGGGCAACAACTGAAACTCCAATATTTCTAACCATCAATCATCACTCATTAATTTAATCGCGATATACGATCCTCAGGTCTTCCTATCATTGAAGAACCACTTATAAAGCAAACGCCAGAGTGTGTTTGTACTTCAATTTTTTTTGCTGCATTTTTCGCAATCTGTTTTATTATCGAGTTCGTCCTGATTGATATCGTGTTTCTTGTTTCAAAGACTATTGTTCCACTGATGCCATTGAGCGTTGGGTCTAAAGAGTCGAGGATCTTTGCGCCAAGGCCAATGATCTCGTGCGCGTGTATGTTTTCTGGCGTTACTATCATTTCTTGCCCGCCTTCCTTTCGTTGAGAATTGTCATCATGCGTGCAATGTCGCGCTTGAGCCATTTGATGTTGCCAGTCTGCTTCTTGAGTGTGCCTTTTGATTTTTCAAGATTCAACTTTGCAAGGTCTGCCTTGAGCTCTGCTAGCTTGCCAGCAAGATCCTGATCGTTCATTTCGCGCATAGTTTTCAGCTTAAGCCTGGCCATCTTGCTTTCCTCCTGTTTCAGTAGGTGCTACTGTCGTTGTTTCTCTAGTCCCTGCTTCACTTGAAGTTGGAGTAGGTGTAGGCTGCGCGCCTTCATTGGTGGCAGCGCCGTTCTTTAATTCAAATTCCTGCGGAAGCGCAGCCCTCGATGCAATTCGAAGCTGTATTCCCATAAGGCCCATTTTTGTCAAAACATGTGTAATGCCGGTGTTAACTATGTGGCCGGCCATGTCGCCACTCTTTGGGACGACGCCAATCGTGTGCTTTTCAAAATGAGCGCGCTCTGTACGAAGCTTGCCAGAAATCTCGACTTCGACGCCCAGTGCGCCCGCGTTCATTATGGTGTTGAGCGACCACATGGCTGCTCTCCTAAACGCGGTCCCGCGCTCGATAAGCTGCGCGATTCTGTTGCACATAATGTTCGGGTTGAGCTCAGGGCTTATGACTTCAAGGACAGAGATCTGCGGGTTTTGAAGGCCAAATTTCTGTTCCAGTTTTGCCATCAGGTCCTTGATGCCGGTTCCCTTCCTGCCAATCACGAGGCCGGGTCTTGTGACGTAGACTGTAATCCTTGCGCCAACTGGCGTCTTTTGCACTTCAACGCCGCCATAGCCTGCATCTTTTAGCGACGTGGCTAGAAACTCATTTAGCTCCATATTGCGGAAGTTGTTCTTGATGACGTTCTTGACTGCGCTCATTATTCGGTCTTTGCCTCCTGTGCTACAATCTCGACATGGACAAGCGTGTCAATTTTTGGGCTCGATCTCCCCATTGCGCGGGGTGTAAAGCGCTCAAGCTTTGTGCCCTTGTGCACTGCGACATTGATGATTCGCAGGCGGTCAAGGTCCATACCCTTGTATTCTGCGTTTGATTCAAGGTTGTCCAAAAGTCTGAGAAATTCGTGGGCGGCCTTTTGTGGGAACCTGCCTGCAAAAAACCCATCGCGGATGTTTGATCTGTGCGCGACTTCCATGTTGTAGCGCCGGTAAGGAACGGCTTCCTTGCGGGCGATGACGTTTTCAAGGAACTCGCGGGCCTTGTCAATCGACATGCCCTTGATGGCGACTGCAACTTCCCGGGCGTGCTTGTGCGAAATGTCCTTCTCCCGGATTGCGGCACGTACATGCTTTGTCTTGTCGTAGTTTTGAAAAGCGTAACCGAATTGTGGCATATCAATCACTTCAATGGGACGTACAGGCTGGATCTCGAAGAGCCGACACCCGGAGCCCCGTGCTGTACACGCTTGTTTGTTATCGCATATTCGCCAAGGTAGTGTCCAATCATTTCTGGCTTGATGTTTACCTGTGCAAATTCTTTGCCGTTATGAACGTGAATAGTAAGACCGACCATGTCTGGAAGAATAATCATATCGCGGACATGAGTCCTCAGCTGGCCCTTCAGCTTGCCCTCTTTTGCCAGCTTGACCTTTTCGCGCAGCTTCCTCTTGTTGTCATTCATGTAAGTGCTGACGCGCTTGTCAAGCGATCTGCGCTGCCTTGAATTGAGGAGCGGCAGCAGATTCTCAATTGACAGCGTCTGCAGCTGTTCAGGAGTATAACCTTTGAACTTGAATTCACGTACCAACTAGATCAAGCACTCCTTCCCTGTTCCACTTTTAAATCTAACGAGAAAACCATTGCCATTACACCAGTCCCAGCTTTGTTGCAAGCTCCCTCGCGCCTTCAGGTGCCTTGAACCTGACAAACGCCTTCTTGCCTCTGATCGTCCTTGCGGTGTTGACTTCGGTAGCTTCTGTTTCGTAGAGTATTCTAATTGCCTCGATTATCTGCTTCTTGCCAGCGTGGTCTGCGACAATGAATGCCAGCTTGTTCTCCTTTTCAATCTGGGTGAATGTTTTTTCTGTGACATAGGGCGCGATTATCATTGTCGTTGCCTGCTCTGCAGTCATTGTAGACGCAATAGCTGCGCTGCTTTCTTTCTTTGGTGCTGCTGTGGCTGTTGGTTTTGTTGTAGTAGCGTCATTATTTTCTTTGCTCATTTATTGATCAACTCCATTACTTTGTGCATCGGTGCCTGCAAGCCCTTTAGCTGATCGACTGCGTTTTGCGAAAACACGGTCAGTCTTATTGGCTTTGAGCCGGGTGCCAGATCGATCACGCTCACGTCCTTGGCGTGTTTGATGTCGACTCCTGTAATTGAGCGAGAAAGCGCAACCATCTTTGAGTCGTTCCCGATTACGATGAGAGCGCTTGTTCCAGAGCGTGCTTGCCTGCCCCTGCGCCTTGCGGTTCCAGACTGGGCTTTTCGCGTTGTGCCTGCCCTTGCCAAGTCATCGCCAAGGCCAAGATCCGCAAGAGCCTTTTTCAGGTCTTTTGTTTTTGCGATCGACTCAATGTCGTTTGAAACAATAATTGGCAGTTTCACCTTATCGCCTATCTTGTGGCCGCGCTGCTCAACAAGGTCTTTTCTTGCAGTGGCCGCTATTGCAGAGCAAAGGCCGAGCTGCTTTTCCTTGTGGTTGATTTTCTTGTAAATGTTCTTCCACGACTCTGGTGGATGAGCGACTCTGCCGTGCCTGACGCCTGCCACGCTTGCCGCCTGGCCTGCCCTTGGAAAGCCTTCGCCACGAGCCCTTGCAAGCCTTGCAATGCCAAGACCTGTGTTGCGCGATTCTGCACTTACGTTTTCGCCGGCTCCAGGGTAGCGACCCTGCCTCTGATACGAGTGAGACAGCAAGTTGACGTAGACTTTGTGTATGACTTCTGGCCGGTACGGCGTGTCAAAGACTGCAGGTAGTTCGATTTCTCCCGAGTCCTTGCCTGTTAATGCGACAACTTTGGTCTTCATTACTGAACAACTACCTCCAAGACTTTTGGCTCGAGCACCTTCTTTGGCACGTTGCGTATAGGCTGCCTTAACTTTATCAGCCTCTTTGGAACGCCCGGGATGGAGCCCCTTACTATCATGTAGTCGCCCTTGACAAGGCCAAAGTGCTTGAAGCCGCCAGAAGGGTTTATCGAGTGCTCGCCGTCTTTGTCGGTGCTTGACATTACCAATATGCGCTTATTGTATTCGGTCCTCTGGTGAAAGCCCCTTTGTCCCTGCCTTGCAACCGTGTACATGACTACCGCAGGCGAGATCGGTCCGAGGGTTCCTACTGCGCGGACACTCTTTCTTGACTTGTGCTGCTTTCTCTTGACACCAAATCTTGTAATTGGGCCTTCAATTCCCTTGCCGCGCGTGATTCCAAAAACGTCAATGTTCTGTCCGACTTGAAGAATGTCGCTTGCCTTGACTTCCCTGCCAAGGATGCCCTTCACATAGTCATATTGCGATTTTGCGTCCTTGCCTGATACTGCAACTTCAAAAACAAAAGGAACTTTTTGTGCAAGACCAACTGCCTGTGGTGACACTGCGACAATTGCCATGATAGATCTTGCACCGCCAAGCGCAGACTCGGCTTTTGTAAAGGCGTCGTCGCTGCTCTTTGCGTCGAACTTGCGTGACAGCTCTTTTGGCAAGTCTTTTGCATAAACGTCAAAAATTGCATGCTGGCCGTAAAGGTCCTTCTTGTAGCCGCGGATGCCGATGATCCTGATTGGCGGCGTTACGATCACGGTTGACGGGTTGAGCAGCTGCTTGCCAAAGTTCGGAGTCTTTTCCCTGTCGTCGATGGTCAGGACGTGGATACCGCCGGCTTTGAAACCTGCAAATCCTAAAAGAGAGCTCTTCTCTCCAGCCATTTGAGGCCAAGTTCTAACTCTCGCCTCAAGGCTTCGAGCTCTTGCCCTCGGCCTAAAAGCAATGCTACCCCTTCTCGGGGCACTATACTTACGATGACCCATAGTTACTGCATGACTCCGGCTCTCCCTTTAATAAGTTATTTGAAGCGAGTGGGGATTATTTTTGCAGAAGAAAGCTGTTCAATATTGCTAGAGTGCCAAGTACTGCCTCTTCGAGCCTTACTGTTTCAGTAGCTTGGTTTGGAAACATGTTGACTACAAATTCGTACGGCTTGACGCTGGCGCCTTCTTTTGCCAACAGTTCATGCACGCCATGCTTGGGAGCGCCAAAGACAACCAGCAAGTTCTTTACATTCTTGCTCCGCTCGGCAAGCTTGGCCTCTACGTTCTTGAAGTAGCTGCCTTTCTTTGAAGTGACGACAACTTCGGCGTTCTCCAATCCTGCGAAAAGCTTGCTTAGCGATGGGACTTCCTTCACTTCGTAGCCCCAGTATTCAAATATGTCATCGTCTGTTGCCTCGATTGCCTTCAGGTTCGGGTATGGGGCGATGAACTTGACATTTACCTTCTTGCCCTCAAACCCGGTGCCAACAAATGGGATAAGCGAGCCAAGCCCGGCCTCCACGAAAAACTGCCCCTTGACTTTTACGATGACTCCAGTGCGCACGTCGCCTGCGCGAACCTTCTTGATGTCTTCGGGTGGACGGTGGTGTGGCGCCTTTATCGGGTGCAATATGCCGGCATATTCCAGCTGGTGCATCCGCGGGTACAGAATCTTGCGTAGGTACTGCGGAGTGTCAAGGTAGCGCAGTATAGTCTTGAGCAGGTCTGGGTCATCTCTTTCAAACTGCGACAGAAAATCGTGGTAGAGGTATATCCTCTTTACTCGGAAAATAGAGCAGGCGCGTGCAAACTGCGCAATCTTGATGCTCTTGTCCCTCTTTGTCTGCTCGTCAGAAAGCGCAGAGTCAGGTAGCGCGATCCAGAGATCTGGCATTATTCCTTCAGCAGCTCTTCGATTGCGCCTTCTAAAATGCCGTTTGATCCAAAGAACGTTGATCGCAAGACGCCCTTTCCATCAACTAGGATGCTTGACGGAGTTCCTCGGAGGGCGTACTCTTCAAACGTCTTGGCAGAATATTCTTTTGTGGTCAGGTGTTGCTTGACACGCTCGACAAGAACCTGCCTATCTTTTTCGCCATACGATCTGAAATCCGGGACATTGGCTTCAATGAAATCAAGGACCTTGCTGTCAGTCAGCGCGCCAGCTTCCTTGTGTAAAAGATCCATGCCTACCGGGAATGGGATCTTGTATGACAGCTTGTTGCCATCCTTTAGCTGGCCATACTGCGCCAGCGCCCGGTAGGTCTCGCCGACAACTTCGCCGGTGGTGACCAGCTTTTGAAGGTTCTCAAGGTTGTTCTTGTCAAAATCCTCAAAGGCGGTTGCCATGCCAAGGACGGTCAAACCCTTGTCCTTGTATTTTTTGTAAATGTCAATTGCTTCAGGGATTCCGTACAGAAAACAGCCGGGGCAGTTCACCTGAAACACTTCGACCAGGACGACATTGCCCTTTTCTTTATCAATGTTGGTTGGCTTGCCTTGGACCCACGTTGAAACTTGGAGGTTCGGGGCTTTGGTGCCTATTTTTGCTACCATGTGGTATGAGCAAAATAACAGATATTCCTTAAATTAAATTATTGGATTTTAAAAGGTAAAGAGGGAGTTTAGGAGCCGCGCTTGGCAGTCCTTTCCTTGGCCAGCGCCGCGTACCTTTCGATGTCCTCGTCTTCAGCCTTGCGCATAATCTTTGCTTGTGTGTCGATTATGGCCATCTTTACGTGCCTCGTGCCAGTCTTTTCCTCGCTAACAAGGTAGATAGACTCGATTGCAAGCGCCGCGGCTTCTTCCATACTCATTTCCGGCTTGTAGCTCTTTTCAAGGAACTCTGTTACCTGGTCGCTTCCGGCGCCAATGGCGACTGCATCGTAGCCGATGTACGTACCGCTTGGGTCGGTCAGGAACAGCTCGGAGCCGTTCTTGTCAACGCCCGCAAGTATCAATGCCACGCCAAACGGCCTAACGCCCGCGTATTGTGTGAATTGCTGGGCCATGTCTGCTAAGTTCTTTGCAACGCCTTCGACGTCAACTGGCTCGTCATAGATCAGCTTGTTGCTCTGGGCGAAGAACCTTGCATGATCTACCTGAGTGCGCGCGTCAGGAATGTAGCCTGCTGCCGCCACGCCGATGTGGTCGTCGACCTGAAAGATCTTTTGTGTTACGTTTGATATCTGAAGCTTTCTTGCCTTCTCTTCTACGGCCAAAACGACGCCGTCCTTGCTCTTGATGCCAATTGCAAGTGTTCCGCGTCTGACAGTTTCAATTGCATATTCCACCTGGTAAAGCCTGCCATCTGGTGAAAATACAGTAATTGCTCGGTCATATCCCGCTGCTGCTGGTAACAATTCGATCTAGTTTTTTGTAACGTTCCATTTAAGCCTAACTATGAGGGTAGACACCCAAAGCAAATGCTCTGACAGGCTTGTCCGAAATCGGCTACTGTTGCAAGCTTGATTTTAATACCGCTGGTTAAGACCTTCCACAAGATGGTTCAGGACGAAGTGACATTCTATGGCCACCCAAACGTCCAGTCACTCCATGCCAAGACGATCGAGATAACCAAGGACGAACACCTGACTTTGAGAGGCGACTGCATAATAGGGGTGCGGGCCAGCAAGGGATGCGCGGATCTAGACGAGCCGCTAAAGCACCGGCTCATGGCAAATGACTCTGTCGTCAGGATAGAGGTAATGGTCGGCAACGAATCCTTTGCGATAGAAGGCGGTGGCGACAACAGGCTCAGCCTGCAAAACCCGCATGACATCGTGATACGCAAGACAAACTTTGTCTGCCCGCGAACAATGTCTGTCCGGTGCGACAAAGCTTCTTCTGACGTGCCAAGGAAGATAGTAAAGCTATTGCAGGACAGAGAAGCAAAGGGAATATTCCGTATTACCGTTGAATAAGATCATGCCTTGCCGGGCTTGGCTGCAGGTTCCCTGCCAGAGGTCATTTCTCCGTACTCTTTTCTTTCCATCGCTTTTGCAAGGGCTGCATTCAGTATTTCCAAGGCCAGATATTCTCTGAAATGGTCGTTCTTGCACAAGTTGCACCCATTGTTCTTGGCATCAAGTGCCGCAGCAAATTTCTTGTCTTCAAGAATGCTTTTCAAGGCTTTTAGCAGCTTTGTGCCAGTGTCTTCAATCAACTTGGCGTGTTTTATTTCAAGTTCGGCAGGCGCGTCGTAACTGAATGCCCGCAAGGTGGGCGCATAATACTTCATCACCGCGCCCCTTACTTCGACCATTTTTGTGGCTTGAATCAGGCCGGAGCATTTCAGAGTATCAAGATGGTGGCGTATGGTTGTTGTTGCTTTCTTGAAGCCAGAACCGCCAAGCGCCTTGACGATTTCTTCGGTAGACATTTGCTTATGGCTCAAAATTTCCAGAATCTTTATCCTGACAGGGTCGTTTAGCGCCTGTGCAGCGCGATATCCAAGCGTGGTCACTCTTTTAATGTGAACATCCTTTTGGAAGAGGGTTTCAGGCATCCTGTCATCATCTGATGCGGTTGCATAGTAAAAGGCGGCTATCAGATATTTTTGCCTAAACTGTTAATATTATGCATATTATGCATACGTTATCAATAGCATAAGTTTGAACATATTGTCATCATACTGTGCCAATAATATTTCAATTGCTATTATAGATATTGTAGCAATGCTGCAACAATAAAAAATTGCTAATTGATGGGCGCCAAGGCGCCTTGTATGGCCGTCCACAGCACGTACGCAAGCCAAAATGGCAGGAAAAGCACCCAGAAATTGAGCTATAATTTGCGCCCGCTGATGCGCTCATAGGCAAGGATGTATCGCCGGCTAAGCTCGTTGGCGATATCTGGCTCGACTTTTGGCGAATCTGGCTTTTTCCCTTCCTTGGCAAGCCTGTCAACCGTGTCTTTAAAGCCTGTCTTGATAAGCCAGTCGCGTAATAGTTGTTTGTCGTAGCTCTCCTGAGTCTTGCCAGGCTGGTAGTCCGTTTTGAGCCATAGCCTGTATTCGTCTGGCCCCAGAGAGTCTCCGAGGACAATGTTTCCTCCTTCGTCTCTGCCAAACTCGAACTTGACGTCCGCGATGATAAAGCCGGCGCGCTCGACTGTCCTGCTCATCTTTTCGTAAAGGGATATCGAAGTTTTATGAAGATAATCATAATCTTTCTCTGATACGACACCAGAAGAAACTGCTTCTTGCCGGCCTATTGGCAGGTCGTGCTCTTCAGATTTTGTGGTGGGGTCAAAAATTGGTCTTGGAAGTTTCGCACCAAGTGTAGGCTTGAAATCTGCAGGGATGTCTTTGCCAAGGTAGTTCTTGTACCGGTCAAGTAAGCTTCCGTAAAAGTACCCCCGGACTACGCATTCCATCGGTATCATTTTCAGCCTTTTGACCACCATCTTGTCCTTTTCCACAACCTTTACCATGTGGTGCGGTGTTTGAAGCGTGTCAAACCAGAACTCGCCAAACCTGCAAAGCACCTCGCCCTTTCTTGGGATTGGCGTGGCCATCTTGACGTCAAAGGCAGAAACGCGGTCTGAAAAGTGGAACAGGATGTTGCCGTCGTCAAGTTCATAGATGTCCTTGACCTTGCCCTTGCGCGCCAGCCTCATTGCCTTGCCATAGATTGGCCTACAATAAAAAATCTATCTAATTGAAAGACTTTTAACGTTGCTCCGAACCAGTTTACACGTAACTTATGGTCAACAGTGACCTCCTTGCCATGGACAGGCCCATCTGCATGGGCATTATCGGTGGAGGCCAGCTTGGCAAAATGATTGCCCACGAAGCAAGGCGTATGTCGCTCAGAGTAATCGTCCTTGACCCGACAGACGGCTGTCCTGCTGCAAAGCTGGCAGACGAGCAGATCGTGGCTGACTTCAAGGACGAGTCGGCGATAATAAAGCTGGCAGACAAGTGCGATGTGCTTACTTATGAAATCGAGCTTGCAAATTCCTCCGCATTAAAGGAATTAGAGATGAAGAGCTACCCTGTCAGGCCGGCGCCGGAAACGTTGCGCATAATCCAGAACAAGTACAGGCAAAAGTCATTCCTGAAGGAGCACAAGGTAACAGTTCCTGATTTTGAGCTTGTCAGGTCAGAAGAGCACCTGCACGAGCTATGCAAGAAATTCGGCTTTCCAACCATGCTCAAAGCCTGTGAGGACTCGTACGACGGCAGGGGCAACTTTTTGATAACCTCGAAGAGCAAGGTGCACGAGGCATTCGACTACTTTGCAGGCAGAGAATGCATGCTGGAAAAATACGTGCCATTCACAAAAGAAGTGTCCATAATGGTCGCAAGGAACCCAAGCGGCCAGATAGAATCATTTCCTGTAGCTGAAAATATTCACAAAAACAGCATACTGGACACCACCATAGCGCCGGCCCGAATCAGCCGCAAGGTAGAGTTAAAAGCAAAAAGGCTGGCAGAAAAGACTATGGAAGTGCTCCAAGGGGCGGGAATATTTGGAATCGAGATGTTTGTGACAAAGCGAGGAGACGTCCTGGTGAACGAGGTTGCGCCAAGGCCGCACAACTCGGGCCATTACACCAATGAGGCATGTTCTGTCTCGCAGTTTGAGCAGCACCTTCGCGCTGTTCTTGACCTGCCGCTGTCAAGGCCGGAACTGCTGGCGCCTGCAGCGATGATAAACATACTTGGAAATGAAAATTTTAGTGGGCCTTATGCCGTAAAGGGGCTGAAAAAGTCACTTGCAGTCCCCGGAGTAAAGCTATACATCTATGGCAAAAAGACGTCAAAACCAAGACGCAAGCTAGGCCACATCACCGCGACTGGCAGGACCGCTAAAGAGGCTCTGGCGCGCGCCACTAAAGCAAGAAGATCGATCGAACTGGTGCCGACTAATGGTGAAGTGAATTGAAGGGCAAAATCCTTGTTGGCGTCATAATGGGAAGCGACTCCGACCTGCCTGTCATGAAGGAAGCAAAAGAGATTCTAGACTCGTTTGGAGTTCAAAATGAAATAACAATAGTGTCTGCGCACAGGACGACAAAGAGAATGGTCGACTATGCCAGAAGCGCCAAGAAAAAAGGCGTCAAGGTGATCATTGCAGGAGCAGGCGGGGCGGCTCACTTGCCCGGCATGGTTGCATCGCTCACCTCTCTTCCCGTGATAGGGGTGCCGATCAAGACAAAGAGCCTTGACGGCTTGGATTCGTTGTTGTCGATAGCCCAGATGCCGCCTGGGGTTCCCGTGGCTACCGTGGCGATAAATGGCGCCAAGAACGCAGGCATACTTGCGTGCCAGATCCTCGGGACAGAATACCCAGACATTGCGAGAAAGGTGGAAAAGTACAAGCAGGACCTTGAAGGTGGCGTGCTGAAAAAGGTAGGCGCGCTTGAAAAGGCCGGCGTCAAGAAATACCTGAAAAAGATGCCCAAATAAGCAGTAGAATTTATTTGTGGCTATCATTTGTACCAGTGAGCGTGGAGCACAAAGATTCCCACGCACATGATTCTTCCCATTCACACGAAGAGGAGCACGGCCACGGAGATATCGAGCCAGTAGTCGTAAAGATGTTGAGCCCGAACCAAGAGCTTGCGGCAGAGATGAAGAAAAGTGGAGTTGATTGCGAGGCGTTGGCGCCCGGCTCGCACCCGCTTGAGCACAAGCCGTACTACAGCCACGTGTTTGCGATGACGCCTAGGCTTGTTACAAACAAGGGGCTGATAGAGATCAGAGGCAGGAACATCGACTTTGTGCAGGTGTTGCAGAGGAGCTAGATAGACATGCCAAACCTAGACCCAAACCCGCTGCCGTACGGTGCGCTGCAATACTACCAGGTGCACTACATCGTCCAGATTGAAAGCGAAGAGAACCAGAACCTGCTTGCAAAGTGCGAGCCAATAACGAAGGGCCATTTTAGCAACAAGCGCGTGGTCGACGTAAAGTGGACCGGCGCCGACAAGTTTGCAGAAGTGCTGCAGGAAGATGGCAAGCTGACAGAGATGCTAAAGGAGGTCATGCTACAGGTAGGCGAGATCAAGATCGACCCACAGGACGACCACATCAGGATCTATGCCAAGTGGGGTCACGAGGAGAACTTTCATTTCAATGAGACGATGCTTGAAATCGCCGACAGGATAGCGATGCACATCAAGAACAAGCTCAAGCCAACCGCAAAGTCCTGATGCCATCCAGACGGATGTGCACAATTACGGTACGAAAGGAAGTTACCTTTAAAAGTCGTGCAAAAGTGCCAACATTGTGGAGAAGCAATCCTTCAAGTCTGATTTGAAATTTACTGGTAAAACTGTTGTTGTGACTGGAAGCGGGACGGGCATTGGGCAGGCAATAGCCAAAAAGTTTGCCGAGCAGGGTGCCAACATTGTCATCATGGGCAGGAGGAAGGAGCCGCTTGACCAGACCGCCGGTATATTGAACGAGATCATTGTTTCTTCCGGCTCTGCGGGCAAGGTGGCAGTCTTTCCCGGAGTCGACGTCTCTGACGAGGCAGGCATAAACTCGATGTTTGACAGCCTGAAAAAGCAGTTTGGCAAAGTAGACATCATCGTCAACAATGCCGGCGTTTCCGGGCCGGTCAAGACCTTTACAAATGCAAGCGTCAAAGAGTTCCGCGACGCTGTGGCCATACACCTGACAGGCACCTTCTGGACGTCTGCAAGCGGCCTGAACGCTATGGAAAAGGGAGGCAAGATCATCACGATTGCAACGTTCTTTACCGAAGAGAATCGCTACGAGCAGAGGCCGTATCGGTTCAGGACGCCATACACCGCGGCACAGGGCGCAAAGAACCGCCTGGCAGAAGCCCTTGCATGGGAGCTTGCAGAGCGCGACATTCGCTCTATCTCCACAAACCCCGGGCCGGTGCATTCTGACAGGATATACAAGACTGTATATCCAAAAGCTGCGGCAGAATTTCTGCGCGTTGGCGGCTACCCCGGGCTCACATCACTGGAAGTCGAGAAGGTCACCGCCGGTGCACTCCCGCTGCTGGGAGAGCCTGATGACGTCGTTTCAAAAGGAGTGCGACAGGTTGCGGCCGAAATTGCCAAAGGCCGCGGTCAGGACACTGAAGAATTGATAAAGAAATTATCTGAAACAGTGGCTGGTGCCCTTGCCAAGATGCAGGAAATCGCGGAAAAGATACAGAACAACACCAGCAAGATGATAGTAGACGGCGAGTTCCTTACGCAGGAAGACGTCGCAGAGATGGTGATGAACCTCTCTGGTGAAAAGATAAGTAAGCTCATCAACGGCAGGGTGATTCCAAATGACCGCGTGTTCTATCCAGTCAAGCCGATCGTTGGAACGGCAGTCGAAGGCCCGGCGCAGCCAGACCTGAACGGTAAGGTAATAGTCATCACAACCAGCTCTTCTGCCAAGAAGGACGTCGAGAGGGTCAGGCAGGTAGCCAAGATAATTCAGGGTGCGGGCACAAAGCAGGTAATTGTCCTGACAAACAGCCAGCAGGACATGCAAGAATACCAAGAGTTCCACAGCCACGCGATCAACATGATGGACGAGGAAAGCGTGAGGAGGATATTCAATACGGCAAGGACAAAGTTTGGAGGAATCGACGCAGTCGTGCACTTTACTGGCGACTACGACTACAACGCGGCCTTTAGCACGCTTTCAAGGAAGCAGTGGGACGCGCTTGTCGACAACTTCATCTACATGCCGGGCCTGATCACAAAGGAGGCGGTGAACGCGATGGCGCCACAGGGCGCGGTAGAAGAGCCTTCAAAGTACAAGGGCTCGAAGGGAACGGTAATCATTGTCGGTCCTGACGCGCCGGTGGGCAAAAAGATTTCCGGCATTCTCCGGGCAAGGGCGGATGTCTTCCGCGGCGCTTTAAGACCATACACTGCCACGGTGAACCAGGAGCTGAATGACGTCCTTGGATCAAACATGAAACTCTGCCTTGTACTTGCAGGCAACAGCGAAGGAGCAGAGCCGGACGCTGCAAGGCTTTACAACTCGATAGCAAACCTGGCTGCTGGCGTTGCTGCAAAGAGGAACGAAGCAATATTCTACCTTGACGAGGCAAGAAAGTAGCATGGTGGAATATTTTATTCCAGCTTTGGAATATTCCATACAAAAAATTATTCCACCATATTAGCGAGATTAAGCTACCGCTAGTTGACACGGGATATAGAATATCGAATTTGGTAAAGAAGCATTTGGGTCCGAGTCTGTTAAACTTCTTATCTTAAGATTTTTATCGCTAGCGATTGAATTAATGAGTTGTTAGGAAAGTTCCGTAAACTTCTCAGCGCTTTTCAAAGCCAGTAAACCGTCGGCGCTTTTTGTAAACTGGAGGCGCTTAGGCAAATACAAAATTCCAAAGAACATTCTGACCGTCTGTGCTAATCTCTATTCTATCGCCAACTTTCAGAGCTGGCAAATCATCCGACTTTATCAAAGCCGTGCCATCATCTAGCTCGTAATCATGTTTGTTAACTTTGATCACTTTAACGAGATTAATCATCTCCTTAGTTATTTCCACAATCATAAATTGCCAACATACCTCTTATGCAAGCAGTATAAAAGCATCTGAAAAGTCTTAAATGATAGCCAAAGCTGGCTATTAGACAGTCATGGGTACGGATGTTAGGCTTTACCTAAAACAGCTCGAACCTGATGAACTGAACATGCTTGGCAAATACGTTCAGGCTAAAATTCCAAAAAGCTCAACCAAAGGTAAGCTTGTAGATATTCTCTATTCTCATCATGTTAGCAAACAAGATGTCATCAAGTTTCTCAGCAAGCCCACTGGTCGTACTGGCATTTATGCAAAATATGACGGTGAAGCTTATGAGAAAAAAGTAATGGGATTTTTTCAGAAAGAAGGATATGATTGTACGTTAAACGTTAGACCTTCGCGGGGAACAGAGTTTGATATAATTGGTAAGAAAGGTTGGAACTTTGCAAGCATGGTTAGTAACAAATCGATGATTGTGGTCGAATGTAAAAATCAGCCAATTGTCACCAATGCTGATTTGCAGAAATTTGCTGGCAAGTTCAACGGATTCAAACATCAAAACGAAGATGATGTGAGTGCAGACTTTCATTGGATGGAGATAGTGAAAAAGAAAGCTGCTATTCGTGGTATTATCGCGACTTCCGGGATTTTTGAGCCATTAGCAAAGGAAGAGGCAAAAAAACACGATGATATTGAGCTGAAAAGGCTGAGATTTTAGCTAGCTCACAATCTCAATAAACGCTAAGGCTGCCGCAACTTTATTCAATTCTGTTTTTGTTAGATTCATAGTGCCTTTATTTGAGAGAATCTTAACAGCCTTTTCCATGTCGGCCATGAAATCTTTGCGCTCTTTGGGTGTCAGCTTTTCCCAATCTGCCTTCACCTTTTGACTATGTTTCTTGACATAGGCTTTCGCTTTAGTTGTAACATACTCTTTCATGCGAGCATACTCACGAGCTGAAACAGGATCATCTATCCCGCGAATATCATACCGGTTTGGCTGTTGCTGCCAGTGCTTTCCCTCAAAATCTATTGGAGCTTTAATCTTGTTATCAATGGCTCTAGCAGTTGCAAGTCGTCTAGCGTTTTGCTGCCTTAATTTGTTGAATAATTCGACAGAAATGCCTTTGCTCGGATTGCCTACAGAGCCTTTGGGATAATGTCTGCCATCTTTGCGTGTGCCAAATTGAACCATATCTAGCATAAAATTAGGATGCTGGTTTTATCCAGCATGAATCTTTTCCATTGGCTAGCCAGTTGAATCCTTGCACTCGCAATATGTCGTGAATCTCGCGCCAATCCTTTTTGTCGAGCTACGCAACAATAAAGTATGGTTTGTACTTCAACTTTTTTTATAAGCCATCTTAAGTACTCTTTCCAGTCACTTCATTCTTGTCCTTAGCAGCTCGTATGCCCGAGCAGCGTCCCTATCGCTTAAAATGAGCACAATTTCCGTAGGCGTAAAGAACGCGTCCTGTATCGAGATCTGGTTGTTATACAGTATGTTTGAAACCATAGAAAGGACATCATAGGGATTCGAGTCGCCCGAAGCAAGCTGTATGTTTATCTTGGCAAGACCTACCCTTATCTTGCCGTCAAACTTTTTCGTTGCACTGTTTACCATGCCCCTTGTCTCTGCGATGTCTTCTGCAAACAACCTGAGATGCTGGCCAGTCTGGAACACGCTGTAGTTCTTGTCAAACAGCTGATCAAGCAGGCCGGAAATTTCGTCAAACTCTTTTTCAAAATCAACATCGATGATGTTGTCGGTAAGCGACATCCTTGCGCCCTTGAAAGTGGCTGCAGGGCTGTCTTTGGCTTCCAGCGCGTCTGCAAACCTCTTTATCGCGACGACTACTGTGTTTACGTTGACCTTGGAGCCCGTGATCTTTTCAACGTCAGGCTTGATCTTTTGCGCAAGGGCAGTGTAATTTGCGATGCCAAGCTGCAGCGACTGCAGGTAGATCGTGTTTCCAGAAATTATCTCCCTGACTGCTTCGGGGACTGAAGCGGCCCTTGCATACATGATTCATAAAAGCACACGACCCGTAATAAAGCGTTTGGTTTGTAAGAAAAATATATATACTGTAATGGATATTACACTGGATAAGGAGATATTACATATGTGGAGAGACCCATGGAACTATAATTTCGGCAGCCGGATTTTTGAAGAGATGGACAAGGAGTTTGCCGAAGCAGAAGAGATGTTGAACCGCGTGTTCAGGACAGCCCATGAAAGGCCAGAATCTGTCAATGGTCCGTACTTTTACGGCTACCAAATAACGGTTGGGCCGGACGGCAAGCCACACGTAAGAGAGTTTGGAAATGTCAAGCCAACAGCAAAAGGCCTAGTGGAGCAGAGCGGCCTTCGTGAGCCACTGGTAGATACCACGGTGGATGAAAAGGAGAATAGGCTTATCATTACTGCAGAAATGCCCGGAGTAACAAAGCAGGACATCAAAGTGAGCATTACTGAAAACAGCGTGACGATACACGCAGAGAAAGGGGACAAAAAGTACCACACCGAGATCCCATCAAACACAGAGCTTGACGACAAGTCTGCAAAGGCAACCTACGCAAACGGCATACTGGAACTAAAGATAAAGATGAAAGAGCCGGCAAAGCCAAAGGCGACAGAGGTAAAGGTGGAATAGCCAAATAGTTTGGCATTCATCTATATTTTTGAGGAGGCAAAATAACCATGATTGACACAGTTTCTCTCAAAGTAGCTGAAACCAGCTCCAAGTTTGTAGGCAGGGGCATTGCCCTTGTCGACCCAAAGGTGATGGAAGAGATGGGCCTGACTACCGGCGACGTCGTTGAAATCGCGGGCAAAAAGAAGAGCTACGTGCTCCTCTGGTCAAGCCAGTCGGAGGACTTTGGAAAAGGTCTTATCAGAATAGACGGGTATACCAGAAACAATCTTGGCATTGGGATCGACGACAAGGTCACCGTTAGAAAAGTGGTGCTTAGAAAAGCAGAGCAGGTAATCCTAGCACCAACGGAAGAGCTTAACATTGTAGGCCTTGAAGAGTACCTGCCGGAATTGCTTGAAGGCAGGGTGGTTGCAAAGGGTGACGTTGTCCCGATAAATATCATGGGGAAAAAGATCGGCTTTGTCATCACCGGTACGACTCCTTCTGACGCCGTTTTGGTTGATATCAACACTGAATTTGTAATTGGGACCGCACCCAAGTCAGCAAAGGGCGTTGCGGGGATAAACTATGAGGACATTGGCGGCCTGAGAAACGAAGTGCAAAAGGTGCGTGAAATGATAGAGCTCCCGCTAAGACACCCGGAGATATTTGACAGGATCGGGATCGAAGCGCCAAAGGGGGTGCTGCTGTTTGGTCCGCCTGGAACAGGCAAGACGCTCTTGGCAAAGGCAGTCGCGAATGAAACCAATGCGAACTTTTACTCTATCAGCGGGCCGGAGATAATGAGCAAGTTCTACGGCGAAAGTGAGGAGCGCCTGCGCGAAATATTCAAGGAAGCACAGGAAAACGCGCCATCGATAATATTCATCGACGAAATTGACTCTATCGCGCCAAAGAGGGAAGAAGTGTCCGGCGACGTGGAAAAGAGGATCGTGTCCCAACTGCTGACGCTGATGGATGGCATACAGTCAAGGGGCAAGCTTGTAGTAATTGGCGCGACGAACAGGCCAAACGCCATAGACCCGGCTCTTAGGCGCCCGGGAAGGTTTGACAGGGAAATAGAGATAGGAATACCTGACGAAAAGGGCAGGCTTGAGATACTGCAGATCCACACACGCGGAATGCCACTGACAGAGGACGTCAACTTGGAGTCAATCGCCAGAGTCACCCATGGCTTTGTGGGCGCGGACCTCGAGGCGTTGGGCAAGGAGGCGGCAATGCTTTCGCTCCGGAGGATACTGCCAGAAATAAGCATGCAGGAATCCAAGATCCCTGCAGAAGTACTCAACAAGATCAAGATAACTGATAAGGACTTTGAAGACGCGCTCAAGGACATCCAGCCTTCTGCGATGCGCGAAGTACAGATCCAGAGGCCAAACGTCAGGTGGGAAGATGTCGGCGGCTTGCAGCAAGTAAAAGAAGAGTTACAAGAAGCAATAGAGTGGCCGCTAAAGCACGGCAACTTGTTTGCGCAGGCAGATGTTCGGCCGCCAAAAGGCATCCTACTCTATGGGCCGCCGGGAACCGGCAAGACCATGATAGCCAAGGCAGTGGCTGCAACCTCTGAAGCCAATTTCATCAGCGTCAAAGGACCGGAGTTGCTGAGCAAGTGGGTTGGGGAATCTGAGAAAGGAGTCCGCGAAGTGTTCAGAAAGGCAAGGCAGGCCGCGCCGTGCGTCATATTCTTTGACGAGCTGGACTCGATAGCTCCAAGACGAGGTGGGTCCGAAGGCGATTCCAATGTGACAGAGCGAGTAATTAGCCAGATGCTGACAGAGATGGACGGATTAGAAGATCTGAAAGGTGTGGTAGTAATTGGTGCGACAAACAGACCTGACATCCTCGACGAGGCGCTGCTCCGCCCAGGGAGGTTTGACAGGATACTGGAAGTGCCGCCGCCAGACGCGCCGGCCAGAAAGGAGATAATAAAGATCCACATAAGGAAAAAGCCGCTTGACTCCTCTGTCAACCTAGACAGGCTGGTAGAGATGACTGACAGCATGACAGGCGCGGATATTGCAGCGGTAATCAATGCGGCAGCCATGACTGCGATCAAGGAGTATGTCGCCAACAAGGAAAAAGGCAAGCTGAAGGTGACTATGACCCACTTTGAAAAGGCGCTTGACAAAATCAAGAAAAAGAACAGAATGGTAGTCCGCGACGCCAGCCTTGCCTGATTATTTTGCGGCAAAAATAGAGTCGACGATGAACTTGATCGATACGCCTATCAGTACAAGCCCGAGGAGTCTCTGGAGCAGAACCTCTTTCACACTGTGTGACATCCTTGCCCCTATCTGGGCGCCGGCAAACGCCCCTGCCGAGAGCGCGGCGGCCTGTAGATAGTCAGGGTGGCCGAGGTAGGCGTGCGTGAACACGCCGGCAAGCGAGGTTATCAGGAGGGTCAGCTGCGAGGTGGGCACGGCGCGCTGCATCGTCATCCCAAGCACCAAGAGCATCGCCGGCACGAATATTATTCCGCCGCCTACCCCGAACAGGCTTGAGATTATGCCGGCCCCAAAGGTGATAGCAAACACTCCGCCGCGGACCAATGCCGATTTTTTTTGCTCTGTGCTTTCCTTGAGGATTGACTTTCTGTACAGCACGTAGATGCCTGTCAGCATCACGAGTATGCCAAAGTACAGCTTGAATGATTCTGGCGTGAGATAACCCGACAGGAACGCGCCGATGGCGGCGCCGGGGATCGAGAAGGCAGCCATCTCTAGCCCTAGTCGGTAGTCGATCCTCTTTTGCCGGCTGTACGCCATGGTGGACGACACACTTGTTGAGGTCACGGCGATGAGGCTGGTGCTTGCTATCTGGGTTGGTGGCAGACCCATGAACGTAAGGGCAGGGGCCATTATGATCCCGCCTCCTACTCCAATCATTGAACCCAGGGTTCCGGCCCCAAGGCCGATCGCGACGAGAATCGCTATCATTATGGTTGGATCAAGCAAGGACGCTGCATTCCCCTAGAGAACCAGTGTTATAACCGTGGAGGGTAAAAATCGTTTGCCACGGCTATTCTTTCCATGCAGAAGGCATGAGAGTAGTCGCTGTAAGGATGCAATACATACAGACGTTTTGATATCTGACAATTATAGAACCTTCATGCAAACTATTTCAGATAATACGGTAAATTGTTGTAATTGCAAGGCTAGCCCAGCAGAGGTATTTCATGTCGATGGCGAGTTTTGCGCAAATTGTTGGCAACTAGTCACAGAACCAATTGTGTCACCATAGGGCTGTAAAACAAAAGCTATTTTACAGCAAGATGTGAAGAATACGTGTGGACCCAAATGCAAAGCGATTTTTGCAGTTCCAGATAATGTGGATAGCTATCTCGCTTGGAATCAGCCTTGCGCTCTCTTTTCTACTCCCGTTCCCGCTAAATTTCATCGCGATGCTAGGCGTATTTCTTGGCATGAACTATTTCATGCGCAGGAGGCAAATGCGGATGATGGGCATGCGCGGTGGCGATTCGTTCTTTGGCGGCGGCCTTGGCGGTTCTTCGATGTTTGGCCAACAGGCTGTAGAGTACTACTGCATGAGCTGCGGGACAAAGCACAATCAACGCTCATGCCCGAACTGCGGCTCGAACATGAAAAGAATCGGCTGATGCATAGCCATACTTTAATATTGACAGAAGAGCCAGAATTATTTTGTATACTTGGACCCCGGACTGCAGCTTATGATAGAAATAGTAGTAGCTACAGGCATCGCCATGTTTGGCCTCTGGAAATTGAAAAAGCGGACGGACCAGAAGGACTTGAAGACCCAGGGAGCCGCATAATTTTATTGAACTTGCAAAAATAAAAATGAAGATCTCACATGCTCTGCACGGAGATATTCTTCCACGAGGTATGCGATTTTTCAGAGTAGGCCGCAAAACTCTTGCTTGAACTGTTGAGGAAGTACGAGCTTGTCCCGCTTCCCTTGTGACCGTCCCTGTCATAGTGTCCAGAGTCGTCCTTGTCAGCCAGCACTTTTCCGTCAACTACGACTTTGATATGCAGCCTGTGCGTGTCATGGTTTGGCGCTATCCACCATTCCACGTTGTACCAGTGGCCTTTCACTGCTGACGGTATGGAATGCCCTGTCGCTATTGCTTCATGCAGGTCTTGGTCTGCATGGTCATGATCCCGTTTGCTTATCTCCCACCCGCCACCATTTGTTTTTATCAACAGCGAAATGTGCGTTGTCTGGTCAACGTAGGCAAGCATCGCCCAGAACGAGTCCCACGACTTCGGGTTTGATGATTGCTGATCGAGCCTCACCTGCATCTTGCCGTGTATGCCAGTCATGTCTACAGTAGACAGAACCAGAGCAGAATGTCGTGAGCTATCGCTTAGCTTTGGAGCCAGCTCAAGGACTTTGTTGCTGTGGTCGCTTACCACCTGCACAGACCCGTACCCGGGGTGGACAACGATCCACTTGCCGTCAGGCGACTTGTACCCGCTTGAGGTAGTGTGCCAAGTTGGAGATTCTGGCGATAAAAGCACGGTTGTCGTACCAGCTGCCCAGACATTCTGAATACCTCCGGTGACAGTCGCCACCACGAGTGGTATCAAAAATACAGGCGCGAAAATTTTCGCCTTCATCATGGCAGAGGAACCCGCATCGACGATGCCAATATTGTTGTATTCCAGTTCATTTTACTTCGCAGGGCTCGACAATTGTATGTAATTTAAGAGTCCCGGTATAACTTGCTGAAGTAAATTTCCATGCTTTTTATGCCGACATACCGGTGGTTTGACATGACAACAGATTCTGCAAGTCGACTGCCAAGCTTTGTAACAAGACCGGGCCCACAGACTAATCATGAATCTCTCTCAACGTCCAGAATCTCTAGTTTTATTAACCCCACTTGATTTGTAAAGATGCAGTGCGCGTAATCGTTGTCGGTTTTGGAGTAGTTGGGCAGAGCTTTGCAAAGTTGCTCCTGTCACGCTCGGCTGACCTGTACAGCCAGCACGGCGTCAAGCCGCGCATAGTGGCGTGTGTCGACAACAAGGGATCAGCGATAGCGCCCGCCGGCCTTGATCTCCAGCGCCTACTTGACGCAAAGAAAGCCAAGGACACGGTTGGCGCATATGAAAAAAACAGCAGCAAGTTTGATCCGCTGCAGGTGATCGAAAACGTCGACGCAGAAGTGGTGCTTGAATGCACCCCGACAAACCTGTCAGATGGCGAGCCGGGCACTTCGCACATCATTACTGCGATGAGGACGGGCAAGCATGTCATCAGCGTGAATAAGGGGCCGCTTGCCCTTGCGTTCCCATCATTGATCGAGCTCGCAGGCTACAATGGCGTAATGTTTAGATTCAGTGGGACGGTCGGCGGCGGGACGCCCATTCTAGAATTTGCAAAGAGATGCCTCAAAGGTGACAGGATAACGTCATTCCAAGGGATACTGAACGGTACCACGAACTACATACTGAGCAAGATGGAAGAAGGGCTCACCTATGAAAGTGCGCTGGAAGACGCAAAGAAGAAAGGCTACGCGGAGGCAGTTCCGTCGCTTGACACTGACGGATTCGATGCGGCCGCAAAACTTGTCATAATGGCAAACTGGGTGATGGGCATGAAGGTGACGATGAAGGATGTAAAGAGGACAGGCATAAGCGGAGTCAAGGTATCGGATGTGAAAAAAGCAGGCGAGCGTGGCAATGCAATCAAGCTCATAGCCGCGTGTGACAGCAGGCGCCTTGACGTCGCGCCGACCGAAGTATCGAAAAAAGATCCAATATGTGTCAATGGCACTCTGAACGCGGTGACGTTTTCTTCAGAGCACTCTGGCCAACAGACGATAATTGGCCGAGGCGCAGGCGGCATGGAGACTGCAAGCGCGGTGCTCCGCGACCTGATAGAGATAAGAGACACAATATTCGAGCGCTAGATGATCATCGATTTGCAAGGGATTATTGATATAAGTGTGCGCCAAAAAGGAAGGAGGCCTCCCAGTGTCAGAAAACAGCAATTATGACGATCCGATACCTAGCGAAAGGCTGAAAAAGGCGCTGTACCAAGCAACGGCTGTACTGGGAAGGGCGGCGCAGGACGCGGTGTTCTACGATCTTGAGCTCGAAGGCATAGCCTTCAATAAACAATCATATACTCTCAGGCAAATCCACGATGCCCTGAAAAGCACCTTTGGCGAGGGGTCGGCGCTCTTGATGAAAAGGCTGGAGAAAGAACTGAAAGAACAATAGATATGCGTTCAGTTATGGGCGGATTTGAAAAATGCCAGCGCTTCAAGCGGATCGGTAAATGAATCAACCTCGAAGTTCCATGACCTGAGGTACATTTCTACTATTCTAACAAGATCTGGTTAATCATCGACAACCAAAATCCTGTGGCTGCCCGGCATGTCGCGCCATAATAGCAAAATAACATGCTAATAAATTTTAGGCCACTACGTTCATGGCGTTTTAAAATATGTCGGTCAATAAGGCAGGTCCCCAAGCCTTGGATGAACAAGCTGCTTGCACAAACAATCAAGCGCGCTCTAGCGTTGATCTGTAAATGTCAGCCAAGAGCCGGTGCCGGTAGGCCAGATCGTGGTCGCCAGAATTTTCCAGTGTGACCGCAAGCCCTTCATGATATTCGACGCAGGTGCGCAGCTCGCTTCGGTATTTCGCCTGGACAAGCCTGAGTGTCTCCTGCGTTCTCGATTCAACGGCTTTTATCCTCGACTGTATGAGATCGGTGCCTGATTCCTGAGCCAATTGCAGAGTCAGAATCTTCTAGATTATATAATAAAGACGACATGTTGTTATAGAACAATTTTCAAAATATGCTGTAGCGCAGAGCAGCTAGCATAAACGAGCGAACAAAAATAACTATAAATATGTGGCTTTCATTATAATTTCTATAATCTAATTATGCATATTTTACAACCAGATACGGAAAAAACAGAAGGAACTGCAGGTGACGACGAGCACGTATGCATCAACTGCCAAAAGAGGCCTGCAGAGATATTCCAAGTCAATGGAGAGTTCTGCTTAGAATGCTGGCAGGTAATAACCCACACAAATGCCTAGCCGATCCTGAACCCGCCAAACGAGACTCCGGAATTTGATGTTGTTTCTGACCTCTGGCCGATTCCAAGCAGGTCGATAAACTCGCGGATGTTCTTTGTCTGGAAGTACACGGGCCCCGGCCCGGTGACCTCTGTTGCAAGGCCCTCGCCACCAAGTAGCGTCGTCTTCATGCCGCCTACCTTATTCACTTTGTACGTCGCCTGGTCGCTCAGCGCTACCAGGTGGTAGTTGTCGATTGTTAGTTTTTCGCCAGCTGCCAAGTCTTTTTGGATTATGCCGCCATAGGCGTTTAGGAACATGTCGCCCTGTCCTGTAGCTTTTAGCATGAAAAACTCGCTTCCAAAGAGGCCTTTTGTAAATCCCTGCCACTGCGTGTCAAGCATCACGCCCTGCGTGGATGCAACGTACGATCCTGATTGCACGATAAAGCCGCTGTTTGGCCTGACGTCAAGGTGGATGATGTCGCCAAGTGGCGGTCCGGTGAGGCCAAGGGAGCAGTCGCCGTGCGCGACATAGTCGTTGACGAAGAATGACTCGCCTCCAAGCGCGGTCACCTTGATTTTCTTGAAAAGGCCGCCTTCGCGGGTGCGGGTCTTGATTTCAAACTCGCCCTTCATGTAGACCATCGCGCCAGATTCGGCGGTTATCTTTTCTCCAGAACTCATCTCCACGTCCAGTATAGCCATAGGTTCCTTCAAAATCTGAAACTTCATTACTATCTCACAAATGCAAAGAAAAGTAATAAAGTTTCGTACCGCAATGGAACAAATTAATTATCGCCTGTGCGGATAATGCCTGATCGACCTGAAGACATTCGTGCTTTCAAGAAGCGAGACTTCCGAGCTTGTGGAAAAGCTAAAGGCCGCATGGCCGCAGGACCTTGTTCCGAAGGTAAAGAGCATCAAGGTATATGAAGTAGAGCAAGGCAAACGCCTATTGGCTGCCGATGAAACAGTAGCTGTACAGATTAATGATAACATTGTCCCGTTCCTCGGAGGTAAGGCGGAAACCTTGGCGCGCTTTCCTTCAGTGACTGTTGACATGGGCGCGATAAAATTCGTATGCAACGGCGCCAAGGTGATGCGGCCGGGGATAACTAATTTCGACACTTTTAAGAAGGGCGACATAGTCATAGTGAAGGACATGACGCATGGGAAAGCCCTTGCCGCAGGAGTCGCGCTGGAAGACAGCGAGGCTGCAAAGGCGATGGCAAAAGGCTACGTCGTCGACAACCTACACTATATCAGCGACAAGATGTGGCAGGCCTACAAAGAAATCTAGGCGTTGCGGATGGCTATTGTTTCTTCGCGCGGCCCATTCTTTGTGACATAGAGAACGTCAATTCCGTCGCCACTTGCCGCGTCGCGCTGGATCGCAGACTTTATCGCCCTGACAGCCAGCTCTTTTGCCTTTTCTTCAGACATGTTTGGCTTGTACTCTGCGTCAATGATGCCCAGAGCCATCTCTGCGCCTGTTCCCACTGCTGCGTAGTCGTCTGGAAGGACTGAGCCTAGCGGGTCTAGAGTGTAGATCTCTGGCTTTTCATTGATTCCGCCGACTATAACCTGCGTCAAGAGCGGGAAGTACCTGCGCTCAAACATGATTACCGACATGAGCTTTGCAACAGAGTTTGGTGGTACGTTGCGCCTTGTCTCGAGCTTGCGGATCTTGGACAGCGCCTCGACCTGCCTTACAAGGACCTGCATGTCTGCCACCATGCCGGCGCATGCTGCGCCAACGTGATCGGTGACTGGAAAAGTCTTTTTGATGTTCTTGTTCACGACAAAGTTGCCAAATGACACTCTCTTTTCTGCCGCCAGAATAACGCCATCACTGTACGAAATGCCGACTACTGTAGCGCCGGGCATGAATTCAAACGCCATGACTTACTTCGAGGCTACAGTTAGATTTAGTCGTTTCTATCGGGCTATCGCTTTAGCACGTTAGCGTCGTGTATCCTGATTGCTTCGGCGACTAGTCTGTTCTGTAGTTCCAGCGCATCCTTGCCTTCAGGGTGCTTTTCCTGCGCCACTGCCTCGGCAACGATGCTGATGACATGCCTCATCAGGAACTCGTCTCCCCTTGCAGACTCGGCCCGGTAGGTCGGGTTGGCCTTGTTCACGAATACGATATTTTCAGTGGTAAAGCTGTAGCGCGAGTCGGTTTCATCCTCGTACGGGATGACCTTGTACCCGATCCTCTTTAGGGCAAAGGTCTTTTTTAATATCGGCTTGCGCACTTTTCTTGTCCTTATCACCGTGCCGTCAGCCTGTGTTTCATCCACGACTTCGACCACTTCGCCGGTGACTTCAGGCGCCGCTCCTTCTTCATAGACTCCAGACTCGGTTGCAGTTTGTTGCCTCGCATGATCCGCCTTTGAAATGCTTGCCGGCGGCTGGATGTCGTCAAAATCTTCCGATGGGTGGCTGATGTGCGAATGGGTCTTGGGCTCTGGCTTGTTCTCTGCTTTGGAAACTGCCCTTACGCGCTCTTTAACTTCAACCATTTCGTAGCCCTGCACTTCTTCCTCTAGTTCTAGGGTATCTACCATTGCTTGGCCGAGGACTTTGTCAATTTCGCGGTAGATCTTGGATTCTTCGCGCGTTATCAGGACGTCTTCATACTCTGTCAGCCCAGGAATTACTGTGTCGATTACAAAGGTCTTCATCAGTTGGTTGAACTTTGTGTATTCGTCATCTTCAATTATGGCGGACTTGTCTGCAAACCTTGTGGTGAGGCTGTCGCACCTCACAAAGCCAGTCACGCGGTTGAGCTTTGTGTCAAACCCAAAGTTGCTGCGAGTCACGATGTGGTTTCCCACCATGACGGCAATCCCCCTTTCTTCCTCTGCAAGCGGGCGCTTTGCGATAATGATTTCACCAATTATCCTGCCGTTGTCAAGCGTGACAGATATCCTGTGGCCCTGAATGTCC
>Ga0070741_10005080_pt1 | contig 29739 bp, 28 predicted proteins | sample Coa_R1_4_FD_66440 | JGI IMG/M metagenome (GOLD analysis project Ga0070741, IMG submission 66440) | Surface soil microbial communities from Centralia Pennsylvania, which are recovering from an underground coalmine fire - Coalmine... | ecosystem: Environmental > Terrestrial > Soil > Unclassified ... | reverse complement strand
CAGAACGGCTCGCTTGCGAGCCGTTCGAGAGGAAGGTGCTGGCGGTGGGCGCAGCCCACCGCCAGCACCTTCCTCTCCCTGTGAACGCCTTCGGCGCGAGGAGTCAAAGCGTGCAGCGACTTTGGAGAAACCCTGTCCAGCTTCCAACTTTGTCTTGAGAAAAGCGTAGTAAGTAGGTAGAATAAGATTGCAATCTGGCAAAGTCTGTATAATAAGATGGCACCACGTATAGCAGATATTAATAGAGAAAAGCCAGACTTTATATCTTCTGGGAGAAAGTAATCGTGGGGAAGAGGGCTAAAGCTTCCTTGCCGACCGCCTGAGCGAAGCTAGCGCGTGTAGCTCCCCGCTTCAGCGTGGGAGCGTTGGCGGTGGAATTGCAAGGCTGGACGCGGTGAACCGGGTCGGTACGATGTTCTGAGGCTAGAGGATAAAAAGCTGGAATGCACTATATTGGAGGATAAGGATGGATGCCCGTTTTTATAATTCGGAAGAGATAGATATTGGGCGGCTGGCGACCGATCTGGTGAATCTCTACCTGGCGCAGGGATACCAGGCGCAGCAGATAGGTAGCAAAGATCAAATACTTGTGCAATTGAAGAAGGGTGGCGATTTTGAGGCGATTATCGGTATGCAGGCGGCTCTTTCGCTAACGGTGCAGCGTACCGCAGGCGGTGTGCTGGCGCTAATTGGTCAACAGCGCTGGATAGATAAAGCGGCTGTTGGCGCTGTTGGCATTGTGGCTTTACCGGTGCTGTGGCCACTCGCGCTTACCGCTGGCGTGGGAGCATTGCGCCAGGCCAGTCTTGGCAATCAGGTGCTCAACATGGTTGACGGTCTGGTGCGCCAGCAACAGCCGAACGTTCAGGTGGGGCCGATCCCTGGCCATTTGATGCCCCAGGTGCAGCAGCAATGGGCTCCGCCTCCTTATGGCTCGGCACCGACCTATACGCCTCCACCAACCTATACTCCACCGTCGGCGTATACACCACCGCAACCATCGCAGCAGCCGCCCGCGCCTGCGAAGTTACGTTGTAGTAGCTGTAATACGCCCTACGAGGCCGGCGATACTTTTTGTTCCGGTTGTGGCCGCTCACTGACTCCTGCACGCCAGCAGTGCCCCAATTGTCAGGCGGAGCTGAAGCCCGGAGCGTCCTTCTGTCAGAAGTGCGGCACATCAACTTTCCAGACGTCTCAGTCTGGTCAGCAGACGCGCCAGACTCCTCCGACGCCTGTTCCGACCTATACGCCGCCCCCGCCACCTGCACGGCCTCCGACGCCTGTGTATACGCCGCCTGCACAACCACAGCCACCCGCATACACTCCATCGGCAACGGAGCCGTATTCAGCACCAACTGTCGCGGGACAACCCACATCTCAGCAGCCGACGGAGCCGTATTATACGCCGCCTGTGACCCAGACGCCATCTGTGCCTCCGCAGCCAAAGGTAACGTTGATGCCAGGAGCCCCCGAGAAGGAAGCAGCTCCTCCCCCGCCGCCAAAGCGGCCAGAGGTCCAATATTATATTCCCTCTTCTCAGGCGCAGCCGACGATGCCGGCGCAGCCCGCACAGCATCCAGCGCCCGCGCCGCCTCAGCCGATCCAGCCAAAGCCGACAATGACGCCATCCTCAAATCAGGCTCCCTGGGGAATGCTAACGTTTAATGATGGTCAGCAGGTGCAGCTTAGCGGCGAGCATGTGGTCGTTGGTCGTTATGATCATGATCTGGGCGGCGAGCATCCCGATGTAGACCTGGCTAAGATGGAGGGAGCCGATACCGTCTCGCGCATCCATGCCGCACTGGAGCATATCGGGAGCACTTACACCTTAACCGATCTGAATAGCACCAACGCAACGCGTATCAATGGCAAGCGTCTGGAGCCAGACAAGGCCACCCCCCTCAATGATGGGGACACCTTGCTCTTTGGCAAAGTCTCCTGTACGTGGAAAAAACTCTAGTTTGTTTAAGGATTGCCTCTGGTAAAGAAAAAACATCAGAGGCTTTTCCTCCCCCCTTTTAGTAGCAAAAGATGGATAGCTGCTCTATCTATCAGCTATAATATTTTGGATAGTAGTAACCTTCAAACTGGAATGGCCTGGTACAGATTTAGATGATCTGAGCATGCAGTTTTAACGATGAGGTTGTGCATTGAAACGTTCACATCTAGCGCGAGAAATCGTAGAGACAGTAGCCCTTACTATTCTCATTTTCGTTGTGATTCGTTTTGCGATCCAGAGCTATCATGTGGAAGGGCCTAGCATGCAGCCGGGCCTTAACTCCAGCGAGTACGTCGTGGTGAACAAGGTTGCCTATATATTGCATGGGCCGGAGCGCGGCGATGTCATCGTTTTCCACTATCCTCTGGATACCACACAGGATTTTATCAAGCGCGTGGTTGGCCTTCCTGGCGATACTATCCATACGGATAGTATGCATATCTGGGTCGATGGAGTACAATTGAATGAACCGTATATCAGTATGGCGGCGAACCCGGTTGCCAGGACGTGGCAGGTACCGGCCAATCAGTATTTTGTGCTGGGAGACAATCGACCTGACAGTACCGATTCGCGCTACTGGGGGTTTGTGCCTAAAGATTTTATTGTAGGGAAGGCCGTCATTGTCTACTGGCCCATCTCAAACTGGCAGTTTGTCAATACCTACTCGGCGGTGTATACTCATATTAAACCCGGCCAATAAGTCAGGGGAATACACTGGCCAAAGTTAGCAGTATAAGCGAGGTTTTACGTTGAAACGTTCACAACTAGTACGGGAAGTGGTAGAAGTAATTGTAATTACTCTGGTCATCTTCCTCGGGGTTCGATTTGCCATTCAGAGTTATCATGTGGAAGGCCAGAGTATGCAGCCTGGTTTGCTCAATAATGAATATGTGGTAGTAAACAAGGCACTCTATCTGTTTCAGGCGCCTGAACGTGGAGACGTGATTGTGTTCCACTTCCCTCGTAACACGAGCGTAGACTTCATTAAGCGCATTATTGGCATCCCTGGCGATACGGTCCGCATAGATAGCACGCATGTCTGGGTCAATGGTGCGCTTTTGAATGAGCCGTATATTAGCGCCCCGTCCAATCCGATTGCCCGCGAATGGAAGGTGCCGCCCGACGAGTACTTTGTCATGGGCGATAATCGCCCGGAGAGCGATGATTCGCGCTACTGGGATTTTGTCCCTAAATTCGATATTGTAGGGAAAGCGTCCATCGTCTACTGGCCCCTCTCGAACTGGCAATTCATCAATACCTATTCGACAGTGTATGCTCAGACCACGCATAATCACTGACTAGAGAGAAGAAAATTTTATGCAAGAGCCAGAGAGGCAGCGGTCATCGCCATCGCGCTCTAATGGAGAAGGGCATGCGGAGGAGAGTGAGTTCGGACTGCTGAAGGAGCCATCAACGGCAGATGATTGGCCTGAGTCGTTGAGCGCACCTTCGCTGCCCCGCAGCGGTTTCCAGCATGCGATGATTACGGGCGCGGTAGGCGGCATTCTCGGGGTGCTGCTGAATGTCGCGATCACCCTGCTCAATAGCCCCACGTTTCAAAGAGCGAACAACGAAGGGGCAAATCTTACCTACAACACTGCCCTGACGCTGGCAGGTCTGGCGTGCTTGAATTTCTTTGTTAGCCTGCTCATCTGTTTTTTTGTGGGCTTTATTGTGGGCAGAATTGCTGTGAAGCGCAGGCTTGGATTCTACGCAGGTATGCTGGCGGGAGCGGTTATGTACCTGGCGGCGTTTTTCACGCGCTACGTTCCCAACTATCCCGGCAATCTCGCGACCAACTCCCCGGTGAGTGCAGGGCTATTTACCGGCGGCCTGATCGTGTCGCTGGTGTTTCTCCTGATATGGGCCATTATCGGCGGGGCCGTCAGCCTCTGGGGCGCATGGACAGCCACACGCAAACATGCGTATTACCTGGCGCAGTAGGGGCCTTCCTAACAGCCAGCCTGAGCGCAGCTAGATGCGACAGCATCGTTGGCTGGCTGTATAGCAAGACAAGTCTCGCATCGGCCCTGCCGCGACCACCTATCCCTACTGGCGCATTTTTTCGAGGGCGCGTTTGAATTGGAAGCGATTTTCGAGCAGCGGCAGATCCATATGGAACGATTTAGGGCCGACCGCCTCGACTTTCGAGATGATGGTTGTCAATACATTACTTGCCAGTGCCTCGCTGACGCTAGCTTTCAGGCTTTCAGGCGTATCCGCTTCGATAACGCAGGGGATGCCGGATGCCCTGGCAATACCGGCGAGATCGGTGCCCGTCGCGGTCGCGGTCGGGAAGCCGCCAACGGAAAGCAGGCTTTCGTTATCAAAGACGATGTGCAACAGGTTGCCAGGTTTGTAGCGCGCCATCGTACTCAATGTCCCCAGATTCATCAGTAGCGAGCCATCTCCATCGAGAACGATCACTTTTTGGTTCGGCATAGCCAGCGCAATTCCCAGACCCATTGAGGAGGCGAGCCCCATCGCGTGCTCAAGATAGAAAAAGTTGTGACGATGCCCCAGCGTAAATAATTCTACCGCTACTGCCCCCATGATGGTGACGACAATATGCTGCTCCAGATTGGGATAAATAGTTTGCAAGGCGTCTGAGCGTAGCATGATTAGTCCTCCCACATTAACTCGCGAGGCAGTAAAACAGCAACGGGATGCAGCGCGGCATGCGCCAGCACCTGCGCATCTTTGAGGCGTTGATAAATATCGGCTGTACCGGTGAGATGCCAGATGGGGATATTCAATGCATGTAGAATTGGTTCGGTCGCCAGTCCTCCCTGCGTCTGCCAGGGATCTTTTTCCCCCATATGCCCGCGGTAGCTGATGAGCATGACAAGAGGGATCTTATAGAGGAGAGCCAGTGAGACAATGGGGTTAATTGCTGCTAGAAAGCCATGATTCTGCATCAGGAGCGCGGAATTGACTCCAGCCAGGTACGCGCCCGCCGAAATACCAATAGCCTCTTCCTCCTTGGCGATACGTACAAGGGTCATCTCCGGGTCTTCGTCTGCCATGCGGATCAAGTGGACAAGCCATGTTTCGGGCAGGGCCGAGATGATCTTCACATCGCACGCCTTCAACGCCTCGTAGATCAGCCTGGAATTGGTGACAGAAACAGCCATGCGAATCCTCCAAAATCCGTAGAGAAGATGCAACAAACGCTACGATAACTAGTATAGCATGTTTTTCGCCAGGGTAAAATGTACTGGTAAGTTTGGCAGGCTTGCAAATGTAGTGTCTGATGGTGTATTACATAAAGGAATTTTCATGTAATAGCACGTTTGCTGTAAAATATTGTTGACAAGCGTGCTTTCTTTGGTGTACTATTTAAATATATTTGCGTAGAACACCTGTTCAAAAATGATAGAAAAGGATGGTAAATGATGTGGATCAAAAAAGGCAGCGCTCACAATATGTGCCTGCGCGTCAGGCGCATGTAGAGGGCGACAATTACTTTGACGCGGAATATGATGATATCTGGCCCTCGCGTATACCCAGTAGCACGCGTCGCTATCGCAGTGATGTGAAGACCGATGCAGGCTATACGCAGGCAGATGTGCAGTCGGCGCCCTCGTACCCTGAGAGCAATTATCCTATCACGCAACCAGGGCGAAAGAGCAGCGTACCGGCGCGCAGAACGGCGACGCAGGCGAGCATGCCAGTGGTGCAGACCGGTCGGCAACGCCCTGTAGAGATCGATGGCGCTATCATCACGCGGCGCAGTGGCAATCTCAAAATGGACAAAGGCGAGAGCGGCGTGCATTTTCACTGGCTCGTCTATGTTGGCATTGCTATGTTCGTCATGACCGCTGGCTGGATTGTGCTCAGCATGTTTTCTAGCTGGTGGCAGGTTACGCTGGACGATTGGCATTATGGTCGCCCGCGCACGTATCACGTTGATGCGGTCGTTGGTCACGATGACTCGCCTGCCAATAAGAGCCATTTTGTGGCGATGAACTTGAATCGTCATGTGGAGATCATCGAATTCCCTGGCGGCGACCCTACCAGAGCCAAAGTATACATCGGCCCGGTTCTCATCGGGCAGGGTCAGGATTTAGCTCCGGTCTTGCTTACATTTAAAGATGTCAATGGGGATGGGAAGCCGGACATGATCGTAATTGTTCAGGATAGTCGTTTTGTCTTTATCAACGACAATGGCGCGTTTCGTCCACCGCACCCTGGCGAGAACATTCACCTCTAGAGGTCTTATCTGTTTTTATTCAAACCAGTCGGCCCCATAAAATTTTTGCGGAGCCGACTGGTTTTGACGTTGTAGTACTATACGCTGCTCTTGTTCAGGCCACGGGCGCCTTGCCGATGTCGCTGGTTGACTCGTGCTCCAGTGCGCTCGTTTGTACTTGTAATGGTTGCTTTGCTATCATATGCAGTACTGCGGGTACTGCGGTATTCGGGAGAGAATGGGAAGGGAAGGAAGAATCTTCTAGTTCCGCTTTCTTTGGTGTATCCGGTCGTAGCGCCAACCATGCGAATGTGCATAGCCAGGCGAGCAGAAAGCCAAATAATGTCCAGGTGAAGATAAGAAACTGAGCATGTGCTATCGTTGTTGATGCGTCCACGGGTGTGTCCTCTTTCGGGCTCTCCTCTCAGGAAGTAGCATAAAAATTACCGTATTATCATAGACGAAACAAGCAAGCAAAGTTAACAGCCCCCTCTTCCAAATTAGAAGACGAAGATCGCAAAAGGAAAGTTTCAGTATCTATCTGGTTGGTTACAAAAATACATGAGAAGAAGCGTTCTTTTAAAGAGAACCGTATCAGTAGTAGAGAACCAGGGCTTCTTAAAAGTCGCTGCACGCTCTGACTAATCGCTCTTTCGGCGCTCACAGGGAGAGGGAGGTGCTGGCTGTGGGCTGTGCTCACAGCCAGCACCTCCCTCTCTAGAACGGTTCGCTTGCGAGCCGTTCTAGATGAAAAGACAACTTTTGAGAGGCCCTGAGTAGAGAACGATTCGGCCTTGTACTTTTGCGCAAAACCTGTCACAATTGCTATGCAAGAGAAAGTAAAAAAAGCTATTATCATGTAAAAGGTAAACCATATGGAACACGTAAACTGGCAAAGAACACGAGATATCCTGATCAGTGTCATCTGCATCGGCATTATCTTCTGGGCCTCCTGGTCGATTCTGGGCTTGTTTTTTGATGCTGTTGTCATATTGCTTCTCTCAATGGCGGTTGCGTTCCTTCTGACCCCTGCGGTGAATGTACTGACTAAATACAGTATACCTCGTCTATTGGCAACTATCGTTGTTTATATCATCGTAATAGCCGTAATTGGCGGTTTCGGCTATGCCCTGGTCCTGACCCTGGTGAAGCAGGCCGTTACTTTTTCCGCAACGATCACCAATTTTGCTACCGCGCTGCCCGATACGTTCAAGTCATTAATCAACAATCTGGAAAAGGGGGGCATTCCATCGGCGAATATCAACGCGGCTATCAGCCAGATTCAGAGCACCGCGACCGACTTCGCCCGTTCCCTGGCGACCAATGCGCTCAACTTCGTCCTGATCTTCACCAATGCGCTGGTCAATATTGTGCTGGTGGGCGTCCTGAGCTTTTACATGACGCTGGATGGGAAGCGTATCCGTGATAGCCTGATGAGCATTGTGCCGCGCCGCTGGATGCCCAACGCCCTGCTATTTGAAGATGCGCTCAATCGCGTTGTAGGCAATTACATTCGAGGGCAGTTGACTCTGGCGCTGATCGTGGGCATCTGTTCCGGCCTCATCTGTGTTTTTACCGGATTACAGGATTATGCCCTTATTGTCGGTGTGCTGGCCTTCCTGTTCGAAACGATCCCGATGGTGGGTCCCGCGCTCGCTTCGGTGACACCGATTGTCCTCTCCTTGCTTTTGCCGGGCGCGTTTCCCCGCACCTTTGAGATTATCCTGGGCTTTATCATCCTTCAGGCCATTGAGAGCAATATTCTTGGTCCTCGCATCGTGGGCCATGCCGTCGGGCTGCATCCTGTAGCCGCGATCCTGGCATTGCTGGTGGGGGCCAAATTGTTCGGTGTGCTGGGCGCCCTGCTGGCTACGCCGATTGTTGCGGCAGCCTGGGTCGTCATTGCCAGCATCTATCGTTCAGCCCGTGGCGAAACTGCCGATCAGATGCTTGCCCGCAAACGTACTACCTGGGTGCTCCCACGTCCTACCGGCCAATTTACCGTAAAGAAAAGACGCCCTGGAGGAGATTTTGTGGGTACGGCGGGCAAAAAAAATCGGGTAGAGCACACCAAAACCGTCGCTCGTCCCACGAACGAGGAGAATGTTGCGCAGACAATGCGCCCTCCCGACGATGCTATGACTCATACCAGTTTGTTTCAACCGACTTCCGTGGAAAAGGGAGAACGTGCCGGGGATGCATCTCAGGCACCTGAACGATTGGATGACGAGAAAAATGAAGTGAGGTAGGATCAGGCGCTATGCCTTAACCCCCATAGTTGGAGGCAGCACTCAGGGGCAGCGGATGGCGTTCCCTGGTTGCTGCCTCTGTTCTACGCGGCTCCAAACACGGTGCGCAGTTCCTCTTCTGCCTCGCGGGTCACCAAAGCGTAGACATCATCGTTCGCCATAAGTTCTGTATCCCCTGTGGGAAAGATCGGTTCCGTTCCTCTGATGATTAACACGAGATTGCACCTGCGGGGCAGGTTAATCTGCGTCAGCTTTTTGCCCACAACGGGTGAAAGTGGGGGGATGTTCATTTCGACAATGTCCAGTCCTGCCCGTTTTAAGTTCATTAGCTGCACAAAGCGTGGGCCTGGAAGCTCAGACTCGATCAGGGAAAGAATAGCTTTTGTGGGGCTGATCGTTACGTCGATACCGAGCTTTTGAAATAGCTCCTCGTGCTTTGGATTATTTAAGCGCGCGATGGTACGCGAGACGTTAAAGCGTTTCTTCGCCATCTGGCAAATGACCAGGTTATCTTCGTCTTCGCCGGTGACCGCAATCACCATATCGGCCCGTCGTGCTCCCGCTTCTTCCATCGTTCTTGCTTCGCATGCGTCGCCCTTGAACACTGCCTGCCCCAACTCGTCGCTCAATGTCTGGTAGCGCGCGGTCTGTTTCTCCAGTAAAAGCACCTCATGGCCGTGGTTGAGCAGGTTTCTAGTGAGGTAGTAGCCAACATCGCCGCCACCTCCGATAATAATATACATATAGAGCCTCTACTCTCTCAAAAACATCTGATTTTCTCTCGCCCGACGTCCTCTTATGCAGATACATGCTGCAAAGAAGGAACGTCTGAGATCAGTATGGTGCTTACAGCTACCTGGCGCCTGTCAGGCAGTCAAAGGCCATATCTGCTCCGAGCGTGGTTGGGCAGATGGTCTCCAGCCCCAGTTCGTTGTATGTGGCCTGGCGTAGCGGATCATAGATGCGGCACACTACCTTTTTGATGTGAAAAATTTCCTTTGCGATCTGGCTGGCCATGATGTTGCGGTTATCGCCATTGGTGACGGCGGCGAAGGCGTCGGCTTTCTCGATGCCTGCTCGTCGCAGCACTTCCTCATCCACGCCGTTGCCTACTATTTTCTCCCCCCTGAAGTGGGGATCCAGGCGTTGGAAGGCGTCACTGTTCATGTCAATGACCGAAACGGCATGGCCTGCGTCATCCAATTTGGTGGCCAGCGCGGCGCCAACCCGACCACAGCCCAGGATCACTATTCTCATTATAAACCCTCCTGAAGTCAAGAAGCCCTGATACAATGGGTTTTGACCTCCCGTATTATAGCATGTAAAAAAAATTTCCGGCCTGCCAGCATGGTATGATACTGGTAAAAAAATTCTCTTATGAAGAGTGGAATGCGAGAACACTGTACTATGTCACCAAATACTCTATATGATGCCGGACGCTATGTATTGCGTACTATACCGCAGGAGAAGTACGCGCTATGGGATGATTTTGTTGCCGGGCATGCAAATGGACACTTACTGCAATGCTGGGATTGGGGCGAACTGAAGGCCGCTGCTGGTTGGCAACCCATACGGCTGGCCCTCTGGGACGAGCATGCTCACCGGATGGTCGCGGCTGCCCAGATATTGCGCCGGAGTGCTCCCCTGCTGCCTTTATGGGCCGGTCATCTGGCTTATATCCCAAAGGGGCCGGTGATAGACTGGCCCCAGACGCCCATATGCGAAGCTTTTTTCACACAACTGCACGCGTTGTTACGCAGACAGGGAGCGATTGCGCTACGGCTAGAACCCGGTCCAGAGGCCGATACAAGCGAGGGAGTGTTAGCAATGGAGTATCTTGGCGCATGCCGTGCTCGTCGCACACTCGCTATTCAGCCTCTACGTACGATTGTGCTGGACCTGGCTCCCGATGAGGAGACGTTGCTGGCCCAGATGAAGGAGAAGTGGCGCTATAATATCCGTCTTGCTGCTCGCAAAGGCGTGACGGTGCGCGATGCAGCCTCTATCGATGATCTGCGATTGTGGTACGATCTGTTGCAGGTGACGAGTCAGCGCGATCAATTTGGCGTACATACATTCGACTATTACCGTCGCGCCTGGGAGCTTTTCGTCTCAACCGGCAAGGCTCGCCTCCTGCTGGCTGAGCATGAAGGGCGTCTGCTCGCGGGTATCTTCGTAGCCCTGTTCGCTCGCCAGGGCATCTACCTCTACGGAGCCTCAAGCAACGAGCAGCGCCAATTGATGCCCAACTACCTGTTACAGTGGGAGGCTATCCGCTGGTCCAGGCAGCAGGGCGCTCGCCTTTACGACTTCTGGGGCATCCCCGATACCGACGCCGAAGATGAAGCAATGGCAGGCGTCTACCGCTTCAAACGCGGCTGGGGAGGCCGCGTCGCCCAGTTCCCCGGCGGCTACGAGCAGGCGTATCGCCCTTTGATGATGAAATTAGCTGATAGGTTTATGGCAAGCGGTTAATATTCTTGAACTTCTGCCGATAAAGATCAAAGAGAAAAATATTTCTATCTGTGCCTATAGCATGTCGCGGGGATATTTGTCGCGAATGGAGGGTATTGTGAGGCGGATTCTGTCATTTATGCCAGTGCTGCTCCTGGTAATGAGTGCCGTTGTTCTCTTCTCTTCTCGAAACAACTCTACTACACATTCGCAGATACATAATGCTGCAATTACCGCTCATAACTATCGATACTATATGCTGAAAGGACCCGGAGGCTTTGTGCTGGCACGAGCTGCTAAAGGCCCGTATGGGGAGCCATCGGAGACTCCGCAGCCTCTCGCTCCTTTAGGGAATGGCTTCGGTCAGTATGAGACGGATAGTGTCGGGTCGATTCAACTCTCGCCCGATGGACAGTATCTTGCCATAGATGGCGTGCGCGAGGGCGGAGAGCAGGTCTGGATCTACGATACGCAGAGGATGACGGTCTCCCTGCAACCGCCTGCCGTGATGGGCAATTTCCTGCACTGGCTGCCCGGCGGCCACTCGTTCCTGTATCGCCCGATGTTCCCGATGGGGCCGAATGCGCCAATGGATGGCGGTGGCTGGAACCCGGGGCTGTGGATCGTTGATGCGGCGACCGGCGCCCATAAGAATATCGATATTGGCGCGCCGTCCGCCTCCCTGATCGATGCAGCCGCGTCGCCGGACGGCTCCCGTATCGTCTATTCAACAACCCCGGGCCTGGGGATGGGCAGCGATACTTTTTTGATGCGGAGCGATGGCAGCAATCGCGTGCATCTCTTCAGCACTGATGGCGGCGCTCAGTCCGTCGTTGGACTCTTTGCCTGGTCGCCCGATGGGAAACGCATTGCCTACGAGCGTATCTCCGATAGTTCCACTCCGTTCCTGCCCTCGGGCCTATGGGTGATGGATAGCCAGGGAGGAGGGCAGCAGCGATTGGCTGATGCCGATGGCGGGCATGGCTACGCGCCAGTCTGGTCGCCTGATAGCCACAAAATCGCTTTTGTAGTGCGCACCAATGTCAGCGATCAACGGGCCGATGTGCAGGAGGAAGCATTGCAGAGTGCAATTGGTGTCGTCGATGTCGATAGTGGCCATTCGCGGCTCGTTGGCCTGCCAGCTCAAACAGGGGTACAGATGAGCATTAATCCGCTCTGGATGAGCGATAGCTCCAGCATCACCTTTACGGCTATGAATCCCGCTAACAAAGTTGTAGGCGGTACGCCGCGCTACTGGTCCGCCGATGTGTTGCAGGATCAGAGTAGCCCGCAGCCGGTACCCCTTACCCCTGCAATTTCACATGTTGTTGCCGAAGGATAATACGTATACTATACTCTACGAAAGAAGATGTGTCGTCATGCTAGCGAAACGGTGGCTCTACCCTTCATTTATCGTCACGCTACTCTTGCTGTTGTTCAGCATACCCGTTATCGTCGCTCGTATCTCCTGGGGACAGGGTTCTCGCTCGAATGCGGCCCTGGGACGGGTAGTGGCAGCAGCTCCAGCGCCCTTCTTGCACCGCCCGTACTATGGGCAGCAGACGATTCTATCGCGTACGGTTTCGTTTGTCGATCACGATAAGCCCTGGTACGTCTCCGACGGCTTATTCGTGCGCTTTGATGGTCAACGTTGGACCAATGACTCTGTTTACAACTGTACACGCGGCGTAAGTTGCTACGATGGCCATAATGGCTACGATCTCAACCTGTGGTTTGAGCCTGTATTGAGTGCGGCAGCCGGTGTGGTGATACGAGCTAACTGGTACAATCCTCTTGACCATAATAGTTCGTTTGGCCTATGGGTTGCTATCGATCATGGCAATGGCTTCGCAACCGCGTACGGACATCTAAGCGCGATTACCGTCGCGGTGGGCGATCATGTGGGGGCGCAATGGCAGATTGGAACCAGCGGCACGACTGGCGCGTCAACGGGGCCGCACTTACATATGTCAACATACTATCTCCCCAACTGGCAGGCCACCGATCCCTTTGGCTGGCGCGGCAACTATCCTGATCCGAACGTGGTGCCGGATAATTACCTCTGGGTGAATCAGCCCGCGACATCTTATACCATTCCCCGCTTGAGCAGCAATGGCAATGCCGTTTATCCGGGCGCGACCCTGGTAGATGATGGGGGCGCGGGCTGGAGTAGTACAGGAACGTGGTATAGGGTGCCCACGAAGACCGGTATTAATGGCTTTTTGCACTGGACGCCAACCTCGAACGGAGCCGCGACCGCTACTGCGACCTGGCGCCCGAACATTCCGGCTGATGGCTATTATGAGGTGGGCGTTTTTGTTGATGATACCTATGCCAGTAGTAGCTGGTCTCCCTATACCGTTTACAGCGCGGACCCGAACCGCAAAGGGGTCGTACTGCGTCATACCGTCTACGTTGATCAGTCCCACATTGGCACGTTTCAGGGCCCCTTTGGCACCGTCACCACTGGACCGCAATGGATCGGTATCGGCACCTACTACTTCAGAAAATCGATGAACCCTCGCGTCCTGCTGAGCAATGCCACAGGCACCTCCGGGCAGCAGCTTGCTGCCGATGGCGTTGAGTTTGTCCATATCGGGCCAAAATTAAGCGGAGTCGCTTCCGCTGCTATCAATCCTGGCCCAGCGGCAGCCAGTCCCGCGATCAGCTATCTGGCGAATGCGCTAGGCGATACGCGGCGCAGGAATGTGCTGCTCCGAGCATCAAGCCGTGGGTGGAGTCAGAACGGTTTTCTGTGATTTTTGCAACGTTTTGACCGCTCAATCGTAACATATCTAGAGTCTATGAAAAGATGCTGTAAGCAAAGATATGAACGTTCGTGTTCTTATCTCAACCACTAAATAAACAGTTGAGCTATGAGCACATATATATTGAGGAGGCTTTGCCAAATGTCGAGCAATAGAGGCTGTTTTATGAATTCGGTGTTATTCCTGGTGACCATCCTGTTTCCGGTGATAGGCCATCTGATCGCGACCGTGATGGTGTTTGAGGATGAGCATTCCACAGCAGGCAAGTTTCTCTGGCTCGTGGTCATCTGGTTGATGCCTATTCCGGTGATAATTGGTCCGCTGCTGTACCTCCTGTTCGGGCAGAAGCGCCCCCGCTATGGCCGTGTCATGTTTGGTCAGCCCAGTTACCCCTATCAACAGCAGGCATATTAGAGCTTGTAAGTGAAAAGGCTGTGGATGCTAGCATTCACGGCCTTTTTTTGCCCTCGATTCTTGTATGCGAGTCGTCGGATTTCGCTGCCCATTGAAATATTCTTCAGATAGGTCTTTCTCCATTGATGATTATTACTTTCGACATATCGCCAGATTGTGCCTTTCTGTACTCCCTTTTTCCTGCTTTTTCCCTCTACACTGTATGCCATTGAATGGCTGCGTGACCACATTGCTGCACTGCTATTCATCTCACTCACGAGAAAAACGTTTTTAAAGTTTCTAAAGAAAGAAGACATTTATGGCATCTACACTACTTCGCGAGCATATCGCTCCGCGCAAGCTTTTATGGGTTGGACCGTTGACGATAGTTTCCACGGTCATCGTCAATCTGGTCATACGCTCTATCGCTGTCTCGGTCTTTGGGGTTCCTGAGGCATTTCAATACTTGCAGGCTCCCTCTGTCATCGGCGGTACTATCGTCTTTTTGCTGGCGGCGCTGCTCGCCCTTGTGCTGGTCAACCGCTTTGCACAGCGTCCCATCCGGTTCTATCGTTTACTGGCGCTCGTTGTTTTGTGCATCTCGCTTCTCAGTCCCGTAATGGCTCTGGCTGGTCTGTTCCCGGCTCCTGGAATGACCCTCTCCATTTTCTGGACCATGATCGTAATGCATATTGTTTCCGCCGCCATCGTCATTAGCCTGTGTACGACCTTGCCGCGTGAGCAGGCATAACAACTGAAGCGAGAAACGCTCATTCCGTTGCTTTCGAAGGAGAATATCATGTATCACCACCACTGCAGGAACTACCATATCATTCGTGTGATGCTCTGGTCCTTCCCATACTTACTCTGGCAAGCTTTCGGCCATTGGAGCGGGTTTTTTGTGGGCGTAATCGTGGCCGTCATTCTCACCGCGATGCTCGACGACCTGCTCTGTGTAAGTAACTGCTCCACGAGGTGGAGATCTTCACCGGAAACAGAGCTCCAACCACGATATCATTGACGGAGCTCGCTGCATTTTTTCATAATGAGACAGGTTAGCAAACGCTAAATTTGCGGAAAGGAATATCCATGACCGATTCAATCCGAATCTTGCTCTGTGAGGACCAGACTCTGATGCGTCAGGGATTGCGCACTATCCTTGAACTGGAGCCGGGATTGCAGGTCGTGGGCGAGGCTGCCGATGGCGCGGAGGCGGTAAGCCAGTATCACGCGCTCCGCAACCTGGGCAACGGTCCTGATATTGTGCTCATGGATATTCAAATGCCGCACATGAGTGGCGTCCAGGCTACTGCTGCGCTCACCACCGGCGACGCTGCCGCGCGCGTGATTATTCTCACTACCTTCGACTATGAAGAATATGTGTTTGATGCCATCAAGGCCGGCGCAATGGGCTATCTCCTCAAAGATGTCCCGGCTGATGAACTGGTAGCGACTATTCGTCAGGTATATGCCGGGGAACCATCGATCCAACCTAAGATCGCCAATAAGCTCTTGCTCGAATTTGGGCGGAAAGGCCGCTCTCAGGCGCCGCCATCCCGCTCACCGCAACAAGAGGAACTGAGTCCACGGGAGATCGAAATTCTCAGGCTGCTCGCGGCGGGGGCCAGTAACCGTAAAATCGCGGAAGAACTTGTCCTCGCCGAGGGCACGGTGAAAAATCATGTCTCGAACATCCTGAGCAAGCTCCATACCAAGAACCGCACACAGGCCGCCTACCTGGCACGCGAGCGCAAATTGCTCTAAAGGGGAGAAATCATGTCAGCACATTTCGACATAGAGAAAGAAAATGCGCGCTTCTTGCTCATTTTCAGGCGTGTGATGATGATGTTCGCTATCCTTATCGGCTTTTCTCTCGTTATATCCACGTACACAATTCTGAAGAGCAATCCTGATTATCTGCATGACTGGCGGGGGATTGTGTGCATATTTCTTGCGACTGTCGTTTTCCTGCTCTATGCCATCCCAATTATGATGAGTCTGAAGTTGATATGGCCTGTTCCACTGCCAATCTCTATGAGCATATGGGGTGGGATGTACTGCGTAGTCCTTTTGCTTTCACTCATTAATAGCGGATTTCTCTGGGATTTCTATTTAGTGTTTTCGGTCGGTATCTCTCTGTTTGTGGGATGGCGGTCGGCGCTCACCGTGAGCATTGTGGCTTTCACGCTGTTCGCCTTTCAAGGTCTGCTGATCTGGCCGCCGAGTGGTGATGCATTGCTAAGCATTATCAGTCAAGCTTTACTACTCTTTAGCACTACAGGTTTTCTCATGCTATTCCAGCGTCTGATGGGAGAACGATTTGAACGCAATAGACTTGTTGAACAACTGGCACAAAGAAACAATGAGCTAGAGGAGGCACATCGCCAACTCGCGCAGTCTGTAGTGCGGGAGCAGGAGCTGGCTGTCTTGCGTGAGCGCACCCGGCTGGCACGCGAGATGCATGATACCATCGGTCATGCGCTGGTGCTCATCTCTGTCAAGCTCGAAGCGGCGCAGCGGCTGCGCGAACGTGACCCTGACCGTTGCCATCGTGAACTGGAGTCTACCAAGCAAATTACGCGTGAAACCATGACCGCTTTGCGTGCCTCCATTGCTGATTTACGCTCCCCCGCATTGGAGCAAGAAATGATCAGTCAGGCGCTCAGTCACTCTATGAGGGAACTTGCCCAGCGTACTGGCCTCCACGTCACACATACGTTTCAGGCTGACATCGACCTGCTTCCTGAAGCTGTCAAAGAAGTCCTCTGGAAAGTCCATCAGGAAGCATTTGCCAATATCGAAAAACATGCTCAGGCAAGCCATGTACAGATGCGCATCAGCCAGCAGAATGAGAAGCTGCTTATGTATATCCATGACGATGGCATCGGCTTACCTCCGGCGTTATGCCAACCTCAGGAAGATGGAAGCCTCAATGGTCACTATGGACTGCGTGGGATGCTCGAACGTGTAGAGGCTATAGGTGGTCGTCTTACGCTGCATTCCGGCGAAGAGCAGGGAACAACCATTGAAGTTGAACTGCCGCTTGCACACAATGAGCCGTTGGAAAGCGAGTTGCCGTAGTATTTGCGGCAGCCACTATTGGCAATGCCGAGGTTGATGTGACTTACTATACATAACAAAGAAGCTTGTTGTAACAAAGCAACGCGCGTTTGCATGCGTTTTCAGGAGGTTTTCTCATGGCAATAATAAGGGAAGCGGTTATTGTTGATGCGGTTCGCACCCCGATAGGACGCCGCAATGGGCAACTCAAAGACTGGCACCCGGTAGACCTGTTTGCCCAGGTGCTCAAAGCTGTGGTAGAGCGCAACGGAATTGATGCCGGGCAAATTGAAGATGTTATTGCAGGATGTGTTGTCCAGGCGGGGGAGCAGAGTCTAAACGTGGCCCGCAACGCGGTTCTAGCCGCAGGCTTCCCCGAAGGAGTGCCGGGCACGACCGTTGACCGCCAGTGTGGATCGAGCCAGCAGGCAATCCATTTCGCGGCTCAAGGCGTGATCAGTGGGGCCTACGATATTGTGATTGCGGGCGGCGTTGAGGTCATGACGCGGGTTCCTATGGGCTCATCATCTTCGCAGGGGCCGGGCGCTCCCTTCGGGCCGTTGATGGTGCAACGTTACGATAATAAGCTGGTTCACCAGGGGATCAGCGCCGAGCTGCTGGCGCAAAAATGGGAGATCAGCCGGCAGGAACTGGACGAGTTTAGCCTGGAGAGCCATCGTCGCGCCGCTCAAGCGACGGCGGAGGGGCGGTTCAAATCTCAGATCATTCCCATTCCGGTAAAAAATGAAGATGGCACAACTACGCTATTTGAGCGCGACGAGGGCGTTCGCCCCGATACAAGCCTGGAGAAACTGGCTAACCTGAAACCGTCGTTCAAGCCTGATGGTCTTATCACAGCGGGAAACTCCTCTCAGATCAGCGATGGCGCATCGGCTGTGCTCATTATGGAACGTGAGACCGCCGAGCGGTTGGGATTGAAGCCGCGTGCGCGCTTCGTCTCGTTCGCCCTGGCTGGCGATAATCCTATCTATATGCTCACCGCGCCTATTCCCGCCACCGGCAAAGTGCTTGCCAAAGCTGGCCTGAAGCTTGATCAGATCGATCTGGTCGAGATCAACGAAGCCTTTGCCAGTGTGGTTCTGGCCTGGAAGCGCGAATGGAAGCCGGATATGTCGAAGGTGAATGTCAATGGCGGCGCGGTTGCTATCGGACATCCTCTGGGCGCATCGGGGGCGCGTCTCACCACCTTCCTGCTCAATGAACTGGAGCGAACCGGCGGACGCTATGGCCTCCAGACGATCTGCGAGGGCGGCGGCATGGCAAATGCCATGATTATCGAACGGCTGGGTTAGCCCACTCTCATGGTATTGGGTGTGAAGCGAGCCGCGTTTCACACTCAACTCCCTGCTGCGCTCGTTATTCTTCGTCCGGCGTCACTTCAACCAGATCTTCGATGCGCACGTTGAGCGCCTTCGCCATTTTCAAGAGCGTGCTGTAAGCGACATCGCGGTAAGGATCGTAGAACATAGCACGCACCGTCTTGTAGTTGACATCAGCAATTCTTGATAGACGCGTCATGCTGATTCTTTTCTGTTCCGCTATCTCCTTCACTTTCAAGCGTATCATGCTCATTCCTCATCTATAATCTTGGACCGAACTATCGTACGTTTTTCCTCATGCTTGACACAAGTCCCAAAGCATGGTAGTAATTACAGGACCCTCATTATGGGTCCTGTGTTACTAACCATACTAAAGAAAGAAGCTTTCAGGCAAGTCTATCGGCCAGAATTGGTAACTATCGATAGGCACGCGAGTAAGAGGTGGCAAGTGCGAAAGGGGTAGGGTTTTATGAAGGGAAAGCCGACGCTATTACAACTCAGGGAAAAGTACGGAGTGGCGACCGTCCCGTTAGCCAGAGCGGCCAGAGTGGCTCCTGATATCGTCTATTTTATGCTGGTAGGGATACCGGTTGAGCGCGAGGAAGCGGAGAAGGTGCTTCAGGGTTTCAAAAAGTTGACCGGCGTGGAATATAGATTGGAAGAGATTACGGTCACTTTGAAATCAAGTGAATCCTTGTAAAGACGTCTGGGACAGGCGCTCCAAAAAATGTATTGAGAGGGCAGGTTTCGTACCTGCCCTAAAAATGCTGACTTCTCGGCTTATCACTCTGTAGCAAGTCAAAGAAAAATCTTATCGCAAAGCGATTAATAGCCCTTGACATTGGTTTCACCACTTGGGTATACTTAGCTAAAGTGTAAGCATGGTTAAAAATGCAATAGCGATTTAACATCCGAATAATACGCAGTTAACTGCTCTCATCAAGAGAGGTGGAGGGAAACGGCCCTTTGAAACCCGGCAACCCGTTTTGCAATGTAGCAAGCAGGGTGCCAATTCCGGCGGATTTGCTATTCCGCAAGATGAGGGGAATGAGCAATGTCGCCAAACCCCTGCATAGGGGTTTTTTTGTGGGCTGCGTATTGTGTACATTACAAGTCAAGTAAACAATAACGGTGAAGAGGACGAGTAAGTGCTCAGGGCGGCTACAGAGAGTTGACGAGGATGAGAAGTCAACGCCGTTCCAACATTGAAAATGGCCTCAGAGTTGCAGGTTGAAAGCTTTACTAGTGGGCGAGTAGGTCGAGCCGTGTAGCCACGTTACAGGCTAGAGTGTTGACAGGTTCGTTGTTACGTATTGCCATGCTGCCTTTTCTTGTTTCAGCACTCATCAAGGTTGATATCGTGAGGTATCGACAAATCAGGGTGGCACCGCGAAGACGTTTACCTCTCGCCCCTGGCGGGTAGAGGTTTTTTTTATTACAGCTCAACCTTCTGTGCGTTACAGAAGAGCTACGGCAGGCAATACGAAGAAGTATGGTGTCTCATTCTATGTTTGCAGTTAATCAAGGAGGGCGCGATGGCTATGCAAATGGAGTATTTCAGCGGGGTGAAGTCTGATGCTACGAACCGCGCGCTTACTTATACATTTGATCATCTGCCATTGCAACGTGGTGGTCAGCTTGGTCCCGTTACACTGGCGTACGAGACGTGGGGAACGCTCAATGCCACGGGCGATAACGCCATCCTGGTCACGCACGCTCTCACCGGGAGTTCGCACGCGCATGATCCTGAGCAGCCTGATAATATGAAAGTAGCGTGGTGGAATCCATTGCTCGGCCCGGGCCGCCCTATTGATACCTCGCGCTACTTTGTGATCTGCTCGAATGTGCTGGGCAGTTGTTACGGCTCGACCGGCCCATCTTCGCCCGATCCGCGTACGGGGCGCGCCTATGGGATGCGTTTTCCGGTGGTTACGATTCGCGATATGGTGCATGCGCAGCGCAAGCTGATTGAGCATCTGGGGATACAGCAACTGGCGCTGGTGGCGGGCGGCTCTATCGGTGGGCAGCAGGCGCTGGAATGGGCCGTGAGCTATCCCGAACTGGTGCAAAAGGTTGCGGTAGTCGCGGCTACGGCAGCATTGACGGCCCAGGCGATAGCGTTCAGCGAAGTTGAACGCCAGGCCATTATGCTGGACCCCCGGTGGATGGGAGGGAACTATGCGCCAGGGCAGGGACCGGATATGGGCCTGGCGGTAGCGCGTATGTTAGCGATGATTACTTACCAGAGCGAAGAGGCAATGGAGCTGCGCTTCGCCCGTAATCCTGCCGCGCGGGCTGATGTGGCCTCGCCCACGCGCTCTCCTGATCTTGGCGGGCGCTTCGATGTTGAGGGATATTTGTATCATCAGGGGGAGACGTTGGCGCGCCGCTTCGATGCTAATAGTTATCTCTATATCAGTCGCGCGATGGATCTTTATGATGTAAGTGAAGGCTATGCTTCGCTGGATGATGCATTGCGCCGCATTCGTAGCAAAGCTCTTTTTATCGGCATCCGCTCGGATTTCCTCTTCCCTGCCGCGCACGTTCGCTGGCTGGCTGATAGAGTGCGTTCGCTGGGCGGGGACGCGATTTATACAGAGTTGGACTCGCCGCATGGTCACGATGCCTTTCTGAAAGAATGGGGTCAGATGACCGCAGCACTTCGTTTGGTGTAATTGACTGGAGGCTGCTTTGTAGCCAGCCCTTCGTAGGGACCCGATTGATCGCGTCCAAAAGCGTTGGCAATCTGAATAGCAAGCCTTTGATTAGGGAGGAAAAATTCTTATGGCGCTCAATAGCAATCGTAGTTATGGTTTTGAAACGCTCTCTTTACATGCAGGGCAGGAGACGGCAGATAGCGCAACTGGGGCGCGCGCTGTTCCTATCTATCAGACAACGTCCTATGTCTTTGACAGCCCGGAGCATGCCGCAAATCTCTTTGCGCTCAAGCAGTTTGGCAATATCTATACCCGCATTATGAATCCCACTCAGGATGCTTTCGAGCGTCGTATTGCAGCTCTCGAAGGTGGTGTGGGCGCGCTGGCAACCGCTTCGGGGCAGGCAGCGGAGACGATGGCTATTTTGAATATAGCCGGCGCCGGCGACGAAATTGTCTCGTCGGCCAGCCTCTACGGAGGCACCTACAATCTTTTCCATTACACGCTGCCCAAACTCGGCATTACCGTGCGTTTTGTGGATAGCCGCGATCCTGAAAACTTCCGCCCGGCCATTAATGAGCGCACCAAAGCTATCTACGCGGAGACGGTGGGCAATCCTCGCCTGGATATGCTTGATATTCGCGCCGTTGCCGATATTGCTCACGAGCACGGCATACCGCTGATTATCGATAATACCCTGCCAACTCCCTACCTGGTGCAGCCCTTGAAGCATGGCGCTGATATCGTTGTGCATTCAACCACCAAGTTTATCGGCGGTCATGGCACCGCTATCGGAGGCGTGATCGTCGATGGCGGCACCTTCGATTGGGCCGCGAGCGGTCGTTTCTCCTCTTTCACCGAACCGGACCCCTCCTATCATGGCTTGCGCTATGTGGAGGCGCTTGGTCCGCTAGCTTATATCATTAAGGCGCGAGTCCAACTGCTGCGCGACCTGGGAGCCGCCACCACGCCCTTCAATGCCTGGCTGTTCCTCCAGGGGTTAGAGACGTTGCCGCTGCGGATGGAGCGCCATAGCCAGAATGCGCTGCGCATTGCTCAGTTCCTTGAGAGTCATCCCGCTGTGAGCTGGGTGAGCTATCCCGGTCTTGAGAGCCATCCGCAGCATGCGATTGCGAAGAAGTATTGCACGCATGGCTATGGGGCTATCCTCGGCTTCGGCATCAAGGGTGGCCTGGAAGCGGGCAAGCAACTGATTCGCCATATTGAGCTATTCTCGCACCTGGCGAACGTTGGCGATGCCAAGTCGCTGATCATCCATCCTGCTAGCACCACGCACTCTCAGTTGACGCCCGATGAACAGCTTGAAACCGGCGTCACCTCCGACTTTATCCGTCTCTCGGTCGGTCTGGAGACGGTGGAAGATCTGGTTGAGGATCTGGACCAGGCTCTGAGAGCAGCGGTTGTTGATGCAGGCTCGCCCGTCTCGGCGTAGCGGGCGTAGGGGGAGAGGCGAGGTAAGCCGCCTCTCCTCTGGAATATTTGGTGAATGGTGTTATGAAACATGCAGTTAGCGTTTTAAAGTTCGGAGGCACTTCAGTCGGCAATGCCGAGCGTATCCGCCATGTGGCGACGGTGATCGCGCAAACCCTGAAAGAGCCAGATGTGGCCTTTCCTGTCGTTGTGGTTTCGGCGATGGCGGGCGTAACCGATCAGCTCTTAAAGATTGCGCGCTATACCTGCTCTGGTGAACATACGGCCTGTGAGCATGAACTAAAAGGGCTGCGAGGAAAGCATCTGGAAGCTGCCAGCAAGGTGGTACATAACCGCGAGCGCCGGTCCGAGCTTGTTCATATTATTGAGGAGGCTTTGAGTGGCCTGGAACAGGATGTGGTCAGGCTGCGTGTGGCGGCAGAGCAGGAACAGGATGTCTCGCTAGTAACGGCGGCTGTTGCTGCCTGGGGCGAACGTCTCTCAGTGCTGCTGGTAGCGGCTGCACTCTGCGATCTTGGAATAGAGGCTGAAGCCGTACGTCAGGAAGTCATTATTACCGGCCATCCACAGCTCGATCCATCCTATACGTTCGGCATCGTTACCGGCGCTGACCCCCTGCCTGAAGAGACGCGCGCCAATGCTCATGAGCTGGTGGAACCGCTAGTGGAGCGCGCTATTGTAGCGGTGGTGGCAGGCTTCATTGGTCGCACGCCCGATGGCTTTGTCACCACGCTGGGGCGCAACGGTTCGGATTATTCCGCGACGGTCATCGGAGCCGCCCTGGACTGTGTTGAAGTGACCATCTATACAGATGTCGATGGCGTTTTGACGGCTGATCCGCGCCAGGTTGCCAATGCCCGCCTGCTGGCGCACCTCTCTTACGCGGAGGCAGCGCGTCTGTCCTGGTTTGGCGCGAAGGTCCTGCACCCTCGCACCCTAATACCAATCGCGCCGCGCAATATCCCTGTCCGTGTGCGTAACACCTTCCGCCCTCATATTCGCGGGACCGTGATTGGACCTGTAGGGGAGGCGCAGAGCGGGGCCGGAGCGATAACAGTGCGGCGCAAGCTGGCCCTGATTACTGTGGAGAGTACGGATATGTTCGGCGCCCCTGAGAACGCGGGTCAGGTCTTTGCGCTGGCGGCTCGCGCCGGTGCAGCCCCGGTAGCTATCTGCTCATCGTCTGGTCATCATCTTTCGTTTATCGTTGAAGAGCGGATGGTTGAATCGGTAACTGCGTTGTTACAGCACGATATGGGCGCCTGGGTTGTGCGGACGCGCCGGGACCTGGCAGTTTGTGCTTGTATTGGCTCCGGTTTTACGGTTGATACTATGAGCCCCGCCCGTGCTACGAGTGCCCTGGCGCGTGAACGCATTCCCGTTATAACGCAGGGAGCATCAGAGCAGGGGATCATTCTGGTGGTGGAAGATCGTGATAGTGAGCGCGCTTTGCGCAGCCTGCATCGCGACCTGATTGCTCCGGTAATCCCTCTGATCCGTCATCCTGTGCATGAGAAGAGACGTGAAGCTTAAAGGGAAGGGGGAATGAATATGCACTCACAAACGAAGATACCGGTCGCCGTTCTTGGCGCTACTGGCATGGTTGGTCAGCGTTTTATCGAGTTATTGCAGGAGCATCCCTGGTTTGAACTGGTGGCGCTGGCAGCTTCAGAGCAGCATGGCGGTCGCGCTTATGCTGAGGCTACACGCTGGCGGCTCTCCGGTGAGATGCCTGCTGCGGTAGCCGCCATGCCTGTGCTTTCCTGTCGGCCTGAAGTCATGTCCGGCGTAAAAATAGCTTTTTCGGCCCTCCCAGCCGAAATTGCTGGCGAGGTTGAGCTGGCATTCGCTCAGAGTGGCGTCGCCGTCTTCAGTAATGCCAAGAACTATCGTATGGCGCCCGATGTTCCCTTGCTCATTCCAGAGGTGAACGCCGATCATATCGCGGCCATCGTGCAGCAGCGCAAGCGGCGAGGCTGGTCCGGCTTTATCGTGACCAATGCCAATTGTTCTGCGACCCCGCTGGTGATGGCGCTCAAGCCATTGCAACAGGCTTTTGGGGTACGCAAAGTGCTGGTGACAACCTTCCAGGCGATATCGGGTGCAGGCTATCCTGGCCTGCCCTCGTACGACATTCTAGATAACGTCATCCCTTATATTGGGGGAGAAGAGGAGAAGGTCGAGACGGAGACGCTCAAGATGCTAGGCGAGTGGCGGGAGGGGCAGGGCTTTATCGATGCGCCAATGCTTGTCAGCGCCCATTGCAATCGCGTCGCCACCCGCGAAGGCCATCTGGAGTGTGCCAGCATCGAACTGGAGCGCGAGACCAGCCCTGAGGAGATCATCGCCGCGTGGGAAGGCTACACGCCTGAGCCGCAGCAACTCAAACTGCCGAGCGCGCCCGAACATGCGCTACAGTATCGCCGTGAAATAGATCGTCCTCAGACATTACGCGACCGCGATGCCGGTCAGGGCATGACTGTCTCGCTCGGTCGCTTGCGCTATTGCCCCATTCTGGGCTATAAATTCGTCATGCTGGGGCATAATACTATTCGCGGCGCAGCCGGGGGATCGGTGCTGAACGCGGAGCTATGTGTAAGTAAAGAAATGATACGCTAGTTATTTACTCATTGCGCCATGCTCTAAAGCGTTGAAGCGGTCTCCTGTGATTTCATCAGAAGGCCGCTTGATACTGGCATTTTTAATGCGTGATGGTTTGTTTTGGCTGGTAGCTGCCAACTTCGCTACGGGAACTGATGGCGAGGCGATTCCAGCCGTTGATGGTGACAATCGCGAGTGAGAGATTGACCAGTTCCTCATCGGTGAAGTGAGGCTTGACGCGTTCATACAGCTCGTCAGAGACCTCATTTTCGGCAATCAGGGTGAGCGCCTCGGTCCATTCCAGAGCAGCTCGCTCACGTTCACTATAAAATGGCGCCTCTCTCCAGGCGGAAACGAGATAGATGCGCTGCTCGCTCTCACCAGCCGCTCGCGCATCCTTTGTATGCATATCGAGACAATAAGCGCAGCCATTGATCTGCGAGGCGCGTATCTTGACGAGCTCGATCAGCGATCTTTCCAGGCCGCAATTTCTAACATACTGCTCAAGCTGGCTCATGGCCCGGTAAGCTCCAGGAGCGGCTTTAGCAAAGTCAAGGCGAGTGGTCATAAGTGGAATTCCTCTTTCCAGGCTATTCTTTAAAGCTATTTCTCCTCTCTCTATTTTATCATCTCGGAAAGGTTAGGGATTAGAGGGATAATCCCTTCCTGATCTCCTCCTGTACGACCTGCACTGCCTCCGTCAGAGGCACGATGCGGCTCTCTTTCTGGGAGCGCAGCTTTAGCTCAATGCCGCCATTTTTCAATGAGCGCTTGCTCACGACGGCTCGCAGGGGCAGACCGATCAGATCGGCATCGTTGAATTTTACTCCTGCGGTCTCGGGACGGTCGTCGAAAAGCACTTCGACGTTCGCGGCTTGCAGGTCGGCGTAAAGTTTCTCGGCAATCGAGCCGGTTTCTTCCTTGTCGAGGTCAATCCCGACCAGGGCCACATGATAAGGAGCGATACTGAACGGCCAGGTGATGCCCTTCTCGTCGTGGTACTGCTCAACTGCGATTGCCATGATGCGGCCAATGCCGAGTCCGTAGCAGCCCATGAAGATTGGACACGGGCTGCCGCTGATATCGAGGTACGTCGCGTCGAATAATTCCGAGTACCGCGTGCCGATTTTGAAGATATGGCCCAGTTCGCAACCTCGTAGCAGGTGCAATGTGCCTCCACAACGTATACAGGCCGAGCCTTCGTATGCCGAGGCGATATCTGCCCAGACATCCACGCGGAAGTCACGCGGGAAATTCGCGTTTTTGATGTGATAATCGACTCTGTTCGCGCCGGCCACGAAGTTATTGCCCTGCTTTAGCGAAGTGTCAGCAATAATTAGCATGTCCGCGCCTTTGTTGAGCGGCGATGTGTAGCCGGCAACGATGCCAGCCTGCTCTAGCTCCTCCGCTGTGGCGAGATGCAGATCGGCGGCGATGGTGCCTGCGCGGTTGATTGCATTTGATAGCTTGACCTCGTTGATCTCCAGGTCGCCGCGTATAATCGCCAGCACCATTTTGCCACTGGCGACGTAGCAGACGGTCTTGATGGTTTTTGCCTCAGGTACGTTGAGGAACGTTGCCAGCTCGCTGATCGTCATGCAATTGGGGGTATGCACTTCTGCCAATGGCTCTTCCGGCTCGCTATCAGCTTGGGCGCGCACGAATTCGGCCTTCTCGCGGTTGGCTGCATAGTCGCAGCTATCGCATCGCATGATATCGTCTTCGCCTGCTTCGGTCAGCGCGATAAATTCTTGCGAGTCTTTGCCGCCAATGGCTCCGCTATCAGCATGGACTGCGATGAAGCGCAGGCCGCAGCGATGGAAAATGTTGTGATAGGCGTAACTGATCTTCTCGTAGCTGAGATCAAGTCTGTGTTGATTAGCATCGAAGCTGTACAGGTCCTTCATGAGAAATTCCCGTGCGCGTAAGAGGCCGCCTCGGGGACGTGGCTCGTCACGAAATTTGACCTGGATCTGGTAGAGCAACTGTGGCAGGTCGCGATAGCTGCGCACAAATTCCTTTGCCAGCAGCGTCACCACCTCTTCATGGGTAGGGGCGAGCACCATCTCACGATCTTTGCGGTCGGTCAGGCTAAATAGAACCGAGGCATAGTGCTCAGCGCGACTTGGTCCTCCGCTGGCTGGCCGCTGCTCCCAGATGTCCTTAGGCTGCATAACAGGCATGATGACCTCCTGTCCGCCCGCGTGGTTCATCTCTTCGCGAACAATCTGCGAAATCTTATGGATCACCCGCGTACCCAGCGGCAAGAAGCTGTAGATCCCTGAAGTCAACTGGCGGATGAAGCCAGCGCGCACAAGGAGCTCTTGATTGCCGCCCTCAGAATCGCGTGGCGCCTCGCGCAAGGTCGTCGTGAGCAGTTGTGAGATGCGCATAAGTTTCCCTCCCCTCTTGATTCTCATCGCCATTGTGCGCTCGCGCCACTTGCGCTCACTTTGTGGTGATGGAGATGTTGTAGAAAATGCGCCTCGCGCATTTTCTACAACATCTCCATCACCTTCTGCGCGGCGAAGCCGAGCGGCTCTGAGCGAAAAGAAGATGGTGGCATTGAGCATCAGGTAGGCTCTTAATATGAGCGAGCAAAAATTGCTTCGCAGGTCGCCGGTTTGCCGGTATAGAAAGCTGTTCCCTGCACGCCTCCTTCGGGCTGATCAAAGGGGATGACGCGCAAAGTCGCTTTCGTCTCTTCTTTGATTGCCAGTTCTGCCGCGCTATCGGGCGCCCATTTGACGCGCACGAAGCCGCGCTTATCGGCGATGATGTGCTTGAACTCTTCATAGTCGTCGGTGTAGTAGGTATTCTTCTCGCGAAATTCGACGGCACGCTGGAACAGTCCGCGCTGGACCTCTTCCAATAGTGCGGGCAGGCGCGTATCCAGCACATCGACGGAGACAGCTTCTTTGGCGCGGTTGTCGCGACGCACCAGCATTACGTTGTTATTCTGGACGTCGCGCGGCCCGATCTCCATGCGTACCGGAACGCCGCGCATCTCCCATTCGTTGAACTTCCAGCCCGGCGTATTCTCGCTCATGTCCACTTTGACGCGCACCTTGCCCTTCAGCATCTTCTCCACGCGCTCTACCATCTCGCTGACGGCGGTTCGCTCGTGCTCTTTGCGCCAGATGGGGACAATGACGACTTGATAGGGAGCGACACGCGGCGGTATGATTAAGCCCGATGCATCGCCATGCACCATAATGAGACCGCCAATGACGCGCGTACTCAGTCCCCAACTCGTAGTTGCGCAATATTTGCGCTGCCCATCGGCATCCAGGTACTGGATATCGAAGCTTTTGGCGAAGTTGGTGCCGAGATTGTGACTGGTGCCTGATTGCAACGCCTTGCCGTCGCCCATCATGGCCTCAATCGAGTAGGTGCGTAGCGCGCCCGCAAATTTTTCGTTCTCGCTCTTCAATCCGGCTATGACCGGAATGGCAAGATCTTCCTCGGCGAAGGCGCGATACACTTCAAGCATAGTACGCGTGCGCTCTTCCGCTTCGTCGATATTGCGATGGGCGGTATGGCCTTCTTGCCAGAGAAATTCGGCGGTGCGCAGGAACAGGGTGGTGCGTTTCTCCCAGCGCATCACGTTGTTCCACTGGTTGATGAGCAGTGGCAGGTCGCGGTAGCTCTGGACCCATTTGGAGAAGCTATAGCCGATAATGGTCTCGCTCGTCGGACGAATGGCGAGCGGCTCCTCCAACTCTTCGCCGCCTCCACGCGTGACCCAGGCCACTTCGGGCGCGAATCCTTCGACGTGCTCGGCCTCGCGCTCTAGAAAACTGCGCGGGATCAGCAGGGGGAAGTAGGCGTTGACGACGCCTGTTTCTTTAAAACGCGCGTCCAGCAGGCGCTGCACGTTTTCCCAGATGGCGTAGCCGTAGGGTCTGATGATCATGCAGCCGCGCACCGGGGCGTAGTCCGCCAGTTCGGCTTTGCGCACGACCTGATTATACCAGGCGGAAAAATTATCTTCCTGGTCGATAATGTCCTCTACATACTTTTCTGTTTCTGCCATGATTGTGCTATCTCCTCTTCTTAGGCGTATGAACAAACAGGCATAAAAAAACTCGCCCTTGAGAAGGACGAGATTATTACCCGTGGTACCACCTTTTTTGAGCTGTGCGACGAAGCACAACTCCACTTATGCGGTTTCTTTATATTCCGGCGCCTGGCGCGATAAATCTGGCCCAAGCGGGCGCGGTAAACCTGGCCCCTACGGAGATCGAAGAAACCGCTCCTCCTGCTAACGGTGGGGGACCGGTCAGTTTCTCACTGACGCTCTCAGGTGGGTTCGACATGGTATCCATCGCCGACTTTCACTCTCTCGGCTCGCTTTTTGACGACTTCCCCGTCTACTGGTCCTGGTCTGCGCGTTCTCTATGTTCTGTTCATTGTGCCAAGAATACACTATAGCGCATGCTATGTCAAGCGTAGCAGGGCCTTTTAATGTTCCGTCAGGGACTTGAGTAAGAGATGAACAGCGCGAAGAGGCTGTGCATCAAGGAGTCTCATATACTGCTTGACGTTAGGAACACGTAAGAAATCGAACAGAG
>Ga0070741_10005079_pt1 | contig 29743 bp, 33 predicted proteins | sample Coa_R1_4_FD_66440 | JGI IMG/M metagenome (GOLD analysis project Ga0070741, IMG submission 66440) | Surface soil microbial communities from Centralia Pennsylvania, which are recovering from an underground coalmine fire - Coalmine... | ecosystem: Environmental > Terrestrial > Soil > Unclassified ... | reverse complement strand
GGGATCTGGCTGTTGCTGTAGGCGCGCACGGTGCCGGAGATGCCGATGCTCGCGATGTAGATGCGATTGCCGTCCGCGCTCACCGACAGGCCGTGGGAATAGAACGGCATCAGCGCGAGCGGCACCGGCAGGTTCGGATTGGAGAGGTCGATCGCGACCAGCGTGGGCGATCCCGGCGACGCCGAGTAGAACGTCTTGCCGTCGGGCGACATGCCGCTCTCGTGACCGAGCACGCCGATCGGCGTCGTCGATTTCCAGATCGGATGGCGGCAATCCTGCGAGATGTCGTAGACGTCGACGACGCCCGGCGCCGCGGCGGGATTGCCCATCACCGCGGCGAGGATGCCGCGCTCCTTGCTGACGACCACCGACTCGTGTGGCGACAGCATCGCCGGCGTGGTCAGTCGCGTGACCAGCGTCGGATGCGCGGGATCGGACATGTCCATCACGTTCACGCCCGCTTCGCCGTCGAACAGGTTGGTCGGATACACGAGCGTGGTGTCGTAGTAGGCGCAGTCGTGTCCGGTCGAGTCGACGTAGCGCTCGACCTTGAAGCCGGCGACCGTGCCGACCGCGTTGGGGATCGTGTACGAGCCGATCAGCTCGGTGTTGCAGGTGTAGCCCTGCGCGGCGCGACCGCTGTCGTGATCGGCCTGACTCACGCGACCCTGGATTCCGGTCTCGGGATTCGAGCCGGGTCCGCACGCCGCCTTCGGCGTCGCATCGGGCGATTGCGCGATCGCCACCGCGAGCTCGTCGTTCGAAGAATTTCCGCACGCGCTCACGACGAGCGCGAGCGTCACCAGCCAGAACCGTTTCATCCCTGAATCCCCGGAGCCCCGTTGCCGATCCATCTTATACTTCCAGCCGGGGACCGCAGGCTCCCCGTTGCGCTCAGAGGATCTCTGTCCTCCAAGTCCTGCTCCTCGCGGCGCGCATGGCGCGCAGGGAGCAATGGCAATGGGCGAATCTCTGAAGGCTATGACACTGCTGCTCGCGCTGATGGCGGCGCTGGCGATCGTCGAGACCTGGATTCCGCGGCGCGCGTCGGAAGTCCCGCAAGGACCGCGATGGCGAATCAACCTCGCGCTGACGGCGATCTATCTCGCGCTCAATCTCGTGCTGACGCTCAGCGTGATCGGCATTGCCGCGTCGATGGACGCGCGTGGGGTCGGAGCGTTGCGATCGCTGCACCTGCCGACTGTCGCGCAATTCGCGATCGGCTTCGTGCTGCTCGACTTCTTCGCCTACGTCGTGCACGTACTGATGCACAAGTCGCCGCTGCTGTGGCGACTGCATCGCGTCCATCACAGCGATCGTCACGTCGACGTCACCACGACGTTCCGGCAGCATCCGCTCGAAGGCGCGCTGCGCTTCGCGTTCACCGCGGCGCCTGCGTTGTCGCTCGGAGTGTCGGCGAATGCGACCGCGATCTATCGGCTGATCTCCGGGATCAATGCGCTGTTCGAGCACGCGAACATTCGCGTCGATGCGCGAGTGGATCGCTGGCTGCGCTGGCTGATCGTCACGCCCGACATGCACAAGATCCATCACTCGCGTCGTGCGATCGAGACCGACTCGAACTACGCGAACATCTTCTCGATGCACGATCGGTTGTTCGGCACCTACACGCCGCGTGCGGACGATCTTCGCTATGGGCTCGACGAATCAGCTCCCGCGGCGCAGCCACACGAATACCGGCAGGCCTGAGAGCAGCAGCAGGAATCCCCAGAACACCACTTCCTGTCCGGCGCCGTAGATCGTCCACAGCGCATATGCCGACGCCGCGAGGAGAACCGTCGCACGACCGCGCGTGAGCGGGATCGGGCCTTTGCGCAGCAAGATGAGCGCGGCCATCGCACTGAACAGATACGGCACGAGATTCGCGAGCGTCGCGAGGAGCGACAGGAACGTGAACACCGCGACCAGTGGCCCGGTGTAGTTCAGCACGATCATGATCGATGCGATCACGCTGCCGACGACGAGCGCGAACGTCGGCGTGGCGCGTTCGTTCTCGCGCGCGAACGACGGCGGCAGCAGTCCGTCGCGTGCCATCGCCTGCGACAGCTGGCCCTGCAGCAGGATCCAGCCGTTCATGCAGCCGAACGCGCTGATGAATCCGACGACGGCCATGATCTTCCCGCCCGCGCCGCCCCAGACGACGTTGGCGACGTCCGCGAACGGTGCGTTGGATTTTGCGAGCACGGCCGGCGGCACGATCGCCATCGCTCCGACGCACACAAGGGCGGTGACGATCGCCGCGAGCGCGGTGCCGATCAGCGTCGCGCGCGCGACGTTGCGCGCAGGATCGACCACTTTCGCCGACGCCACCGTCGCGCTCTCCAGTCCGAGCATCGCCCACAGCGCGAGCGCCGCGGCGGCGCTCGTCGCCTGCATCGTCGATTTGCCCGTCGGATTGAACGGCACGAGATTGTCGGGGTGCATGTAGAGCACGCCCATCAACATCAAGAGGAGCAGCGGCGCGAGCTTGAAGATGCTGGTCGTGAGCTGCACGACGCCCGCGGCGCGCACGCTGTGGATGCTGACGCCGGTGAGCATCCAGAGGAACGCGAGCGCGGTCGCGCCGGCGAGCACGTTGGATTGCGCAAGCGACGGTACCAGCGCGGAGAGATACGAGACGGTTGCGGTCGCCAGCGCCGCGTTGGTCACCCAGATCGAGATCCAGTACGACCACGCGACCAGGAATCCGGCGAAGTCGCCGAACGCCATGCGCGTGTAAGCGTAGATGCCGCCCGCGACGGCTTGCGTGCGCGCAAGCCACGCGAACGTGATCGCCAGCAGCAGCGCCCCCGTCGCGGTGAACAACCATCCGAGCGCGCTGACGCCGCCGTACGGCGCCATCGTCGCGGGCAACAGGAAGATGCCCGAGCCGACCATGTTGCCGAAGACGAGCCCGATCGCCATGGGCAGCGACAGCAGTTTCTTCTGATCTTGGCTCATTGCGCGTAGGCCGCCCGCAGCAGCTCGTGGAAATGCATCACACCGGTCTCCCGTTTCGGATTGAGCCGCCCCGCCTCGTAGCTGCCGGACGCAAGCCCCTTCTGTACTGCTTCGCAGATCGCAGCGTCCTCGATCTGCACCTGATCGCTGAAGTGCTGATCCTGCGCTCGCGACGCGTCGCCCGTCGAATCGGCGGGATAGTAATAGTCGAAGTCGACTCTGCACCGATCCACCGCGATCGGCACCACCCGATTCGTCTGCAGCCGCCCCGGCAGGCAGTTCAGCATCGTGTTCGGCCAGACGAAGTAATAGAACGCATCCCCGCCCCCGTACGGCGCGCCTTGCGCGCGCTCCAGCGGCGAATGCTGCACCGAATGCCAGCGCGCGCACGTCGTCGTGTAGCTGCGATAGTCGAGGAGCCTGCTCAGCGCCGGATGGATGTGCGGCAGGTGGTAGCCCTCGAGGTAATTGTCGACGTAGACCTTCCAGTTGCAGGCGAGCTCGTAGCTCACGCGCCGATCGAAGCGCAGCGGCTTCGCGAGCGTCGCCTGCGCTTGCGTCTCGATGCCGTCGAGCATTTCATCGAGCCCGGGCGCAACGTCGAGCGCGCCGAACACGAGCGTCGACCATTGCGCGACGCGCGCGGGCGGCAGACAGATCCTGCTCACATCGAAGTCGGCGGCGTCCTGCATCTCGGGCGCGCTGCGGAGCTGTCCAGTCAGCGTGTAGGTCCAGCCGTGATACTTGCAGTGCAGCGCTTTGGCGCCGCGGCCGTCTTCCAGCGCGAGCGGGCCCGCGCGATGGCGGCACACGTTGTGGAATGCGCGCAAGCCACCATCGGCGCCGCGCACGGCGATGATGGGCACACCACCGAGCTCGCCGACGATGTGATCGCCGGGGCCGGTCAGCGCATCGGCGGCGCCGATCAGCTGCCAGCTGCGTCGGAAGATCGTGCGCTGCTCGAGCGCGGCGACGTCGGGATCACAATAGAAGCGTGCAGCGAGTGAGAGCATCAGAACACGGCCATCGCCGCGTTGAAGATCAGCACCAGCAGCACGAGCGACGAGACGAAGAACACCGCGAAGCGCCGCAAGATGATGTTGCCGAGCGCCTGCACGAGGCTGTGCACGACGCGCAGCGCAACATAGATCCAGGCGAGCGTTGCGTTGAAGCCAGCCCCCTGCCCGACCAGCGCGAGCACCAGCGCCGTCGCGTAGAAGATCGTGGGCTGCTCGAACAGGTGGTTGTAGTTGTCTGCCTTCCAGCGCACGTGCGGCGGCAGCTGGCTCATCTGCTCGCCGCGCGGCGCATCGGGATCGAGGCGCATGCGCGCGGCCCGGATCGCCGGGATGCGGGTGACATACATCCACGCCCACATGACCATGGTCCAGACGACGAGCGCCATCACCGGCGCGAGGATCGGGCTGTGCATGCGGAAGTCCCCCCAGGAGTTCGCGCCATCTTAAAGGGTTAGAATCCGGTCACAACAAGATCAGGGGAGCCTTTCATGCACAAGCATTCCTGGATTGCCTTCGTCAGCGCGCTCGCGTTGCTCGTAGCCTGCTCGCACGAGCAGCCGAAACCCGAGAGCAAGAGCAAGGCCGCGACATCGTCGGAAAGCAAGCCGGCCAAGTCGGAGTCGAAGTCCGCCGCCGACAAGGCCAAGTCCGTGACCGCCGCCATCGACGCCTGGGCCGCCGCCTGGAGCAAGCGCGACGTCGACGCCTATCTCGACGCCTACGCGCCGGACTTCAAGCCGGAGAAAGGCAAGCGCGCCGAATGGGTCAAGCAGCGCCGCGAGCGCATCAGCGGCGCCAAGAGCATCAAGGTGACGATCGGCACGCCGCAGGTCACGTCGAGCGGCGCCGACAAGGCCACCGCGCGCTTCACGCAGACGTACGAGTCCGACACGCACAGCGACACGTCCGAGAAGAAGCTCGAGTTCCGCAACGTCGACGGCCGCTGGCTGATCACGCGCGAAACATCGCTCTGAGCGATCCGCGATAATCGCCGCCATGGCAACCGAAACGAGCAACATGGCGGTGTTCTGCGATTTCGAGAACGTCGCGCTGGGCGTGCGGGAATCGCACCACGGTAACTTCGACATCGGCAACGTGCTCGAGCGCTTGCTGCTGAAAGGGAGCATCGTCGTGCGCAAGGCGTATTGCGACTGGGATCGCTACAAGGAGTTCAAGGCGGCGATGCACGAGGCCGCCTTCGAGCTGATCGAGATCCCGCACGTGCGTCAGTCCGGCAAGAACTCCGCCGACATCCGCATGGTCGTCGACGCGCTCGACCTCTGCTACACCAAGCCGCACGTCGACACCTTCGTGATGCTGTCGGGCGACTCGGACTTTTCGCCGCTGGTCGCCAAGCTGCGCGAGAACAACAAGGTCGTCATCGGCGTGGGCGTGAAGAACTCCACGTCCGATCTGCTCGCCTCGGCTTGCGACGAGTTCATCTTCTACGACGACCTCGTGCGCGAGGAAGCACGCAAGCGCAAGCGGCGCGCGCCGAAGGAAGCGAAGTCGAAGGAGAAGGAGCACGCCCCGAAATCGAGCGCGAACGGCACCGAAGAGGATCGCCGGCAGGAAGCGATCGACCTGGTGATGGAGACGATCGAGGCCGTGCAGCGCGATCGCGGCGCCGAGGATCGCGTGTGGGGCTCGATCGTCAAGCAGGCCCTCAAGCGGCGCAAGCCCGGCTTCCGCGAGAGCTACTACGGCTTCGAGTCGTTCACCGACGTGCTCGAGGAAGCGCAGCGCCGCGGGCTGATGAAGCTCGTCCACGACGATCGCTCCGGCGGCTATCTCATCGAGACGCGCAGCCGGTAGAGCGCAGGAACGCGCGCCGCGTCACGCCGCCGCGCGGACTCCAGTCATCGCGGCGACGCTGTCCGGCGCGAAGAATTCCGCCGGCGAGATCGTCCCTGCGTTCATCTGCACGAAGCGATCCATCGCGCTCGCATTGCCTGCGATCGCCCCGAACAGCTGCTGCACTTCCGGCGGCGGCGGCTGCAGCGACGCGAGCCCACAGGTGAAGTCGTACATGGGCAGCACCTTCGCGTCGCGCGCGCGCTGATACTCGTCCATCGCGACGTCGTACGGCTTCGCACCCGACAGCGATTCGTCGATCGCGGCGGCGCACGCCTGCGCGTCGCGGAAAGCGTCGTTGATGCCTTGCGCGGTGATCGGATCCTTGAGATAGCCCGCGTCGCCGACCAGGGCCCAGCCCGGACCGAACGGCTTGCGGAAGAAATTCGGCGTCGACGTGCCGACGTAGCGCGTCTCCCGCCGGGCTTGCCGCGTGCGCTCGTAGAACCCCGGCACCTGCTGCAGCACCTTATCGAAGTTGCCCTCGACGTCGTTGCGGTTCGCTTCGTACTCGCTCACCGGCCAGCCGCCGACGACCATGGTCAGGCCGTCGTGCGTCGGCGCCGCCGCGAAGCCGCGCTGCGGAAGGATGTAGGTCTCGAAGCGGCCGTTCATCGGCAATCCACTCCAGTACGCGTAGTACGGTTGCAGCAGCGGCGCGCGCTCGTGATAGCGCTCGGCTTTCACGGCGCCGGCGACGACCGAGGCACGGCCATCGGCGCCGACGACGACCGTTGCGCGCTCCTCGACCGTCGCGCCGGTTTTCTTCGAGCGGCCTCGAATGCCGACGACGCTCCCCTGCTCGGTGAGCAAGCCTTCCACGCTGAAGTCCTCCCGCACCTCGGCGCCGGCCTCCTCAGCCGCGTCGCGCAGCAGCTTGTCGAGCACGATGCGGCGCGGGCAGTACGCGGGTGGCAGCTCCGGCGTACCGGGAGATCCCGAGAGCTTGAACGCTCCGAAGTCGAAGCTGTAGGTGTCGATCGGCGGCAAACCCGTTGCCAGCAGACGATCGAGAAGGCCCCAGCGAGCCAAGGCCGCGGCCGCCACGGGATGCACGACATGTGTGGACAGTGTGTCGCTCGGGAACGTGGCCCGGTCGACGAGCAGCACGCGATAGCCCTTGCGAGCCAGCAGCATCGCGGTCGGGGAACCGGCGCAGCGCGCGCCGACGACGATCGCATCGAAAGTCTTGCTCATGGTCCTCTCCCTCGAGCAGAAGGCACGTCCCCGGCGTTGCCAGCGTAGCGCCGGCGCGCGAGCGTGGAAAGCGTCGCCGCGCGGCAGCTATGCGCAATTGGCCCGCTGGGCCTGGACGCGTCCGCGCACCTCGCTCGCGTAGGTCAGGCATTCCGGATGGTAGTAGCGCGAGATCCTGTCGGCGCCGACGGTCTCCAGCTCGAAGTGATTGACCTTGATCACCTCGCCACAGGCAGCGCAAGGCCGACCCGGGCTGCGTCCGCCCCACACCGATTCCGGCGCGGTTGCCGGCAGCTCCCGGCTTTCGAATTTCGCCTCGATCGTCTTACGCGTCGCTTCATCAAGCATGGCCACATCCCCTTTCGGTCGTGCTCAATGGCTCGCAAATTGGGAATGGGCTTTCGGGTTTCAAGACCCCCGCCGCTCAGTCACAATTTGCGGATGAGTCAGCCCGTCCAACCTTCCAGCGTCGATGCCATCTACCGCGCCGAATCGCGCGCGGTGCTGGCGACGCTGATCCGCCTGCTCGGCGACTTCGATCTCGCCGAAGAAGCACTGCACGAAGCGTTCCGCGCGGCGGTCGAGAGCTGGCCGCGCGACGGCATCCCGGACAATCCGCGCGCGTGGCTCGTCTCCACTGGCCGCTTCAAGGCGATCGACCAGATCCGCAGGCACGCGCGCTTCGAGCCGCTCGACGTCGAGGTGCACGACACCGCCGCCGAAGATCCCGCCGATCTCGATACCGAGAGCGTCGAAGACGATCGGCTGCGCCTGATCTTCACGTGCTGTCATCCTGCGCTGGCGCCCGATGCGCAGGTCGCGCTCACGCTGCGCGAAGTGTGCGGGCTCACCACTGAAGAGATCGCCGCGGCGTTCCTGACGCCGGCGCCGACGCTCGCGCAGCGCATCGTGCGCGCGAAGTCGAAGATCCGCGACGCGAAGATTCCCTATGAAGTGCCGCCGGCGGCAGCGCTGCCGTCGCGGCTCGACTCGGTGCTGCGCGTGATCTATCTCGTCTACAACGAGGGCTACGCCGCGAGCTCGGGCGATGCCCTGCTTCGCCATGACCTGGCGGCGGAGGCGATCCGCCTCGGGCGACTACTCGCGCAGCTGCTGCCCGAGCCCGAAGCGCTGGGCCTGCTCGCGCTGATGCTGCTGCACGATTCCCGTCGCGAGACGCGCGCGTCGGCGGATGGCGAGCTCGTGCTGCTCGAGGATCAGGATCGAGCGCGCTGGAACCGCGCGCAGATCGACGAAGGTGCCGCGCTCGTCGAGCGCGCGCTCGGATCGCGACGATTCGGGCCGTACACGCTGCAAGCTGCGATCGCCGCGGTGCATGCCGAGGCGGCGGACGCGGCGTCGACCGACTGGAACCAGATCGTCGGGCTCTACGATCTGCTGATGCGCATGGAGGCCTCCTCGATCGTCGAGCTCAATCGCGCGGTCGCGATCGCCATGCGCGATGGTCCGCAAGCCGGCCTCGCGCTCATCGAGTCGATCCTGTCGCGCGGCGATCTCGAGGACTATCGGCTCGTGCACGCGGCGCGGGCGGATCTGTGCCGGCGGCTCGGGCGCAAGGACGATGCGCGTGCTTCGTACCAGCGCGCGCTCGCGCTGACGAAGCAGGAAGCCGAGCGACGCTTCCTGACGCGCCGCCTGGCTGAGCTCGCGTGAGCTCGCGCTTGCGCGCCGGCGACGACGCTGGCGTGGACGTCCGCAACCGTCCGCTGCTCTGGCCCGGACATGCCGTCGCGGCGCGGCTCTTCGGGGCAACAACGAGTTGCGTCGCACGACGCGCTGGCATGCCTCTCGCGAAGGCGATCGCACCGGCCGAAGGCCGACCAAAGAACACTCCGGGGGAGAACACATGAAGCGACAGATATTGATCGGCTGCTGCGTGGCGCTGCTCGCGGGCTGCGGCGGCAACGACGGACCGGGTGACTCGGGCCTTTGTCAGCCCATTGGCGGCGGCGGCGGGACGGTCACGACCAGTCCGGGCACGGGCGCCAGCTTCTCGAACGCGGATAAAGTGTTCGATGGCGACCTCAACAGCTCGGGCTCCGTATCCGGCCTGGGATTGGGCAACAGCAGCATCCAGGGCACCGCGCAGTCCGGAGTCGTCGTCGCGCAAGGCCTCGTCGCCGGCATCCTGATCGATCGCGATGCCCAGAGCTTCGACAATCTGCACCTCACGATCACCACGTTCCTCGACGGCGTGCAGGCGGACACCGGCCTCGCGGTGAGCACGAGCTCGCGTGACGGCTTCGGCTTCTTCGGGATCATGACCACGCAGCCCTACGACGCGATCCGCGCGACGTTCACGACGGGCCAGAACGCCGGCAGCGTGACCCTGTACGAGCTCTGCGTCGCCGATTTCAGCAGCTAGCTGCTGCCCTTGTGACGCGCCGTCCACGCCCGGCCTCGCGCCGGGCTTTTTTGCGCCCGAGACATTTTTTTCGCGCGCTGTCGAAACGGCACGATCACGTTCGACTATGTTATGGGAGCGGGCCTTGCCCGCGACCTTGTAGACCTGAGAACTCAAGGAGATAGACGATGGAGTTAACCCCTTACCTCTTCTTCAACGGCCAGTGCGAGGCGGCCATCGACTTCTACGGCAAGGCGCTGGGCGCGAAGGTCGCGCTGCTGATGCGCGCGAAGGATTCGCCGGAGCCGCCGCCCGGCGGTATCCCCGCCGGTCAGGAGAACATGATCATGCACTGCGAAGTGCACATCGGCGACGCGAAGCTCTACGGCTCCGACGGCATGGCGCGCGGCGGCCCGAGCTTCAAGGGCTTCTCGCTGTCGCTCACCTACGCCGATCGCAAGAAAGCCGACGCCGCGTTCGATGCGCTCGCCAAGGGCGGCAAGATCGACATGCCGCTGTCGGAGACATTCTGGTCGCCCCGCTTCGGCATGGTCACCGATCGCTTCGGCGTGCAGTGGATGATCCAGCTGCCGCAGAAGTCGATGGAGAAGCTGCAGCGCAAGGGCGCCAAGCGCAAGGAGATCGCCTGACATGAAAGCTCGCATTGCCCCGTGCCTGTGGTTCGATCGCAACGCCGAGGAGGCAGCGAAGTTCTACTGCTCGATCTTCCCGAACTCGAAGATCCGGTCGGTCAGTCATTACGGCGATGGCATGCAGCTGCCGAAGGGGACCGTGCTCGCCGTGATGTTCGAGCTCGACGGTCAGCCGGTGATGGGTCTCAACGGCGGACCGCTGTTCACGTTCTCCGAAGCGATCTCGCTCGTCGTCTATTGCGACACGCAGAAGGAGATCGATCACTACTGGTCGAAGCTCACCGCCGGCGGCGGTCAGGAAGTTCAGTGCGGCTGGCTCAAGGACAAGTTCGGCTTGTCCTGGCAGGTCGTGCCGAGCGGGCTCGAGAGGATGCTCGACGGCAGGGACCCTGCGCGCGTGCAGCGCGTCATGGACGTCGTGATGAAATCGGTGAAGCTCGACCTCGCGGCGATGGAGCAGGCCTGCCAATGAAATACCTGTGCCTCGCTTACGAGGAGGAGGCCAAGCTCAACGCGCTGTCGCGCGACGAGTGGGACGCGCTGCGCGCCGAGACGCTCGAGTACGTCGACTCGCTGCGGGAGCGCCATCAGCTGATCGCGACCCAGGCGCTGCAGAGCGCGCGCTCCGCCGCGACGGTCCAGGTGCGCAACGGCCGCGCTGCCGTCACCGACGGCCCGTTCGCCGAGACCAAGGAGCAGCTCGGCGGCTTCTTCCTGATCGAGGCCGCCGATTTCAACGAGGCGCTGCGCGTGGCATCGAAGTGGCCGTCGGCGCGATTGGGTACCATCGAAGTGCGGCCGATCGAGGAGACGCTGCGTCCCGAAAGCCGTTATTGATCCACAAGGAGCTGCAGATGAAATACCTGTGCCTGGTGTACGGCGAGGAAAGCAAGATCTCGCAGATGGACGATCTCGAATGCCTCGCCTGCGACAAGAGCCTGCGCGAGAGCGGGCATTGCGTGTCGTCGGAAGCGCTGCAGCCGGTGTCGACGGCGACCACGGTGCGCATCCGCAACGGCCGGCTCTCCGTCTCCGACGGTCCCTTCGCCGAGACCAAGGAAGCGCTCGCCGGCTTCTACCTGCTCGAGGCGCGCGATCTCGACGAGGCGATCCAGCTCGCGTCGAAGATCCCGCCGGCGAAAGTCGGCTGCATCGAAGTGCGTCCGATCCGCGCGATCCGCGAGCAGCCGAACGCGCATCACGCGCCGAAAGCGGCTTAGCGTCTATCGCGCGTCCGCGATCCGCTCGTACAGGATCACCGGCTGCGTGCGGAACGTCGTGCGCGTGAATTCCTCGTAGCCGCATTTCTGCGCGACCTTGATCGACGCGGCGTTGCCTTCGTCGATCATGCACACCGTGCGCGCCGGATCGAGCGCATCCGCGAGCCATCCCTGGGTTGCGCGCACTGCCTCGGTCGCGAAGCCTTGGCCGTGAGACCACGGCGCCAGCACCCACCCTGCTTCGGGCAAGCCTTCGATCGACGGCGACATCTCGCGCTTCAGATCGAGGAAGCCGACTTCGCCGACGAACCGGTTCGTCGCCTTCTCGCGCACGACCCAGTAGCCATAGCCCATCACCGCCCAGTGTCCCGGCTGGCGCAGGAAGCGCGTCCAGCATTCCTCGCGCGTGAACGGCTTGCCGCCGATGTAGCGCGTCACCAGCGGATCGCCCCACATCGCGGCGTATTCGTCGAAGTCCGCAAGCTTGTGCCCGCGCAGCGTGAGGCGCGCGGTGTTGATCGCCGGGATCACTTCGTGGTCGCGCCGGCGTGCCGATGCTCGAGCCGTTGCCAGGTCACCGGCGCATGCGTCTTGATGTCGGTGGACCAGGTGTGCAGCGGCGCATGCCCTTCGCGCTCCCATTCCGGCGGCTTCCACAGGTGCTTCAGGCGCTGCCACAACGGTCCCGGCGCGAGCACGTCTCGCCACATGTCGACGAACTCGTGCACGTTGAGCACGAGGAAGTTGTACGACTTCACCTGCCGCACGATGCCGTACTCGACTTCCTCCTCTTCCTTCTGATAAGTCCCGAACAGGCGATCGAAGATGATCAGCACGCCGCCGTAGTTCTTGTCGATGTACTGCGGATTGCGGCCGTGATGGACGCGATGGTTCGACGGCGTGTCGAAGATGTACTCGTACCACGCAGGCAGCTTGTCGATCGACTCGGTGTGCACGAAATACTGGTACGCGAGATCGACCGCGAGCATGAACATCACCACCGCCGGCGGCACCCCGAGCCACACCGGCGGCAGGTAGAAGACGAAGATGCCGACGAACGCGTTGAGCACGCTCTGGCGCATCGCGGTGGTGAAGTTCATCACCTCGCCCGAGTGATGCGGCACGTGCGCGGTCCAGAACCAGCGCACGCGATGCGAGCTGCGGTGGAACCAGTAGTAGCAGAACTCCACCAGCACGAAGATCGGGATCACCGTCCAGCCGTTCACCGGGATGGTGAACAGCCGGTGCGAGTAGACCCAGAGGAAGATCGCGCCGGTGACGACGATCCACATCAGCGCTTCGGCAATCTGATACGCCGCGCCGAGCGAGAGGTTCGCGATCACTTCCTTCCACTGGAACTGCGACGCCCGTCCGCGGCCGCTCTCGACGCGCCATTCGATCAGGAAGGTGAGCAGGAAGATCGGCGACATGCCGATCAGGAAGACCTGCTTCCAGTCCACGTCCGGGCCGAAGCTCGCGACGATCCACTCGTACACCTGGTGCATAGAACCCCCGGCTCGCGTGCACAAATTATAACGGCCCGTCGCCGAACGACGACACGGCGCAACTTCTCGGGAAACGCGCAAATCAAAACTTCGAGAGTCGCCCGCCCACCGATGAAGCCTCTTCATGGAGGAAGTCATGCGCAGCATCTACGCAACGCTCATCGCGATCCTGCTCGCCGCCGGCGCCGTGCTGGCGAGCTGCACCGTCCAGGTCGTCGACGAGGACCCCAAGGGAGGCTGTCTCTACTTCTGCGACAAGGACGCCTGCTGCAAGACCGACGTGACCCAGGCCGAGTGCACCCAGCACGGCGGCACCTGGTCGCGCGATCTGAAGCATTGCCCGAAGGACTAGAAGGAGGTCTGACATGTCCCGCATCAACCGCTTCATCGAATCCATGCTGCTGGGCGTGGGCCTGATCATGGCCATGCGCTCCGCGAGCGCCGGCATCGACGTCATCGTCGACATGCGGCCGCCGCCACCGAAATCGATGCCGGCACCGCCGCCGCGTCCGGGCTACGTCTACGAGCCGGGCTACTGGTCGTGGGACGGCCATCAGTACGTGTGGACCGAAGGCACCTTCGTCGAGGAGCGCAAGGGCTATCGCTGGTCGGAGCCGCGCTGGGTCGAGGAAGACAAGCGCTACCGCTTCGTCCCGGGCCACTGGGAAAACGAGTGACGTCGTGACGCCGTAGCGGTGGGCGCGCCGCCCGCCGCTACAATGCGGCATCCACCATCGGAGGACGCCGTGATCTCCACCGCGCAGCTGTGGCTCCCGATCGTGCTGAGCGCGATCGGCGTGTTCATCGCCTCGAGCCTGATCCACACCGTGCTCAAGTGGCACAACGCCGACTACGGCAAGCTCGCCAACGAAGACGACGTCCGCACCGCGCTCAATCGCGGATCGCCGGCGCCTGGGATGTACGTCGTCCCTCACCACGTCGAAGGCCCGAAGATGTCGCCCGAGCTCGAGCGCAAGTTCGTCGAGGGGCCGATCGCCTTCGTGATGCTGCGTCCGCCGGGCCTGCCGAAGATCGGTCCGCATCTGGCGAAATGGTTCGCGCTCAATCTCGTGATCGCCCTGACCGTGGCGCATCTCGCGGGCCACACGATCGGCATCGGCTTGCCGCGCCACGGCGTGTTCCTGTTCACCGGCATCGCGACCGTGCTCGCGTACGGCGCCGGCTCGGTTTCCGACGGCATCTGGTACGGTCGCCCGTGGAGCGCCGTGCTGAAAGACCTGCTCGACGCGCTCATCTACGGCCTGGTCACGGCCATCATCTTCACCACGCTCTGGCCGCACGTCAGCACGTAGCGGCCTTGAGACGCATCCTTCTCGCCGCGCTGTGCGCAGGCATGGCTTGCGCGGCGGAGCGCGAGCCATCGCGCCCCTTCGCATCGGCGGAGGACATCGCGCAGACGCGCTCGGCGGCGACGCAGGCCCATGCCGCCGGCGAGTTCGATTCTTACTTGCGCTACGTCCAGCAGCTCGCGGACGCGCTGCCGCATCATCCCGCCGTTGCTCTACGTCTCGCTGCGGCGCAGGCGCGGACCGGCCACAAGGCCGAAGCATTGGCGACGCTCTCCACGCTCGCTGCGATGGGCGTGACGGTCGATCTCGCGGCCGATGCACGCAACGCGCAAGACTTCGCGGCAATCGCGGGCGATCCGCAATTCGAAGCGTGGAAGCAGCAGATCGCCGCGAACGCGCAACCGATCGTGCGCAGCGAGGTGTGGCATCGCTTCGCCGACGCCGGACTCCTCACCGAAGACGTGAGCGAAAATCCGAAGGATCATTCGTTCTACGTGTCGAGCGTGCTGAAGCACAAAGTCGTGCGCGTCGACGCCCACGGAACCGAAAGTGACTTCCCGCTGCAGCCGCCTGAAAATGGATGGAACGTCTCCGGCATCCAGGTCGACGGCAAGCGCGGCGTGCTGTGGGTCAGCGCGCAGGCGCTGCGCGGCTTTCCCGGGATTCCCGATGCCGACGCCGGCAAGTCACGCCTGTCGGCGTACGGCCTCGATAGCAAGCGGCGCCTCTATTCGCACGAGTTCGTGCCGGAAGACGGGCGCCCGGTCTCCATCGGCGACATCGCGCTCACGCTCGACGGCGACGTGCTCGCCATGGACGCGCAAGGCGGCAAGCTCTATCGCGTGAGGGCCGATCGCCGCGCGCTCGACGGGCTCGCTCAGCGCTTCCTGTCGCCGCAGGACGCCGCACTCAGCGCCGACGGCAAGGCAGCATTCGTCGCGGACTATCAGCGCGGCATTGCGCGGATCGATCTGCAGACCGGTGAGCAGAGCTGGCTCGCAGCGGAGCGATCGGTCGCGCTTTGCGGGATCGACGGTCTCTACGCGTATCGCGACGGCTTGATCGCAGTGCAGAACGGCGTGCAGCCGGAGCGCATCGTCTTCTGCAGGCTCGGGGCCGATCAGCGTCGCGTCACCGCCTGCGAGGTGCTGGAGCGCGGCGAGCCGCTCGGGGAGCCGACCCATGGCGTGGTCATCGGCGACACCTTCGTGTATCTCGCCAATTCGGGCTGGGACCGGCTCGACGAGCACGGCAAGCCGCGGGCCGGCGAGGCGCTGAAGGCGCCCGAATTGCGCAGGCTTCCGCTCCCACGCTGAAACATTTCCCGCGCCTCGCAGTCGAAGTTTTTGCCATGACCGTCAAACCAATTCCAGATGGCTATGGGTCCGCGATTCCGTACCTCATCGTTCGCGGGGCGGCGCAGGCAATCGATTTCTACAAGCAGAATTTCGGCGCGACGGAGCTGATGCGCTTCCCGGCGCCGGACGGCCGCATCGGCCACGCCGAGCTCAAGATCGGCAACGCGCTGTTCATGATCGCCGACCACCACCCGGAGCTCGGGCATCGCGACCCGCGCGACGTCGGCGGCGTTCCGGTCAGCATCATGGTCTATGTGGAAGACGTCGACGCGCTCGTCAAGAAAGCGCTGAAGCATGGCGCGAAGCTGCGCCGTCCGCTGGCCGACCAGTTCTACGGCGATCGCAGCTGCACGCTCGAAGACCCCTTCGGCCACGTGTGGCATTTCGCGACGCACAAGGAAGACGTCTCGTTCGAGGAGATGGATCGGCGCATGAAGTCCATGCGCGAGCCGGACGTCGCGTAAGCCGCAGGTCGCCCTTCAGGGCGACAAGGGTCTCAGCAATTCCGCGCTCTGATGGAGCGCCGAGTTCACCTCGAGCGAGACCGGCCAGCTGATCGCGTTGAGCACGGCGCTCACCTCGAGAATCTTCCGTACGCGCGCCGGATCGCGCTCATCGGGATCGAGCCACGTCCGCCATTGGTTGGCGTGCAGGATCACCGGCATCCGATCGTGGATGTCCGCGATCGATGGCGCCGCCGCGCGCGTGAGGATCGCCGCCGACAGCCTCGGCTCCGCATCCGGCGCCGGTCGCCACCACGCATAGAGTCCCGCGAAGCAGAACACGTTGCCATCGGCGAATGACAGCGCGAACGGCTGCTTCGTCGCGGCCTGCTTGCGCCACTCGTACCAATGCGTGGCGGGGATCAGGCAGCGTGTGAAGCGCCACGCGTCCTTCCACATCGGGCGATCGGCGGCTTCCTCGCTGCGCGCGTTGAACGACAGCGCCGGCAGCTTCGTCTCGCGCCACCAATGCGGGATCAGTCCCCAGCGCGCGACGAGCGCGCGGAAGTCGCGCGTCCTGGCGTCCTGCACGAGGATCGGGATCTGCGTGGACGGCGCGATGTTGAACTGCGGCTGCAACGCGCCGAGCTGCGCGGCGATCGCTTCGCCGAAGACCTCGCCGATCGGCGCCCAGGCCGACGCGTCCTTCGGCGCGATGCAGTAGCGGCCGCACATCAGTCGGCCGCTTTCTCCTGAGCGCGCTGCTCTGGCGTGAACAACAGGTCCTGGAAGTCGAAGCTGAAATCCGCGAGCGGCGACACCGGCTGCATCTTCACCTGATCGATCGAGCCGTCGGGCTTCAGGGAGAAGGTGACGTAGGTGTCCTCGAGATTGCGATCGTCGAAGCGCGTGCGGAACGTGTCGTGCTGCACGTGCTCGAGCGACCCGTGCATCGCGGGCGTGTGGTCGAACTGGATCGAAAGCCCATCGCCCTTCGGCCTGATCGTCATCGTCCCGTACCACGCGTCGCGATAGACGCCGGCGTAGCTCGCGAGCGGCAGCGACGGCGCGCCGACCGGTCCCTGCCCCTGCAGCGTCGCCTGGAACTTGCGGTACTCGTCGAGTCCCTTCTGATCGATCTCGTCCTGCGCCTTCTTCCAGCTGCCGATCCAGTCGAGCGGCTCGACGCCGAGATAGTGATCGAGCAGATGATCGAGCACGCTCCAGCGCGCGCCGCCGTCTTCGGAGTTGATCATCAGCGCGATGCCGACGCGCTTTTCGGGGATGAGCGCGACGACCGCCTTGCCGCCGCCGACGCCGCCGGTGTGCGTGATGATCTTGTGGCCGCGATAGTCGCTGACGTTCCAGCCGAGCGCGTACTCGACGAAGTTCGGCTTGCGTGCGTCGAGCGACGCCGGCAGCGCATCGGGTGGCTCGATGACGAGCGGCGTCCACATCGTCTGCGACGACTTCTCGCTGAACAGGCGCCGGTCACCCGCGATCGCGCCGTGGTCCATCTGCACCGCAAGCCAGCGCGCCATGTCGACGGCGCTCGCCTGGATTGATCCCGCGGGCGCGATGTTCGGGCTCTCGGTGTGCATCGGATCGGTCGACAGCGCCTGATTCGGTCCCAACCCATAGAGCTCGCCGCTGATGCGCGCGTGCGGCGTCGCGTGATTCGACGTCTTCAGCGCCTGGCGCAGCGACACCACCGAATCCTTCATGCCGAGCTTGTCGAGGATGCGCTTCTGCACGAAGTTCTCCCACGACTCGCCGGAGATCTGCTCGACGAGCAATCCGGCGGCGATGTAGAGCACGTTGTCGTACGCGTAGCCACTGCGGAAGCTCGTCGCCGGCTTGATGTAGCGCAATTGCTGCACGAGCTGCTTGCGCGTGTAGTCGGTCGCAGGCAGCCACAGGAGATCGCCCGCGCCGAGACCGAGCCCGCTGCGATGCACGAGGAGATCGCGCACGGTCATCTCGGCGGTCGCGTACGAATCGTAGAGACGGAAGCCGGGCAGCTTGTCGACGACGCGGTCGTCCCACGACAGCTTGCCCTCGTCGACGAGGATCGCGAGCGCCGCCGACGTGAATGCCTTGGTGCACGAGCCGATCGGGAAGATCGTGTGCTCGTCGACCTTCTTCGATTCGCCGAGCTCACGGACGCCGTAGCCCTTGGTCAGCGTCGGCTTGCCGTCCTCGACGATCGCCAGCGTCAGGCCCGGCGCTTCGAACGTCTGTAGCGCTTTGGCGACGTACTCGTCGACGTCGGACGGCGGCGCGGCGAGCGCGGCGGTGCTGCTCAGCAGCAAAGCGATGCCGATGCAACGCATGTCTTCCCCTTTTCCCGGAATTTCCTGCGATCCCGCGTTTCTAACATGGAAAGCGGCTGGAGGACATCACGTGGACAAGATGAGAAGTCTGATTCGCAAGCAGGAAGGCAAGATCGGTTACGCGGTGGCATGGCTGCTCGGCGTGCCGATACCGATCCTCGTCCTGGTCTATCTGCTGCGCGGCTGCCAGTAAGTCAGAAAACGCGCGCCGATCTGCGGCACAATGCGCGGCATTCCAAGGGATGTCGCGCATGGCCACGATCGACAAGAACGCGCCGGTGCTCGTCACCGGCGCGACCGGTTACATCGCCAGCTGGATCGTCAAATACCTGCTCGAGGCAGGGCACACGGTGCACGGCACCGTGCGCGATCCCGACAAGAGGAACGGGCTCGAGCATCTGCGAGCGCTCGCCGATCAGCATCCCGGCAAGCTGAAGCTGTTCAAGGCTGACCTGCTCGATCGCGGCAGCTACGACGCCGCGATGAAGGGCTGCGAGCTGGTGATGCACACCGCCTCGCCCTTCATCATCCAGGGCATCAAGAACGCGCAGGAGCAGCTCGTGCGCCCGGCGGTCGAAGGCACGCGCAACGTGCTCGAGTCCGCGAACCGCACGCCGAGCGTGAAGCGCGTCGTGCTGACCAGCAGCGTCGCCTCCATCTATGGCGACGCCGCGGACGTTCTTGGTATCCCGAGTGGCCTGTTCACGGAGGCGCACTGGAACGAGACGAGCAGCGTCGATCACCAGCCGTATCCGTACTCCAAGGTCATGGCCGAGCGCGAGGCGTGGAAAATCCACGATGCTCAATCGCGCTGGGATCTCGTCACCATCAATCCGGGACTCGTGCTCGGGCCGTCGCTCGCGAAGGCAAGTGCATCGACCAGCCTCGTGTTCATGAAGCAGCTCACCGGCGGCACGATGTATCCGGCGGCGCCGGACATGTGGATGGGCGTGGTCGACGTGCGCGACGTCGCGATGGCGCACATCAAGGCCGGCTTCAACCCGAACGCGAAAGGACGGCACATCGTCAATTCCGCGAACACGACGCTGCTCGAGATGGGCGCGAAGCTGCGCGCGCGCTTCGGCAACAAGGGCAAGTTCCCCAAGGCCAGGGCGCCGAAGCTCTTGATCTGGCTGTTCGGCCCGATCGCCGGGGGGCTCACGCGCAAGTTCGTCGAGCGCAACGTCGGCCATCGCTACGGCTTCGACAACGCGAAGAGCCGCAACGAGCTCGGCCTTTCGTATCGCACGCTCGACGACACGCTCGCCGATCACTATCAACAGATGCTGGATGAACGCTCATGAGCCTTGCGCGCATTGCGCTTCTTCTCGCGCTGGCGATGACCAGCGCGTCGGCGTCGGCGACGGTGGTCGACGCCAAGCCCAACGGCTTCACCATCGACAACTCGGTCAACGTCGCGGTCGACGCCGACACGGCGTGGAAAGCGCTGGTCGAGCACGTCGACGACTGGTGGCCGAAAGCGCACTCGTGGTTCGGCAAGTCCGGCAAGTTCCAAATCCAGTCGCGCGTCGGCGGCTGCTTCTGCGAGACCGCCGGCGATCGCCAGGCGCTGCACATGACGGTGAGCTTCGTCGATCCGGGCCGCCTGCTGCGCATGCTCGGCGGGCTCGGGCCGCTGCAGGGCATGGGCTTGAGCGGGGCGATGGACTGGCGCTTCGAGCCGATCGCAGACGGCACGCACGTCACGCTGCACTACGTCGCCGGCGGCTACACGACGGAAGACCTCGTGAAGTTCTCCGCGATCGTCGACCACGTGCAGGGCGAGCAGCTCAACGCGCTCGCGGAATACCTGTCGAAGCGCGCGAAGCCATGACGCCCCAGCAGCGGCTCGCGCAGCCGTTCACGCTCGCCAACGGCGCGGTGATCAAGAACCGCATCGCCAAGTCGGCGATGAGCGAGCAGCTCGGCACCGCGGACAATCGCCCGACCGAGCGCCTCGAGCGTCTCTACGGCGCGTGGGCGGACGGCGGCCTCGGCATCTGCGTCACCGGCAACGTCATGATCGATCGCCGCGCGATCGGCGAGCCGAACAACGTCGTCGTCGAGGACGAGCGCGATCTCGACCTGCTGAAGCGCTGGGCCGCGGCCGGATCGCGCGGCGGCACCAGCATCTGGATGCAGCTCAACCATCCGGGCAAGCAGGCGCCGAAGGGCCTCAACGTCGAGACGGTGTCGCCCTCGCCGATTCCGTTCCGCAAGGACATGCAGTCGTTCTTCGCCACGCCGCGCGAGCTCAGCGCGGGCCAGATCGAGGAGATCATCGCGCGCTTCGGTCGTTCCGCCGCGATCGCGAAGAAAGCCGGCTTCAACGGCGTACAGATCCACGGCGCGCACGGTTATCTGGTGAATCAGTTCCTGTCGCCGCATCACAACCAGCGCAGCGACGATTGGGGCGGCACGCCCGACAAGCGCCGTCGCTTCGTGCTCGCTGTTCTCGCCGAGATCCGCAAGCAGGTCGGTCGCGATTACCCGGTCGGCATCAAGCTCAACTCCGCCGACTTCCAGCGCGGCGGCTTCACCGAAGAAGAATCGCTCGACACGTTGCGCGCGCTCGCGCAAGCCGGGCTCGAGCTGATCGACATCTCCGGCGGCACCTACGAAACGCCAGCGATGACGGGAATCATCAAGGAGAGCACGCGCGCACGCGAAGCGTACTTCCTTGAGTTCGCGGAGAAGGCGCGCGGCGCGGTGAAGGTGCCGCTGATGCTGACCGGCGGCTTCCGCACGCTCAACGGAATGGCGAGCGCGCTCGAAAGCGGCGCGATCGATTTCGTCGGGCTGGCGCGCCCACTCGCGGTGGAGCCCGATCTACCGGCGCGGCTGCTGTCGGGTCAGGATCCGCTGCACAAGATCCGGCCGATCACGACGGGAATCCGGCTGATCGATTCGTCGGGCTTGATGGAAACCGCGTGGTATTCGCGCCAGCTGCGGCGCATCGGCTCGGGCAGCGCCCCGAGACCGAACGAGTCCGGATTCGGATCGTTCGCGCTCGGCGTGATCGAGAACGGCTGGAAGACGTTGCGCACGCGCCGGCTGCGCGCGAGCTCGAGCTAGAAGCGGAATTCCGCGGAGAGCGACGGCGCCGGCGACAGCGTCGCCAGCGGATCGTCACGGTACGGCGCGTTCGCCATGTAGTGCGGCGCGTTGAACGTCGGCCCGAACCTCAGCGTGCCGTAATGCGAGAAGTACTCGTGGAAGTCGTGATTCGACAGCACGCCGATCGTCGCGCCTGAAATCACGTCCCAGGTGTAGTGCTCCCTGGCGTTGACGCGGCTGAAGGCGACGAACGTCGACGCGACGTACGCCGGGATGCCCCAGCTCCAGCCGTACTCCTTGCGGATGAACTCGGCGCCGGCGAAGGTCACCGCGGCGTGACCCGACGGGAACGAGTGCGAATCCTCGTCGTTGGGCCGCTCTTCGTGCACCGAATACTTGAGCGCGTAAGTGATCGCGATCGTGCGTCCCATCGCGAGGAACAGATCGTGTCGCGGATGGCCATTGAGATGGATGAAGGTGCCGGAGTCGAAGCCCATCGCCGTGTCGTAGCGCAAGGACGGCACTGGCGACGGCGCCGGATCGTCCATCACGAACGTCATCCCGAACGCGACCAGCGGCAGGCTGTACAGCAGCACGTCGCCGGCGGTCGCTTCGTTCTTCACCGTGTCGCTGAGCTCGTTGACGGCATGCGCCTGGATCGAGAACGCTGCCACGGACAGCCCGCCCAGAAGGCAGAGAGCGGATTTCATGAGGCGGAAGCGGAAGCGGGAGCGGATCGGCGCGACGACGGGCGAAAGCTTAGCAATGCCGTGCTCGGCGGAGTGTGACGCACATCGCGATCGTGAGATCTTCACCATGACTGTCGCATAGCGGAGACGGTTCGAAACTCGCTTCACGCCCGTGGGCTCTACTCCAATGAATGGCCAAGACCGACAAAAGTTTCGGCGCCTTCTCGAAACGTTTCTTCGCGGACGTCTCCGACCATGACCTTCCGCTGCTGTCGGCGGCGATCGCCTACTACACGACGCTCTCGCTGTCGCCACTGGTGCTGCTGTCGGTCGTGCTGATCGGCACGCTCTACCCCTCGGCGCAGGACCATTTCGTCGACGACGTCGCCGCGCTCACCGGGCCGGAGGGCGCGAAGGTCATCCGCACGATCATCGACAACGCGACCAGCCATCCGGATCTCGGCAAGCTCGCCGGCTGGATCGCGGTCGCGGTGCTGCTGTTCTCCGCGTCGGCGGTGTTCGGGCAGCTGCAGATGGCGCTGAATCGCGTGTGGGAGATGACCAACGTCAGGGCCGGCGGCATCAAGGCGTTCGTGCGACGTCGCGTGTTCTCCGCCGGCGTGCTGCTCGCGGTCTTGTTCCTGACCATCGTCTCGTTCGTCGCGCAGGCGCTGCTCAATCTCGTCGCGTCGTCGCAGGCCATCCTGCTCAAGACCACGTGGTGGATCGTGAGCGTGCTGATCTACGCCGCGCTGTTCTCCACGCTCTATCGCTGGCTGCCCGACGGCCGCGTGCCGTGGTGGACCGCATTCCGAGGCGGGCTGATCACCACTGCGCTCTTCATGATCGGCCGCGCGCTGATCGGCCTGTATCTCGCGCACAGCAACACGGCCGGCGCGTATGGCCCCGCCGGCGCGCTCATCGTCCTGCTGCTGTGGCTGTACTACTCGACGCTGGTGTTCCTGGTTTCCGCAGAGCTGCTTTACAGCGTCGCGCGCTGGCGCAAATGGAGCTGGGCGGAGATGGGCCACATCGGCGCGGATGCGCGCAAGGCCAAAGCGAGTCACACTCATGCGCGATGAGCGACCGAAATCTCCGCGGATTCGTTCTGCGTGACGGCAGCTTCACGCTGCTGACGCTCGTCGCGTGGTCGGTGCTCGTGCAGCGCGGCGGCTCCGCCGCCTTCAACGTCGTCGTCGGATTGATGACCGTCGTCGCCGGCTACCTCGCGCACGAGTGGGGCCATCTCATCGGCGCCTGGACGCGCGGCAGCGCGGTCGTGATCCCGAAGTGGACGTCGCCGTTCCTGTTCAACTTCGACGTCGGGCGCAACTCGCGCCAGCAGTTCAACGCGATGGCCATGGGCGGCTTCGTCGCGAGCATCGTCTTCGTCGTCGTGATCGCGGCAACGCTGCCGATGCACCTGCTCGCTTCGAAAATCGCAGCAACCCTCACCGCGATCGGCGTGCTCGCAACCTTCGTCCTCGAAGTGCCGACCGCGTGGCGCGTGTTCCGCGGCGCTCCACTGCCGTCGCAGGGCCCGGCTTTCGTTTCCACCAAGCCCTAACCCGCGTTTGACCGATCTGGTCTGGCGGGGGCGTTGTTCGACATGGATGTCGAACACGAGCAGACATGGAAGTCGTCTTTTAGCGTCCCCCGTCAGACCAGATCGGTCGGACGCTCTCGTTACGCTTGGCGACGCAGCGAACGATCCACCCGCGCATCCATCGAGGCGAACACGCCGATCAGCGCCTTCACAAGCAGCCACCGCAGCGGCTCCGGCGGGATCGGCACCCCGCGACGCTGCAGCAGCTCCGCGTCCTCATTGCCGACGTGCATCACACTGTCGGCGAGCAGCCGTCCCATGTAGGTCGCCTGCGCGATGCCGTGCCCGTTGTAGGCGAGCCCATAGTGCACGTTGCGATGCTTGCCCATCACGCCGCACATCGGCAGGAAATCCAGCGTCATGCCGATCCAGCCGCCCCAGAAGCATTCGATCGGCACGTCGTCGAGCATCGCGAAGCGATCGCGGAACGCGCGCTCGAGCGCGGCGAACGCTTCCGGCTGCTCCGCGGGCGCGAGCCCACCGCCATAAACGTAGCTCACCACCTTCGAGCCGCCGACGATGCGCGCATCGGCGCCGAGGCGATAGCTCTCGAGGATCTCGTGCGCCGTGTAGATGCCTTCGCGACCCGGCCAGCCGATCCGCGCGCGCTGATCCGGCGTGAGCGGCGCCGTGCGAAAGAGCGTGACGCGCACCGGGCACACGCGCGATCCCAGCCGCTTCAGCGTGACCGGCGTGAATGCGTTCGTTGCGATGACGAGCTTGTCGGTCGTCACCGATCCGCCGGCAGTCCGCACGCGGACCTTCGAGCCTTCCTCGATCGACGTCACCTGCGATTGCTCATGCACGCGCGCAAGCTTGAGCACCTGCGCGCGCAAGGCCGTCACATATTTTCCCGGATGCAGATGGCCGCCCGACCCTTCGAGCACGCCGAAGGTGAACGCGGGCGGCAGATTGCGCCGGCGCATTTCGGCGCCGTCGAGGAACGTGAGATCGGCGCCCAGACGCGCGCCGGCTTCCGCGGCCTTGTGCAACGCCTTCTCCTGCTTTGGATGCACGCCGGCGATGATGTTGCCGGCGGCGACGTATTCGCAGTCGATGAGGTATTTCGCGATGACCGCTTCGGCGTAGCGCACCGCACGATCGGCGAAGCGCATCAACGCACCGGCGCGCTCCTCGCCGAACATCAGCTTCAAAGTCGGCGCGTCCTTGCCGATCGTCGGCGTGAGATGGCCGGCGTTGCGCCCGCTCGCGCCGAAGCCGCAGAACTGCTGCTCGAGCAGCACGACGTCGAGGCCTCGCTCACGCAGCGTGAGCGCCGTCGACATGCCGGTATAGCCACCGCCGATGACGACCACGTCCGCGCTCACGTCGGCCGCCAACGGTGGCGCGAGCTGTGCCGGCTGCGTGAGCCAGGGACTCAGCTGCAGGACCGTGGCAGTCGCCGTCATTGCCGCTGCCTTCCGCGCCGGCGCAGCGCGAGCAATGCGAACAGCGCGAGCGCGACCGGCATCGCACCGCCGCGCTCTTCCGCATGGGCGCCGGAAGCACCCGACGTTTCCGGCCGCGCATCGACGACCACCGGCAGGTCGAGCTTGGTCTTAGCGAGCACGACGTTGCTGGTCCAGGGCTCGATGTCGGGCTCGAAGGTCGGATAGTCGACCGATGAGATCATCAGCACGATGCGGTGGCCGGCGTCGAAGCGATGCGCATTCGGCCAGAGGCCGAAGGCAGTCTCGAGGCCGAGCGGCCCGGAGATGGCGCCGCGCCAGATCAGCTGGAAGCCCGCCTCGCTTTCGTCCCAGACCTTGGCGTCGAGCTGCTGCACGACCGTGCGGGTGGAGTCCTGCACGACGGTGACGACCGGCGCGCCGACGACGTCGATCGGCGCTGCGAGCGGCGCGCTGGTGAAGCGGATCGTGTCGAGCGGATTCGGGTTCTCCGGCAATTGCTCGAGCACGCTGTCGAGACCGGGCACGTTGGCCGCGACCTCCAGCGTCAGCGCATCGTTGGAGACGTTGAGGCTCGCGTAGTCGTTGACCAGCGTCATCGTCGCCGACGCTGCGGCGGGCGCCGCGCCGAGCGAGCCGTCCGCTTGCGGATACAGCACCGTGCTGGTGGTGTCCGGCACGGGCCACTCGTCGGCGACGAAGTGCAGCCATTCGCCGGGCTTGCGTGGATCGCCGGTCCGGCGCTCCCAGTAATCGACCTTCGGCGCGCTGAGGAAGCCGTGATCGTTCCCGTTGAGGAATTGATCGAGCCAGTCCTGCATCGATTGCTCGCGCGCCTCTTCCTCCGCAGGAAACGAATCGCCCGCGGCGTGTCCGCCAGAGGCGAACCAGTAATGGATCGGAATACCCGCGGCCTGCAGCACGTCGAGCACTTTCTGCGGATGATCGGCGGGGAACAGCTGATCCTCCCAGCTGTTGGTCCAGAACACCGGAACGCGACGAGCGACGAGCGCGTCGACATAGGTCAACGGCGATCGCGACGCAAGATCGTCCGTGGTCGAGGGAAACGGCGGGATCGCGATGTCCTCGGTGCCCGCGTAGAACGTCGCGCCCCAGCGCACTGCGAGCGTGTCATCGACCCGCGAGAGCGTCGAGGTATAGGCGCCGAGGAAGATGCCGGTCGCGAACGCGAACTTGAAGACGTCGTTCGGATTGAGCGCGTAGTTCAGGTCCGCGAATGTGTTGCCGACCGCGAGCGCCTTCACACGCGGGTCCTGCTCCGCGGGCAGCAGCGACTCGCCGCCGCCCTGCGAATAGCCGGACGCGCCGACGCGATCGGTGTCGATGCGATCGCCGTAATTGGCCGCGACCCAGTCGAGCATCTCGGAGAAGTCCTGCGTGGTGCGCGGGCCGAAGAAGTCGAACATCCCGCCGGAATTGCCGTGACCCCGCACCGAATACATCAAGGCCGCGAAGCGGCCCGTCCCGACCGCCTTCAGCGCGTACTTCACGTCGAACGGCGAATCCTTGTTGGAGCCGCCGCCGTGATGCCGCACGATCAGCGGGACGCGCGCGGTCGCCGGCGCCTTCGGAATGTAGAGCGAGGCGTCCAGCGCAACGCGGTCGCTCATCGGCACCGTCGCGTCGATGCGCTCGTACGAGAGCTCGTCGGCACGCGCCGGTAACGCGGCGACCAGGCCGAGCCAAAGGACCGCGAGCATCCTCCCCATTGCGGCAGAATACAGCCCTCAGGGAGGAACCCGGAAATGCGCCTTGGAATCCCACTCGCACTGATCATCAGCGTCCCCGCAGCCGCCGCGCACGGGGCCAATCCAGCCGACGGCACGCTCAGCGTCGACAATCCGACGATCACGTACAACGCCGGGCCATTCGCGGTGCCGAACGCGTCGCTCAGCCAGGATGCCGAGCATCCGCAGTGCCTCGAACCGATCGAGCCTTGCGACGACTTCGCGCTCACCGTCGACGTGCCGGTAGGCTACGCGGCGACGCATCCGTTCGCGCTGATCACGATGGCGGCGAAGTGGGCGATCAACAACGATGCGTTCAATCTCTACGTGCTCGACGCGGACGGCAACGTCATCGCGCTGTCGATCTCGGCGAACGATCCGAACTCGGTCTCGTGGCCGGCGGTCGCGGGCAACTACACCGTGCGCATGGTGCCGTCGAACGTCGCGGGCGATCTCGTCACCGCGTCGATCATGCTCGTGCCCGATCCGGTTTCTCCGGCGACCGGCACCGATCCCGGATTCCTCGCGCTCGCGCCGCCGGCCGGACTCGGCGACAACACCAACGGCGAGATGAACGTCGGCTTCAACAGCAAGAGCGGCCGCGTGCTCACGCTCGGCTTCACCCAGACGCTGCGCACGACGTTTGCCGACAACGTGCAGACGCAGGACGACGCGACGTGGGAAGACGTGTCGGAGCCGAACACGCAGCTCAACAGCAACGACCCGATCCTCGCCGCCGATCGCGAGACCGGCCGCATGTTCATCTCGCAGCTGCAGGGCGGCACGCCCGGCGAGAGCATCTTCTATTACACCGACGACGACGGCGACAGCTGGACGTTCTCGCCGCTCACGCTTTCCGGCGGCCCGGATCATCAGACCGTCGGCAGCGGGCCCTACTCGGCGACGGGAAGCGCCGGCCCGACCGGCGACTATCCGCACGCGGTCTACTACTGCTCGCAAGCGGTCGCGGCTGCGTTCTGCATCCGCAGCGACGACGGTGGTGCCACATTCGGACTGCCGGTGCCGATCAAGAACGACGTCGACTGCGACGGCTTCCTCGGCGCCATCCACGGCCACGTGAAGATTGCGCCGGACGGAACGGTCTACGTTCCGGATCGCAATTGCGGCGGCCAGCAGGCGCTGATCGTCTCCGAGGACAGCGGCGACAGCTTCACGGAGAAGCGGCTGCCCGCAACCGCGACGGCCGGCGAAGGCGATCCGTCGATCGCGATTGCTTCAGATGGCACCGGTTACTTCTGCTATCTGGCCGCCGACAGTCACGTCCACGTCGCCGTCACGCACGACAAGGGCGACACCTGGATCAACGATCGCGACATCGGCTACGCCGCCGGCGTCGTTCACGCCGTCTTCCCCGAAGCGGTCGCCGGCGATCCGGATCGTGCTGCCTGCGCGTTCCTGGGCACGAATGATCCGGGACCGTACCAATCCACCAGCTTCCAGGGCATCTGGTTCCCCTACATCGCGATGACCTATGACGGCGGCAACACCTGGCACACGGTGAACGCAACGCCGGCAGACCCCGTCCAAGGTACTGGCGGCATCTGCCTTGCCGGCACCACCTGCATCGAGAACCGCAACCTGCTCGACTTCAACGAGATCACGCTGGACAACCAGGGGCGCGTCCTGTTCGCGTTCGACGACGGCTGTACGGACGATTGCATCCTGCCGCCGTACACGCCGAATCAGGTATGCCTCGGCTCGGTATGCCTCAACGGCACCGCCAAGACGACGATCCTGCGTCAGGCTTCGGGACGCACGCTCTACGCGGCGTTCGATCCGCCGGACGCCGGGCCTTCGCCGACGCCGACGCCGGTCGCGTCGTCGGGCAGCCGCTTCGGCGGGGCGCTCGGGTGGCTCACGCTGCTTCCGCTGTTCGGCGCGAGCGCGCTGAAGCGATGGCGCCGGTCCGCGCGAGGATAGGCACCGCCGCGCTGGCCCTGCTCCTCGCGCTCATCGCGGGACTGGGCGTGCAGCTGATCGGCACGCTGCGCGCGCATCAGAAGATGCGCACCGATCTCGCCGAATTGCAGAACGTGAAGTACGGCCTGCTCAACGCCGACGCGTGGGTCGGCCAGGTCACCGCGATCATCGAAAAGAAGATTAACGAATTCGAGCTCACGCCGCAGAACCGCAAGTCGCTCAAGGTCACCATCGAGAAGATGCTCGAGGTGCTGATCACGCAGGTCGATCAGCGCCTGCGCAAGCAGAAAGCCAAGGCGCCGCTGAAGGCGCGCATCAAGGAAGACGTGCGCGAGCGGATCATGGACATGGACCAGGTCAAGGCGGGCATCCCGACCTACGCCGACCAGATCCTCGACGAGATGGAGAAGCCGAAGTCGCGCCACCAGCTCGACGCGGTGCTCAAGAACGTGCTGAACGAAGTGTCGCAGTCGACGTTCGCGGAGCTCGACACCAGCGCCGTGCAGTCGATCAAGCAGCAGTACGGATGCCTGTCGCGCCTGTCGTGCCAGGAGGCGATCGCCAACCGCATCGAGGACAACCACGAGGTCGCGGTGCGCGAAGCCCTCGTCGTGCTCGGACTCGCGCTGCTGCTGTTCGTGGCAGTGATCGCGTGGCGGACACCAGGTCGATTGGCGCTGCTGTCCTTGTGCTGCGCCGTGCTGATGGCGTGCGGGGTGCTGACGCCGATGATCGAAGTCGAGGCGCGCATCTCGAGCCTGAAGTTCGTGCTGCTCGGCTCGCCGGTCGAGTTCACCGACCAGGTGCTCTATTTCCAGAGCAAGAGCGTGCTCGACGTCGTGCACATCATGATGCAGACCCACAAGGCCGACATGATCGTCGTCGGCATCCTGATCATGACCTTCAGCGTGATCTTCCCGCTGACCAAGCTCGCGGCTTCGCTCACCTATCTCGCCGTCGAGCGCGCGCGCCGGTGGCCGATCGTGGAGTTCTTCGTCTTCAAGTCGAGCAAGTGGTCGATGGCCGACGTCTTCGTCGTCGCCATGTTCATGGCCTACATCGGCTTCTCCGGCGT
>Ga0070741_10005078_pt1 | contig 29743 bp, 28 predicted proteins | sample Coa_R1_4_FD_66440 | JGI IMG/M metagenome (GOLD analysis project Ga0070741, IMG submission 66440) | Surface soil microbial communities from Centralia Pennsylvania, which are recovering from an underground coalmine fire - Coalmine... | ecosystem: Environmental > Terrestrial > Soil > Unclassified ... | reverse complement strand
TGCGCACGATCTTGTTGATGGTCTCGATCATGTGCACCGGGATGCGGATGGTGCGCGCCTGATCGGCGATCGAGCGGGTGATGGCCTGGCGAATCCACCAGGTCGCATAGGTCGAGAACTTGTAGCCGCGGCGGTATTCGAACTTATCGACCGCCTTCATCAGGCCGATATTGCCTTCCTGAATGAGGTCGAGGAACTGCAGGCCGCGGTTGGTGTATTTCTTGGCGATGGAGATGACGAGGCGCAGGTTGGCTTCGACCATTTCCTTCTTGGCCTGGCGCGCCTCGCGCTCGCCCTTCTGCACCATCTGCACGATCTTGCGGAACTCGGCGATCTCGAGCCCGGTCTCGGTGGCGAGCGTGTGGATGGCGCCGCGCAACTCCTTGATGCGCTCCTTGTCGCGGGCGACGAACGACTTCCAGCCCTTCTCGGACAGTTTCGAGATGCGGTTGAGCCAGCGCGGATCGAGCTCGCCGCCGTGGTACTGGCGCAGGAAGCCGTCGCGCGCCACGCCGTGGCTTTCAGCAAGCCGCATCAGCCGGCCCTCGTGGCTGACCAGCCGCTTGTTGATGTCGTAGAGGTGCTCGACCAGCGTATCGATGCAGGCCTGATTGAGCCGCAGCGATTTGACCTCCTGGATGATCTCTTCCTTGAGCTTCTTGTACTTGCGCTCCTGGTGCGGCGTGAGCGACTCGTTGTGCAGCTTGCCGGCGATGTCCTGCTCCTGCAGGCGGCGCAGGCGCTTGAACGAGTCGGCGATGTTGTCGAAGGTCTCCAGCACCTTCGGCTTGAGCTCGGCCTCGATGGCGGCAAGCGACATCGAGTTTTCCAGATCGTCCTCATCGACCTCGGCGTCGGCCATGGCGGCCTGTTCGCCGGGATCGACGGCGTCGTCGGCGTCACCGCCATTGGCGGGCTTGAACGGCGTCGCGGCGGGCGGCGCCGAAGGCGGCGCCACGGTCTGCGGCGGGCCGCCGTTGAACGGCACGACACTGCCCTGCGCGGCCTGCTCCCCGGCGGCGGGCGCACCCGTTGCCGGCATGGATTTGGCGTCGGGCCCCGCATAAGTCGCTTCGAGATCGATGATGTCGCGCAGGAAGCGCTTGCCCTCGTTGAGCTCGTCGCGCCAGATGATGACGGCCTGGAACGTCAGCGGGCTCTCGCACAGGCCGGCGATCATGGCTTCGCGGCCGGCCTCGATGCGCTTGGCGATGGCGATTTCGCCCTCGCGGGAGAGCAGTTCGACCGAGCCCATCTCGCGCAGATACATGCGCACCGGATCGTCGGTGCGCTCGGCCGGCTCCTTCGCCTCGGATTTGGTGACGGCCTTGCTGCTGGTTTCGACCAGCTCGCCGCCCTCGGGCTCGTCGTCCTCGGCCGGCTCCTCGCGGGCCTCTTCCTCATCCTCGGAATCGGCTTCCTCGGTCTCGACCACGTTGATGCCCATCTCGCTCATCATGGCGAGCACGTCCTCGATCTTCTCCGAGGTGACCTCCTCGGACGGCATCACGGCGTTGAGCTGCTCGTAGGTGACGTAGCCGCGCTTCTTGGCCTGCTTGATCATCTTCTTGACGGCGGCGTCGGACAGATCGAGCAGCGGCAGCGCCACATCGGGGGTTTCGCCGTCCTTGTCGGGCGGCTCGGCATTGGCCGGGGCGGGCTTCGGCGCGGCCTTTTGCAGCGCAACCTTCTGCAGGATGGTCACCGTTTTCGCCTTGCCCGCAGCGGTCTTGCCGTCAGCAGCAGCCACGCTTTTCGTCGCCATCGTCTCTGTCTCCACCTACTCCGGCCGCCTCACCGCGGCCTCTAGCTTCCCGATCCCGCCTCGCCGCGCCCGCCCGGCGCCGCCGCCCGGCCGGCAACGGCAATACGAGGCGGCGAGCGAGGGACCGAACTGCCCCTACCCTTACGCCTGTGTCACGCTTCCCACGCCCCGCGGTCCTTCCGGCGCCTGAGTTGCTGGCCGAAACCGGGGCGCCCACCCTGTCCCAAGGGGGCACGGGTGGGCCGAACCGCGGCCGAAAACTGTCCCCCTACCCTATGGCGAGCGAATCGCCCATTCGGGGGAAGCTCGCATGGCCGCCTTAAGCTCCCGCTAACCGTGAGAAACCGCGAGCGTTGTCTCCTATTCCCTGCCGGGCCCGCAAGGGGTCTTGCCAGCGTCCACCAGCGGTTTGCGCCGCTGCACTTCTAGTTGCGCCACTTACAGCGACCGCGGGGACCGGCCCGAAGATGCGCCGAAGCCTTCGACTAGCGCTTCGGTTCCATCGAGCGTCGACAGCCTCGCCTTGACGTCGCACAGCCGAGCGTAGTTCGCTTCGGTATTGTCCTGGCCGAGCGCCGCTTCCGCGTCCTTAAGTTCCCTAGTTAGGGAATGCCACTGGGTATGCAAGGCAACCAGCTGCTTCCACGTCAGTAAAACATCATCGGCGGCGGCGCCGGGCCGCGCGCCCCACACCGACGGCGTGGTGATCGCGCGCTCGATACGCATGAGCACATTGGCAAAACCACGGCGGCTCAGCTCGGCATGCAGTTCGGCGCGCTCGGCTTCGCGATCTTGCTCGCGGTTCTGGCTGAATTCATCGATCAAATGGGCGAACACGTCGATCAGCGCGCTTTTGAGTTTCTGGCTGTCGCCGTGGCGGAACTCGGCGGCGGCGAGTTCTTCCAGGTGATCGTGCAACACCCAGGGATGATTGAGCGCGGCCTGCAGGATCAGCGCTTCGCGGCGCGGAATAGCGGCGCGATGACCGCGGTGCAGCGGGCTCACGGCAAGCTGCGGGCTCGCCGCGACGTAAGGCTCGCGGCCGAACAGCTGCGCCGGCGGCGCCGCGTGCCGTCCGGGGCCGCCGCCGCGGCGCGGCCGCGGCTCGAACCCACCGCGCCGGCGCGTCGCAATCTCGGCCGGCGCAAACATCTGGCGGAGCCGGCCGCCGAAATCCTGGCGGTAATAGCGGCGCACCGTCTCGTCGGTGATGACGGCAGTGACGGTCGCGAGCCGCGCCTCGAAGGCGGCGCGCCGCTCCGGCGTGTCGAACGGCCCGGCCTCGCTCTCGCGGCTCCATAAGATGTGAGCGAGCGGGCGCGCCGCGCCCAAGACGTCGGCGATGGCATCGCGGCCGCCGGAGCGGGCGAGATCGTCGGGATCCTGGCCATCCGGCAAGGTGGCAAAGCGCAAGCTCTTGCCCGGTTGGAGCAGCGGCAGCGCCAGATCGGCGGCGCGATAGGCCGCGCGGCGGCCGGCATCGTCGCCGTCGAAGCACAAGATCGGCTCGTCGTTGAGCCGCCACATCAGCGCAAGCTGGTCGGCGGTGAGCGCGGTGCCGAGCGGCGCCACCGTCGCCTCGAAGCCGGCGGTCACCATGGCGATGACGTCCACATAGCCTTCGACCGCAATCACCGGCGCACCGGCGTGCGCGGCGGCGCGCGCGGCGCCGATGTTGTACAGCGTGCCGCCTTTGTGGAAGAGCGGGGTCTCCGGCGAGTTCAGATACTTGGCCGAAACATCCTTCTCCAGCGCGCGGCCGCCGAACGCGATGACGCGCCCGCGCCAGTCGAGAATCGGAAACATGATGCGGTCGCGGAACCGGTCGTAGGGCACCGCGATGTCTTCGCCTGAGACCAGGAGTCCGGCCTCGACCATGTCCTCGACCGGAATTTTCGCGGCGCCGAGGTGCTCCTTGAGTGCGTAGTGCTCGGCCGTCGCGTAGCCGAGCCGGAATTTCAGCTGCGTCGCCGCGGCGATGCCGCGGTCGGCCAGATAGCCGCGGCCGCGGGCGCCGCCGCGCGCCGCGAGCGTCGCCTCGAAGAATTTGGCGGCAAGCTCGACCACCTCGTGCAAGGTCTTGCGCCGTTCCTCGCGCGCCTGCGCCTCGCGGCTGACAACCGGCAGCGCGAGTCCGGCCATTTGCGCCAGACGCTCGACCGCTTCCGGAAACGTCACGCCCTCCGTTTCCATGAGGAAATCAAAGATGTTGCCGTGCTTGCCGGAGGAAAAGTCGTGATAGAAGCCTTTTTGGTCGTTGACCGTGAAGGACGGCGTTTTCTCCTTGTTGAACGGCGACAGCCCCTTCCACTCGCGCCCGGCTTTCTTCAGCTTCACGCGACGGCCGACGACCTCCGATACCGGAAGCCGGGTTTTGAGCTCGTCGAGGAATTCGGGCGAGAATCGCATGGCGGGCGGGACTTTAGCGCAGGGGCTGGGGCAAATCAGGGCGGCGGCGGTCAGTCGGTACGCTGGTACGCCTTGTCCCGGTTATCCACAGCTCTTGGAGCTTCGATGAGCGTGCGGCGTAACCGTAAAGCGGGCCTGACGGTGGCATCGATCACCGCGCTTACCCGCGGCTGCACATTAATTCGCTGGAGGCCTCGAAACCCTGGCGGCGGAAGAACTGGCGCGCTGCCTCGTTGAACATCCAAACGTGGAGCGTGAACAGCTCGATACGCAAGGCGTGTCCGGTGGCGCGCACCGCCTGCATCAATGCAGTGCCGACCCCGCGCCGCCGATAGCTCGGCCGCACCGTGATGGTATGGATGAAAATCACTCTGTCCGGATAAAGCAGCGAAGTTTCCGGCCGCCTTGTCATTTCGGCGTGGACAAAACCCGCCGGGTCATCGGCGACATCGGCGATAAAGACCAGGCTTTCCGGCTTGGCGAGAAACGCGGCCGCATCCTTGGCGAACGAGACTTTGCCGACCGGCTTGAACAGCCGGGGCAGCGCCGCGGCGTGCAGCTCTTGGACGTCGGCGATGAGCGTTGCGATCAGCGCGGCATCCTTGGTGGTAGCCCGCCGCACCGCGATCGACATGGCCTCACCCGCCGCCGAGCAGCTTCTTCACCAGCGCGCCGGCTTTCGACAGGTCCATGCGGCCGGCGAAGCGGGTTTTGAGCGCCGCCATGGTGCGGCCCATGTCCTTGAGCGTGGCGGCCTCGAGCTCCTTGATCAGCGCCGAGATGGCTTCGGCGGCTTCGAGGTCGGACATGCGCGCCGGCAGGTAGGCCGAGATGATCTTGATCTCGTCGCGCTCCTGCTCGGCGAGTTCGTTCCGTCCGGCCTTCTCGTAGATAGCGAGCGATTCCTCGCGCTGCTTGATCATCTTGCCCATGACATCGACGATCTCGGGATCGGACAAGGTAGTGCGCTCGGCGCCGCTGGTCTCGCGCCGCAGAATCTCGGCGTTGACCAACCGCAGCGTCGAGACCCGCCGCGCCTCGCCGGCCTTCATGGCTTCCTTGAGCGCACTATTAATGTCGTCGCGCAGCACGATTGTTCGTCCTTCGATCGATTGCACCGAATCCCGGCCGCCGCCATCCTCATCCATAATATACGCAATCAAGGCGCGTCGACAGCCGGCGCTGAGCGCGGCCCGCCATGCGCATGCCGTCAGGCGCGATTCCGCCGGGCGCTTGGCCGATTGCGAACCATGCAGACCATGTCCGGCACATGCTCGGCCCACCTCTGGCCCGCGTCCGGCACAAACAACCAAAAGTTATTTTGTGTGACGCACGACACAGCCGCATGACTGATTTCATGCTGAATAGGGGCTGTCATACCGAAGGGAGAGGCGGAAGCAGGTTCGACTGGATTGGGGACGATCAAATTCAACGCGTGACCGCTCCAACGAGAGGAGAAGAACCATGCTGTTTCAGGCCTATCACGGCGTAACGGCCGCCGATCATCAGGCATACTTCAACAAGTGGTCCGCCCAGGGCTACCGGATGATCTCGCTGAGCGTCTATGGCGACCCCGGTAACGCCTTGTACGCGGCGGTCTGGGTGCAGCGCACCGGGCCGGCCTGGCAAGCGATCCACGGCGTGGACGCCGCCGACTATCAAAGCTTCTTCAGCAAATGGTCGGCTGCGGGTTATTACCCGGTGCTGGTCTCGGCGACGGGCGGGGCCAACGATGCCGTGTTCGCGTCCGTGTTCGAACAGGGCAATCCGGGCCCCTGGTCCGCACAGCACGGCATGACGGCCGCCGCGTTCGCGGCCGCCAATGAGTCGGCCCTCGACAATGGGCAGATGATCCGCTCGTTCTCGATCTACGGAACGGCCTCGGATCGGCGCTATGCCGCAATCTGGCATTCCAATCCGACCTATGTGAAATGGCACGTGCATCCGGCCGATGCCGCCTCCGCGTTTCAGACGAACTTCACCGCCGAGACCCAGCTGCCGGGCGTCTATTTGAACGCCTATCGGCCGGCCTATGTGGCGCTGTCGAGCGACGCAACCTATTGTTCGGTGTTCAAGGACGATTTCGTCGGACCCTGGGCTGCACGCCACGGCCTTTCCGCAAGCGACTACCAGACTTTCTTCAACCAACAGGTCGCCGCGGGCAACTATCCAATCGTCGTGCAGGGCGGCGGCACGACGGCCGCCCCGATTTACGCGGCGGTCTTTGCGAAGCAGGATATTCCCGACGCCCGGCAATGGACCGTCACCGGGACTGCGCTCTCCGCTCTCGCGCCGGTCGACCAGGCGGTGCGGATCTTCATGCAGACCAACGGCGTACGCGCCGCGCAGGTCGCCATCGCCCAAGAACGGCGCCATGAAGGTTTCGCACGGCTACAGCTGGGCGGAGCCGGCCTATCGCGTGACACAGCCGACCGACCGCTTCCTGCTCGCGAGCTGCAGCAAGATGTTCTTGGAAGCGGCAATCCAGAGCCTCTACGACAGCGGCAAGCTGCAACCGGGAATGAAGGTCTATCCGCTGTTGGGATTCTCCGGTCCGGCGGATTCGCGCAGCGACACGATCACGGTGCAGCAGCTGCTCGACCATAAGGGCGGCTACAACGACGGCACAAATCCGAAATATGCCGCGGCGCTCGATCCGACCTACAGCATGAGACAGATCGGTCAGGCGCTCGGACACGTCGTCAACGGCAAGCTCGACGTCGCCCACTACATGTACGGTCAGCCGCTGCAGTTCGCGCCGGGGACGGACTCGGCGTATTCGAACTACGGCTATCTGCTGCTCGGCGCGGTCGTCGAGAAAGTCACCGGGATGAGCTATCACGCCTATCTGGCGCAGGCCGTCCTGCAGCCGGCCGGCATCAGCGAAGTCGAGGTGTTTGCGACGCGCGCCGCAGGCCGGACCGCGCACCAGGCGATCGCCGAAGATCAGTACCTCGGACAGGATCCGCTCGACCTTGCGTCCACGCTGAATATCCCGGCGGTCTATGGCGGAGACGGCGAGATCAACGAAGTCGGCGATCCGAACGACGGCACGGCCGCGTCGGCCGAGGCCATGGCGCAGTTCGCCCACAGCCACGCCGCTTGGGGCAATGGCGGCCGGGCGCCAGGCGCCGCGCGAGCCGGCAGCACGCCCGGCGCCTCCACATGGGTGGAGTCCCGTGGGGATGGCATCGACTGGGCCTATACGGTCAACACGCGCAACTGGCCGCCGACCAACGGTAAGACCGCGGCCACGAAAGCCAAGGGCAATCAGGCGCTGAAGACGACGGCGTTCACGCTGACGGTGGCCAACGGCGGGACGGCCGGTTTCGTGCCCTCCGGCCATCTGCTGGTGGATACGGTCGGCAACGGAACGCAACTTGTTGCCTACACGGGCGTGAATGCCGGCGCCAACGCGTTCACCGGGTGCACCGCGTCGGCGAACGCCGGCACCGCCAGCGACGGCGGCAATGTGAAACAGGCCTCGACAGCTGTCGGCACGCCTGCGCTCACCCAGACGCCGTTCACCTTGAACGTAAGCAAAAACGGCACGCAGGGCTTTGCGCGGGCCGGAATGCTGCTGGTGACCAATTCGGCCAAAGCGCAGCAGGTGATCCATTACACGGGGCTCGGCGCCAACGCCTTCGAGGGATGCACAGCGCTCATGTCGGGTGCCGGCACCACCGCCGCCGGCGCCGCCGTGACGCAGGCAACGCTCGAAGCCAGCATCGACACGTTGCTCAATTCGATCGCGCTGTGACCTCGGCGCCGGGCAAACGCCGGGAGCCGATCGTCCACGCAGGCATCATCCCGGGCGGCGAAGCCGCCCGGGAGCGGGTCAGTAACCCGCACGCCGGGCGCCGCACCGGTCGCGCGGCTTCCGCAGATTGGGACAAGCGCTGCCGCGGCAGTTGCGTCCGCATACATTATACGTAACTAAGGGCCATGACCGAAACGCAAGTTTCCGGCGCCGCCGGCCCCGGCGCGTGGGACGACGGCAAGCCCACCGCGCTCCTGGTGCTGGCCGACGGCACCGTGCTCGAGGGCTTTGGGCTCGGCGCCACCGGGCACGCGGTCGGCGAGGTCTGCTTCAACACCGCGATGACCGGCTACGAGGAGATCCTCACCGATCCGTCCTACGCGGGTCAGATCATCACCTTCACGTTCCCTCATATCGGCAATGTCGGCACCAACGATGAGGACATCGAGACCGTCAACCTCGCGGCGACGCCGGGCGCGCGCGGCGTGGTGCTGCATTCCGCCATCACCCAGCCGTCGAACTACCGCGCCACCCGCCATCTCGACGAATGGCTCAAGCGCCGCGGCGTCATCGGGCTTGCCGGCATCGACACCCGCGCGCTGACCGCGCTCATCCGGCAGAACGGCATGCCCAACGCGGTGATCGCCCACGAGCCGTCCGGCCGCTTCGACCTCGACGCGCTCAAGCGCGAGGCCCGCGAATGGCCGGGCCTGGTCGGCATGGACCTGGTGCCGACCGTGACCACGGCGCAGCGCTTCAGCTGGGACGAGACGCCGTGGCGCTTCGGCGAAGGTTTTGGCCAAGCTAACGGCGCCGAATTCCACGTCGTCGCCGTCGACTACGGCATCAAGCGCAACATCCTGCGCCAGCTCGCCGGCCATTCCTGCAAGGTCACCGTAGTGCCGGCGCGCTCGTCGGCCGAGGACATTCTGGCGCTCAAGCCCGACGGCGTGTTTTTGTCGAACGGCCCGGGCGATCCGGCCGCGACCGGCCAATATGCCGTGCCGGTGATCCGCGCCTTGATCGACAAGCTGCCGGTGTTCGGCATCTGCCTCGGCCACCAGATGCTCGGCATCGCGGTCGGCGGCCGCACCATGAAGATGCATCAGGGCCATCACGGCGCCAATCATCCGGTCAAGGATCTGGTCACCGGCAAGGTCGAGATCACCTCGATGAACCACGGCTTCGCGGTCGATCGCGCGAGCCTGCCGGCAAACGCGGTCGAGACCCACGTGTCGCTGTTCGACGGCTCCAATTGCGGGCTCAAGCTCATCGACCGGCCGGTGTTCTCGGTGCAATACCATCCCGAGGCGTCACCGGGCCCGCAGGACAGCCATTATCTGTTCGACCGTTTCGTCACGACGATGCGGGACTTTCGCGGCAAATGAGCGCGCGCAACGGGGCTTAGAAAGTTTCAACCGGCGTGCGGTAACGTCGCGACAGGCTGACGAGACGCCAAGTCAGCCGCAACTCAGATGTATAAGTCGGACCGTATAAGCCAGGCCGCATGAGTATCGCCGCCAAACGCACCGCGCCGAAAACCTTTCGCTTCGCCGACGACGGCCTGATTCCGAACAATCCGGAGCTGCCGCTCGTGCTCTATCGCGGCGGTATCGATCTTACAGGCTCGCCCGATCCCGAGCAGGTGATCGAAGACACGTTCGCGGCGAACGGCTGGGGCAATATGTGGCGCAACGGTATCTATCCGTATGTGCATTATCACTCGATGATTCACGAAGCGTTGGGCATTGCGCGCGGCCGCGCCATCGTGCGGTTCGGCGGCGACGGCGGTGAAGAGGTCGAGATCGCCGCGGGCGACGTCGTCATCCTGCCGGCCGGCACCGGTCATCAGCGCATCGGCCGCGCCGAAGAGCTCGTGGTTATCGGCGCGTATCCGCGGAGCGGCCAATACGATCTCTGCCGCGGCAGCAGGCGCGAACACGACAAGGCGCTCGCGGCCATCGCGCAGGTGCCGCGGCCGGTGACCGACCCGGTCTACGGCGACGACGGGCCGCTGGTGACGCTGTGGCCGGCATGATCGCCGATTGGCTGGCGTTCTGGGACAAGCCGCACGCGATCTATGTCAACGCGCGTCACAAGGACGTGCACTATCGGCTGATCGCGCAGGAGATCGCCGCGCTGGTGCCACAGCCGAACGCGCGCGTGCTCGATTACGGCTGCGGCGAGGCGCTGCATGCCGAGATCGTCGCCGCCGCCTGCGGCGAACTTTTGCTGTGCGACGGCGCGCCGAACGTGCGCGGCGGCTTGGCGGCGCGTTTTTCCGCCAATGCAAAAATCCGCGTGCTGGCGCCCGATGACGTGGAGCGACTGCCGCAAGGCGCGCTCGACTTCATCGTGCTGCACTCGGTCGCGCAATATTTGTCGCACGAGCAATTGCGGGCGCTGCTCGCCACGTTTCGCCGCCTCCTTGCGCCCGGCGGCACCGTACTGGTGAGCGACATCATCCCGCCGCTTCTGTCCGCCGCGGCCGACGTCACGGCGCTCTTACGCTTTGGCGCCGCGCACGGCTTTTTGCTCGCCGCGCTGGGCGGCCTCGTGCGCACGCTGTTCTCCGACTACCGGCGGCTGCGCGCCCGCTTCGGGCTCACGCACTACGGCGAAGCCGACATGCTGGGCCTGTTGTCGGCCGCCGGCTTTGCCGCCGAGCGCGCCGCCAAAAACGTCGGCCACAATCAGGCCCGCATGGCATTTACCGGCCGGCCGCGGTGAGGCGCGCCCGCTCCGGCGGGAACCTTTTAACCGCACTGCGCGTTTGCCGTCTCGACCGGGGCTTTGCTCGTTTTTGGGCACAAAGGGGGCGCGCTTGCGCACCATCCCAGCCTCGTCGCGACCGCGTGGGTCGGGCCGCTCGACCCAAGCGGCCGTTCGAGGTGCTGTGGAATGAGCATGGAAGAAGTCGCCGGCGATCTGACGTTTCCGCCATTCGCGCGTGGATCTGCAGCGCTCGATACGCCGCCGGCCTTCTTGGACATGCTGCCGGTAGCGACCTGTGCGTGCGATGCCCAGGGGCGCGTGCTCTGGTTCAACAGCCGCGCAGTCGAAATCTGGGGCCGGAAGCCGCGGATCGGCGACGACGGCGAAAAGTTTTGCGGCTCCTCCCCGCTCGCTTTCAACGGACCGTCGGCGTTGCGGCAGGAGACCCCGATGGCGGCGGTGCTGCGCACCGGCAAGCCGGCCCGCGCCGTCGAAGGCCAGCTGGAGCGGCCGGACGGCTCGCGCGTCTGGGTCATGGTCCACATCGAGCCGGTCAAGGACGACAATGGCCGTTTGATCGGCGCCATCGCCTGCTTCCACGACAATACGGCGATGCACGCGGCCGCCGCGCGCCGCGCCGAAGAGCAGTCGGCAACGTTTCAGTTCACCGAACAGCTGCAGCGGCTCGCCACCATCGTGGAAACCTCGGACGATGCCATCATCAGCAAGAACCTCGACGGCATCATCCAGACCTGGAACCACGGCGCCCAGCGCATCTTCGGCTACAGCGCCGAAGAGGTGATCGGCAAACCGGTGACGATCCTGATGCCGCCGGAGCGCTTCGACGAAGAGCCCGGCATCCTGGCGCGGCTGCGCCGCGGCGAGCGGATCGATCATTACGAGACGGTGCGCCGGCGCAAGGACGGCACGCTGCTCGACGTTTCGCTCACCGTGTCGCCGGTCCGCGATCATGCCGGCCGCATCATCGGCGCCGCGAAGATCGCGCGCGATGTCACGGCGCAAAAGCGCGCCGAGGCGGCGCTGCGCGACAGCGAACGCCGGCTGCAGGACCTGCTCGCCGCCATACCGGCGGCGATCTACACGACCGACGCCGCCGGCGCGATCACCTATTACAATGAAGCCGCGGTCGAGTTTGCCGGGCGGCGGCCGACCATCGGCAGCGACCAATGGTGCGTGTCCTGGAAACTGTATTGGCCGGACGGCACGCCGTTGCCGCACGACCAGTGTCCGATGGCGCTGGCGCTCAAGGAGGGCCGGCCGATCCGGGGCACCGAAGCCGTCGCCGAACGCCCCGACGGCACGCGCATCCCCTTCATCCCGTTTCCGACGCCGCTGCGCGATGCGGGCGGCAAGGTGATCGGTGCCATCAACATGCTGGTCGACGTCAGCGAGCGCAAGCAGGCCGAGACGCAGCAGCGCGTGCTGCTGCGCGAGCTCAATCACCGGGTCAAGAACAACATGCAGATGCTGCAATCGCTGCTCTATACGGCGATGCGGCAGACGCAAAACCAGGAGGCCCGCAAGGTTCTCGACGACGCCGCCCACCGCATCAGCGCCATGGCGGCGGCGCAACGGGTGCTCTACGGCACCACCGACGCGACCCGGTTCAGCGCCGGCGAATTCCTCGAGGCGGTGTGCAGCACGGCACAGCAAACCTTCCCGCCGAACGTCAAAATCGTCTGGCAGGCGGACCCGGCCGAACTCGGCAACGACATCGCCATGCCGCTCGCCTTGATCCTGAACGAGCTCCTCACCAACGCGGTCAAGCACGGCTGCGGCGCCGGCGGCAGCAACGTCGTCGGCGTTGCGCTGCGGAAAGGCGATGGCAAAGACGGCTTCGTCTTGTCCGTGGAGGATTGCGGCCCCGGCTTCGAACTGCAAGCGGTGAAAGCGCAGTCGTCCGGCCTCAAGCTCGTGCAGTTGTTGGCGCGGCAGCTGCGCGGCGAATTCCAGGCGACCAGCACACCGCGGAGCCGTTGTACCGTGCGATTCAGCTAAACGAGCATGTCGGCAGAGAACGAGAACACGCTTGGTCCTTGGCGCGGGCCGCTGTCGTGGCTGCCCTACAGGCAGTCCCGGCTGCCTGCCGCCGAGGGCGGCGCCGGACCACAGGCGCCGCTGCAGCAGCCGGGGCGCATCCTGATCGTCGAAGACGATGTGTTGATCGCAAGTCAGATGGAAGCGGCGCTCGCCGATGCCGGCTTCGATGTGATCGCCGCGGTGACGACGGGCGAAGAAGCCATCGCGGTTGCGCGCGCGCAGGCTCCCGATCTGGCGGTCGTCGACATGCGGCTTGCCGGCGCCCGCAACGGCGTCGATACCGCGCTCGAACTGTTCCGTTCGCACGGCATCCGCTGCATCTTCGCCACCGCCTATTCGGATCGCGAGGCGCGCCGACGCGCCGAACCGGCGGCGCCGCTCGGCTGGCTGCAAAAGCCCTACACCATGACCTCACTGACGGATCTGGTGCGGGCGGCCGTGCGCGAGATGCGCGGCAAGGGCCGCGGATAGCGGCGTTGCGTTTGGCGACACCGCCGCACCGCCGACGCCGGCGGGTGCCGGTTCCACATTGCGGCTGAAATTGATAGACTGGCTATCCAACGGCGGGTCGGCTTGCGGCGGCGCTGTTCGTTATCGCAATTTCGCGGGAGGCGACGATGGCGACTGGTTGGCAGATATCCGGTGACTACTTCGAGAACTGCAGCTGCGACGTTGTCTGTCCGTGCCTGATCTCGCCGGCCGCGCCGCTGACATCGCGGCCGACCCAGGGCGTGTGCGACGTCGCGCTGGTCTTCCATGTCGACAAAGGCAGCTACGGCGGCACCGCGCTCGACGGCCTCAACGTCGCGCTCGCGGTCCACACGCCGGGACCGATGGGCGAAGGCGATTGGTCGGTCGCCGCCTATATCGACGAGCGCGCCGACGACAAGCAGACCGAAGCGTTGGGCGCGATCTTTACCGGCGCGGCGGGCGGCCCGATGGCGACCTTGGCGCCGCTGATCAGCAAAACTCTCGGCGTCAAGAAGGTGTCGATCCGTTACAAAGTCGACGGCAAGAAGCGCTCCGCGGAAATTCCCGGCGTGCTGCAGCTCGCGGTCGATCCGTTGCCGACCGCGCATCCGAGCGGCGAGATGTGGGTCAATGCCGGCCATCCGGTCAGTCCCGACAAGCTGGCGCTCGCCGTCGGCGCCGCCGGCAACACGTTCAACGATTACGGAATGCGCTGGGATAATTCCGGCAAGAACGGCCATTACGCGCCGATCCGGTGGTCCAGCGATTCCTGATGGACGGTTCGGCGGTTCTTGAATCGGTCCTGCGCCGCGACCGCGCGATCATCATCGCCGCCCTCACACTGATTACGCTGCTTGCCTGGGCCGACCTGGTCTGGCTCGCCGACGACATGGCGATGGGCGGCATGGACATGACCGGCTATCGGATGATCCCGGCCGGTCAGGCGCTGATGATGCCGGCCAACGCGCCGTGGCAGCCGGTCGAGTTCGGCTACGTGTTCGCCATGTGGATGGTGATGATGATCGGCATGATGCTGCCGGCGGCCGCGCCGATGATTCTCATCTATGCCAAAGTCGGGCGCCAAGCGGCCGCCGCCGGAAAACCGTTCGCCGCGACAGCGTGGTTCGCGGGCGGTTATGTGCTGATGTGGGCGGCTTTCTCGCTCGCCGCCACTCTGACGCAATGGGCGCTCGAGCGCGCGGCGTTGCTGACGCCGATGATGGAGACGTCGAGCCATGTCGTGGGCGGCGCTTTATTGATTGTCGCCGGGCTTTATCAATGGACGCCACTCAAGGAGGCGTGCCTGTCGCGCTGCCAATCGCCGCTCGCTTTTATTTTGAATCACGGTGGCTTCCGCGGCGATCCAGCCGGCTCCTTCCTTCTCGGCACGAAGCATGGCGCCTACTGCGTCGGCTGCTGCTGGTCGCTGATGCTGCTCCTGCTCGTGCTGGGCATCATGAATCTGTTCTGGATCGCCGCACTCGCGATCCTCGTTCTGTTGGAGAAGGTCGTGCCGTTCGGACGCGCCATCGCGCGGCTCGCCGGCCTGGCTTTGGTGGCGGCGGGCGCGTGGCTGATCGTTGGTCCTGTTTGAGTCCGGGCCGAACCCTGGAGCTACGAAGCAATCGACATGGCCCCCTCCCTACCCTCCCCCGCAAGCGGGGGAGGGTTTAGGCGCGAGGATCGTGTGAATAGAGCTATGCGGCTCTTTGTGTTTTGGTCTCGAACGTCTGCTCGCGCGGGGCGGTCTCGTCGGCGACGCCGACGCGATGGCGATAGACCATCTCCCAGCCCTTCCAGCCGGTGAACAGCAGGCCCAACACCACGATCAGCGACAGGATGAAACCCGTCGGCACGACTGCTGCGGCGCCTTCGCTGTAGCGCGCATACCAGTTGTAGATTTGGACGAGCACGATGACGATGTTGCCGCCGGCGTGCAGCCACGCGTCGTTGAGCGCACGGACGCGGCCGTCGCCGATCACGTCGGTCAGACCGGCCACGGCGGCCAGCAACGCCATCACGATACCGGCGCCGAGGAGCCACATGCCGGCGGTCGCCCAAGCCGGGTTGCCGGTGCCCCAGAACACGGCGTCGCAGACCAAGGTCGCGACAAAGAACGCAACCGGGAACGGATCAACATCGGATGAATTGGGTGTCCGGCAATGCTTGCCGTACTTTTTGGATTAGCCATGGCGGCCTCCATCGGTTTCAATTCACTCCCTTTTTCAACGTGGAACTGATAACGCAAGTTCCAGATTATGCTGCCGCGCAACATTTGACCGTTCGAGCAAAAACGCGTGGTGAACGTCCAATCACGTGTTTTTGTTAGTTGTTAACAGGAACTTGCGCGTCCCGGTAAACCTCAAGCGATCAGACAAAATGACCGTTCGGCCTGCCGTCGCGCACCATTTTCTGACAATAGGCATAGAGCGCGTCGTAGACGATCCACTCCGCTGCATTCACGGCGTGGTCGTCCTTGAAGCCGAGATGACGAAAGCCTTCGGCGAGGGCGTTGAGGCCCGGTCCCTCGGGCTGGCGGTAAAGCGTGTTGTCGGTGTCGGCGCCGTTGACGATCCGGCCCAGCAAGACCAGCGCCCGGTCGCCGGCGAGATCGTATTTCTTCACGATCGCCTCGAACGAGCACTCCTTGCCGTGATGGCCGAGCTCGACGTCGTCGACGTCGTACGGAATGGCGCCGAGCCGCTTGGCCTCGTCCATCACCTTGCCGCGCGGCACGAAGACGAACTCGGCGTCCTTGTCGACGAATTTTTTGATCAGCCATGGGCAGGCGACACGGTCGACTTTGACGTATTCGCGGGTGATCCATTTCATGATGTCTCTCCTTGCACGTTGATGACGTCGATCGCGCCAGGATCGCCGGCCATTGAGGCCGTCGATCGCAGCCGCTCGGCAACGCGGCGGGCGATCTCTGCCGGTGCCTCATCGGGCATCGGGGACACCGAGCTGACGTTGATCTCGCCAAGGACGTAGCTGTCGGTCCCGTCGGCGCCGCGTGGGCCGAGCATGAAGTCGGCGTCCCAGATCATCGGCAGGTCGCGCGGCGCCATGTCCAGCAACGCGATGAGCTGCGGCGTCCACCGGTCCTCCATCAACCGGCGCAGGCGCGCAAATCGCGGGTCGGCGTTCGAGCTGTAGAGCCGCGGCCCGGCCTCGGCGCGTTCCGCAGGTGCGTCGACCAGGGCCTTGACCTTGTGGTGGCCGAAGCCGGCGCAGCGATCGCCCGCCATGTAGCAGCGCACCACACCTTCGCGGAGCCGCGTCTGGAACGGCTGATCGACCACGCAGCCGTCTTCGAAATATTCGGCACAACGCTCCAGAAACGCGTCCAGCGCCAGCTCCTTCGCTGCGTCCTCGGTGGCATCAAGCACGCGCACCATCGGCCGGTTGGGCAAGCTTGGCAGCATCTCGACCTTCCAGACGCCCTGCCCGCCGTTGCCGCGGTTGCGCTTGATCACGCGCGGGCCGGCGGCGAGCCGCGTCGGCAATCCGGCGCGCATGGCTTCGGCGCTTCGATAGAGCGCCGTGTCGCAGCCCCAGCCCATCGTCCGGGTCCGATAGAGCACCTCCTTGGTGCCCATCTTGAGAATCACATCGGGATGGGCGCTGACCCAGACGCCGCGCGCCGCGATCTCGCGCAAGAGCGCGTCGAGCTTGGCCCGGTTACGTCCGTCGTGAATCGGGTTGACCCAGACCAGCACGCCATCGAGCGCGGCGAGTTCTTCGCGCACGTCGTCGATGACATTGTCCTCGTAGACCACCGGCTGCGCGGCGACGCCGACATCGGCGAGCGCCGCGAACACGGCCTTGAACCGGCTCGTCTCCGGCGCGGCACTCCGGCGCGCCGCGGCATCGCCGCGCCACAGGATGGCGACTCGGCCGAGACGCGCTGTGGATTCAGACATGGGAAATAGCTCCGCATTCATGATCGTGCTCCTGCCGCAGCGACCTGCCGAACGTGGAGTGCTTGGTGAAATGACATAGGCGCCAAGCGTCCTCGGCCCGGCGTGCGGGCGAAGAGCAGTCCTTGGGCAATATGCCTTGGGTAAGCCGGGCGACTGCGATCAAGCCCGACGCGCCGTTTCATTGCAGCATTCTGCGCGGCTGTCAAGAAGACGGACCAGTTCTGAAAGCGTCTCTTGTTTGATTGAAGGTCTCGGCCTACCATGCGGGCTCGGGAAAAACGCAGGCTCCCGGTCAGACGATTCTCGTCCAAGCTCTGCGCAGCTCTCGTTTTGTCGAGAGGATTGCGCGTGGACCGAGCTTCAACACACGCCGATTTGTTTTGCCGAAAGCGCTGGCCGTTGGTCGTCGCCCCGATTGCCGCGGCAATCCTGTGGTTGTGGTCCGGCGCGGTGTCTGCGCAAACATCGACGAACACCGCAGGCCTGCGCCTGGAAACCAAGATTCCTCTTGGCGCCGTGCGCGGCCGCATCGACCACATGGCGATCGACCTGAAACGGAAACACCTTCTCGTGGCCGAACTCGGCAATGACAGCGTCGGAATTGTCGATCTCAATCAGAACAAAACCGTCCATACGATCGCCGGGTTGGCGGAACCGCAGGGCGTCGGTTATGCGCCCGCGGCCGACGCAATCTATGTGGCCAATGCACGTGACGGATCGGTCAGGATATTTCGCGGCGCCGATTACGCCTCGACCGGGCGGATTGATCTCGGAAGCGATGCCGACAACGTCCGGCTCGATGCCGACGCCAATCGCGTCCTGATCGGCCACGGCAGCGGCGCCATCTCCGCCATCGACATCGGGCAGCAAAAAAAGGTTGGCAGTTCGCCGTTGCCGGCCCACCCCGAGAGCTTCCAGATCTGGCCGCAACCGAAGCGGATTTTTGTCAACGTGCCGGTCGCCCGCGCGGTCGTCATGCTCGACGGCACGACCGGCGAGCAAAAGGACAAATGGTCTGTGGCCGAAGGCGGCAACTTTCCGATGGCGATCGATTCCGCCAATCGCCGCGTTCTGATCGTGTCGCGCAATCCGCCCAAGCTTATCGCCTATGACAAGGACGACGGTTCGGTGATGGCGCGGACCGAGACGTGCGGCGACTCCGACGATGTCTTCACCGATGCCAAGCGCGGCCGCGTCTATGTCAGTTGCGGCGCCGGCTTCATTGACGTCTTTGAAGCGCAGCGCGACACCTACCGCCGGATCGGCCACATTCGAACGTCAGCCGGCGCCCGCACCTCGCTCTTCGTTCCGGACTTGGACGTGCTGCTGCTCGCGGTGCGCGCCACGCGGGAGGAGCCGGCCGCCATCTGGGTGTTTCGTCCAGCGCCATGATCCGTCTTCCGGTTTTGATCGTTTGCGCGGCAGTCGCAGCCGGGGCAAGTCACCTGCTGGCGCAGCCGCTTGAGCCAAAAGCGCCGGCCGCGAGCGGCGACAAAGTCCCGCCTCTGACTTTGCGAAGCTCCATTGCGCTTCCCGGCGTCTACGGGCGCATGGATCATTACGGCTGGGATACCAAGCGCGGCGTCTTGCTGGTCACGGCTCTCGGCAACAACACGGTAGAAATCGTCGATCAATGGAGGCGCGTGCATCGAGCCCCGCAGAACCCCCGTTCTTCCATCGATTACCTCTTGTCTTGCAGGCTATAGGCCGCGCTCATTGCAGATGCCCGGCGACTGCCGGGCGCCCGTTGTAACCGTGTGAGCAAAATGTCGCTACTCGTTCACCGGGCCTTCGTCGCCCCAGACATGCTCCGGATCGACATGGACCGTGTCCCGCAAGCCGTGCGGCTTGATCTTCGTTCGAACGTCTTTGGCTTTGACTGCCGTCGATTCGAACTCGCCATGCCCGGTAAGGGACTGCGAAGCAACGAGGTCGGTCGGGGAAGCATGATGAAAGCAAGCCATATCTCATCTCCTTTTGGAGTGAGACAACCTTGGCTGCCAATGACAGCTGACCGGGCGGCTGCCGAAAGCCCGGATCTCCGTCGCCGAAACCACAAAAGACTTATGGAGCAGATATTTTTCGGCACAAGCCCTTGGCCGGCGAACGGCCAGTGTGCAGTGCTTGGGCGATATGCCTTCAAGAGGTCGGGCGACTGCAATGCGGCCCGACCCGCCCTATGTGGGCAGGTGCCTCAGAAAAATCAAGGCGGTCCTATTTGCCCGACCAACAGCTTGCGGCCACCTTGCGGGATCGCATATAATCTATGTACGGGGAAAACGCAGGCTCCCCGTCAGACGGTTTCCGTCCAAGCTCTGCGCAGCTCTCGTTTTGCCGAGAGGATGCGCGCGTGGACGGACCAAATTCTTCGCTATCGGCAGCTTTGCTTCACGTGCCGCCGCGGCCGGCCGCGGTTCGTCCACGCGCGAAGAATTCTGCGCCTTCGGCGCATGCCGAGATCAAGCCAATCACCCAGTCAGACGTTATCTGCACGGCGCGCTGCTTTGTTGCTGCGCCCCGCGGCAGAGCGCGGCGCGACATCAGTTTTTGAGGATGAGGGGAATACGGGCCGCGGGGCCCGGAAGGAGAGACCGATGCGTCTTGTTTTATCGATGATTGTCGGCGCCGCGCTTGCCGGCGCGGCAAGCGCCGCCTGGGCCCAGGAGGTCGACTGGCAGAAGGTCGACGCCGCATTCGGCCGCAAGGCCGCGGTGACCGGCGACGTGCACCGCTACGGCTTTCCACGCAGCGATCTGAAAGTCACGCTCGACGGCGTCAGCATCAAACCTTCGCTCGCGCTCGGCGGCTGGGTGGCGTTCAAGCCGATGGGCGGCGACGTCATGGCCATGGGCGATCTCGTCATGCTCGAGACCGAGATCAATCCGGTGATGACGAAGATGATCGAGAACGGGATCGCCATCACCGCCGTGCACAATCATCTGCTGCGCGCCGACCCGGAAACGTTCTACATGCACATCGCCGGCAGCGGCGATCCGGTGAAGCTCGCAACCGCCATTCATGATGCGCTGGGCGTGAGCAAGACGCCGCTCGCGGCGCCGACGCCGCCGGCGCAACAGCCGGCGATCGAGCTCGACACCACGCAGCTCGACCAGATCATCGGCGCCAAAGGCCAGCCTAATGGCGGCGTCTATTCGTTCGGCGTGCCGCGCCGCGACCCGGTCACCCAGAACGGCATGCAGCTGATGCCGGCCGGGCCGCTCGGCGTCGCCACCGGGATCGCCTTTCAGCCGACCGGCGGTGGCAAGGCCGCCATCACCGGCGACTTCGTCATGGTGGCAAGCGAAGTGAATCCCGTGATCAAGGCGCTACGCGCCGGCGGCATCGAGGTGACCGCGCTGCACAGCCACATGCTCGACGAACAGCCGCGGCTGTTCTTCATGCATTTCTGGGGCAACGACGACGCGATCAAGCTCGCCAAGGGCTTGCGCGCCGCCCTGGACAAGATGACCAACGTCAAGAACTCGCTCTGACTTGAAGCGGAAGCGACCGCGTCGGGCCGATCACACTCGGCCTGACGCAAACCTGGGACGACGCCATGACCGACGCCACACGATGGTCCGAGCTGCTGCGTTATTTTCTGCGGCTCGGCCTGTTGGGATTCGGCGGGCCGGTGGCGCTGGTCGGCCAGATGGAACGTGAACTGGTCGCCGAGCGCAAATGGCTGAGCAAAGAGGAGATGCGCCAAGCCATCGCGGTGTGCCAGTCGCTGCCCGGACCGCTCGCCATCCAGGTCGGCATCTACATCGCTTATCTACGCGGCGGTTTCTGGGGCGCCTGGATCGGCGGCTGGGCCTTCATCTTTCCGAACTTCGTGATCGTCGCCGCGCTCGGCGCACTCTACGTCTATCTCGGCGATCTCAAGCCGGTCACCGCGATCTTTTACGGCGTCAGCCCGGCGGTGATCGCGCTCATCCTGCATTCCTGCTACCGGCTAGCCAAGCTCGGCATGGAAGATTGGCTGCAATGGCTGATCGCCGCCGCCTGCCTCGTCGTCACCGTGGTGCTGCAAGCCGAAGTCGCTCTGTTGTTCATCGGCGCCGGCATCGTCGGCATTCTCTACTACGGCAATCTGTTTCGGCGCGAACGGCCGCCTGCCGTGCTGGGAGTCGCCGCTCTGCCGCCGCTGGTGCAACTGGCGCCGAGCGCATCCGCGTCGACCTTGGGCAAGCTCCTGTTGTTCTTCCTCAAGGCCGGCTCGCTCACCTTCGGCAGCGGGCTGGTCATCGTGCCGTTTCTCGAGCAGGGCCTAGTGCAGCAATACGGCTGGATGGATGAGCGTCAGTTTCTGATCGCGGTCGCGGTCGGCATGATCAGCCCCGGGCCGGTGGTGATCACCGCGACCTTCGTCGGTTATCTGGTCGCGGGCTTCTGGGGCTCGCTGGTTTCGACGATCGGCATTTTCTTTCCGTCCTTCATCTTCATCCTGGTGGCAGCGCCGATCCTTATGAAGCACGGCGCCAATCCGAACGTGCAGGGCTTTGTGCGCGGCGCCTACGGGGCCGCCATCGGCACAATTCTGGGCGCCTGCATTCTGCTCGGCCGCATCGCCATCGGCGACTGGCTCACCGCGCTGATCGGGCTCGGCGCGCTGGCGGTGCTGTTCCGCTGGAAGGTCAACAATCCGCTGCTGATTGCCGCGACCGCAGTCATCGGCCTCATCGCCTATCCGCTGCTGCAGCCGAGCTGGGTGATGATCAAATAGCGCCGCAGCAAACAACAGCGGGGCCTGCGACGGTCGCCCCGCACTTTTGGCCCGACGGCCCAAGCACCGTCTCCTTCGCCGCGGAGGAGAGCGATGGTCGTCGGGCACCTGCACACTTAGCAAGCTAACAATCGTCAACCAGGGGGCATCGCGGTCTCCCCTTAAGATGCATCGCCATCCAAGCGCCGTTCACTCCTTCGTTGGGAGGAACTTGCCATGGATGGCATCGCTCTTTCGCTGTTTCTCATCGCCGCCTTCGCCGGAGGCTTCGCGTCCGGTCTGGCCGGCTTCGCCATGGGCTTCATCGTCTCCGGCATCTGGCTGCACATTCTCACGCCGCTACAGACCACGGCGCTGATCGTCGGCTACGGTTTGCTGACCCAAGGCTATGGCGTGTGGAAGCTTCGCCAGGCGCTGGTCTGGCGCAATATCGCGCCGTTCATCATCGGCGGCGTGCTCGGCGTGCCGCTCGGCACGATGCTGCTCACCTACCTGAACCCCGCTTATCTGCGCAGCGGCGTCGGCGCGCTGCTGATCGTGTACGGCGCCTACGGCCTGGCGCAGCCGAAGCTGCCGGCGATCGGCGCCAACGCGGCGAGCGACGGCGCGGTCGGCTTCGCCAATGGCGTGCTCGCCGGGATCACCGGATTGCCGGGCTTCATCATCACCATCTGGTGCCAATTGCGCGGCTGGAAGAAGGACCACCAGCGCGCGGTGTTCCAGCCGGTCATGCTTGCCGCCATCGTCGCCAACGTCATCTCGCTGGCCGTCGCCGGCGTCATTACGGCCGGCTTCCTGCGTTTGTACCTGCTGGGACTGCCGGCAATGCTGGTGGGCCTGTGGGTCGGCTTCAGGCTTTACGGCAAACTCGACGACGCCGCGTTCCGCAAGGTGATCCTGGTGTTGTTGTTGCTCGCCGGCTTGGGCCTGGTGGTGCCGCACTGAGCGCGAGACCTTTCGCTCAATGCGGCGCGCTCTGTCGCGTGGCCGACATGGGCGCCCAAACAAGCCGGCTCTGTGTCAGCCAACCGACGTTGCGCCGGTCACGCTTCTAGAAAAGCATGACGCGCGATGACTGAGCGGCGAACGCTTGCGCCGATGAGGCATTAGGAATGGAGCATCGCGTCATGCCGGGACCGTGACGGTGAACCTAAGCGGCGGTGCCGTCCTCCCTCCTTTTGCTGCGTAGCGAGGCGACCGCTGCGGTCGCGTCCCCCTGTTGCGGGGACGCGATCCATCGTGAGGCGGCAGCTGTTCTCGCCTGCAGTCGGAAGATCGCACCGCGTCCTAATGCGGGACTTTGGCGTGGTCCGTATGTTTCGAGGACCGCGTCATCAGGCAGCCGACGGGGATCAGGGCGAACATGGCGATGAGGATCAGCCAGAGAGCGATATTGGTCAGCATCACACAGCTCCGGAGTCGTTGACCTGACGTCCGGTCGGCGGCCGTGGCATCGGCGCGGTGCGCGCAAGATGCGCCGCGATCCGAATGAGCCGTCGACCAACAAGCGATGTTCGATGTGAGTGCTGCCCGCCGTAGGCACTAAAGGCTGCCGTTAATTGGCGGAACGCCGGCAGGTTCCGCGAGCAGCTCGGGGTGAGACTAGCGCGTTTCCAAAACGCAGGCCAGAGAGAAAGATAGACCTGGAACGTGGTCGCATGCCGCCGTCGATCGCAATGGCTGCAAAAACTTCCGAACAAATCAGCGTGTCAAGGGGTGAAACCGCTTCGCGGCGCCGAAGGCGCCCCTTGACACGCTGATTTGTTCGGAAAAACGCTAGCCATTGCGATCGACGGCTTTCTCTGATCGCGGAGCAAGTCACTCCGGCTTGATGTTCGCGGCGCGGATCACCTTGCCCCATTTGTCGTTCTGCGCGGCGATGTAGGCGGCGAATTCGGCCTGCGAGCGTACGTTCACCGTGAAGCCGAGACCGGCGAGACGCTCGACATGGGCCGGCTCGGCCAGCGCGGCGTTGGTGGCGGCGTTGAGCTGCGCGACAATGTCCGCTGGCGTATTTTTCGGCGCGCCGAGGCCATACCAGGTGCTGGCCTCGAAGCCCGGCACGGTTTCGCCGATGGTCGGCACGTCCGGCACGCGGCGCTGCCGCGCCGCCGTGGTCACGCCGAGCGCGCGCAGCTTGCCGGCACTCAGAAATTCCAGCGCCGACATGTCGGCGAGCGCGGCGTCGACCCGGCCCGCCATCAGATCGGTCAGCGCCGCCGGCGAGCCGTGATACGGCACCTGCAGGACGTCGATGCCGGTCATCATCTTCAACATCGATACCGACAGATAAGGCGGCGTGCCGATGGCCGGCGAGCCGATGTTGAGCTTGCCCGGCGCCGCCTTGGCGCGGACGACGAACTCGGCGACCGTACGCGCCGGAAACGACGGATTGACCACCAGCACGAACGCGGCGCTGGCGAAGCTCGCGATCGGCACGATGTCGCGCGCGAAGTGCAGCTCGGGATTGAGCGTCTCGTTGATCGGATTGGCCACCGTGACCTCGAGCAAAGTGTAGCCGTCAGGCGCGGCGCGGCCGACCAGCGCGGTCGCGATATTGCCGTCGGCGCCGACGCGGTTCTCGATGACGAACGGCTGGCCGAGCCGCTCCGACAGCCACTGCCCGACGAGCCGCCCCAGAATATCGGGCGCCCCGCCGGCGCCGAAGCCGACGATAAGGCGTACCGGACGCGACGGATATTTGTCGGCGAGCGCGACGCGCGCGGGCAGCGCGACGGCGGCTGCGGCGCTAGCCTGCAGAAAGCGGCGGCGGATGATGGGCATGCGTGTCTCTCCGTGACGGAACGTCGTCACATGAAGAGAGCGCTCAAGTCAAAAAGCTTAGCGTTGCATCGCGTCGCGCCGGCGCTCGCAAGGAGCAGTGATGCTCCGCTCGCCGCAGAGCACCACTGTCGCAGGCGCTTCAGGCCGCCGCCTGCTGCGTGGGCAGAACCGTCACCGCCCGCACCGGCGCCCTGTCTTCGGCGAGCTGCGCGCGCGCCCAGTGCCACAGCGTTACGATTTCGCGGGCGGCACTGCCGGTGCCGGAGAATTCGGTGACGCCGAGGCCGGCGGCGATGGCGTCCTGGAAATCCATGCGGGCCGACAACAGCGGCTCGGCGAGCACGCCGAGTTTGGTCAAGCCTTTGGCGGCTTCGCTGGCGCGGTGGCTGCGGTAGTTCGGCGGGCACTGGTTGAGGATGAAGGCGGCTCTGCGCTTGGCCAGAAACACGGCGCGGAACGTGGCGGCGGTCGCCTCGACGTCGAGCCGGGTCGGCCGCGCCGGCAGGAGGCACAGATCGGCGGCGTCGGTGACCAAGCGCACCGCGGCGTTGTCGGCGCCGGCGGTATCGAACACGGCGAGCGTGAAGCCCACGTTCGCCAGGCCCTCGAGAATGGCGGGGAGCCGCGGCAGGCGGTCGCGCTCCAGCGGCTCGACCATGACCTGATGGACCACCTTGGCGCCGGCGCGGCGCTCGCCCCAGCGCGCCAGCGAGCCTTGCGGATCGAGATCGAGCGCGATCACCTTCTCACCGCCGGCCGCGGCCGCCACCGCGAGCGATGCCGCCAGCGTGGTTTTGCCGGCGCCGCCTTTTTGCGTGAGAAACGCGATGCTGCGCATCAGGCCACCCGTTTGTTCAATGCCGAGCTGCTGCCGTCGAGCGTGAGCTTGCTGTATTGCGGCGCCATGCCGGCGGTGCGATGTCCGTTGGGGATTTCGATGTCGACCGCGAGCGTCGAGACCGATTTGCCGCGGTCGAGCTTGATCTGGACCTTGTCAGGCTCGAACGGCACGTGGCGACCGATCACCGCGAGAATCTCCTCGCGCAATACCGCGAGCAGATCGGGCTCGGTGCGCGCGCTGCGTTCGTGCGCGAGCAGGATTTGCAGGCGTTCGCGCGCAACCGGCGCGGAGCCGCCGCGGAACAGGTTGAAGAGCTTCATGCTGCCTTCCGTCCAAACAGCTTGGTGAAGAGGCCTCTGCTTTCGCTCGGTATCTGCATGGCGACCTGCTCGCCCTTGAGCCGGCGCGTGGCGTCGAAGTAGGCGCGCGCCGGCGCGCTCAGCGCCGCGTTGACGGTGACCGGCGAGCCCAGATTGGAAGCGCGCAGCACTTCCTCGCTCTCCGGGATGATGCCAAGGAGCGGCACCGACAGAATCTCGAGAACATCGTCGATCGACAGCATCTCGCCGCGCGACGCGCGCCACGGATGGTAACGCGTGATCAGCAGATGCTTGTCGACGCATTCGCCGCGCTCGGCCTTTTCGGTCTTGGCGTCAAGGAGCCCGATGATGCGGTCGGAATCGCGCACCGACGACACTTCCGGGTTGGTGACGATGATGGCGGCGTCGGCGTGCCGCATGGCGAGCGTGGCGCCGCGCTCGATGCCGGCCGGGCTGTCGCAGACGATCCAGTCGAATTTTTCGCGCAGCTCGCCGATCACCTTACCGACGCCCTCTTCGGTGAGCGCGTCCTTGTCGCGGGTCTGCGACGCCGGCAGCAGGTAAAGGTTCTCCAGCCGCTTGTCGCGAATGAGCGCCTGCGGCAGCTTGGCGACGCCGTTGATGACGTTGATCAGGTCGAACACGACGCGCCGCTCGGCGCCGAGCACCAGATCGAGGTTGCGCAGGCCGACGTCGAAGTCGACCACCACGACCTTGTCGCCCAGGTGGGCGAGCGCGGCGCCGATCGCCGCCGTCGTCGTGGTCTTGCCGACGCCGCCCTTACCGGATGTCACCACCACCACGCGGGCCGATGTCCGCTCGCTCATCGCTACGACCTTTCTTCTCTCAGTTCATCGCTGAAATTTGCAGAGTGTTGCCGTCGAGCCAGGCCTGGATCGGTCCGCGGCGCAGGCTGTCTTCGATTTCGTCTGCAGTTTTGTAGAAAGCGCCGATCGCCAAAAGCTCGGCGTCGAAGCGGTGGCAGAAGATGCGGGCGCGGCGGCTGCCGGCGGCGCCCGCCATGGCTTGGCCGCGCAAGGTGCCGTAGATGTGGATCGAGCCGCCGGCGATGATCTCGGCGCCCGAGGCGACCGAGCCCAGCACGGTGACATCGCCCTCGATGAAGGCGACCGACTGGCCGGAGCGCACCGGGCTGTCGATCAGGAGCGACGCGGCGTCTTGTTTTTGGGCCGGCGGCGTGACGGGCGCGGCGTCGCCGGCGGCGACTGGCTCCGGCAATTCGACATCCTGGATGCGGCCGCCGCGAAGGAGCGGCGGCAGCCGCGCGTCGCCGGCCGGCAACTCGACGCCCTCGATGCCGAGCACGCGCACATTGCGCGCCTGCAGGTCGGCGGTGAGCCGCGCCACTTCGTCGATCGACAGCTGCGCCGCCGACAGATCGAGCGCCACCGGGTGGCCGGCGAAAAAGCCCTTGGAGCGTTCCAGCGTGGCATCGAGCACCGCCAGCCAGTCCTCGATCGGCGGCTGCGGCGTGAACACGAAAGCGGTGTACGAGCGCGCCCGGAACGTCAGCGACTGGCGTTGGCGAATGAGGCTCGACACGTTCGCCTCTCCGTTTTGGAGGTTCGATTCTTAATTGGTTAACCAATCTGCCCCGCTATGGTTAACGGAGCGTTAACGGCGCACCGTGACGTTGGGCCGGCGTTAATTTTTGCCCTGCCCTGGGGGACGCCAGCGGCCGGCGCAATCAGCGGGCAGCGAGTTCGAGGCAGGTCTCAAACCCGGCAAGATCCGTGAAGCTGTCCTTATCGGGCACGGCATTGATCACTATTCCGGCGCCGGTGCCGCCGGCTTCGACCGCACCGACGATCATGAGGTTATCGACGCAGTCGAGATCCTCGACGATCATGTCGAACTGGTCGGCAAATTCACCGTCAGCGCGCTGCTTGAGCCGATCTCCCAGCCAGCGCCGGGTACGGTCGAGCAGACTGCCGGCAAGGTTCGTGTAGGCGAATACCGGCAGGCCAAGCGCCCGCGCAAAACCCACTTCGTAAACCGTGCCGACATCGGCGCCTGGCCCGCGGAACGGCGTCAAATTGGCGATCACCAAGTCGCACGAGCGAATCATCTCCTCATTTGCCGCAGCGATCCGATGCGCGACCTCATGCCTGGACAGGCCGGATCGATCGATCTCGTTGTCGAACGGCGAGAGTCCGACAAATCCGTGCTTGGCGCACAGCTCCTTTTTGCGTTCCAGCACTGCTGCCGCGTTGAGCAAAAAAACATCGGGCCCGGCGAGATAGACGCGTCCTTGATTTGCCGAGGACTGGGTCATCACCGCCGCTCCTTCAGCACGTCATCGAGAAACTTGAATGCGTCATCCCAAGTCGCGATCGACTTCGACCGGGCGGCGGTTCCTTGAAGGCGGCGATGCTACCGACAAGAATTGCCGCTGGTCAATTGCAGGTTGCCAGCGGGAATTTCGCGATACGGATCCCGGGCCGCAGTGCTCATGCGGCGACGGCGCGGCTGGAGGCTCGGCGCGCAACACGTCGCCCGCCCTTCCCTCCCAGTCGAATCTGGTCTAGGACCACGCCGCGCGGGGTCGAGCCCCGGCGCCGGCAGGCGTTGCGTCAGCAAAAGTGGGCACCGGTTTTGCATCCGGACGCACGCCCTTTGACACAAGTGCGCTTTCCGGGCGGCTGACCGGGTATCCACTCAGCCTGAAAGCGCACGGGACGCGCGAGTTGCGCGCCCTTTTTTTGTGCCTACAACACGGACAGCATGCCGAAACGGACCGACATCTCCACGATCCTGATCATCGGCGCCGGCCCGATCGTCATCGGCCAGGCCTGCGAGTTCGACTATTCGGGCACTCAGGCCTGCAAGGCGCTCAAGGCCGAGGGCTACCGGGTGGTGCTGGTCAACTCCAATCCGGCGACCATCATGACCGATCCGGATCTGGCCGACGCCACCTACATCGAGCCGATCACGCCCGAGATCGTCGCCCAGATCATCGAGAAGGAGCGCTACGCGGTGCCGGGCGGCTTCGCGCTCTTGCCGACCATGGGCGGGCAGACTGCGCTCAACACGGCGCTGTCGCTGCGCCGCATGGGCACCTTGGAGAAATTCGACGTCACCATGATCGGCGCCACCGCCGACGCCATCGACAAGGCCGAGGATCGCGAGCTGTTCCGCGAAGCGATGACCAAGATCGGGCTGGCGACGCCGCGCTCGCATCAGGTCAAGACCTTGATCCAGGCGCTCGAAGCGCTCGAGGACATCGGGCTCCCCGCCATCATCCGGCCGTCGTTCACGCTCGGCGGCACCGGCGGCGGCATCGCCTACAACAAGGCCGAGTTCATCGACATCGTCGAACGCGGCATCGACGCCTCGCCCACCTCCGAAGTGCTGATCGAGGAATCGGTGCTCGGCTGGAAAGAGTTCGAGATGGAGGTGGTGCGCGACAAGAACGACAATTGCATCATCGTCTGCTCGATCGAGAATTTCGATCCGATGGGCGTGCATACCGGCGATTCGATCACCGTGGCGCCGGCGCTGACGCTCACCGACAAGGAATATCAGATCATGCGCGACGCCTCGATCGCGGTGCTGCGCGAGATCGGGGTGGAGACCGGCGGCTCCAACGTGCAGTTCGCGGTCAATCCGGCCGACGGCCGACTCGTCGTCATCGAGATGAATCCGCGGGTGTCGCGCTCGTCGGCGCTGGCCTCGAAGGCGACCGGCTTTCCGATCGCCAAAGTCGCCGCCAAGCTCGCGGTCGGCTACACGCTCGACGAAATCAAGAACGACATCACCGGCGGCGCCACGCCGGCGGCGTTCGAGCCGACCATCGATTACATCGTCACCAAGGTGCCGCGCTTTGCGTTCGAGAAATTTCCCGGCGCCGAGCCGGTGCTGACCACGTCGATGAAATCGGTCGGCGAGGCGATGGCGATCGGCCGCACCTTTCAGGAGAGCCTGCAGAAGGCGCTGCGCTCGCTGGAAAC
>Ga0070741_10005075_pt1 | contig 29764 bp, 16 predicted proteins | sample Coa_R1_4_FD_66440 | JGI IMG/M metagenome (GOLD analysis project Ga0070741, IMG submission 66440) | Surface soil microbial communities from Centralia Pennsylvania, which are recovering from an underground coalmine fire - Coalmine... | ecosystem: Environmental > Terrestrial > Soil > Unclassified ... | reverse complement strand
AAATAATGAGCAAGACCGGTATGGCGGCGATGGGCGTTATCGAAGAAAGTGCTGTAGCTATCAATATTTCGCTCAATCCCTTTGTGAAAAACATGAGCGATTCGGCTTGTGTCGAACGCTGCAGCAAACTCGGCGCCGGAGGTGTCTTGGACGCAATGCACCGGCCACAGGATTTGTTCGATGCCGTCGAGGATGATGCGATCGCCGGGTTTTTTGCCGGGATGATTTGCTGCGAAACTGCCGTGCTCCCGCGGATGCCAATCTTTCGTGGCGAGAACCAGCTCGAATTTTTGCTGCAATTCATTAGCAACTGGAATGACTTCATCACCATGCGGCACCGCCAGCGCGCCACCGGGCAAAAAATCATTCTGCAGATCGACAATGATTAACGCCGTCATGTCTGGAAGTTACCTCGAAAATCAAGGCGATTGTAGGGCGTCTGTGTCAGACACCGATTCGAGCAATTGGCGTTTTACAGAATGGAGCCGCGGGGGACGTGAGCGACATGGACGGCAGCTCGGCAGAGCGAGAGAGAGGGAGCGAGCGAGTCAAACGCCCTACAATTGCTCTGCGCGTGCGATCAATGTCGATCGCAACTCGTGCAATGATCGCTCAAGGCCGACTTTGTAGAGCGTGGGATCTACTACCTGCAAAATCTCGCGAGGCGCACAGCCAAGCTGTGTGCGCGTATGCTGACGCGACACTTCAAGTTCCGGCGATTGATAAACAAGTTCGCCTTTGCGGAAGATGGGAACGAGCAAGTCCGTGTATTCGACGTTGCCAGGAATTTCCGTCTCTCGCCCGGTTTGAAGATCTACGATCATACAGGGTTCGTTCACTGGATGATTGATTTCGTAAATCGCATCTCCGACGAATGTGCCATTCGGCTGACAAAACCGGCGGACCTGCAATAAACCTGGAACCGAGGTCTTTGCGCTCTCATCGGAAAGTTTGATGCGGTATTGCCATTCGCCGCCGGGGCGTCGTATTGCACCAAGTTTATAAATGCCGCCCAACGCTGCGTCGGGTTGGCCGGTGGTGAGCTTCGTTCCCACGCCCCAGATATCGATCTTCGCCCCGCGCTTCTTCATCTCCGCTATCGCGTATTCATCCAGATCACCCGAGCAGACGATCTTCGCGTTTGTGAATCCGGCCTCATCCAGCATCCGGCGCGCCTTGATGCTCAACGCGACGCGGTCCCCCGAATCCAGCCGCACTCCAATCATTTCGTGTCCATTCTTGCGGAGCTGTCTGGCTGCATCGATCGCATGGCGCACGCCTTCGAGTGAGTTGTAGGTGTCCACCAGGAAAACGCAGTTGTTCGGCATTGCTCTGGCGTATGCCTCAAACGCTTCGGTCTCGCTCTCGAAAAACATGATCCAACTATGCGCCTGCGTTCCGCTCACCGGTATTCCGAAGCGCTGACCAGCCTGCAAATTTGACGTGCCCGCGCAACCGCCGACGCATGCCGCCCGCGCCGCGCTCAAACCGCCGTCAACCCCCTGTGCCCGGCGTAAACCAAATTCAATGACAGGGTCCTTTTCGGCGGCCACACATACGCGTGCCGCTTTCGTGGCGATGAGACTTTCGAAATTCAGAATGTTAAGCAGCGCCGTTTCCAGGAGCTGACATTGGATAATCGGACCACGCACCCGAATCAGCGGTTCATTCGGGAAAACCAATGTTCCCTCGGGAATTGCATCGATCTCACAAATCAGTCGCATGCTGCGCAGATGATCGAGGAACCCGGCGCCAAATAATGGTTTGCCGTCGTTCCCCCGCTGGGCCGCGAGATAATCAATTTCCGTTTCGGTAAAATGGAACGTGCTCAGGAAATCAATCGCTGTTGCGAGCCCACATGCGACGGTGAATTCACCGTCGAAGGGGTTTTCCCGAAAAGTGACGTGGAATGCGGCCTCGTAATCACTCACCCCGGCATTCCAATACCCGCACGCCATGGTGACCTCATAAAGGTCGGTCGTTAGGGCAGAGAAATTGCGGTATGAAGCATTCACCATCCGATCTATAATGTAAGTCCTCGCCGGGAGTTCGGCTACCGATGCGGCCACTCGTTCATTGCATTCCGTTCCTTATTACAGAGCGAATGAAGCAGAAAAGGCCTGTGCGCAGCTTTCCGTTCCTGCAAGTCAATGAACAGGAAGGCAAACCACGGAAACGCGGGTTAACCGAAATCCGGGGACCGTATTACTCGGCCTATGGACGGCGACACTTGGAAGACCTATTCGAAACAATGGGCGCGTATGTCGATTCCCTGAAGTTCGCCGCCGGTTCATTCACGCTCATGCCAGAGCGCGCGGTGCGAGACATCATCGACCTTTGCCATAAACATGATGTCCTCGTTTCCACCGGAGGTTTCATTGAGCGCGTTCTGGTGCAAGGCGGCGACGCTGTGCGGCAGTATGTCGCCGAATGCAAGAAGCTCGGATTTGATATCATCGAGATCTCAGCCGGGTTTGTCTCGATCCCGACAGATGATTGGCTGCGGCTCATTGAATTGGTGCGCAAATCGGGCTTGAAGGCGAAACCGGAGGTTGGGATTCAATTTGGCGCTGGTGGCGCGACTACCCCTGCAGAACTGAAGGCCGAAGGCACGCGTGATCCAAGCTGGGCCATCGCACAGGCGAGGCGATTTTTCGACGCCGGCGCCGACATCATCATGATCGAAAGTGAGGGCATTACCGAAAATGTCGATCCATGGCGCACAGATGTCCCTGCACAATTCATCGATGAAATCGGCATGGAGAAACTCATGTTTGAAGCCGCTGATCCCGAAGTGTTCGAATGGTACATCAAAAATTACGGGGCCGATGTGAATCTGTTTGTCGATCATAGCCAGATCGTGCAATTGCAGTGCCTGCGCGCTGGGATCTGGGGAACAAAGAGTCTGTGGGGGCGAGTTGTGACCTATAGGGACACGCGCCGATAAAAATGGATGTCCTGAGCGAAGCGAAGGACCTCCTGCTGGATGCCGCATCACTTAACCTACTCAGTGTGACAAGTGCTTCGATTGCGAAGTTCCTCGCTCCGCTCGGAATGACCGATTAATGTGAGCTCGCGATGTGATTAACAAACCAATCACTTGCCAGTCGCGCTACTTTCTCGAGCGCACCGGGCTCTTCAAAGAGATGCGTCGCGCCTGGAATAATCTCCAGCTTCACTTCGCAGCGCATCCTATCGCGTGCCTGCTCGTTTAATTCGATGACGATGTCATCATTGCCCCCGACAATGAGCAGGGTCGGTGCCTGCACCTTTGGCAAAGCCTCACCCGCCAAATCCGGACGCCCGCCGCGCGAAACGACTGCGCCTACATCCTGTGGGACGTCGACCGCCGCCACGAGTGCCGCAGCGCCGCCTGTGCTCGATCCGAAGTAGCCAATCCGCAAACCGCTTGTTTGCTCTTGCTGCTTTGCCCATTTTGTCGCCTGCACCAGGCGTCTCGCCAGCAAGTGGATATCGAACCGAAGCTCGCGAGTTCGCGTGTCGATTGCTTCCTCCTCGTGCGTGAGCAGATCAAAAAGCAACGTCGCCAGGCCGGCTTCGTTCAGGGTGCGCGCCACAAATTGATTTCGCGGGCTGTGGCGGCTGCTACCGCTACCGTGAGCGAAAAACACGAGCGCGCTCGCGTGTTTAGGAATATTTAAATTTCCAGATAGGACGGCGCGCCCGGCTTGGATTTGCACTTCGCTCATGAGTCAACGGGGATTATGACATGGAGCCGTTCGATGGGGCGCGCCACTACCAAATTTGGTGCGAAGAATCGTCTTCAAACTTTAAATGGATAAGTTTCTGGCAGTTCGCCGGCGTCCCAAAAATTGGTTTGTTCCAACGGCTCGACCGCGCGCGTTTCATCGATGTGAATGATCGCATCGAACTGTTCCGGAAGGCCGGCATGGAAGTAATGACTTAAGCGTTCTGACTCGGGGCGGTAAATGACGCCGATGGCGCGCTCGATCCGTCTTTGTTGCAGGAGGCCGATCTGTCCGGATCCTCGCAAGTTGATCCAAAACCGAGGCAGGCCAGTCTCATGAAACAACTCCTCGTAACTACCTCGCAACGCGGGACGGACATTTTTACGCTTCGTAGGCGCGCCCCAATCCGAAGCCGCTGTCACGGTGCCGTGATGCGTGCTGAAACCAATCAGCACAGCCTCGTTGCCAAAACGCTCTCGCATCAGCTGGCCAACATTCACTTCGCCATAATGACTCATCTCGGTCGCGCGCGCATCGCCGAGGTGCGAATTATGCGCCCAGAGCACCGCTTTCGGGTGGTGACTTCCATCGAGATGGGTAACGAGATTTTCGATCGTCTCGACCATGTGCCGGTCGCGCAAATTCCACGATGACGCGCGTCCGCGAAACATGGAGCGGTAATATTGCTCTGCATTTTTCACCAACCGCGCATTTTGTTCTGCGAAGAAAAGTTCTTCCGCGGCAACCTGGCCATCGCGACTCAGAAATTCCGCCGCTTTGCTTTGCAGTTCGAGGAGTTGTTCCACGACGACTTCTTCGCATGGCTCGGCTGCGCCGACAGTTGTAGCATAAGCATATTCCTGGGGCTCGCGGCTGAAATGATCGAAGCAGCCGTATCGCTGCCGCGCGCGCATCGCCGAATCGGGATCGACTTTCTCCAGATACTTGAGCACTGCCTCAATTGACGCATGCAGGCTGTAGAGATCCATTCCGTAAAATCCCGCGGGCGCTTGCTTCACATCAAGGCTGCTGTTAAAGCCACGCAGCCAGTTCACGAACTCCACGAGGACTGTGTTCCGCCACATCCAGGTTGGGAATCTGCGAAACCCCGAGAGTGCTTCATTGGCATTGGCATCCGCCGCGCCACCACGCACGTAGCGGTGCACCCGGGAGGAATCGGGCCAGTCCGCTTCAATCGCCAGGACAGAGAAACCTTTCTCGACGATAAGCCTTTTTGTAATCGCGACGCGCTCGGAATAAAACTCGCGTGTGCCGTGTGTCGCTTCGCCCAGCAGGACAAATCGAGCATCGCCGACCAGTTCGAGCAGTCCGTCGTAGTCATCCCCGCCGCCAGAAAGCGGGAGAGCGATTTCACGAACAAATTCCGCGTCCGTCATTTCTGTTCCTCCGCGGCGCGGCCAAGCAACTCGCGCACGTCCTCATCCGTTGTCTGGGAGAAATCCTCGTAATACTGGCCGACAGCTTGAAAAAATTCGGGCATGCTCAGGCAGATCGTTTCGTCAGCTTGTTCTTCGATCTCGTGGCAGGTATCCGGCGGACCGACCGGCACTGCTACGACAATCTTCGCGGCGCCGCACTGTCGCAGTGCCTTTACTGCAGCGCGCATCGTTGCCCCCGTGGCCAACCCGTCATCCACCAAAATGACAATCCGGTCCCGCAACTCCGGTGCCGGGCGTCCCTCGCGATAGATTTGTTCGCGCCGCTGCAGTTCTGTTGTTTCCCGGGCAGTAACGACCTCGATTGCCTGGTCGGCATGTGGGATCGCGCGCATGACATCTTCATTCAAAACACGCACGCCACCCGAGGCGATGGCACCAGCAGCGAGTTCCTCGAAACCGGGGACACCAAGCTTCCGCACGATAAAAACGTCGAGTGGCGCATGAAGGCGCTTTGCAACTTCGTTGGCAACAGGAACGCCGCCGCGTGGCAAGCCGAGCACAATCACGTCGTCGCGATCTGCGTACTTCCCGAGCTTCTCCGCGAGCAGCCGTCCGGCTTCGATTCGGTTTGGAAAAGCTCGATCCATGCGGCTAATCTCGCCGCTTTAGGCTGCCGAGGCGAGCGCCTTCCTCTCAGGATTTCGCTCCTGCGCGCAGCAGCGTGTGCCGCTCGACGAACCTGAGTAGAATCACTTGTTAAAACTCTGGAGCGTTTCAACAAATTTGCCAGATTGACTTAGCTCTTCATCGCAAAAGAGACGGCCCACAAGGCCGTGGCTACAACGGCTACAGTTCCATTCAAACCGCTCCAGGTTCAGCTGGCAGGATTCCGATTCGGCCAAGGTGGAGGCGACGGAAGCTGATAGCGTTTGGTCTTTAATTCTTCCTGCATCTCCTGGATCCCACGGTCGAGCTGCTGATCCTCGCCTTTGAATTCTTTCCCGGGATCGTTATCGACGACGATGTCGGGATCGACTCCATGGCTCTCGATGATCCATCGTTTGCCATCTCTTGAATAGGGCGCGAATTCTGGTTTGAAAAACTGTCCGCCATCGACCAGAGGAAGCGATTCACGGATGCCGATGACGCCACCCCAGGTGCGTTTGCCGATCAGCTTACCGAGCCCGAGTGTTTTAAAGCGATATGGAAAAATGTCGCCGTCGGAGGCGGAGAATTCGTCTATCAAAGTGACCATTGGACCGGTGAACGTTTGCGGCGGGTTCGTTTGCGGCATGCCGTTGCGCGCGATTTCGATCATCACCAGCGCGCGCCGTAATCGCTCGATCACCAACGGCGAGACAAATCCTCCGCCGTTGCCGCGAACATCAACAATGAGCGCGTGTTTGCGAATTTGAGGAAAGTAAAGCTTCGTGAACTCGTTTAACCCCGGCTGGCCCATGTCCGGAATGTGCAGGTAACCGACTTCGCCTCCGGTTTTCTTGTTTACATAATCGATGTTCTTTTGCACCCAATCCAGATAGTAAAGCGGCGCTTCGTTATCAGTGGGCACAACGGTCACATCGCGCGCGCCGGCATCAGTCGGCTTGGAATTTACGCGCAGGATCACCTGTTTGTCGGCGGTGCCGATGAGCGCGTCGTAAAGATTCGGTAACGTGGAGACCGGGGTGTTGTTGATCGCCAGAATGTAATCGCCCGGTTTCACATTCACGCCGATGTCTGTCAGTGGCGAGCGGGTTTTCTTGTCCCAATTTTCGCCCGGCAAAATGCGTTCGATCCGATAGGCCCGGGTCGCCGGGTCGCGCGAAAATTCCGCCCCGAGCAAACCAAGCTTGATACGCGGAGTGTCGGGGCGCTCGCCGCCGGCGACGTAAGTGTGGCCATTGTTTAATTCGCCGACGAGCTCGCCTAACAAGTAGGTAAGATCGTTGCGGTGGTTCACGAACGGTAGCAACGCGGCATATTTGTCGCGCATCGCTTTCCAATCGATGCCGTTCATCGTGGGCGAAAAGAAGAAATCGCGCATTTGCCGCCAGCATTCGAAGTAGATTTGGTTCCATTCGGCGTGTCGATCCAACTGCATGTCCAGGCCTGCGATTTTGTGCTGGTGGTCCTTGGTCTCCAGCTTGTCTTTGGGTACATCGACGATGAAGTAATCCTTTTTGATCTTTACCAGCATCTTTTTGCCGTCGAACGTGATCTGGTAATTGTTCGCGTCGCCCAGCACGGTTTCCTTGCGGTCGTCCACGTTGTAAACGCAAAGATGAGATTTCTTGTCTTTCTCGGAGAATAATTCTTCTTCCTCTTCGCCCACTTCATCAGCGGCCGTGCGGCGCAGGTAAAAAATGCGATTGTCATCCAGCATCCGGATGTCGCGATAATCCCCCGGCGTAATCTCCAAGCCGGCGATACGATTCTGGATTCCGTCCGTGTCCACTTTCACAACAACCGGTTTCTTTGGTTTTTCTTCAGCTTTCTTTTCGCCTTTCTCGCCCTTTTTCTCTTCGGCTTCCTTTGTTTTTTCTTTTTCCCGTTTTTCCTTCGCCTTGCCGACTTCATCGCTTTTCGGCGCGAGGGGGTTTGCCGTTTCTTTTGCCAGCGTGACGAGATAAACGCGCTGCATGTCGCGATACACGTTTGCAAATTCTTCTGCGCCAAAGGTCGGCTTGAAATCGCGCGCGGAGCTGAGCAGCAGATATTTTCCGTCATCGCTGAAAACCGCTTCGCCAGAGCCGTACCAGCTATCAGTGACAGCGGTTTGCTGTTTGTTCGCGAGCGAGTAGAGATAGATGCGCGACATTTCATTCTCTTCCGGGCGCGCCCAGGTGATCCACTGACTATCTGGCGACCAGTTGTAACCTTCGATCTCGCCGTATTTATCCTGATCGACCAACGTCACTCCCTTGGTTGTCACATCGACATAGCGCAATCGCTGCAACCGATCGCTCCACAGCAGCTTCTTGCTGTCGGGCGACCATTTCGGCGCGTAGTAATAGGTGTCGGCGCCGTTTGTGATCTGTTGTGGCTCGCCTTTGCCATCCTGCGAGCGGACATACAATTCATTTTCCCCGGTCACGTCCGAGTTGTAGGCGATCCATTTTCCGTCCGGCGACCAAACTGCATCGCGTTCATGAGCACCCGAAGTTTTACTCAAATCACGCGGCGTCCCGTTTTTTGCCGGCACCGAAAAAAGGTCGCCACGCGCGACGACGATCGTTCGTTCACCATCCGGCGCGAGGTTTACCGATTCGATGTGCTTGGAAGCATCCACCAGCCCGCCACGGCCACTGTCGAAATCTTCTTTGATCTCGATCGGCACCGGCGTTGTCTGACCGCTCGCGAGATCGTAGCGCCAGATGAATCCCGCTTGCTCGAACACGATCGAATCTTTGCCGATCGACGGATACTTGATGTCGTAGTCGGTGAAGTGGGTGAGCTGCTTGGTTTCCTTGGTCGCAAGATCGATCACGAACAAATTCATCCGGTTGTCGCGATCTGAGATGAAATAGATTTTGTTGTCCAATCCCCACATCGGGCAGATGTCCTGCGCGGGATTGTCCGTCAGATTTTCAGCGGCGCCGGTTTTGAAATCGTAAATCCAAATGTCATCCGCCATGCCGCCGCGATAATGTTTCCAGGTTCGGAACTCGCGGAACACCCGGTTATAAGCCATCTTCGAATCATCCGGCGAAAACGAAACAAAACCGCCCCGTGGCACCGGCAACTGCTGCGGCAATTCCGCATCCAGCCCGACAGTAAATAGTGCCCCGATGAAATCGTTGAACGATTTCATGCGCGAACGGAAAACGACTAGCGGCTTTGTGTTTTCCCATGCCATCACCAGGTTGTTAGGCCCCATGCGGTCGGAGATGTCGTCCCGGCCCACGGTGGCCGAAGTTGTCAACCGTTTCGGCACGCCGCCATCGGCTGGCATCACATAAACCTCTGTGTTCCCGTCATAATGCGAAGTGAACGCGATCTGCTTCCCATCTGGTGAGAAACGCGGGAACGAGCTGTAGCCAGGGCCGCTGGTCAGACGTCGCGCAATACCGCCGTCTTTGCCGACTGTATAGATCTCACCGGCATAACAGAAGACGATTTGCGTTCCATTCGTCGTTGGGAAACGCAGCAGGCGCGTCGTGTCGGGCAATTTTTGCGCGGAGACGGCCGTGACAGAAGTCCAGACGGACGCGATCAAACACAGAAGGCCAGAAAGTCGAAACAGAGCGTTCATATGAAAGAGATGAAAAGGTAAGGATTAGATGCCCGGAGAGGCTTTGTGGATTCAATCGAAAGCTTCATAGAAAAGAAGTGAGCAAACTGCCGTTGAACGGACCAGATGCAACCGCGATTTCTTCATAAGACGCCGCAGACCCGCGATTTTGTCTAAACTTGCTCGGGCAATTAGTAATCCTGTTTGGCGCGGAGCTCGCCGATCCTGCGAGTCGCGAGCGCGAAGCAGGATGGCGCAAGGGGTGGCGTTGAAAATCAACCGGCGCTTTCGCCGCTATGTGTTACAGGATTACCGTAAAAGTGTGCCAGTAGGCACACGTAACTCTGCTGCATCAGGGCATCGACTTACTCGTACGACGTCCATCGTCGTTTCACTCCGCCGGAGCACGAAAGAGTTTCCGCAATTGTCCGGTTCGAAACGCAAAGATTTTCTCAACATCGCGGCGTACAAAAAGCCGGTTGATCACCGCGCCACCGATCACGGAGTAGCGCACGAAATCCGTGCAGAGTGTGCCCTTGCCGCTCTCTTCGAAGCGATGTTCGTGAATCCATGTGCGATAAGGTCCGCGACGCTGCTCGTCAACGAAACGCGTTGGAGGTTCCCAGGCTGTGATTTCCGAGCGCCATTTCAAGGGAATGCCATGCACGAACAATTTGTAATCGATGAGTGTCCCAGGATGCATCTTTATTGGTGGTGGCGTGAGAACGCAAAATCTTAGCCAGGGTGGAGTAAGCACCTCCAAATTTCTCGCGTCGGCAAAAAACAGAAATATTTCGTCGCGCTTTCGAGGTAACTCTATTTGCGTGCGGAAGGAAAATTCTTGCATCGTGTTATATCAGCGGGCTCTAAAATTCCTGGTCAAAGGTTTCGAGTTCGAGGGGGGTCGCTAACCTTCCGGCGGCCCCGTCGGAAAGTCACAGGCAACGACGGACAAGTTTCTCCACGGCGTCTGAGAAAACCCGCGTCCAATCGCCGTCTCCGTCGGTTCCGGCGATATCGATTGATCGCCGAGCGCCGAAACTATTATCTCTCCTTGCGGATCAGCCTCCGCAACGCCTCCTGATCCGGCGCCAAGAACTCGGAGATCCGCCGTTGGTTGACGTCGGCGACGATGATTTGGCCGACCTCGGTGTTGACCTCGCTGAAGATGCCGTGAGACCTCATCTTTGCGACCTGGTACTGGTTATCCTCGGTGGGGGTGACGTAGTGCACCGAGGCGGCCTTGAAGCGGTGCACCAGGAAGAGGTGGACGAGGGTCATTAGGCGCTTTTTGCGCAATGAGTCCGCAAAGGTGTTCTGGTCACGCACCGAGAGGATGCTGCGGCCACGCCGGTCGTGGATGGGGGCAAAGATGACGTTGGCGAGCTTCTCTTCCTTCTCGTCGTAGACTCCGAGTTCGAGTAACTCGGAGCCGGCGCGGTGGGGCCGCATCTGGACGCGAAGCCTGCCGGGGAGCTTATAGTGCCGCGTCCATATCGCCAGCCACTCTTCAAGGAGCTTCTTGGGGACCTCGGTCTGTATCAAGTGCTGATGTTGGGTCGAGCCCTTGCCCATTGCCATGGTCCTCGCCGTGCGCCCAGACGTAGCGGCCAATGCGGCGTCCGCGCGCGGTCCGCCGACCAGCGTCTGGGGCGTGCCGTAGGGAGAATCGACCATGCGGAGTTTTCGTTGCAGGCGGGCGAGGGCGAGCATGCCGTCCTGCTTGAGGGCCATGGTGAACTCCTCGGCGGCGAGGCCGTCGATCTGGTGACCGCCGTAGGTGATGAAGTTGAAGACGAAGCCCAGCTTGCCGAGTTCCTCGGAAAAACTTTGCATTTCCTTGTCGCTCATGCCGGTGGTGTCCCAATTGAACGACGGCGAGAGGTTGTAAGCGAGCATCTTGTCTGGAAACTCCGAGTGAATCGCCTCGGCGAACTCGCGCGCGTCATCGAGGTTGGCGGTCTTGGTCTCCATCCAGAGCAGGTCGGCGAAAGGCGCTGCTGCAAGCGACTTGGCGATGGCGTACGGAATACCGCCGCGCACCTGGTAGTACCCTTCGGGCGTCCTGGCCGCCTCGCAGTCCCAGTTCACGTCGACTCCCAGTTCATGCGCCTTCTCGCGGGCGGCGTAGAGCGAGGCGCGCGCCGCGAAGCGCCGCCAGTCATCGACGCTTATCTCGACCGGTTCACCTTCGCTCGACCGGAATTCGATCACTTCGGCAACCGCCTCCCCGAAGGTGTTCAGTTCGGCGTCGTCCTGCCAGGCATCGAGGAAGCGCGCGGTGATCCGGTCGAACATCGCGTCGATCGAGGTCTCTTTCCCCTCCCGCAACGAGGCCACGGCTTCGGCAGCTTGCGCCAGAATGCCCCGGCGCTCCAGCCATTCCCGGGCCACGGCGTGCTCTCCGGCCGGTATGGCGTACAGAAGATGGCCCGTGAATTCCGCGACTCCCAGCTCGTGTAAATGCTGGATCAACGCCAGGAAACACGGCTTGTAGGCTGGCACGTTGGGGTTCGTCGCCCCAATCAGGAAGGGTTGATCGCGTTCGTCGCCGCGACCTTCTATCAGGTTGGCGGCTTCGGCGTCGGTGCGTGCGACGATCAGGCCGGGAACGCCCATGACGTCGAGCTGGAAGCGGGCCGCGTTCAACCGCTTGTTCTGCTCGTCCTGCGCCACAAGCACTTTGCCGCCCTGATGGCCGCACTTCTTGGTGCCCGGACGCTGGTCCTCGATGTGGTAGCCTGGAACGCCGGCTTCCACGAAGCGGCGGATCAGGTTGCGCACGTGTGGATCGCCGCCGTGGCCGGTGTCGGCGTCGGCGATGATGAATGGCCGAAAATCCCGAGCCTTCGTCGCGGCGCGCTGCGCCTCAGTCATCCGCGAACGCAGATACTGCTGGTTGCGATCCGCCGAGAGCAGGGCGCGTACGAGCGTCGCTGCTTCGTCGGGCACCTGGCTGAGCGGATAGCTGGCGAGATCGGGTCCCTGGTCCTCGCTTGTTCCGCCCTTGGCGGAGGTCGCCCAGCCGCCGAGGTAGATCGCCTCGATCCCCATCCGCTTCATCGCCACCGCCTGCCCCGGCGAGTACGGGCCAAACGTGGTGATGCTCTTGCGCTCCGCGAAAAGTTCGCGCAAGCGATCATAAAACGCTTCAGCTGCCTCACGCGCGATCGTATAGTCGTGACGGATGGTGCCGCGCTGTTCGACCACCTGACGCGCGGTATAAAGGCGAACGATCCCAGCGAATCGGGGGCTGTCGAACCATTCCTGGGTCTCGTTGATTTCCTGTTCGAACGATCTCGTAAGGGCACTCCTTGGTTTAGACAACAAAATCAAGATTCTCGGTGATCCGCGTTCCGTCTCGCTCGAAGGCCTCGATGTAGGACCGGATGCGGGATCTGGCATTGGCGAGATCGTGATTGGTCAGGTTCAGATTCAGGAGATCGATGTACCAGGGCAGCTTGGTGCGATTGGTCACGTAGGTGGCGACGATCTCGCGTGCAATGGGCAGCGTGGTCGTCTTCGAATCGTCGTGGACGTCGCGGTCGCGGGCGGCGAGCAGCTTCTCGTATTCTTCGTCGAGCAGGCGGGCAAAAAGCGCCAAATCGAACGTATCGCCGGCCCTGGCGCCCGTCTCTGGGTCGTCCTCGGAGAGTTGCGCACCCTTGTGCAGCCATTCCCAGAGGATGCTGACCCGGATCTCGCCGGTCGCCATGTCCTCCATTAGATAGAGCACGTCGTCGTTGCCAAAAAAGTCCGCCGGCTTGAGCGCCGCGGCTTGGAAACCCTGTTCGAAGGCATTGCCGTACTGCAGGGCTACGCTTAGCAAGTCGCGGGCGCCCCGGACGGTGCGCGGCGCCGGCTCGAGCAGCACCAACCCGTCGGCATCCTCCTGCGTGTAGGTGAGCGGCGGGAACTTGCGTTCGAGCTGGTTGTCAGCGCCGACCTCTTCCCATACCGGCCGTACGATGTGCACCATCTTCCAGTGCGCCACCCACTTGCCACTCGCTCCCGCAAGTTGCTCGCGTTCGCCGCCTGCCTTGGCCCGGCGCATGCCTGCTGCGACGCCCGCCGCGGAGCCGACCGGGATGTTGGGCTCCATACCGCCCTGCCACAGAGCCCGGCGGCCGTTCCGATCGGGGGTGTTCACGGCCCGGCGCACGCGGTCCTCGTAATTGCGCATGTAGCCGTACGTCATGCCGATGGCGTCGATATTGGGGTTGACGAATGTGGGGTCCCCCACCATCGCGTCGGCGACGCTGTTGATGTAGTCCCACCGCCCAGTGTTGAATCCGACGAAGTGGCGGCCGAGAACGGCGCGGATCTCCATCAACTGGAAGGACGCCTCGATCTGCTCGACGAGGACGTAGGCCTTGATCGTGCCTATCGGTAGCCCGAGGTGCTGCTCGAGCGCAGCGAGCAGCTCGTTCCACAGCGCTGCCTCTTCGGCGGTCTGGATCTTCGGCAGGTAGAGGACGATCGATGCCCCCGAGCCGCGCAGGCGCTGGTGGTTGTTGACCACGTAGAGCGCGACATCGACGATCGAAGCAGAGAAGCCGGTGCCGTCTTTCTCGCGTACGTGGCGGTCGTCGAGGTGCAGACCGCGCGCGCGGAAAATCTTGGTGGTGAAGTCGAGCTGTTGGCGCCAGTCGGCGACGATGGGTCGCCCGAAAAAGCCTTGCGCCCATTGGTTCATCTCGGCGCTGACTTCTTCGGCGACGCGCAGGAAGCGTGGGTCTTTGGCGATCGCGAGCTGGAGGTTGCGCTGGTTGTCGAGCGACATGGTATCGACCTGCCCGAGGGCGTCCTCGCCATCGAACATCCAGCCGTCTGCGCCGGAGAGCAGAGCGTAAGCGATGTTGCGCAAGCCGCTCTCGGTGCTCGCCCGTGGCCGAGTAGCCGGCCCGGTGCCTTGGATCCACTGGCGCATCAGATCGGCCGGGATCTCGCCCCCATCGAAGTTTCCGTCGCGGGCGTCCTGAACGCGAATGCCCGTCCGTGGAATCAACGCCTGGGGATCGAGGAAGGCAATGCGCTGCCGGCCGCGCTCCCGCTTCAGTCGCCGCGCGATGCGCCTTGCCATCAGTTCGTGCTGGTCACGGTTGAGCGGCGCCAGAACCTCCAGCGCCTCAAGCGCCGCCGGGCTGTAGACGTCAGGGTACACCTCAAGCACGCTGTCGCGGTAATCGAGTCTTCGAGTCATCTGCCTCTCGTACCCCAAAACTTATGCTGCCGAGGGATCAGGATGCATTGCGGATAAACGCCCGTTGAACTAAACCGCTGCATTCGTCGAATGCTCTTGACCCTCCTCAATATTTACGTTCTTCCGGAAATGTGGGCACGTTATAGATCTTGATTCTTTCTTGCTCCAATACAAGAAGTAATAATCTTGCATCTCGATAGCGGAAGTATTGCAAAGTTTCAACGTGAACTGGGGGCGATAGGCTACAAATTCCAATTTGTTACCCTGGCCGGTTCCCACGCGCTCGATTACAGGATGTTTCAACTCGCGCAAGGCTGTCGGGATCACGGCATGGAGGCGTATGCCGAACTGCAAGAAGCGGAGGTCGCGGCCGAAAAGTATGGATACGGTACGACTAAGCATCAGCGCGAAGTGGGCACGGGCTACTTCGACGACATCGCTCAGGTTATCGCCGTCGGCCTGTCCTCCAGCATGGCGTTGCGAGGTTCAACCGAACACGAACAGTTTCATTGAAGCAGGCAGAGACGGCTTCTTCGGCAGTCGCGGCTTTAACTGACAGCCGCCTGGCCGCGCTCTGCGCAGAGGCCGCACAGCAGGCCTTCACCAATTACCAAGCGCGTTTTGATGAAATTACTCACCGCGCTCGTGAGCGTTTTCTGGCTCATGATCTGAAGGGAAGCTACGCGGATTCGGCCGAGAGGCTTCATCTTTATAGCAACGTGCTGGCGAACCTGATGACACAGATAACGGATCTGATGGGCCCGCGCTTGCGCGAACGCAACATCTGGACCGCCATCAAAGCCGTTTATTCCTCTCTCGTCGCGCAATCTCGAGCCTGGGAGATTGGTGAAAGTTTTTTCAACTCACTCACCCGGCGCGTTTTTGCAACTGAAGGTGTCGATCAAGCAATCGAATTTGTCGATTCCGATTTCGATGCGCCTCCCACGAGTTCTCGTCTCGACGTTCGTCGAATTTATTCTGGAGCACCCCTTCTGGAATTGATCTCGGCGGCGCTAACCGACCCTGAAGCGGGCGGATTCGCAGCCGAATGCTGGAACGAGCTTGATGTCTCGGTGCGGCTGGCGGCGGAGCGAGTCGAGGCGGAATTTCCCGGTGCAGGCCAGAGAGATTCCAAGGTGCGCCTCGAAATGATTAACAGAGCTTTTTATCGGGGCCCGGGCGCCTACATTGTCGGTCGCGCGATTCCCGATGGTGCCGATGGCGTCGGGTTGCCGCTGGCCTTTTGTCTGCGCTATGAAGGTGAACGCGGCATCACGCTCGACGCCGTGCTCCTCGGCGAAGCGGATTTGTCGATTCTTTTCTCATACACGCGTGCGTATTTCCGAGTAAACGCCGATTGTCCGCACGCCCTGGTGCATTCCTTGCGGCAGCTGATGCCGCGCAAACGCATAGCCGACCTCTATAACGAAATCGGTTTTAACCGACATGCCAAAACGGAGTTTTATCGCGATTTTATCGCGCACTTGAACGCCTCGGTCGACCGTTTCAAACCGGCTGAAGGCACGCCCGGAATGGTCATGCTCGTCTTCACTTTGCCCAGCTACGATGTCGTTTTTAAGGTGATCAAGGATCGATTCGATTTTCCCAAGGATACCACTCCAAACGAAGTGATGCGCCGTTACAAGCTGGTCTTCGAGCACGATCGCGCCGGACGTTTAGTGGAAGCGCACGACTTCGAGCACCTTCGCATGCGACGGAACCGATTCGAGCCGGCCCTCCTGGAAGATTTGCTCCGCGCGGCAAGTAAGAGGGTGCGACTGGAAGGAGACGATGTCGTTATCGCTTATGCTTACGTCGAACGCCGCATTCGTCCGCTTAACATTTTCTTTGCCGAAGCCGATGCGACTCAGAGCGCAGCCGCCGCTCGCGATTACGGCCAGGCCATCAAGGATCTGGCCGTGTCGAACATTTTTCCGGGCGATCTGTTGACCAAAAACTTCGGCGTCACCCGGCGGGGCCGGATCGTTTTCTACGATTACGACGACCTTTGTTTTCTAACCGATTGCAATTTTCGCGATCTGCCGCAGGCCAGCACGTACGAGGAAGAAATAGCAGCCGAGCCGTGGTTCTCCGTGCGCGAGAATGACGTGTTTCCCGAAGAATTTCTCAATTTTCTCTGCCTGCCCGGACCGGCGCGTGCCGCGCTCCTCGAACAGCACGCGGATTTATTTCATCCGGATTTTTGGCGCAGCGTGCAACGCAAGCTTCGAGAGGGCCAGATTTTGGAAGTATTTCCATATCGGCCCGAGCGACGGTTAGTCACCGCAAATTGAAGCTTTTAGTTAATTGCGGCCTTTTTGAAGGATCTTCACGCGCGGTCGTTTCTTGAACACGACGTCGTAATCGGCACGATCTCAAGACCAGCCACTCGAAAGCCGATTTGAGTAACCATAGACTTCATGTGTTTCGATCTGCTTGTATCTGTCGGCCTGCCGGGCATCGCCACGGCCTCTGCTTTTGTGATGCCAGGATGGACCTGCGGCGTCGTTTTCAGTCACATACCTGAACAACGATAGCGTTCGCGCCGTAGTCGGCACGAGTTTTTAGCAGATTTCCATGACTCGTCGTCGTCATTTTACGAAGGAACCGGAAGGGGTGGGATTCGAACCCACGGTGGGTTTCCCCACGCTCGATTTCGAGTCGAGTGCCTTAAACCGGACTCAGCCACCCTTCCAAATCGCTCGATATTGTCGATCTTATTCTAGGATGCGCAATTCTCCCAGAGCCCTCGCATTTGCAAAACCAGAGCATGACACGAGCGTTCTGATCCGCGATGGAGATTACACTTACTGACGGCGGAATCGAGACGCGGATCATTTACGAATTCAAACGCTCGATTGGCCACTTCGAGGCCTACAAGTTGCTTGGGGACGAAGCGGGCCGCGATATTCTTCGGCGTATCTACCAGAGCTACGCTGAGGTAGCAGTTCGATCTGGTTTATTCATTCAGCTTGGGACGCCAACCTGGCGAGCCAGCCGTAAATGGACAAGGGAGGTCGAGAGCGTGAATACCGCTGCAGTGGAATTGCTGCACTCAGCTATGCAGCAGTTCGCCGATGTGCGGATGATCCTCGCGGGAGTTATCGGGCCTGCTTCGGATGGTTATGAGGCTGGCGAAGCACCCGGCGCGGAGGATGCCTATGCTTACCATCGCGACCAGGCTGATGTTCTTGCGGGACTCAACGTCGACCTTCTCTACGCGCCAACCTTTCCAGCATTTTCAGAACTAATTGGTGTCGCACGAGCCATGGCGGAAACTGGCTGCCCGTATGCGTTGGCACCCATGCTACATCCAAATGGCACGATGCTCGATGGGACACCGCTTGCAGATGCAATCACCCGAATCGATGCCGAGATTTCGCCGACTCCAAGTCACTACATGGTCGGCTGTCTATATCCTACGCACGCCCAAACAGCGCTGCGCGCATTACGCGCGTCGCGGCCCGACCTTATTACGCGTGTTCGCGGATTAAAGGCCAACGCCTCCCCGCTTTCTCCAGATGAACTTAATAAACTGCACCATCTGGCGGCGACCGACGTTCGGATCTGGGCGCGTGATGAAATGGCGTGCGCTCGTGAGTTCGAGCTTGCCATTCTGGGTGGCTGCTGCGGAACCGATGAACGTTATATTGACGCTTTGGCAAGAGCCGCAGCCGGGTGAGGTTAATCGGAGGGTTCGCAAGGCAAAAATGTTACAATTTTAGGCTTGCCATGCCTTGGCCCGGGGCTGCATATTGTATGTCCCAAGGACAGCCAACGCTATTACTTGTTGTTCACCAGGATTCACAAGTTGTTTGCGCCGCTGTTCACAACTGTTCGCACCTTATTGAAAACTCAACCCTCCCTTACCGCCATGATTCAACTAAAACCCGGAATTCCGCCTGCCTCACTTAAAGGACCAGCTGAACCGGCTGTACGCCGAAGAAACAAGGCCAATAAAAAGAAAAAAATCGGCCTGCGTTTCGAGCGCGTGTTCAGCGATGCGGCTGTTGCGCCATTTGATCAGGTTGAATGGGAACGGCGCACCGCGGAAATCACCGATGATAGTGGCAAAGTCATCTTCAAACAGGAGGACATCGAAGTCCCGAAAAGCTGGAGCGCGCTGGCGGCCAAAATAGCCGTCTCGAAATACTTTTACGGCGATATCGCGAACGGTACCGATCCATACAAGGGCGGACGAGAAACTTCAGTGCGGCAACTGATCCATCGGGTCACGCGCACCATCGCCGACTGGGGGCTGGCGGACGGCTACTTCGCGGACGCAGAAACTGCTGAGGTTTTCTACGACGAACTGACCTGGTTGTGCTTGAACCAGCACGGCGCGTTCAACTCGCCGGTCTGGTTCAATCTCGGCTTGTATCATCAATATGGCGTGGGCAAAGGCGCCGGCGCCGGCAATTATTTCTACAATCGCGAAACCGGCGAAGCGGAGCGGGCCGCCTCACAGTACGAATATCCACAGGGAAGCGCGTGTTTCATCCAGAGCGTGGAGGACACGATGGAAGACATCATGCGGCTGGCCACCAGTGAAGCGATGCTCTTCAAGTATGGCAGTGGCACCGGCACCGATCTTTCTTCGCTCAGGTCAACGAGAGAAAAATTGAGCGGCGGCGGCAAACCCAGCGGACCGCTCTCCTTCCTGAAAGTTTACGATCAAGTTGCAAACGTGGTGAAGAGCGGCGGCAAAACGCGGCGCGCTGCGAAAATGAACACGCTCAAGGATTGGCACCCGGATATCGAAGAGTTTATCGACGCCAAACAGAAGGAAGAGAAGAAGGCGTGGGCGTTGATCGAGCAGGGCTACGACGGCAGTTACAACGGCGATGCATATGGCTCGGTCATGTATCAGAACGAAAACGTGAGCGTGCGCGTGAGTGATGAATTTATGGAAGCCGCGCTGGAAGGGCACGAGTGGTGGACGCGGCGCGTAACGGACGGCAAACCGTGCGAGCGCAAAGAGGCACGCGCGTTGCTGCGCAAAATCGCCGAGGGAACATACATCTGCGGCGATCCCGGCATGCAATTCGATTCCACGATCCACAAGTGGCACACCTGCAAAGGCACGGGCCGCCAAAATTCAACGAACCCGTGCTCCGAATATCTGTTCCTCGACAACACCGCATGCAATCTGGCTTCGCTGAATTTGATGAAGTTTAAGACGGCGGACGGCGATTTTGATATCGAGCGCTTCAAAGCGGCAGTCCGGATTTTCATTACGGCGCAGGAGATCATCGTCGATAACGCAAGCTATCCGATCAAAGAAATCGCGGAGAACTCGCATATTTTCCGCACACTTGGACTCGGCTACGCGAACCTTGGGTCGCTTATCATGAGCTACGGTTTCGGTTACGATAGCGTGGAAGGCCGGGCGCTCTGTGGTGCGATCACCGCAATCATGACCGGCGAAGCGTACGAACAAAGCGCGCGATTGGCGCGGGCGATCGCGCCATTTCCGGGTTATCACGACGCCCGCGCCAGCGGTGTGCCGAAACCCGTCGCCAGGGACAACGTCGCGTCGATGCAGGAAGTGATCGAGTTGCATCGCTGCGCAGTTCGCGAAATCTCGGATGCGAAAGAGTTCGCACATTTGAAGGAGGAAGCTGCAAAAGTTTGGGACAGCGCAACGGAACTTGGAAAGCGCTACGGTTATCGCAACGCCCAGGTCACTGTGCTCGCGCCGACTGGCACGATTAGTTTCCTGATGGATTGTGACACGACGGGAATCGAACCGGATATTGCGCTCGTAAAATACAAGCTCCTGGCGGGCGGCGGCATGCTCAAAATTGTGAACCAAACCGTTAAGCCTGCGCTGGAGAAACTGGGCTACAATGTTGAGGAGGTCGACCGGATCATTGCGCACATCGACGCATTCGACACCATCGAGGATGTCACTGATACCGATGGATCGACGATTTCATCGGGATTAAAGCCGGAGCACTTGCCGATCTTCGATTGCGCCTTCAAGCCGTTCAAAGGCGAGCGCTCACTCCATTATATGGCGCACCTGTGGATGATGGCCGCAGCGCAGCCGTTCCTGAGTGGCGCGATTTCGAAAACGGTGAATATGCCGGAATCGGCGACCGTGGACGATATCATGAACAGCTACATTGAAGGTTGGCGTCTTGGCCTGAAATCGGTGGCGATTTATCGCGAAGGCTCGAAACGGTCTGCACCGCTGAACACGCGAAAGACCAAAGACATGGGTACTGTGGCCGCCGGCACTGACGGCGTCTCCTCTGATGCGACTGGGACAGACGCGCTTCAAAAACGCATTCTCGAACTGGAACAGGAAGTGGCGTCGTTACGCGGCCTGGTGGATCAACCAGTGCGCCACCGCATGACCGACACACGGATGTCGCTCACCCACAAGTTCGAGATTGCCGGTCATGAAGGCTACATCACCGTCGGGCTGTACGCAGACGGTCAGCCGGGCGAGCTTTTCATCACCATGTCCAAAGAAGGCAGCACCATCGGTGGATTGATGGACACAGTTGGCACGCTCACTTCCATCGCTCTCCAGTACGGCGTACCGCTCGAAAGCCTGGTGAAGAAGTTTGCCTACCAGCGATTTGAGCCGAGCGGTTTCACAAAGAACCCCGATATCCGGCATGCCACCAGCATCGCTGATTACGTGTTTCGCTGGCTGGGCTGCCAGTTCATCAAAGGTTATAAGGAAGCGACTTCGCCCAACCGAGGCCAGCCGGATCTGCCGCTGAAGGAAATTGCCGAGATTGAAAAGAAGGCCATGAACCGGCCCGTGACCGATTTGGCGCGCACCGCTGAAAAAGAAGTGATCGACGTGATTACTAATCACCCGCCCGGCGATTCGGAATCTGGTCGACAGAACGGAAACGGCAACGGTCACGCCGACCGGGTAACGGTCGCGCTTGGCAGTATCTACATGGGAATCACCTGTTCCGTGTGTGGCAGCGACAAGGTGATTCGTGCCGGCGCCTGCGGCGTTTGTACCGACTGCGGCACCAGTCAGGGCTGCAGTTGAGGACGAAGCGTCAATCCCTAAGCGTCTACAAGATCCAGATTTTCAGATTGCGCTGTCCCCAGGGCTGCGGCCCCGGGAAGGGTTTGGCCCCTTGGGATGTTGCGAATCCTGAAGACGATGTGCAGCACGCCGCCCGTGATTGGACACAGGCGCGCGCATGGCTACAATGCGTGGCCCATTTTTTCTAAAAACAACCTGAATGAATAAGCTCGACGCGCAGCGACAGAAAGAAATCCAGCAAGCAGAGGAACTGCTTTTTGCAGGGCCGCAGGCACTCGGTTTTGCCAAAGGCCTTTTCCAGGGACATTTCGTTGCTGATTGGGTTATGCCTTATCCGCGCATCCCTTCCGCGCAACAAGTGGAATTGGACGGAACTCTCACTGAGCTTCGCCAATTTCTGGACGAGCATCTCGATCCTGCAGAAATTGATCGAAAAGAGGATATACCGCGCAGCGTGATTGACGGCCTCGGCCGAGTTGGCGTGCTTGGCATGACTGCGCCGACGGAATATGGCGGGCGTGGATTCTCGCAAATGGCGAACTGCAAAATTCTGGAAGAGATTGGCCGCCGCTGCGCATCAACATCGGTTTTTGTGAATGCGCACCACTCGATTGGAATTCGCGCGTTGTTACTCTTTGGAACCCACGAGCAAAAACAGCGATGGCTTCCAAAATTGTCAACCGGCGAACAACTCGGCGCGTTTGCGCTGACGGAAAAAGAGGCGGGATCGGACGCGGCGAACGTGCAAATGCAGGCTCGGCCCAGCGAAGATGGCTCGCATTTCATCCTGAATGGTGAAAAGCGCTACATCACCAACGCGGCAATAGCCGATGTGCTGACCGTGATGGCGCGCACACCGGTGCCTGGCAAAGACGGAAAGACTGCGATCACAGCGTTTCTGGTTACACCCGACATGCCTGGATTCGAAATGATCGAAGCGCGCATGCCGAAAATGGGAATCCGGGGCACGGCAACTGCCCGGTTCGCGCTGCGCGACGTCAAAGTTCCGAAGGAGAATATTCTCGGCCCGCTTGGCAAAGGTTTGAAAGTGGCGCTGACGGTTCTCGATTTCGGGCGCACAACGTTCGGAGCGTGTTGCACCGGCGCGGCCAAGACTTGTTTGCGTCTGGCGATCGAACACGCAAACACCCGCAAACAATTCAGCAAAACACTTGGTAATTTTCATCTGGTCCAAAAGAAAATCGCGCGCATCGCTGCGGACGCATACGCGATGGAAGCGATGACGACGATCACGGCGTCGCTGATCGATCGCGGCCTCGAGGATTACATGCTCGAGACGGCGATGCTAAAAGTGTTTACGACCGAGCGCCTCTGGGAGTGCATCAACGATGTCTTTCAGATTTATGGCGGCTCGGCATACTTTGTCGATCTTCCGCTGGAGCGAATGATGCGCGACGCGCGCATTAACCAGATCGGCGAAGGCGCGAACGAAGTGCTCACTTCATTTGTTGCGTTAGTGGGGATGCGCGGGCCGGGCATGGAATTTAAGGAAATTTACGACACCATGATGAAACCGACACGGGAAGGGGGCTTCGCAAAAGCGTGGACAGCCGGCAAGAATCGGCTCGGTGCGACCGTGCGGGTTCCGGAGGTCGCAGTCCGCAGCGCCGAGCTGCGGTGGTTCGCCAATCAGCTTGGCCGGCTTATCTGGCGTTTCAATGTGGCCGTAAATCGCGCATTGATTACTTACCGCGAGCCGATTCTGGATATGCAGCTTGTCCAGGAGCGGATCGCGAACGCGGTGATGGACCTTTTTGCTGCAACCTGCGTACTCAGCCGCCAGGATGCCGAGCTTCAGTTTGCGCAACGAAATGGAACTTCGCCGATCCCGGATCAGTTGGCTGCCAAATTGTTTTTGCGTCAGTCGTTTCGCCGGATTCGCCATTTCCTTTCCGGATTGACGGATAACGACGACAAATCGGTGCTTGGGACAGCAAATTCCATTTTGAGTCAACCAGGCAGCTAACGCCGAACGTATTCGCGAGTAAAGTTTGGCCGCGCGCATTTACACTGAGAAAGACGCAGATCTCCGCTGGCTGACGGGAAGAACCTGCCCAGGGGAAGCTGACGGTCGGACCGAAAATCATTGATCAAACTGTCCAAAAACGGATGAGATCGGTCCTGCGAAAAATCCGCTCTGGCCAGTTTGCGCACGAATTTATTAGAGAAATGAAGACTCCCCGCACGCGCTATGTGCAATTGGTGCGGGAAGCCGAAAAGCATCCGATCGAAAAAGTGGGCACACGACTTCGGAGAATGATGGCTTGGCGCGCAAAAATGTAAATCTACGTTCGCGCTGCCGCGCCGACAGCGCGCCATTACCGGCGAAATCGTCGGAGTTTTAAATTATTGCCCGTTGCGGTGGCCTAAAATATCCAACGCGCCATTAGTGGTCGGAATTGCGGCGAGCCGGTCGCAAGGTTGCGGAATGCGGGAGCCTCCAGTCACAGTGTAACACATTTTTTTTGTGGTCTTGACGACCCGCTGTGTTTGTGGCCGAAGCACGACGTTCTTGCTCGGATCAGCAAATGCCGATGCGCAAAACGCGAGCACAAGCACGACGCTTGCGCATCGGACCGACCAGCCGCCCAGGCGACTTGGTCTGCCTACTGTTTTCACGCCCCAATTGTGACGCGGTTTCCAATATTGCGCAAGCCTATTCGCCGTCGCTTTGAGACAAAAAGCCGACATTTTCGGCCACAAGACTCCTTGCGATTTAATCCGTCCAGAGGAAATGCTCGAGGCGAAGATTGGTAAGACGCGCTTTTGCTTCTTCGCTCCGACCGCCTCCCGCTGCAGCGAGTTTCTCATAGATAGCGGCAGCAGATTCCCACTTCGAATCTTCCTCCAACAAGCGCGCAGCGTTAAACCCGGCCTTGTAATACCAGAAGAGTTCGCGCTGCCGATCGGGGCGCGCATCTTCCTCTAATATCTTGTAAAACGTAGCAAGCGCACTGGTGCGGTCGCTTTTCTTCTCCAGACATAGTCCCTTCTTAAACAGAGCCTGGTTCCGCCAGTGAATCGGCTCGTCCTTATCGGAGGCGAGTTGATCATAGATTTCGATCGCGCGCTGGTAATTGTTCGAATCGGCTGTGCCCATCTCGAAGAAAATGTCGCCCTTTCCGCACAGCGCCTCGCGTTTTTCAGCGGGACCCGCATCACTCTTCAATACCTCATCGTATAGGGCGACAGCGTCCTTGGGTTTGCCAAGCTTGCGTTCGATCACAGCCTGCTCGTTGCGTGCTGCCCATCGCAGCGCACCGTTTTGCCGCACGACTTGGTCAAATAGAACAATCGCCCGGTCCAGCGAATGTTCACCCATGCTGGACATCGCCGACTCTGCCGCGAAAAACAGGGCTTTTTCACTTAGCGCACTATCGGGAGTCTGTTGCGCAATAAGTTCAAACTGCGTCTGTGCATTCGCAAAATCCTGGCGTCGGTAATAAAGCTCGGCCAACTTCATTCTCACCTCCGGAGCGAATGGCGAGTTTCCATGTTGTCCGAGGAAGCGCTTGGCGAGCTCGATTACATTCGCTTCATTGCCGGCGGCGGATTCCTCGATCCAGATTCTGAGATAGTCGCCGCGTTCCGCGGCGACCGGTGTTGGGGATTCTGCTGCGAGAGTCAAATATTTGCGCGCCTCGTCAAGGCGCGGGGGTGAGGCATGAAAGGCCAGTTCCGCCAGGCTAACGAAGGCTTCCGATACGCGAGGATTTTTGGGAAAATCATGAATGAATTGCTGCAATGATTTTGCCGCTTTTTCGTCACCTTTTGCTGCCTGCAACAACCCTTCCTCCAATCGCAAATCGGCGCGCGCCTGTTCGTCGCCACCCAGTTTTCCCAGGTCGTCGTAATCAACTAGAAAGCGTGTATGGTCACCGAGTTGGAGCCAGCCGGTGGACGCGTTGAAGAGCGCAACCTTCGTCCACGGCGAATGAGAACGCGCTATTTGTTCAAAATCGGCAGAAGCTCTGGCAAATCGCCTCGCGAGGTATTGCGCCTGGGCGGATAAAAAATCGATTTGGGTCAGCAAAGACGGGGTGGGATGGAACGAGCGCGCGTCGTTTAAAATCGCAATTGCCTCATCGAAGTGCTTATCCTCGACTTCGAATTGTGCAAACTCGAGCAAAGCCGGCGCAATGGCTTGAGACTTTATGCCGAAGTGGCGAAGATCTGTGAACAATTGTCGAGCTCGCTCCCTGCGCCCTGCACGAATTTCAAACCGCGCAAGATACCATCGCGCAAACGTTCGTCGTGGTTGTTCGGGACTGCGCACCCATCTCTCCAACTCGGTACGCGATGGTTTATGTTCCGCTCGATACAACTCATCCAGTCTTGTAAAGAGGACAGGAAGATCCGGGTCCGTTGGATGACGGTCAATAAACTGCTCGATTACATCGTCTGCGATTTCCGGCGTTTTGAGTTGCTCTTGCGCTTCCGCGATACCGAACACGGCCGCAATTAGTGTGGAGTGCGCCGCTCCTTCCGGTCTTTTCAAAAGACCCTGAAAAATGCCGATGGCTCTTTCAGGTCGCCGCTGAATTAGTTCCAGGCTTCCCCGCAGCACCCGGCGCTCTTTTCGTTCCGCGACCGACGTGGGTTGTGTCTCTTCAAGAAGACGCCGCGCGCCGGCAGTATCACCTGTTTCAATATACAGTTCGGCTGCTCGTAATTGGGCCCGCGTTGCCCATTCGTTGTCGTGAATAAGACGCGTAAACGTTTTAAGGGCTTCATCGCGTCTTCCCAATGCGCGCAGCATTTCCGCCGCTCCAAACGTTGCCGCGCTGCGAAATGGCGACCGCTCATCGCTAGCCACTTGCTCATACAGTGGCAGGGCCTCAGCCCAGCGATGCAGGCTGGCAAACGCCTGGGCGCGCCAAAATTTTGCCCAGGGCAGTTCGCGCACTCGGGCGTCCTCCAACAAGATCAGAGTGCTCTCCGGCTGCTTTGCAGCTAACTGCGCTTCGGCTAGCCTCTCCACGACCGCGCGCCGGTCAACTTCGGGAAGATTATTATTCAACAACGCTTGCAGCCGCACGAGCGCGACTTCCGGTACCCCTTCTGCGATTGGCGCGCTAGCTTCGGCCATTTCGTGCGAAATATCGGCATCGGCGAATTGCGCGAGCAGGCTCAACAGACACACCAATCCTGTGCGTCTTATCTGGCTCATATGCTTTTCAATGATGACCGCAGAAATTGTCCCGTGTGGCTGCCTGGCAGCTCGCCAATCTTCTCCGGCGGTCCCGCTCCCACGATTTCGCCGCCAGCCTCTCCGCCTTCGGGCCCCAAATCAATGATCCAGTCCGCGCACTTGATCATCTCCAAATTATGTTCAATTACAATCACCGTGTTACCAGCGTTGCGCAGTTTCATCAAAACTTGCAGCAGCTTTTCGATATCGGCGAAATGCAATCCGGTCGTTGGTTCATCGAGGATGTAAAGCGTGCGGCCAGTCGCCTTTTTCGCAAGCTCCGTTGCCAGTTTTACGCGTTGGGCTTCTCCGCCGGAAAGCGTGGTTCCAGCCTGACCGAGTCGCAGATAACCCAGGCCCACATCCAGTAATGAATCTAGTTTTTCTGAAACGCTTGGCACATTTCGGAAGAAACGGGCTGCTTCGTCCACGGTCAGATCAAGGACATCGGCAATGTGCTTGCCTTTGTATGTGATCTCGAGGGTTTCACGGTTATAGCGTTTGCCGCGGCAAACCTCGCATTCGACATAAACGTCGGGTAAAAAATGCATCTCGATCTTGATTAGCCCATCGCCTTCGCAATTTTCACAACGGCCGCCCTTGACATTGAAGCTGAAACGCCCCGCGTCATAACCACGCACCCGCGCCGCGGGCAATTGACTGAATAATTCGCGAATCGGAGTGAACGCTCCCGTGTAGGTCACCGGATTTGACCGTGGCGTTCGGCCAATTGGGCTTTGATCGATCACAATTGCTTTGTCGATTTGTTCCACTCCGCGAATCGCCCGATGGGCGCCCGGTTTTTCTTTCGCGTTATGAAAACGCCGAAACAGCGCACGCCGCAGAATGTCGTCTACCAAAGTGGACTTGCCGCTGCCGGAAACGCCGGTCACGCAAGTAAAACAACCGAGCGGAAAAGAAACGGTAATGTTTTTCAAATTGTTTTCCGTCGCGCCGACCAACGTTAGCCAGCCTTCGGATTTGTCGGTCGACCGTGGTTTAGCGCGCTGTTTGGGAATGGAAATTCGCGCGCGGCCGGAAAGGTAATCGGCGGTCAAGGAATTCTTCGAGCGCAGGACGTCTTCGAGCTTGCCTTCTGCAACAATTTCGCCACCACGCGGACCCGCACCGGGACCAAGATCAATAATGTGATCTGCGGCCCGTATCGTTTCTTCGTCGTGCTCGACGACAATGACGGAATTGCCGAGATCACGAAGGCGGCGGAGCGTCCCCAGCAGCCGCGCATTGTCGCGCTGGTGCAGTCCAATGCTTGGTTCATCCAGAATGTAAAGGACTCCCGCGAGTCCGGAGCCGATCTGCGTCGCCAATCGAATTCGCTGCGCTTCGCCGCCGGAAAGCGTCCCGCTCTGGCGATTGAGTGTGAGATAACCGAGGCCGACCTCGACTAGAAATTGCAGGCGGGATTGAATCTCGCGCACAACATCGCGTACGATAGTCCGCTGCTGGGCAGTCAGCTCGAGTGTCGCAATAAAGTGCGCAGCCGCTTGAGTCGTCAGCTCACTTAACTGATGAATGTTCACCTCACGCGCGTGCCGATCCTTTATGGTGACTGCCAGGATTTCTGGTTTGAGTCTTGCACCTTTGCATACTTTGCATGGCTCGTACGCCATGAACGATCGAATGCGATTGCGAGTGAATTCGCTTTGAGTCTCCTCGTATAACCGCTGCATCTGCGGCACGAGTCCCTCGAATGGTTTTGTAACCTTCGCTTCACCATTGTCGCTGAAATCCATTTCGATCGGCGTCCCATTTGTGCCGAAGTAAAGCGCCTGCTTGAACTGATCGGGCAATTCGCGGAAAGGCGCGTCTTCATCGATGTGAAAGTGCTTCACCAGCGCCTTTTGCAAATGGCGGTAGTATGCCTGCATTCGCTTCGTCCCGCGACGCCACGGCATAATCGCGCCTTCAGCCAGCGTTTTGCCAGGGTCGGAAATCATCAGCTCGGCATCGCAAACCAACTGGGTGCCAAGTCCATGACAAGCCGGGCATGCTCCAAGATGGCTGTTAAAGGAAAAATGTCTCGGAGTTAGTTCGCCGATTCTGAACCCAGTCGTTGCGTTTCCGTAATCAGTCGAGTAACGCAGTTCCTCCCAAGTCTCCTCTGATTGGGCGTTGGGCGTTGAGCGTTGGGCGTTGGGCGTTTTTGAAATTTCGCGCAGCACAACGACGCGGTTTCCGCCCCATTTGAGCGCAGTCTCAATTGAATCAGTAAGGCGGATGCGAATGCCATCGCGGATGACCAACCGATCTACCACCGCTTCAATGGTGTGATGTTCGTTCTTGTTGAGCCGGATCCGTTCGGAGCGATCCAACTCCATTATCTCACCATCAATGCGCGCGCGCACGAATCCTTCGCGCTTGATCTTTTCGATTATGTCCCGGAACTCTCCCGGCTGATTCTCGATTAACGGCGCCAGCAAAATGATTTTCGACTCCGGCTCGTAACCAAGGATCTGATCGACAATTTGCTGGGGCGTTTGCCGGGTCAACGGCTCGCCTGTCAACGGATCGTGGGGCTGCCCTATAGCCGAAAAGAGGACCCGTAAGTAATCATAAATCTCGGTCGTGGTCGCGATCGTGGACCGGGGATTTGCGCCGGCGCTGCGCTGCTCAATGGCAATGGCGGGCGAAAGGCCCTGGATGAAATCCACGTTTGGCTTTTCCATTCGATCGAGAAATTGCCGCGCATAAGCCGAGAGACTTTCAACGTAGCGGCGTTGGCCTTCGGCATAAAGCGTGTCGAAGGCCAGAGAGGATTTTCCCGAACCACTCAAACCGGTGATCACAACCAGCTTTTCCCGTGGAATTCCAACGTGAAGGTTCTTGAGATTGTGCTGGCGGGCACCGCTAATTTTGATAACTTGCGCAGGCATTCTGACGAGGAATGTCGAACCTATTAGTTAAGCACAGCAGCTCGATTTTTCCAATAACATTGTGTTCCCAGCGGTGCGATAAAGGCTAATTTT
>Ga0070741_10005074_pt1 | contig 29765 bp, 19 predicted proteins | sample Coa_R1_4_FD_66440 | JGI IMG/M metagenome (GOLD analysis project Ga0070741, IMG submission 66440) | Surface soil microbial communities from Centralia Pennsylvania, which are recovering from an underground coalmine fire - Coalmine... | ecosystem: Environmental > Terrestrial > Soil > Unclassified ... | reverse complement strand
GGGACATTCGGCGACACAAATACCGGGCGCTGGATGCCACGCACCGCCAGATCGGCGGCGACCTGCGCGACCCATGCCATTGAAATGGTTGACTCTGGCGACAGTCGAGGCTGCTGCAACCGGAGCCTTCCAGCCCTCAACCTGGACAAGAAGGCAGGGCTGGTGCGCACGTGGCGCGCGATCTCTCGGTAAAATCCAGCACCGCCTTTGCGCACGCCGGGATGATCGGTGCAGTAGCCGGGCGGCCACGGCCTCGTCGCTGGCCAACCGCCAGTCGCTGCTCGGCGTGGCCTGCGACTTGATCACCTCGCCGTTCTGCGCCACAAAGCGGCCGTCGGGAAACTTTTCGCCTACCCATTCGGGCGCGGAGTCCACGTAGACCTGCACGAAAACCAGCCCGGTGAAACATAGTCCCGTGACGGCCGGGTTTTCACCCGGTGCATCCTGCTGCAAGGCAAAACCGCGACAAGAATCCTGCAGTTTATGGGATATCTGGTGGTGGGAATTATTGCCGCAGCCGTGATGAAGACCAGCCTCGCACGAGGCGCTGCCGCCGGGCGCCTGAGTTAAGTGGCGGAGGGAGAGGGATTCGAACCCCCGGTACCCGTCAGGGTACAGCGGTTTTCAAGATGGGTTCCCGTCTCCCGTTCTATTGGTAGTCAATCGGTTGCAATTGTACTAGTCGGCTAGAACTGGCTAGTTTGGGCTAGTGCGGGCACTATTGTGAAGCAAGTGTGAAGCAAAAGATAGAGCGAGTTAAGTAAACCGCTATTCATCGAACGCTAGGCGAATACAGGCGCGTCAGCGCCTGCCAACTGCCACCTAAGGCAATCTCTACTCTCGTTGAGCGGCCCGCGAGAAAGCGATGTACTACCCTACTGGCCATTTTTCCGGCGCGCCCTTTAAACCATTCTAGGGCTTCTAGCGGCTACAGTAGCTTGCTGATCCAACCGGCTCAAAAAAACTACCCTAGGCGACTAGCTACGTCCTAGTCTTGGACATTCACGGAGATTATTAACGCGATAAAAACTTTTTGTAGGTCATTTTGTATATACGGTAGCAACGAACTTGCAATCTGCGCTGCTTCCGTGGTGCACTGACCCTACGGCTCATTTTGCAGCCGTGGTGGGCAGCTAGTACCCTGGGCGAGGAGGGTATTGCCGACGGACTCAGCGACTACAACCTATACCACCCCAAGTCCTCAGCACAAGCTCCCCCACCAGGCAAAATTCATCCGCACAGTAATGTGCGGCGGGCGCTTGTACTTATAACTCATTTATTTTCAATCACTTGCTCGTGTTAACGCGCTACAGAACGCTACCAGGTCCCGGTAGCGATCTTATTGCGAATAGTCAGACCGGACACTATGTACTCTGCTAAGTCGTTGAGCGACAAGGCCATCCAAGCATCCAAGCAGGCACAAAGGGCACCGGCCAAGCAGGTACCCGCGAAGCGGGAAGTCACACAAAACAAAAGACTTTGACCATATTCGCCTACCGCTAAGGCGCTACAGAACGCTACCTGGACACGGTAGCGTTCTTATTGCGAATAATCAGACCGGACACTATGCACTCTGCTAAGTCGTTGCTACACAATGCGATCCAAGCGCGCAAGCGCAGCCTTTCGGCATCCAAGCAGGCACAAAGGGCACCCGGCAAGCAGGTACCCGCGAAGCGGGGGGCGCTTCGCGCATACTTATAAGTCATTTATTGGCAATCACTTGCATAGACAATGTTAATTATGATCTACACGAGAACGCTACCTTGGCACGGTAGCGATCTCATTACGAATAACCCAACCGGACACTATGCACTCCGATAAGCTATTGAGCCACAAATACATCCAAGCATCCAAGCAGCCACAAACGGGCACCCCTCATCTAGGAACCGGGCGGCCTCGAATAGTGAGAGCGGACACCATGCAAAACGATAAGTCATTGCGGAACAACGACATCCAAGCATCTGAGCAGCCACAAGCGGCACCCGTCATCTAAGGTACCCGGCCGGGTGTATAGTTCTTATTCCTCTCGAATTGGCGCAGCTTTTCGCGGGCTTTTGCGTACTCGTGAGCATGCTCTAGGGCTGCCGAATAGTGGCGGAAGGCCAATTCTGATTGCCCCTGTTTTTCCTCAACATTGCCCAGCAGGTAATGGGCGCGAAAAAGGGGGACATCTTCCTCCGGGATACCGGCAAGGTATTCGTGCAGCAGTTGAGCCGCGCGGCTGAGATTTTGACGCGTGCGAAAAAGAATCTCGGCAGCATAGAACAAAACACTGGTTTGTCTGCCCTGGACCGCAAGTGCTTCATGGATGGCGTTGGTCATCTCCGGATAACGCTTGCGGCGCTCATAAAAAGAAGCCAAATTCATCCACTCCCTGGCGGGTTCGTCGCTGGAGGCGATCGCCTCTCGCAGTTCCCTTTCCGCCAAAGCGAAATTGCCGCGTTTTTCAGCAATACGCGAGCGCAGAAAATGCGCCAGGGCGGGCTGAAGGGACATCAACTGTTGCGCATGCTCGGCGGCTTTTACGACACCGCCTCCGAGAAGACCTGGAGCGTCGATCTCAAACTCCGCCAGATCGCTGATCGCCGGAACGTTGAGGGGGCTGAGTTCTACGGCCTTTTCAAATTCGGCGTGTGCTTTTTTGGCCCATGCCATGGCCGAGATGAAGTTGGAATGGCCGGCTCGCTCGGCGTAAGTGCGCCCCAACCACATATGATAGTTGCTGTTGTTGGGATTCAGCGCCACGGCGCGCTCACATGTGCGTGTTGCCTGCTCCCAGCTATCCAGCGCCGCGTATGTCCTGCAGAGGACATGGTAAGCAGCGGCGTCGGTGGGATCTGCGAGCAAGTGCTTGCGCTCGGCTTCGATTACTTCATCGGCGCGTCCAGAGGCGAGCAAATGGGCAAAGTCGTTAACCCCTTTCTGCAACTGCGGGGTCCATACTAGCGCAATGAGCGCCACAGAGGTGTAAATGCAAATGCTCACACTTGCACGAATCTCCTAAGCAACCTACCACTAAAATGACACGAGATAACTTTCTTTTTTGGGCTACGCAACTGCGCCACCCAGGCGGGGTTTAAAATTCGGCGATTCGAAGTGCGTAGGTTGAACTCAAGCCCGATGCCTGCTGCGCGCACACTGCCACAATGCGGTGCTTTCGGGGTGGCCGCCTCTGCAGTTGCCTTTCTCCTCGCCTTATGGTCTCTCCGCACGACCGGAGAAAATCAGTTCACCCTTATGGTCTCTGGAGTTGCGGTTGCCTGCTGGGTTGCGGGTTGGAGGGCGGGCCTGTTCAGTATGGTTGCCGGCACTGTAGGGGTTTGCCTGCTTCTCCCGCCGCCGTTTTCCTTTCGAGTCGACAGCGCAGCCGATGTGGGACGAGTGCTCATCTTCGTGGTGACCGCAGCGGTTATCTGCGCTATCACCTTCGGCTTACACCGGCGCTCGCAGCAACTGCAAGCCGCCGCGCGCAGCCAGCAACACTCCCAGCAATGGCTGGCTGCAGCCCAGCAGCTTGTACGCTTCTGGACCTGGGAAATCAACCCTGAAACCGAAAGAATTAAGTGGGCGAACCCCTATAATGAACTGGAATCTCGGGAATCGGCTCCCTTGGACATAGGATTGTCCACTCTGAGCGCCCGGGACCGCGCTCGATTCCGGGATGCGTTGGCCCGCGCGGCAGCGACGGGCGAGTTGTCGATCGAATTTGAATCGGTTTCCGGAAGAGAGCCGCGGCGGCTGCTCGCCAAGGGTCGCGTGGTACCTGACGTGGTCACCGGCGCACCACGTTTGCTGGGAGTGACCATAGAGCTTCCGCCCTCCGTACCAAACGTTGACCCCAGCACATTCCACGGACTGGATGACTTGCTTAGCCGCTTAGAATCGAGTGCCAGCCTGGATCACAATGCCAGGCTGAACATTGCCCTGGCTCGTCAAGCCTTAAACCGCATAGTGGCTCATACGGGTTAACCTTGTCGCTTAGCACATTAGTGTATTAGTGTATTGTGGAATTCCATTCCCATCAGTATACTCTCCGTCCCCTGATGTTCACGGGGATATCCATAAAGTGTCATTCTCCCAGGACTCGTCCTGATGTGTGGAATTTTGGGTTACACCCACCGCGCCCGCGGCCTGCCGTCTTCTGTGCTCAGGACGGCTGTGGAGCTATTGCATCACCGCGGACCCGACCAGCGCGGGTACTTTGAGTCTGAGGAAATCTCCTTGGGCGCGGTTCGCTTGCGCATCCTCGACCTGCAGGGGGGTGATCAACCGGTCTACTCGGACGACGGCAATGTAGTGCTGGTATTCAATGGAGAAATCTTCAATCACCGCGAGCTGCGGACCCAATTGCAAGCTCGCGGTTACAACTTCCGGACAACCTCGGATACGGAAGTCTTGCTAAAGGCCTTTCTCGAATGGGGTACGGGGGCCTTTGCCAGGATGCGGGGTATGTTTGCGCTAGCTTTATGGATCCGCTCCGAGCGGAAGCTGGTGCTTGCTCGCGACCAAAGCGGCATCAAGCCCCTCTACTACTACCCGAATGGGCAGGAGATTTATTTCGGGTCCGAGCTGAAGGTGCTGTTCGCGCGTCCAGAGGTTCCTCGCAGGATCAGCCTGGACGGACTCAATTTCTACCTCAGTTTGAACTACGTGCCAGGTCCTTACACGCTGGTAGAAGGCATTCGCAAGCTGATGCCGGGAGAGATGCTTATCTGGAAGGGGGGGCAGTGGCAACTCCAATCTTATGTTGCCGAATCGCCGGCGCTGCCAGCTCCCTCGACGATGGGCGCGGCCTGTGAGGAACTTGACGAATTGCTGGCGTCAGCCGTGCGGGAGCAATTGGTCTCGGACGTCCCCCTCGGCATCTGGCTCAGCGGTGGTCTTGATTCTTCCACCGTTTTGCACTACGCGGCCAACGCCTATTCGGGACCTCTGCGCACGTTCTCCATCACTTTCAAAGGACGCTCCTTCGATGAGAGTCACTACACCGAGCTGGTGAGCCAGCACTATGGGACGCAGCATACCGAGTTCGACCTCAACGAACGAGCGGACCTGGTATCTGCGCTGAACCAGATTACTGAGCACTCGGACGAGCCTCATGGCGATGCGGGCGCACTTCCACTGTGGTTTTTGGCCCGGATGACGCGAAAAAACGTAACCGTTGTGCTTACCGGAGAAGGTTCGGACGAGCTGTTTGCGGGCTATCTCACCTATCGCGCCGACCGCTACGCGACAATGGCTTCTCACATTCCCGTGCCGCTGCGCAGGGCTGCGCTGTTCTGCGCGGAAAAGCTGCCCGTTTCCGACGAAAAGATCGGCATGGATTACAAGCTAAAACGCTTTTTGGCGGGAACTTTGCTGTCTGCCGAGGCAGCCCATGTCTATTGGAACGAAGCTTTCACTGAGCAAGAAAAAGCTAAACTTTACTGGTTTGCGGACACCCGGCTTTTGGCTTCGCTGCTGGCCGGCTTTCGCGGTCGCGACCTGAACTCCTGCTTGCGCTTTGACCAGCGTTATTACTTGCCGGACGACATTCTTTATAAGGTGGATCGCATCAGCATGGCCCATTCGCTGGAAGTGCGGCCGCCATTTCTGGATCCGCGCATCGTCGCCTTCGCCAACCGCCTGCCTGCAGCCTTTAAGCTGCGCTATGGCCAGGCCAAATGCGTGCTCCGGTGCCTGATGCGGCGAAAGCTGCTGGCGGAGGTCCTTAAGCGGCCAAAGGTGGGATTTGATATCCCCGTCCATCACTGGTTCCGCACTATCTTGCGTCCAGTTTTGCTGGACACCCTATCCTATGAGGCAGTGTCCAGCTCGGGGCTGTTCCACGCGGGGACGGTTCAGAAGCTCATCCGCGAACACCTGGAGAGGAAATGCAATGTCGGATATCAACTATGGGGATTGACCGTGCTGTTCCTCTGGATGCGGCGGTGGAACGTGGGCCTGCCGCGGTTCGAACCCCGGGAGAAGGAACGGGCCGCCGCGGCATCTGGCTTGTCATTGCAGTCGCAGCAGCCGTTTATCTCCTCAACATCGTCAGTCCCCCGCACCTGATGGACGATGTGGACGCGGTTCAAGCTCAGATTGCCAGAAATATGCTGGTTTCCGGCGATTGGGTCAGCGCGCGTCTGAATGATGTCCCCTACCTAGAGAAGGCGCCCCTTATCTACTGGACCATGGCGGTTTCCTTCCGGATCTTTGGCGTGCATGATTGGGCCGCTCGTCTCCCGCTCGCCCTCAGCGTAATCCTGCTTTGTTGGGTTGTCTCCAACTTTGGCACTTGGGCATTTGATGAGACCACGGGTTTGATTGCCGGGCTGGTGATGGCCACCTGCACCGGCCTTTTCCTGTTTACGCGAATCTTGATTCCCGATGCCATGCTTACCTTGTGCGTCACCTGCGCAGTCTGGTCGGTCCTTCGCATGCTCGAACCAGACGGCGCCAGTGCTCCCCGTTGGGCAGGAATCCTGGGTTTGTCGCTGGGGTTAGGACTCCTGCTGAAGGGATTGATTGCAGTCGTGTTTACGGTGCTGGCCACAGTGTTCTACCTGGCATTGACCAGGCAAGTAAGCTGGCGACTGGCATGGAGGCGGCTCCACCCCCTGCCCACGGGTTTAATTGTGCTCACGGTAGCGGCGCCTTGGCACATTTTGGCAACGCTGCGCAACCCGCCGTACTTCGCCTTCTCTCTGCACAGCGGCCCGGGTGAGTACCACGGATTTTTCTGGTTCTATTTCATCAACGAGCATCTGCTTCGCTTTCTGAACCTTCGCTATCCTCGCGACTACAACACCGTGCCGCGGTTGTGGTTTTGGCTTCTTAGCCTAATATGGCTTTTTCCGTGGAGTCCTTATCTGGCTGCAGCCAAGGATTTGAAATTTAACCGAGCCACCCGTGCGGGCCGGGTTCGTGGGATGGCGGTGTGCTGGATTGCAGCCGTAATGGTTTTTTTTACCTTCTCCACCAGCCAGGAATACTATTCGTTGCCCATGTATCCGGCGCTGGCAATGCTGATCGCGTGCTGCGTGAGTTCCCAGGGTGTGTGGGCGCGGAGGGCCCATCGGATGCTGGCGGGCATTTTCTCGCTGCTGGCGGCCCTGCTTTCTGCTGTGTTGGTTTTTGTATGGCGCCTTCCCAGCACCGGCGATGTCTCACAAGCTTTGACCCAGAATCCGGAGCGGTACACGCTGTCGCTCGGGCACATCAGCGACCTTACTCTGGGAGCCTTTGCCTACCTCAAGCTGCCGCTCGCTTTGGCTGCGGTTGCTTTTGCGGCAGGCGCGCTGGGCTTGCTGGTTGCCAAGACCCGGCTCCTGCACTCGTTGCTCGCCATTGCGGTTGCGATGGTCATCTTTTTCCAAGCTGCTCATCTGGCGCTGGTGAAATTTGATTCGTACCTGGGCTCGTATCCTCTGGCGCAAGCGTTGCAACAGAGCCCGCCCGGATGCCTGATCGAAGCCGACGCATACTACGCCTTTTCGTCGGTATTTTTCTACACCGGCCGCACCGCTTGGCTATGGAATGGACGGATAAACAACCTCGAATATGGCTCCTACGCTCCCGGGGTTCCCCCGCGTTTCATCGATGATTCGCAGTTCGCAAAGTTATGGAACGGGGGCGAGCGCTGCTATCTGCTCACCTATCCGACGGAAATGGCCAGAGTTGAAAGACTGGCTGGGCGCGGCAGGCTGCATGTGATTGCCAGCAATTCCGGGAACCTGCTGTTGAGCAACCGTGAACTGCCGTAAGATGGAAGGGCAGCCATGCAGTGGCGCGAAACCTTGCAGTTCGCATGGGGCTCGCTCAGCGCCGATAAGATCAAGGCGTCCCTGACCATGCTGGGCATTGTGATCGGGACGGCGTCGATCGTGCTGGTGGTCACCATCGTTTCCACCGGGAGGGCTTATATTGCCAGCCAGATCGAAGGCATCGGCGCGAATCTCACTTACGTAACCCTGTACCGAAGCGGCTTCAATGTTCCTCAGGATGAACTCTCGCCGGCAGATCTGGTTGCAGTGCAGCGCACGGTTCCCAATGTCACCCTCGCTGCCGGCAGCTACGATTTGCCCGTGAACATTGAAGTCGCGGGTAAGGAAAAGCATGCGCGGTTGGTCGGCGTCAGCCAGGATTTTCAGAAGATTCGGCGGCTGCGCATCACCTCCGGCCGTTATTTCGATGAGGACGACTTTCGCCATTCGTTTCGGGTTTGCCTGCTCACGGACCGGCTTGCACAACAGACGGGCATTTTGGATGCCGGGGCGATGCCGAGGGTAAGACTCGGGCAGTTTCGGTGCTCCGTGATTGGCACCTTTCGGGAGAGTATTCCGACCTTTGGCCAATCGGAAATCCAGGATGAGACGATTCTGGTTCCGTTCCCGCTCATCTCGGTCATTAACGGCGACAATTATTTTCAGGTTATCTATGCTCAGGCCGCTTCGGCCGCCGAAGTTCCGGCCGTCACTCAAGCCATTGGCCAGCTCATCCGCATGCGCCATCGGCCGGAGGCGCATTATGCCGTGGACAACCTTTCATCTCTGCTGCAAACCGCCAATGAGATCTCCTTCGCCATGACCCTAGTTCTGCTTGCGGTGGCGATTCTGATGCTGGCCACTGCCGGAATTGGCATCATGAACATCATGCTGGTCAACATATCGCAGCGTATCCACGAAATTGGGGTACGCAAGGTGGTGGGAGCGAGGTCCGCGGATATCAAAATGCAGTTCCTCATGGAAGCGGTTTTCATCAGTGCAGGCGGGGCATTCGTCGGAATTGCGATTGCAATGGCCGTGATCTGGGCGGCAAGCGGCATCGTCGCCGGCGCATTACCCATCCGGGTCTCGGCGGCATCTGTGCCCATCGCCATTCTCGTGCCCATGGCGGTTGGAACTCTGTTCGGATACCGGCCTGCTGTACAAGCAGCTCGCCTTGACCCCATCGAAGCGCTGCGAAATGATTAAAGTTGGGCGACGCTGCTGGCAGGAACGTCCACGCTTATTGCTTGGGTTTGCGCTCGCAATTGTTTCTGGGCTGGCATGGCCGCGCATCGCATTGGCTCAACAGCCGCCCGCGAACCTCCCTACCAGGAGCCTACAACGGTGTTCCCGCACCCATTCCTGCAGCACCTTTGGATTTCCGGGCAGGCAAATCGCATTTTTCAAACCCATCCGCCTTTTCATTCTCCCTACAGCGGATTAGCAGCCGCATGCGCGCCCTACCCGAGCAGGTAGCGATCTGTCGCTTGGCGATCCAAGCACTCAAGCAGGCACAAAGCCGGTACGCCATCGCTGAGGTCTCCCGGCTCGGCGTCCGCCCACAACGATGATCCCGGCCACGCCCAAAAATTCCGCTTGACATTGCCACATCTGTCTGTGTAGCCTGCCACCTGTTCGTTTTACATAACAGTGTTGGGGGCGAACAACCAACCGCAACAGTGAGCACAAGCGGGCCTGTAGAAACCAGATCGCAGCGCAGCACCGGCGGCCGTGCGCCCCGGTAAGCAAACGGCACCTGCGGTCTGAGGGAGGATGGCATGTCTGGCACGAGGCTGACCCGGCGAATCCCTCTCCTGCTGTTGAGTCTGGCCTTGGTTCTGCACCCGGCACGGCTGCTGGCGCAAGGCTCCGTCACCGGCAAGGTGATGGGCACCATCACTGACAAGACGCAAGCCGTGGTGCCCGACGTCACCGTGGTCCTGCAGAACACGCAGACCAACCAGCGGCGCACCACCGTCACCGACAAGCAGGGCAACTACGAATTTCCTAACGTTCCCATCGGGCGCTACCAGTTGACCGCTGAACGCGCCGGTTTCGCCAAGACCAGTTCCTCCAACATCGAGGTCACGGTCCAGAGCGCCTCGGTGGTCAACATGGTGCTGGCAGTGGGCAATGCCCAGGAGGTCGTCACTGTCGGCGCCGAGGCACAGGTGCTGAACACCACCGACTCCACCCTCGGCGGCTTGGTCGATAACCGCAAAGTGACCGAGCTGCCGCTCAACGGGCGCTCCTTCGTCGATCTGGTGGGCATGCAACCGGGCGCGACTCCCATCATCACCACCGGCGGAGGCCGCGTCAGCCCTACCCGCAACAACGGCGGGTTCATCAACGGCACCGACGATTTCTACAATGACTTCACGGTCGACGGCGGTGACTTCAACGACATTAGCGTCCCCGGTTCCGCCATCAACAAGGCGCTGATCGGGACCGGCGTGCCGCCCGACGCGATTGCCGAGTTTCGCGTAATCACGGCGGCGGCCGACGCGGAGTTCGGCACCGTGGCCGGCGCTCACATCAACGTGGTTACCAAGAGCGGCACCAACCAGTTCCACGGCTCGGCCTGGGAGTTCTTCCGCAACCAGTCCATGGACGCCCGCAACTACTTCGACCCGGTCACGGGAGACAAACTGCCGTTCACGCTGCACCAGTTTGGCGGCGTAATCGGCGGACCCATTCGCAAGGACAAGAACTTCTTCTTCGGCTCGTACGAGGGCTACCGTCAGGCCCTGCAGGCGACGGCGGTGCCGGTGGTGCCGACGCCGCTGTTGCTCAATGCTGTGCCCGGCGGGCCCGCTTTCGGCCACTTGCAGGAACTTATGAAGGCGTTCTATCCGGCGCCCGATCCAGGCTTTTCGCCCACCGCGCTGGTGGCGCCGCTGCACGTGGTGGAAAATCAGGACAACAACCGCAACAGCTTCATCGTGCGCGACGACGCGCATGTCACCATGAAGGACACCATCTCCAGCCGCGTCATTTTCAATCGCGCTAGCGGATCGCCGGGCGTCATCCTGAGCACCGGCCTGACGGGCGGCAATAACGGCTTTGGCTGGCAGACGCTCAACCCGCAGCTCACGTATACCCGGCTGATTTCCAACAGGATGGTGAACGAGGCGCGCTTCACCTATAACCGCACGGCCCTCAGCGTCTCCTTCGACACGCCTCCCGACGGCGTGACGGCCCTAGGCTACTCAGCCAGCGCGCTGGCTCCCAACACGGTGCCGGGAATCAGCTTCGTGGGCACCGGCCTGACCAACCTGGGCTGGCTGGCGACGCCGCAGGCGCGGCACGTCAACGTGTTCGAGTGGACTGACACGCTCACCCGCACCCTCGGGCGGCTGACGCTGAAGACCGGCTTCAGCGCCTTCCGCTACCAGCCCAACACCGTAGGCTCGGATACGCCCAAACCCACGGTGGTGTTTTCCGGTTTCGGAGCGCCGTTCGACAGCTCGCCCAATGGCATCACCACGGGCAAGTTCCTGCAGCAGACGCAAACCTTTAACCTCCAGCCGCTGAACTCCTCGGCGCGCTATCCCCGCTACTCGCTGTTTGCCGGGTTCGTGCAAAACACGCTGCAGGTGCGCCGGGATCTTACCCTCAGCTTCGGCCTGCGCTACGAGTTGAACACCGTCCCGACGGAGAAGAACGGCATCCAGGCCAACCTCTATCAGCTGGACGCGAACGGAAATCCGATGGCCGACGCGCCCATTAGCGACATAACCCGAGTAGCGCTGCTGCAGCCGAAAGTGGCCGGCTTGCCTTTCGCAACCACCCATACCAAGGAATTCGAGCCGCGAGTCGGCTTTGCCTGGCGCCCCTGGGGCAATGAACGCATGGTGCTGCGCGGCGGCTACGGCCTGTACTACCAGCGGCCGGACCTGTTTGGCTTTGCGCTGGGGACCTCGAATCCTCCCTTCTCCATTCCCACCACCCTGGTCAACCAGGTTTTCGGAACCATTGCCGATCCGGCGAACTTCCTGGGGACGCGCAAAAGCATCTCGGTCTACGATCCTGCCAACAAGGCGATCTCGGTCCAAAGCTACAACTTCAACGTGCAGGTGCAAACCGATCCGCATGGTTACCTGCAGGTGGGATACTCGGGCTCGCACACGCTACATTACAACGTCAACGCCAACCCCAATTTCGGCGCGGCGTTTCGCGGCGTCAGGCCCAACCCGGACTTTCTCACCATCACGCTCGTGGAGGACGCCGGAAACTCCAACTACAACTCGCTGCAGGTGGAATACAACCACCGCTACAGCCACAGCATTACCGCGCAGGTGGCCTACACCTACAGCAAGAATCTTGGACTGGCGGAGGCAGGCAGCGTGCCCACCAACCTCTCCAACTTCAGCGTTGACCGCGGTCCCATGGACGCCGACATCCGACACATGCTCGTGGTCAATGCGGTCTACGACCTGCCGTTTGGGTCCGGCAAGCGAATGCTGACCTCGGGGGTGCTCTCCAAAATTCTCGGCAGCTGGGCGCTTTCCGGCCTGGCCGTCGCGCACACGGGCCTTGCCTTCTCCGTCCTGGCCGGCTCCGACATCAACGGCGACGGCAACACCACCGACCGCGCCACCCTGCTGAGCGGTCAAAACAGCAACGCGGTTTACGCCAAGGGCGGCAGCAAGACGCAGTTCCTGGCGCCGCAATCACAGGTGCTGAATGTCATTCTGGCGCCCAAGGGCGGCGAGCTGCTGGGGCGCAACTCCTTCACCGGGCCGGCGTTCTTCAACCTCGACCTCGGCCTGCAGAAGAATATTCCCCTGGGCGAGGGGCGCCGCTTCGAGTTCCGCTCCGAGTTCTTCAACCTGTTCAACCACACCAATTTCAGCAATCCCAACAGTACCCTGACCTCACCGCTGTTCGGCCGCATTCTCAGCACCGTGGCGAACGCGCGGCAGGTGCAGCTTGCGCTGAAGTTCTACTTCTGAGGCGGAGGGGCAGAAGCGATGAAAAGAAACGCCGGGACGCTGGCAATCCTGCTGGGGGCGGTCGCGCTTTCGTTTTCATCGATGGCGGAGGAGGCGCCGATTCCGCTAACGCTGATCTCCATCACCAGCGCCAGCCGCATTAGCGAGCCGCAGTTCTCGCCCGACGGCCGTTGGCTCGCCTTTGTCTCCAACCACACCGGCGTGAACAAGATCTGGCTGGTGGCCGCGGCCGGGGGAGGAGAGCCGCGCGCCCTGCTCCCCGGCAACGACGCGGAGAGTTCCCCGCAGTGGTCGCCGGACGGGCGCCAGATCGCCTTCCTGGGCGAGCGCGACGGGCAGTCGGATATCTGGCTGGCCGGTGTGGATGGGGGCGCGCCCAAGCGCATCACCAATGAAAAATCGGCCAAGCACGGGCTGCGCTGGTCTCCCGATGGCCGCACCATCGCCTATATCAGCAATCGCGACAAGACCCAGGACATCTACCTGGTTCCCGCCAGCGGCGGCGAGACCAGAAAGCTGACCGAGAAGACCAACGAGTGGGATGAGTATCGCTGGGCGCCGGCCTGGTCGCCGGATGGCAAGCACATCGCGTTTGTCTCCAACCGCAGCGACTACTATGCCGACGATTTGTGGATGATCGATACCGACGGCACGCACCTGCGCAAGCTCACCACCGGCGTACGCGTCATGACCGATCCCCTGTGGTCGCCCGACGGCCAGTACATCGCCTTCAACGCCGTGCGCACCTGGGAGTTCTGGTTCGACGATATGTCGGACTTCTACCTGGTGCACATGCCCGAGGGCCGGGTGCGCAAGCTTGACACCGACGGCTACGCCACCGACCTGAACGGCTTCTTCCACATGTACTGGGCGCCCGACAGCAAGTCGCTCTTCTACCGCTACAACACCCGCGGCAACACCAATATCTGGACGGTAAACGTGGCGGGCAATACCGTCGCCACGCAGGTCACCAATGGCGACGGCGTCATCCAGGCAATGGCGATCTCGCCACAAGCCGACCGCATTGCCTATGTCCGCGCCACCCAGTCCGGCCCCGGCGACCTGGTCGTCATGCCTTATCGCGGCGGCGAAGAGACCAGGCTGACTCACTGGGCCACGCGCTATCGCGACGTCAGCCCGCCAACAAAGGTGTCGTTCCTCAGCCGAGACGGCCTCTACATCAACGGCTACTTGTACAAGCCGCCGCGCCTGGAACCCGGCAGGAAGTATCCCGGGCTGGTTTCCGTCCATGGGGGCGGCAACAACGCCTTCTCCAACGGCTTCCACGGCCTGGAACAGTACATGGCACAAAAGGGATACCTGGTGCTGGCCATCGAATACCGCGGCAGCTCTGGCTACGGCCGCCGATTCCAACTCGCCTCCTGGGGTGCATGGGCGGCCGAACAGGGCTGGGACGCGGTGGCTGCCGCCGATTACCTGCGCTCCCTCCCCGCCTGCAGTGGCAAGGTGGGAATTTACGGCGGTAGCTATGGCGGCATTATGACCATGGCCGCGGTCACGCGCGACTCTTCCAAGTTTCAGGCGGCGGCGCCGTTTTACGGAATCTACGATTGGACCAACGCCTACCGCGACGGCGACCGCCTGATGCGGTTTTGGGTGGTGATGGGCATGAAGGGCTTCGCGCCCGACGAAAACCCCGCCCTCTACCACCAGAATTCCACCGTCAACTTCGTGGACAAGATTTCAACCCCGCTGCTCATCGAGCATGGCGAGCTCGACCGGCGCGCGCCCTACCCGCAGGCGCTGGAGTTGGTGGAGGCGCTGAAGAAACACAACCGGACTTTCGAGTTCTTCCACTTCCCCAACGAACAGCACGGGATCCGCCATCCCGACAACTTCGTGAACGCCTATACCCGGATGGAAGCCTGGTTTGACCGCTACCTGAAAGGGGAAAGCAGCCCGCCGACGCAGCGGGCGGGAGAGGCACAATGAGCTGTCGTTGCTGGATTGCCTTGATGGCTGTCCTGGCGCTGGCCGCAGCGGCGCCCGCCCAGCAGACACCGGTCGCGCTTACGCTGAGCGCCATCCCGCAGGTCACGCGCATGGGTGATGTCGCCCTTTCTCCCGACGGCCGCACCATCGCGTTTGTCTCCAACCACGGGGGGGCTACCCGCCTCTGGCTGGTGGCGGCCTCGGGCGGTGAACCGCGCGCGCTGGCGCAAGGCACGCAGCCGCAGTGGTCACCTGACGGCAAGCGAATCGCCTACCTTGCCGCTCAAAATGGCCAACTTGATATCTGGACCATCCCGGCAGGCGGCGGCGCGCCGGCACGCCTGACCAATGACAGCAGCGCCAAGCACGGAATTCGCTGGTCGCCCGATGGCGCCCGCATCGCCTACATCTCCAATCGCGCCAAGGACCAGGACATTTACGTCGTGGATGCCGGCGGCGGCGAGCCGCTCCAGCTCACCCACAAAACCAACGAATGGGACGAAGACCGCTGGGCCCCCGAGTGGTCGCCCGACGGCAAGCACATTGTCTTCGTGTCTGGCCGCGGCGGTTACTATTCCGACGATCTGTGGATGGTGGATGCCGACGGTGCGAATCTGCGCCGCTTGACCACCGGGATCTGGGTGATGGGCAATCCCAAGTGGTCTCCGGATGGAAAATCCATCGCCTTCAATGGGGACAAGCATTCGGAATACTGGTACGAGGACATGTCGGAGCTCTATGTCTACGACGTGGCTTCCGGCAATGTCCGCGAGATTCCGATGGACACCTACGTCAGCGACTTTGAGATGAACTGGCACGTCTTTTGGTCGCCGGACAGCCGCTTTCTTTATTTCCGCAACATCAGCCGCGGCAACACCAATCTTTGGGCCGTGCCCGCCAACGGCAAGTGCTGCGCCACCCAGATTACGGACTTAGAAGGCGGCATGCAGTCGCTGGATCTTTCCGGCAGCGTGGTCGCGTTCACTCACGCCACCTCCGTCAGCCCGGGCGACATCTGGGTAATGCCTGTCGGGGGTGGAGAAGCGCTGCAGCTTACCCACTGGGCGACGCAGTTCAAGGACATTGGCCCGCCCGTGCAGGTATCTTTCCGCGCGCGCGACGGCCTCTACATTCACGGCTACCTCTACAAGCCACCGCGCCTGGAACCGGGCAGGAAGTACCCGGGCCTGGTTTCGGTACACGGAGGAGGCACCAACTCCTATGGCAACGGCTTTCATCCGCTGGAACAATACCTGGCGCAAAAGGGATACGTCGTTCTCGCCGTTGAATACCGCGGCAGCTCCGGCTACGGCCGCCCCTTTCAATTGCTCAGCGTGGGAGATTGGACGGGCGGCCAAGGTTGGGACGCGGTTTCCGCTGCCGACCTGCTACGCTCGCTTCCCTACTGCAGCGGCAAGGTGGGGGTTTATGGCGGCAGCTATGGCGGCATCATGACGATGGCAGCCGTAACCCGCGACCCCTCAAAATTCCAGGCAGCGGCACCTTTTTTCGGAATTTACGACTGGGTGGCCGCCTACCAGGATGCCGACCGGCTAGGCAAGATCTTTCTCGTCACCGGCTTTGACGGCTACCGGCCGGATGAAAACCCGGAGATGTACTACCGCAATTCCACCATTAACTTCCTCAAGGACGTCAACGTCCCGCTGCTCATCGAGCACGGCGAACTCGACCGGCGTGCGCCCTACACACAGGCGCTGCGCCTGGTGGACGCGCTGAAAAAAGCGGGCAAGACCTACGAGTTCTTCCATTACCCCGATGAGCATCACGGCATCCGCAAGCCGCAAAATTACGTGGACGCCTACAGCCGCATGGAAGCGTGGTTCGCGAAATACCTGCAGTAGGAACGCATCACCGAGGAGAAGGAACTTGAAAAGCAAAAGGTACGACGGCTACCGGTCCTTTCAATATCTGCAAGAAGGGGTGGATTACAAGCCGTTCCGCTTATGCAAAGAGATCGGGAGAGTCCCCACCTATCGCGTTCCGGTTAGCGAGCAGGAGGAGGAACGGGTCAACCGCATCCTCGATCAGGAGCTGATTATTTCCCTGCACGACCATGCTTTCGTGGTGCCGGAAGATGTTACCGAAATCTGGGAGTACCGGCGGGCGGGCCGCGAGTGGACCGGTTACGAAGGGCTGGCGGCCTCCCGTCTCGATGTGGTCTTCGACAATTTCATGGATGGCACGGCCATGATCACCAGCAAGGCGGGGTGGAAGTGGAACGACGTCCTTCACGACCTTGGCATGCGCTTCAGCGACATCGCGCACCAGGAGATGGTGTTCATCGCCGGCAACGTGGACGACTTCTACCGCGCCAAGGAGACCGGCCGCATTGCCTTGGTGCCGGCGCTGGAAGCCTCCACCATGATCGAGAACGAACTCGACCGCATTGACATCCTCTACGGCTTCGGCGTGCGTATGATGGGCATCGCCTACAGCGAGGCCAACTCCCTCGGGTGCGGGTTGAAGGAAAAGCGCGACGGCGGGCTCACCGATTTCGGACGCAAGGCCGTGCAGCGCATGAACCGCATCGGTATGGCCATTGACGTCTCCCATTCCGGCGACCAGACCTCGCTGGACACGATCGAGGTCAGCGAAAAGCCCATCTTTATCACTCACGTGGGCGCGCGCGCGTTGTGGGACAGTCCGCGCATGAAGCCCGATGACGTGATCCGGGAATGCGCCAGGAAGGGTGGCGTGATTGGCATCGAGGCGGCACCGCATACCACCCTTACCAAGAACCATCCCCAGCATTCCATCGAGTCCTACATGGAGCATTTCGAGTACATTGCCAACCTCATTGGCATTGACCACGTTGCCTTTGGGCCGGACACCCTCTTCGGCGACCACGTCGGGCTGCACCGTGTGTTTGCCGGCGCGCTTTCCATCAAGTCGGCGCAGGGCAGCAGCGCTTTTCAGGAAGTCGAATACGTGAAAGGCATCGAGAATCCGGCGGAGGCTTTTCCCAACATCGTGCGCTGGCTGGTGGCGCACGGCTACTCCGACCATGACATTGGCAAGGTGGTTTCGGGTAACATTATCCGCGTCCTGGAAGAGGTTTGGAACGTGCGGCGCGTCGTCGCCGCCCAGAGTTTAACAACGGAGAAGCAGCCAGCGAGAATGGCAGAGGAAGGGGCCGGCGCGCAAGCTCGCGGTGCCGGCCGCCCCCGGCTCGCGGCTGCGGACACGACTCAATGAAATTCAGCATTGAGCAGGATTCTTCCGTCCCGCCCCACGTTCAGATCAAGGAGCGCATCAAGACCGCGCTCGCCTTCGGGGAACTGCGGCCGGGAGACATCCTGCCCTCCATCCGCGATCTCGAGCAGGAACTCGGCATTGGCCGGGCCGTGGTCCGCCGCGCCTACCTCGAGTTGCAGGATTGCGGCATTCTGGAAATCCGTCACGGCCGACGCGTTTCCATCAACCAGTTCCTGCAGATCCGCGCCGATGGCGCCATTACCCGCCAGCTCCAGGAGCTGGTGGCAACCACGCTGGAACGGGCGCGTAAGCTCAACGTGAGTTACTCCTCCTTCGCCAAGCTCCTGCTGATTCGCGCCACCGAGCTCGACCGCAAGCGTCTTTCCTGCCTGTTTGTGGATGCCAGCAAGACCCTGGCGGAAGGCATCGCCAGGCAGATCAGTCGGCTGTGGGAGGTCCCGATTTCCGGCGCCTGCATCGACGACCTGCCCGGCCTGCTTCGCTCCGAGCAGCATCACATCCACCGCATCATCGTGAACTACTACCGCTACGACGAGGTCGCCGGCCTCGTGAAGCGCTTGCAAAGGCGGGAGCACGCCGAGGTGGTGCCGGTCAGCGTGCGCTTCAGTGCTGAGATGATCAAGCAGGTGACCTCCCTGCCCGCTTCCTCCAGGGTGCTGCTGGTGGCCGAGGACAGCGAGTACCGCCGCCACGGCCGGCAGCCATTTGTCGAGGCATACAAGGAAGTCTTCGGCAAGCACGACATCGAGTTCGCGGTGCGTCCGGTCAGCAGCTTTCCCGATCTCAAGCAGATCGCGGCGAAAAACGGCTACGCGCTCACCATCGTCAGCAACAGCATTTGGGAACGGCTGCCCGGCGCGCTGCGCAAGGTTCGCGGCATTACCCACCCGCGGGTCGAAGTTGACCGCACCTCGCTGGAGCAGGCCCGCATCGGGGCCGGTGTCATCGTCTGAGGCAAAAGTATGCGGATTCTCTACCTGATGCCGGCGCCGGTCGCCCGCGGTCCCCTGGGACCGGGCGAGTTGCAGCGCCGCGAAGCAGTGTTGCGCGCGCGCGCCTCCGCCGCCTTCGAGTGGCGGGTTGGCGATACCGACGACGGCCCCTCGTGCATCGAGTCGCTCGCTGACGAGGAGCGCTGCATCCCCGGCATGCTGCGCGCCGCAGCCGCGGCGGAGCGCGACGGCTACGACGCCCTCGTCATTGGCTGCTTTGCCGATCCCGGGCTGGCGGCCGCGCGCGCGCTGCTGCGCATTCCGGTGATTGGCCCAGCCGAAGCTGCGCTCGATCTTGCCTGCCAAACCGGCCGGCGCTACGCCGTCCTGACCACCTCGGACGAAGTGCTGCCGCTCATCCATAAAGTCGCGCAGGCCACCGGGCACGCCGCGCAGATGGCCGGCATCCGCACCCTTGCCATTCCGGTGCTCAAAGTCGCCGCCGACCGCGAACCGATGCTGCAGCGCCTGAGGAGCGCGGGATCGCTGGCCGTCTCCGAGGATGGAGCTGGCGTGCTTGTGCTCGGCTGCATGAGCCTGGCGTTTCTCGATCTCGCGGCCGAACTGCAGGAGCGCTTGCGCGTGCCTGTGGTCTGCCCGCTGGCGGCTGCGGTGCAACGAGCCGAAGCCGTGTTGGCGGCGCGCAGCCGCGAGCTTGGCCTCGGCACACCCGGTCAGGAATTATCCGTCAGCGCTTGAGCGCGCCGGTGAGCTCGCTTTCACTCCATTTCGCGATTGTCGCTGCCTTGTATTTCCTGGTGATCCTGGCTATTGGCCTGTTCGGGCTGCGCAAAACGAGGACCGAGGAGGACTTCCTCACCGCCGGCCGCAGCATCGGCCCCTGGGTGGGAGGCGCGGTCCTGGCCGCCACTCAGATCAGCGCCGGCACGCTAGTGGGCACGGTGGGACGGCACTACGCCACGGGAGTGAGCTGGGTATGGGTGTGGCCCGGGGTATGGTGCGGCTGGCTGGTGTCGGCCATTTTCGTCGGCCCTAAGCTGCGGGAGTTCGGCGCGGTCACTATTCCCGAATACTTGGCGGCACGCTTTCACAGCGAAACCGCGCGCGTGCTCTCCGCCATCTTCATCGTCTGCGCCTACATGATCCTGCTGGTGGCGCAATATCAGGCCTGCGGCGTGCTGTTCGAGTCCATCTTCGGATTCAAGCCCATCTACGCCATGGTGATTCTCACCTGCAGCACGCTGCTGTACACCACGCTCGGCGGTGTGCGCTCCAGCTCCTACATTGATTTCCTGCAGATCATGATCGTGGTTTCCGGCCTGCTGCTCTCGGTACCGGTGCTCGCCCATTACTCCGGCGGCGTGCGCTCTGCGGGATCGTTCCTGGCGACCCTTGATCTGCGCATCGTGGGCTCCTGGTACAACGGCAAGCAGCTCTTCGGCTTCGCCCTTTCCTTCGGTCTGGCGATCGCCGCCGCTCCCTACGAAATGGTGCGCTTCAACTCCATGCGCGACAAGGCCACGGTGCGCTACGCCATCGGCGTGTGCTTCATCTTTCAGGCCCTGATCGGCTCCTGCGTGCTGCTGATGGGATTGCTGACGCGGGCGCTTTTCCCCAGCCTTCCCTCGCCGGACCAGGCCAGTTCGATGATGGCCATGAACGTTCTACCGCCGCTTGTGGGATCGCTCTTCATGGTGGCCTTGCTGTCGGCCATCATGTCCAATGTGAACGCCATTCTGCTGGTGGCCTCCTCCGGCATCTCGCACGACATCTACGGCAAGGCCATCAATCCTCGGGCCAGCGAAAGAGTCAAGCTGGCGATCAATCGCGCCAGCATTGTCGTCCTGAGCTTTTTCCCGGTGTGGTTTGCCTTGAACCGCTATACCGACGTGCAGTCGATCGTGGTGCTGCAGACCCGTTTCGTTGCGAGCTTTTTCTTCGTTCCCATGGTGCTGGGCCTGAACACGCGCGGTGGTTCCTCGCGTGCCGCGGTGGCCGCCATGCTCGCCGGGGTGGCCGGCTGCCTGGCCTGGAGCATTGGGGCTGCCCACCTGTCCACCAACATTGATGCCGTAGAAGTCGGCATTGTCAGCAGCTTGCTTTCCTACCTGGCCACCGACGCCATCAGCCGCCGCTCCTTACGCGCGAGGACTGCCAATGCTCAAGCCTGATCCAACTTGGCGGGTACGCCGCGTTGCCGCCCCGGGCCTCATGCTGGTGGCGGCCGCGGCCTGCCTGGCCCAGCCGCCCCACGCTTATCTCGCCGCTTACCGGGCCCAGGTTGCCTTTATCGGCGAGCAGGATGCCAGCGTGACGGTCGCGCTGGAGGTGGTGCCGCACGACGCCCTCGGTCAAGTCCTGATTCCCCGCTTTGCCGACCAGGAACTCGGCGCCATTGAGGCGGGCTCGTCCGCTTCACCAGCATTCGCGACCGCCGAGCTGCCCGGCGCGCTGGCAATCCGCTTTGCCAAAGATGCGCAACCTCCTGCGCCGCTCGAACTCCACTATGGCGTGCATTCCCGCTTGCGCTTGCGGCGCGTGCCGCTTCCTGTGGTCGGGGTCGCTCCGCAACCGCAGCAACACCCGGTGCAGATCAGCGTCGAACTGCCGCCGGGAACGACAGTCGTTGGCGAAGGCTTTCCTGCGCTGGCGTGGCGCAATGGAAGACACGGCGAGGCGCAATTCGCGGCGGCCCCATCTGTGCTGGTGGTGGAAAGCGAGCTGGCGCGCTCCGCCCGATGGTTCGATGGCTGGCTGACGCCCGCCGGGCTCAGCACCGCCGCGATGTTCGGACTGCTGCTGACCGGTTCAGCCGTGTGGTGGGCCGGCGCTCGCAGCCGGCGACCGCGTTAACGGCGAGCACCATGGCACACGTGCCCAGCTTCGGATTGAACTTCTACGGCTACTTCGTATTCGCCGCGCTTTGGGTGTGCGGTTATTTTTTTTGGGCTTGGCGCATCAATGCGCGCGAGCGCCGGAAAACTTCCCAGCGCGCGCAATCCAGGAAGCTGGACGACGAAACGCACAGGCACCCGGAGTCAATATGAACGCGAAAACTGCCGTGCAGGAGCGCGCTAGGTAGGGTCGAAGCCCAGCTCGTTGCACTCAACCGCCGCATCCACGCCCACCCTGAACTCGGGCTTCGAAGAAGGGCGCGCCAGCGCCTAAACAGCGGAAATGCTGGACGTAGCGGGGTACCGGATGGAGCGCGGGATCTGCTTGCATCATCGGATACAGCACCCAGCGCGGAAACAATGATCTTCCTGCAGCGACAAGTCAACGACGTTGGCTTCAATGAGGCCGCGCCACGTTGGGCGCGGAAACGTAAAAGGGACTCACCGCTTCGCACTTGTTTAATGTCCCTTCAATGAGGCCGCGCCACATTGGGCGTGGAAACCAGATGTGGTCTAGAACATCTATGGAAAGTGGGTAGCGGCTTCAATGAGGCCGCGCCACATTGGGCGCGGAAACCGCGGCTGGCGGCGCTGCTTGCGCACGCGCGGGACGGCTTCAATGAGGCCGCGCCGCGTTGGGTGCGGAAATCCAGCGGCTGCGCTGAATATGTGGCGTGCCGCGATGGCCCTTCAATGAGGCCGCGCCGCGTTGGGCGCGGAAATGACTGATGACTGGGGAAGAAAAACTTCAGAGATGTCCTTCAATGAGGCCGCGCCGCGTTGGGCGCGGAAATGTCTCCTTGGCCTTTTTGCATTTGCGTTCGAGATCATCCTTCAATGAGGCCGCGCCGCGTTGGGGCGAGCTACCACGCGGTGCGGGGAAGTCGCGTCACTCTAGGTGCCGGATCGACCGAAGTTCTGAACATGGCGGTGCGTGCATTTAGTGGCCCCGGTAAGCGCTTGATCCTTGCTAATCCGACGTTCCATGCTCATTGCGACCTACGCCCGGGCCGCGGCAGCCGAAGTGGTGCCCGTCGCACTCACCGCTGGTTTCGAACATGACCTGCAAGCGATGCTGAAAGCTACGGGCATCGGAGCGGGGCTCGTTTATGTGTGCAATCCGAACAACCCTACTGGCGGCGTCACACCGTCTGATGACTTAGCTGAGTTTATTGCGAGAGTTCCATCGGGTTATGCAGTTCTGGTTGACGAGGCTTATCACCACTTTGCGACGGGATGCCCCGGATATGCAACGCTGCTTGGCCACCCACGTGTGATCGTGGCCAGGACATTTTCAAAAGTGTACGGAATGGCGGGCATGCGCGTCGGCTACGCGATCGCTTCGGAAAAGCTGACAGCTGCGATGTGCGTTCACCAGCTCGACACAAATATTAGTGTGGTCGCTGCGGCTGGTGCGATGGCGTCGTTGGAGGATGAAGCTGGCACGCATGCGGCTGTGCGTCGCACCCTGGCAGATCGCAACGAGTTTCTGCGACAAGCAAAGCTACGGAACCTTGCCGTTCTCCCCTGTGCCGCAAATTTCGCGATGATACGAACCGGTCAATCGGCGTCGGCAATCAACCAGAAGTTCGCGAAGCAAGGTATTCACATTGGTCGTCCGTTTCCGCCATTGAATGATTTCATACGAATCACTTTCGGCACACCTTCTGAGATGAAACGTTTCTGGACAGTCTGGGACCGTATCATGACGCCACCTCCGAGTTATTGTTAAGTATCCAGCGCATCCTCGGAATTCTTCCCAGCCATACGAGAAAATCTCTTTTCAGAATAATGAACTGGCCTGTCAGCATGACGCTGACCTGCTTCCCTAAATCACACCAAGGAATAGGATTTCACAGTTTTTTGACCGGAGAGTTAGCTCCGGCAGTTGTTGAGATCCGCTCCAGCGCCTCCGCCGGAGTGGAGAACCAGTGCGCGTCCAAACACTCGGCTCGCAACGTCCCGCGGAAGCAGCTTGACCTCAGCGGAGCGAGCACATGTCTAGCTCACTGTTTGCGCCTATACCTATTGAGCATCACATAATATAGTTACAACGGAAACAGTTCCGCTCCCAGAAAGCGCAGACCAGCGTCGGGCGGCAACGCAGCGGCGCAGGGCGTGGCGCGCGTGCACGCTCAACTGGGCGAAGTTCTGCGGGCAGAAGTTGGGCAGCTCGTGCTGCTTCCAGTACGACCACAGGTACTCGACCGGATTCAGCTCCGGCGCATAGGCGGGAAGAAACTCCAACCACAGCCGCCCTCGTCGTTGGCGCACGAACTCCCACACCGCGCGGCTGCGATGGGCGGCTAAGCCGTCCCAGACGATCAGCAGCTTGCCGCGTATGTGGCGCAGCAGATGCGAGAGGAACAGGATGATCTGCGGCGAGCGGATCGCGCCCGGAAACAGCCGGAAGTAGAAGTTCCACCAGGTCACCCCCGCCATGGCCGACAGCATCTTCGAGTTGAAGTGATATTGCAGCACCGGCGTCTGCCCCTTCGGCGCCCAGGTGCGGCAGCGGTGCGGGCGCTCGCTCAGTCCGCTTTCGTCGATGAAGACGATCGTCCGCTGCTCGTTTTGGGCTTTTTTTAATCTCCGGCCAGCGCTTCTGCTTCCAGGCGCGGATCTTCTCCTCGTCCCGTTCCAGCGCCCGCCCCACCGGACGCTGGCAGCTCCAGCCCAGTTGCCGCAGAATCCGCCAAGCATGCCCGGCGGCGTAGCGAATGCCGCATTCCTGCTCGATCAGCGTGGCCACGCGCGCCGAGGTCCACAAACTGGTCGAGTAGCCCAGCGCCTGCGGACCGCGTTGCAGCCCCTTCTCGATGCGCCGCAAGTCCTCGGCACGCAGACGCGGCTTGCGGCCCGCACGGCCGGCCTTCCTCAGTCCCTTGCGCCCTTGCGTGCGCAAGACTTCCGCCCACTGGCCGACCGACTGGCGGTGCGCGCCCACCCGCCGCGCCACCTCGGACTGGCTCAGCCCCTGCTGGAGCAGGTCGGCGGCCTCGAAACGCCGCCGCTCCAGAGCCTCAAAATCGCGTCGCACTCCCGCTGGGAATCCCATACCCGGCACAGAATTCCTGAAATGTCAGTATATTATGTGATAGTTCAATCCACACCCGCGCGCGGCGGGTGACGTATGCATGCATTGTTAAGCTGCCGGAAGGAGAACAGTTTCAATCCACACCCGCGGGCGGGTGACCCGATCCACTCTTCGTCGCGCTCCAGGCGGCAGATGTTTCAATCCACACCCGCGCGCGGCGGGTGACCCAGCGCGGCAACTGCATCAATTGCGGCAAGCCACGTTTCAATCCACACCCGCGCGCGGCGGGTGACGCCGCATCATCATCCCCATGATCCGCGCAGAGATGTTTCAATCCACACCCGCGCGCGGCGGGTGACCCGCCTAAGCTGGGAATTCTAGACAAGCTATCAGGGTTTCAATCCACACCCGCGCGCGGCGGGTGACGGCAACCTCCAGGCTGCAACGCATTGCTCAAGCGGTTTCAATCCACACCCGCGCGCGGCGGGTGACAGCAGAAGAGCGCGCAGTCATGGGCACCCCACTTGTTTCAATCCACACCCGCGCGCGGCGGGTGACATCAGGGCGCGCCCGGTTGACCGTATCGCGCTGCAGTTTCAATCCACACCCGGCGCGGCGGGTGACGTCGCCGATGTCGAAGGTATTGTTGGTGAGGCCGATGTTTCAATCCACACCCGCGCGCGGCGGGTGACCAGCATGGTGTCACTGCTTCCGCGCCCTCACTTGACGTTTCAATCCACACCCGCGCGCGGCGGGTGACGCGACGCGGTCGCGCTCCGCATCGATCTTGGCCTGTTTCAATCCACACCCGCGCGCGGCGGGTGACATTTAATGCCTCGTTTGATGCAGATGGTTACCCGGTTTCAATCCACACCCGCGCGCGGCGGGTGACAAGCGCGGCCTGGTGCCGGCGCAGGTGGAGCGCTGGTTTCAATCCACACCCGCGCGCGGCGGGTGACCCGACCTACTTGGCGCATTATTCGGCGGCGTTTAAGTTTCAATCCACACCCGCGCGCGGCGGGTGACCATTGGTTCGTGCTTGTCGTGCGCAATGAACTCATCGTTTCAATCCACACCCGCGCGCGGCGGGTGACTGGTTATCTGGAAAAGTGCCGGTGCCAACGGCCGTTTCAATCCACACCCGCGCGCGGCGGGTGACACGGTTCTGGCCAGCATAGTTCCGGCGAACCCGTGTTTCAATCCACACCCGCGCGCGGCGGGTGACTGGTTATCTGGAAAAGTGCCGGTGCCAACGGCCGTTTCAATCCACACCCGCGCGCGGCGGGTGACGGCAAGTGCGAGGTAAAGAACAATGACCATCAAGGTTTCAATCCACACCCGCGCGCGGCGGGTGACCGTGCAGGTGTGGGAACCATACGAAACCGCGTATGTTTCAATCCACACCCGCGCGCGGCGGGTGACGGTCTAAGAATCGTACAATAAACACTAGCTAGTCCTGTTTCAATCCACACCCGCGCGCGGCGGGTGACCTGGGCGATGGCTGTGCGGGTGCGGGGCGCTATGTGTTTCAATCCACACCCGCGCGCGGCGGGTGACCCGCGTCGGTTCGGTGACCGGCTCGCGCGTAGCCGTTTCAATCCACACCCGCGCGCGGCGGGTGACCTGGGGGCTGAGCGAGGAGCTGGAGCGCCAGCGCGTTTCAATCCACACCCGCGCGCGGCGGGTGACCCACCGAGACTTGGGTGGTGCGCTGGGTCAAGATGTTTCAATCCACACCCGCGCGCGGCGGGTGACATGGAGGGACGGGCATGAGTGAGCAGAACATCCTGTTTCAATCCACACCCGCGCGCGGCGGGTGACTGTGGGGCGGGAGGACCGCGCCTCTGGGAGCGGGTTTCAATCCACACCCGCGCGCGGCGGGTGACCGGGAAGCAAGGAAGCGAATCAGGCGTAGCAGAGGTTTCAATCCACACCCGCGCGCGGCGGGTGACTGCGTCCTCATTAAGCTGCCAGCCAGCAGCAACTTAGGTCGCCATTCGCGCGCACCCTTGCTGCCACAGAATCATGCGGCCAACCAGGATGTGCAGGTAACCCTTAACTTATACCTGTTCAACGAACTGGGGAAGCGCGAATATCGCTGGGAAAGCGTCAACGCTTAGGGTCCGCGCAGCTACACAACCAGCGGGCCCTCCGGATCGTAGCTTGCCTTTGCGCCCGCATGCTCCACTCGACGGCGCCAGTTCGAACCTAGAAAATAGAAGCGCAAGCTATCCTGTTCGGGATGAATTTCCGCCAGTAGGCGACCTTTAAGGCTTGTCCACGATTCTCCTCTCTCGGCGGGTTGGCCCGCAAGAAGGCGCTCAGTGCCAAGCGGCGCAGACAGATTGCCCGCCAGGCGGCCCAAGCCCGTTGGGGTAAGAAGAAACCGAAACGCTGATGCCGTGCAACCCCTGAGCGCCGGTGTATCGAAACCCGCAAGGCAGCCCACCAAAGAGGCGGGCCATGTCTGAGCACTACGGATCGGATTCCCTAGCCCGTCTGTCTTCCCGCAGGCGTTCGATATGTGGCTAGCGCGTCAGCACGCAAAAATCTCTGCGGGAACCTACCAGCGTTACCGTTGGCAGCGCGCTTCCGCTGGTGCATTCTTACGGATTATTGCGGGTGAGCAATTCGACTTAGCGCAAATGCTGTCGTCGAATCCGGCGCAAAGGAAAGGCGAGAGCATGAGAGCGGCAATCTTGGTTCTGCTGGCAATTGCGCCATGTGCGCTCGGCGCTCAGGAACGGACGGTAAGAACGTTAATTCAGGGAGACACCAGCAGGCTTCCCAATTTTATCCAGAGCGCACGGGACGCATTCTCTGAGCAGGGCCTGAAACTTGAGCTTGTCAGGCAGGGAGAACGCTTCGACTACAACATTATCTGCGCGCAAGAAACCTCTTTGGCAGGGGCGGCGAGCGCCTGCGTTGCTCTCGATATGAACGGCTTGTTTGTCGCTTCTGTGGTTCGCTCAGGCCGATGGCGCGGCAAGGGCGCTCTGAATCTAACTAAAAAAGAGCTTGCCAAGAAGATAGCAGTCTTGCAGGGGAGCAAGGCGGATGACTGAGTTCCAGATTCATGGCGGGGAGTGCGATTGCGATGACTGCCGACAAGTGTCTGCGCTGCTGCCGCTAGCCGGACAGGACGGCGACTTGTGGGCGCAGAATAGCGCGGCAAGCCCAGTTTCGCGGGCTGTCGCCGCCGTCATGGATGACTGCCGCAAGATCGTATTCGCCATCATGGAGGGCGCCCTAGCGCCAAGCATCGCCACTACGCCGCCGCGAGGCGGTTCACCCGCCGGGTTCACCGATTCACCCGCAAGACAGCCGCGCAAGCCACACCCTGCCACACAGCCCACAGATGGCATTCTCACGCCGGAGCAGTTGGCGGAGCGGCTACAGGTGCCCGTCTCCTGGGTGTACGAGCAGACCCGCCATCGCGGTCAGGTTCGCAATACCGATCCGCTGCCCTATCGCAAGATGGGGCGGTATCTGCGTTTCAACTGGAACGAGGTGAAAGAATGGCTGGACAGACAAAACAGAAAAAAGAGGGGGTGAATGCCCGTGAGAACAAAACATCAGTCGGGTTGCATCGTGAAGGACACGAAGCGCCGCTGCTGGTTCGGTAGATGGTACGAGGATCGCATTCAGCCTGACGGGAGCGTCGAGCGCAAGCTGGTGACCCGCAAGCTGGCCGACATCTCAGACCGCTACCAGAGGAAACGTGACGTACAGCCGCTTTTGGATGACATCCTCCGCCCGCTGAATGCGGGCCAGGTGGATGCCCGTTCCACGATGACGCTTACCCGATTCGTGGAAGATCATTACCTGCCCCATGTGGAGGCGGAGAAGAAACCCTCCACACATGAGGGCTACCGCAAGCTGTGGGAGCAGCGCTTAAAGCCCGTCATTGGGAACAAGGTGCTGCGCGAACTGAAACCGTTTGACGTTTACAGCCTGCTTTTGGAACTGAGCCGGGATGGACTCGGAAGGCGCTCAGTGCATCGTGCCAAGTGGCTGCTGAGCGCAATTCTCGCTTGGGCTGTTACTACCGGCGCACTGCCACCCGGTGGCAATTTCGTGCCGGATGTGGAGACACCCGCCACACCCAAGCCCAAGCCCACACACGCGGCAACGGAAAACGAGGTGCTGGATGCGCTAGACGCGCTCAAAGGCAAGCCCAAGGCGCGGGCGGCTATCGCGCTGATGTTCTACGCTGGACTCCGGCCCGGTGAAGCTCGCGGCGTTTGCTGGGAAGATTTCACCCCGGAGTACAACCAGGAGCGCAGCGAGCAAGAGGGACGCGAAGTGTGGGAGTGGCAACTGAAAGTGCGGCGGACCGTGTGGCGCAACACGGTTGGCACACCCAAGACTGAGAGCAGCGAGGGTGTGGTGCTGGTAGTGGAGCCGCTGCTGTCCATCCTGCGGGAACTGCGGGAAGCGGAGGGCAGCCCTAGCTCCGGGTTCATTCTGCGCGGGGCATTGGGCCGGCCGCTGAATCTCGACGTGATGGCGCGGAAAGTCATCAAGCCAGCCTTCCAAGCCAAAAATCTCAAATGGCACGGCTACTACGCCTACCGGCGCGGACTCGCCTCGCTGATCAAGGCCGCGACCAAAGACTCGCTGGCAGCGATGGGAGCGCTCCGCCACTCGGACGTTTCCACCACTGAGGCGTACTACATCAAGGCCGTCTCAGAGAACACGCCCGCGGCGATTCAGGCTGTGGAGCAGCGCACGCTAGCCCTGATGGCGAAGCGGGCCAAGCAAGCCGAAAATCAATCATGCAGCAAATATTCAGCAAGCCAAGCTGCTGCTGAGAATCCGCCATCGTCTGATTCCCGCCTAAACTTTAGCAGGGCAAAAGGATAAGTGGCGGAGGGAGAGGGATTCGAACCCCCGGTACCCGTCAGGGTACAGCGGTTTTCAAGACCGCCCGTTTCGACCGCTCACGCATCCCTCCGGCAGTGGCCGCTACTGAATAGTGTACC
>Ga0070741_10005073_pt1 | contig 29786 bp, 30 predicted proteins | sample Coa_R1_4_FD_66440 | JGI IMG/M metagenome (GOLD analysis project Ga0070741, IMG submission 66440) | Surface soil microbial communities from Centralia Pennsylvania, which are recovering from an underground coalmine fire - Coalmine... | ecosystem: Environmental > Terrestrial > Soil > Unclassified ... | reverse complement strand
CCGATGTGCTGGGTGATGCCGCCGGCCTCCCCCGCGACCACGTTGGCCGAGCGGATCTTGTCGAGCAGCATGGTCTTGCCGTGGTCGACGTGGCCCATCACGGTGATCACCGGCGGGCGGGGGCGGAGAAGCTCGTCGTCGTCCTCTTCGTCGTCGTCGTCGAAGTACTTGGCCTGGAGCTGCGCCTCCTTCTCCTCGCCGGGGTCGACGAGGCGGATGGTGGCGCCGATCTCGGCCGCGAACAGCTCGATGGCGTCGTCCGACAGCGATTGGGTGGCGGTGACCATCTCGCCCTGCAGGAGCAGGAAGCGCACGACGTCACCGGCCGAACGGTTCAGCTTGGGCCCGATGTCCTGGGCCGTGGAGCCGCGCTCGATGATGACCTCGCCCTCGGGGATGGGCGCGTTCGAGGGCGTGTAGGTGGTGGCCTGCGTGGGCTCCAGCTCTTCGAGGTTGCGACGCCGGCGCCGCCGGCGCTGCTGGGGCCGGCCCCGGCCGAAGGCAGGACCGCCGCGACCGCCACCGGGACCACCGGGACCGCCACCGCCGGGACCGCCACGGGGGCCACCGAAGCCGCCACCGCCGCCGCCCCCACCGGGGCCGGGACGGTAGGTGGACGTGCCCGCGCCCGGACGGCCGACACCGCCACCGCCACCGGGACGGCCGGCACCTGCGCCCATGGGACGGCCGGCGCCGCCACCGGGACGGCCGGCACCGCCCGGACCGCCGCTCATGCCGGGCCGGGGGCCACCGGGCGCGCCGGGGCCCCGCCCGGGCGGGGGCGGGATGGGCTTGCCGGTGGACGAGAGCGGGGGTCGCCGGCCGGGAGGCGGTGGGATGGGCTTACCGCTGGACGACGTGGGCGCGGCACCGGGGGCGCCGGCCTGGGGCGCAGCCGGGCGCGGGGGCGCCGGGCGCCGGGGCGGGGCCGGTGCGCCGCTGGCCGCCACGGGCGGGCGGGCGGAGCCGCTCCCCGGAGCGGGGGGCTGGCCGGGCGCCTGGGCGGGCGCCGGGCCACCGGCGGCCGGAGCCGTGGGGGCTGACGCCGCGGGGACGACCGGAGCAGCCGCCGGGGCCGGGCGGGCCGGAGCGGGCCGGGGGGCGGGCTCGGCTTGCTCGGTGGCCGGGCGGCTGGTGATCAAGCGGGGGTCGCGACCCGACGGAAGCGTGCCCTCGCGGGCGGCCGGAGAGAGGGGCTCGGCCGCCGGAGCGGGGGCAGGCGCCGGAGCCGCGGGCGCCGGGGCCGCGGGCGCCGGCTCGGTGGCCGGAGCGACGGGCGGCGGGGTGGCCGGAGACACGGCCGCGGGGGCGACCGGCTCGGCGGGCGCAGGGGCAACCGGTGCAGGGGCGGGGGCGGGAGCGGGCTCGGCCGGGGTGGCGGGCTCGGGCGCGGCGGCCTTCTTGGCCGCCTTCTTCACCGGCTCGGGCTCGGGCGGGGAGACGTCGCGGCGGATGCCGAGCTGGTCGGCCTTGCGGCGCGCTCGGTCGGCCTGGGCGTCCTCGATGGAGGACGAGTGGCTCTTGACGCCGATGCCGAGGTTCTCGCACAGGTCGAGCGCCTCTTTGTTCGTGAGCCCCAATTCACGGGCGAGCTCGTAGACCCGGATCTTCTTCGGCAAGTGCTGGTTGTCCCTCTCTACCTATCGTTGCGTCGCTTCGCGACCCTCTATCCTCGCACGTTCTGCCAGGTAGGAACGAAGTGTTGCGATCCCGGCATCCGTGACCCGGCCCCGCAGGGCCCGGCTGAACGCCTGCTTGCGGCCGGCCAGGTCGACACAGGCGACCGAACCGGCACACACCCACGCCCCACGCCCGGGCAGGCCCCGCCCCACGGCCAGGCCCCCGTCCGGGGTGCGAACCACCCGCTCCAGCTGGTCGGCAGGAACGACCCGCCGGCAACCGATGCAGGTGCGCTGCGGCGCCGTTATGCGCCGTCGCCCGGAGCCGGGGCCGCGGCCGTTTCGGGCTCGTCTTCCGTTCTCGTCACGTCAGCGCCCTCTCTCGCGGCGTCAGCGTCACGAGCATCCTCGGGGGTGGGGGGCTCGTCCTCGCCGGCGTGCTCCCACTGCTCGGCCGAGATGGCCTCGCCGCCCTCGGCGGGCTGCCACACCATCTCCCCCGACTCGTTTTCGACCCATTCACCGGCCGCCCACTCCTCGCCGTAGCCGGCCTCTTCCTCGGCCAGCTGGGTCTCGCTCTTGATGTCGATGCGCCAGCCCGTGAGCCGGGCCGCCAGGCGGGCGTTCTGGCCTTCCTTCCCGATGGCCAGGGACAGCTGGTAGTCGTGCACGACCACCGTGGCCGTGCCCGTCTCCTCGTCCAGCCGCACCTCCTTGACCTTGGCCGGCTGCAGGGCGCGCATGACGAACTCGCCCGGGTCCTCGGAGAAGGGGACGATGTCGACCTTCTCCCCCCGTAGCTCGTTGGTGACCATGCGCACGCGGGCACCCCGGGCACCGACGCAGGCGCCGACGGGGTCGACGTTGGCGTCGTTCGACCACACGGCGATCTTGGTGCGGTGGCCTGGCTCCCGGGCGCAGGCCTTTATCTCCACCACGCTGCTGCCGATCTCCGGGACCTCGAGCTCGAACAGCCGCTTGATGAGGCCGGGGTGGGTGCGGGACACCACGATCTGGGGGCCCTTGGTGGTCTTGCGGACCTCGACGATGTACGCCTTCAGGCGGGCGCCGTGCTCGTAACGCTCGTAGGGCACCTGCTCGGCCTGGGGCAGCAGGGCCTCGACCTTGCCCAGGTCCAGCAGCGTGTACCGGTTGTCGGACTGCTGGATGATGCCGGTGACGATGTCGCCCTCGCGGCCCGCGTACTCCTCGTACTTCTGGTCCCGCTCCACCTCGCGGATGCGCTGGGTGATGACCTGCTTGGCCGTCTGGGCGGCGATGCGGCCGAAGTTGTCGGGCGTGTCGTCCCACTCCCGGATGACGTTGCCGTCCTCGTCGAGCTCCTGGGCGTAGACGCGGAAGTCCATCGAGTCGGGGTCGATGGTGACGACCGCCTCCTCGGCGGCGTTGGGCATGCGCTTGTAGGCGGCGACGAGCGCGTTGGCGATGGCGTCGAGCAGGGTCTCGACGGCGATCCCCTTCTCGCGCGCGACCAGCTGCAACGCCTCGAGGAACTCGAAGTTGTTCTTCTCGGGACTCATGATGCGGCCTTCTTCTCTGGCTTCTTCTTCGTTTGGCCGGGCTTTGCCTTCGGCCCCCCCCACTCGAACACGGTGCGGGCCCGTTCGACGTCGGCGTAAGCGATGTGCCGGCCGTCGACGGTGATGCCCAGTTCGTCCGCCCCGTCCAACCGGCCCTGGACCCGCCGGTCGCCTTCCGTGCCCGGCGTGGTCTTGACGTTGACGGTGCTGCCCACGAATCGCTGGAACTGCTCAGGCGTGCGCAGGGGCCGCTCGACGCCGGGACTGGAGACCTCGAGCGAGTACCGGCCCGGCAGCGGGTCGGCCTGGTCGAGGAGCTCCGAGATCTGCTGGCTGGCCTGGGCCACGGTGTCCAGGTCGATACCGCCGGGCTTGTCGATCGAGATGCGCACCAGGGAGGGCCCGGCCTCGACGTCGACCAGCTCCAGGCCTTGGGCGTCGAGGAGCGGTACCACCAGCTCCTGAACCCGGCCTGTCACGTCCACCTGGCACTCCTCCTCTCGGCGCTCGGTCCAACCCTGTGTCGGTCCAACCCTGTGTCAATCCAACCCAGTGCAAACAAAAACGTGGGCCAGCCGCCCACGCTCGGCCGGTCAGTATACCCGCGACCGCCCGATTTCAGTAGGCCCGGGCCACGTAGGCGACCAGCTCGGGCTCGGCCTCGGACAGCGGCAGGCTGCCGTCGGCCCGCTGGAGGCAGCGCACGGTGATGCCCGACCTGGCCAGCTCGGCCTCCCCCTCGGTGCCCACGGCTGACCAGGGCAGGCGGGCGAAGCCGGTGGCCGCCGCCTCCCGGGCCTCGTCGAGGGTGGCGACGTCGGCCGTGCGGGCCTGGCGGAGGGCGGCGGCTTCGTCCAGGAGGCCCTGCTGGACGGCGGCGAGCAGCTCGGTGACCTGCTTGGAGGCGGTGTCGGCGGGCACCGGGCGCTTCTCGCCCGTGTCCCGGCGCACGAGGGTGACGTTGCCCTCGGCCAGGTCCCGGGGGCCGACCTCCAGGCGAACAGGGACGCCCTTCAGCTCCCAGTCGATGGTGCGACGGCCGAACGACTGGTCGACCCGGTCGTCCAGCTGGACCCGGTGCCCCTGGGCCCGCAGGTCGGCGGCCAGGGCGGCAGCCCGCTCCCCCGCCCCGTTCTCGTCCCTGACCAGGAGGACGACCACCTGCACGGGCGCCACCGCCGGGGGCAGGCGCAGGCCGTCGTCGTCCCCGTGGGTCATGATCAGCCCGCCGATCATGCGAGTGCTCACGCCCCAGGACGTCTGCCAGACGTACTCCTGCTCGCCCGTGTCGGTGAGGTATTGGGTGCCGAAGACCTTGGCGAAGTTCTGGCCCAGCTCGTGGCTGGTGCCCATCTGCAACGCCTTGCCGTCCGCCATCATGGCCTCGCACGTCCACGTGTTGATGGCGCCGGCGAAGCGCTCCTTGGCCGTCTTGCGACCCACCAGCACGGGGATGGCGAGGACGTCGACCATGGTCTGTTCGTACACGTCCCGCAGGATCTGGATCGAGTAGTCGCGGGCGTTCTCCTCCGTGGCGTGGCAGGTGTGGCCCTCCTGCCAGAGGAACTCGCTGGTGCGCAGGAACAGGCGGGGCCGCAGTTCCCAGCGCACCACGTTGGCCCACTGGTTGAGGAGCAAGGGCAGGTCCCGGTAGCTCTGCACCCACTTGGCGAAGTACGAGTTGATGATGGTCTCGCTGGTGGGGCGCACGACCACGGGCTCCTCCAGCTTCTTGCCCCCGGCGTGGGTGACCACGGCCAGCTCCGGGCTGAAGCCCTCAACGTGCTCGGCCTCCCGCTTCAGGTAGTCCTCGGGGATGAAGAGAGGGAAGTAGGCGTTGTGGGCGCCCGCCTCCTTGATGCGGCGGTCGACGGCGGCCTGCACGTGCTCCCACATCTCGTAGGCCCACGGGCGGATGACCATGGTGCCCCGGACGGGCCCGTTCTCGGCCAGCTCGGCCTTGGCCACGACGTCTTGGTACCACTGGGGGAAGTCCGTGGCGCGGGGGGTGAGGATCGGCTGCTTGGCCATCGGCGGGAGGCTAGCGGCCGGTCTTCAGGCGTTCTGTTGCAACCGGACCGCGGTACTCGCGCGAGGTGGCGAAAGAGCGATTGCGGCGGGGGGCGGTGCGCCGGTCAGAAGTCGCTGTGGCAGAAGGGCTCGGGCTCGGTGCCCACGGGGGCGAAGAGGGCGTCGGCCCGGGCCAGGGCGCCGGGGCGCAGCTCGTGCGCCCGGCCGGCGGCGGCCAGGGTGGAGAGGCGCACGCCGCCCAGGTAGGCCGAGCCCAGGTCGTCCACGCCCAGGGCGATGTCGGCGTCCCGGCCAGTGATCCGGCGGGCGCCGCCTGCCGCCGACACCAGGTAGCACCCGTCGTTGGCCGGGCGGAACGGGTCGGTGACCTCGAGCACCACCTCGCCATCGGTCCCGTAGGCCCGGGCCGACAGGGCGGTGGGGATGTCGAGTAGGCGCACCCAGATGTGGTCGGTCACGGCGTCGACCCGCAGGCGCCGGGGCTCGGCCAGCCGGCGGCGGATGGGATCGCCGGGCGCGATGAGGGCGTGAACCGTCGCGACCAGGTCGACGTCGAACACGAAGCGCCAGAGCGCGGCCTCGACCTCCGGCGTCTCCCCCATCAGGTCGACGACGAGCAGCTCGCTGGCCGGCAGCTCGCTGTTCCACGCCTCCTTGATGCGGTAGGCGACGAAGCCGTCGGGCTCACCCGCGGCGGACTCGTGCAGGGCGAAGAAGAAGGCGGAATGGCCCTTGCGGCGCTCGGGCAGGTCGGCGAGCACCACGTGCCACCAGCCCGGTGGCCGGTTGACGTCGCCGGGCTGGCGCCGGCGGATGCGGTCGTGCACGGGCGGGAGGAGCTTGGCCGCGGCCTCGGCGTCGACCACCCGCATGCGGCCCCCCGCCTCGACCGGGCGGGTGAAGGACGAGTAGGCGGTGTCGATGGCGACCTCGGCGGCCGACGTGGCCCAGCCGTACCCGAAGCGCCCGTAGATCAGCGACTCCGATGCCAAGAGGATGGCCAGGGGCTCACCCCGGGCGGCGATGTCGTCCAATTGGTCGGCCATCATGCGAGTGAGCACCCCCCGGCGCCGGTGAGTGGACAGCACGCCCACCGCGGTCACGCCGGGGGCGGGGATGGTGGCCAGGCCGGGGAGGGTGAGCTCCATGGTCCAGGCGTCGGCCGTGCCCACGATGTCGCCGGCGTCGAAGGCGGCCACCGTGCGGTCCGGCTCGGCCGCCTCCCGCCAGGCGGCCAGGCCCTCGTCCGACAGGTGCTCGCCGAAGGCGCGGGCGACCCGGCGGGCGTACTGCGGGTACTCGTCCTCGACGACGGGCCGGATCTCGATGTCCATCCGACCAGTCTGGCCCCACCCCCCCACCGTTCTCGTTGCAATTACGAACGGAGGCCGTTCGTGGACGCAACGAGAACGGGTGGGGTTGGGCTCAGGCCGGGCCGGCCACCGATTTACGGATGAGCTCGACCCGCTCCTCCGAGTGGTTGGCGTCGGCGCCCTGCTCGTCGAGCAACGCCGCCCGGTCGGCGTCGGCTGCGGCCTTGGCCGCCACCAGGTCGGCCTTGGACAGGGCGGCGTCCACCCCGTTGGCCATGATGAACTCGGCCCACTCGACCAGCGCTTCCACCATCGACGTCTCCGGCACCACGGCCACGTTCTGTCCCTTGACGAACAGGTGGCCCTTCTTGCGGCCGGCGGCGATGCCCAGGTCGGCGTCGCGGGCCTCGCCCGGCCCGTTGACCACGCAACCCATGACCGCGACCTGCAACGGGATCTCCCGCTCGCCGAACGCCTCCATGGCCCGCTTGGCCACGTCGATCACGTCGATCTCGGCCCGGCCGCACGACGGGCAGGCGATGAGGTCGACCGTCTTGCGCTCCCGCAGGCCCATGGCCTCGAGCAGCTGGCGGCCGGCCCGCGCCTCCTCGACGGGGTCGGCGGTCAGGGAGTACCGGATGGTGTCGCCGATGCCCTCGGCCAGCAGGGTGGCGATGCCGGCGGTGGCCTTGATGAGCCCGGCCGGCGGCGGCCCCGCCTCGGTGACACCCACGTGCAGCGGGTGGTCCGTGTGCTCGGCCAGCAGCCGGTACGACTGGATCATCAGCGGGACGTTGGACGCCTTCACCGAGATCTTCACGTCCTCGAAGCCGACCTCGTCGAAGTAGGCCAGCTCCATCTGGGCCGACTCCAGCATGGCCTCGGGCGTGGCCCCGCCGTACTTGTCGTACAGCCGCTGGTCGAGCGACCCGGCGTTCACGCCGATGCGGATGGACACGCCCCGGTCCTTGGCCTCCCGGGCCACGGCCTTGATGTGCTCGGGGTTGCGGATGTTGCCGGGGTTGAGGCGCAGGCCGTGCACCCCCGCCTCCAGGGCGGCCAGGGCCATCCGGTACTGGTGGTGGATGTCGGCGATGATCGGCACGGGCGAGCGGGGCACGATGCGGGCCAGCCCCTCGGCCGCCTCGGCCTCGTTGCAGGTGCAGCGGACGATGTCGGCCCCCGCCCCGGCCAGCGCGTAGATCTGCTGGAGGGTGCCCTCGGCGTCGGCCGTCTTGGTGATGGTCATCGACTGGACGGTGACCGGCGCGCCCCCGCCCACGAGCACGTCGCCCACCCGGATCTGGCGGGTCCGGCGCCGGGCCGCGGCGGTGGCTTCGGGGCCCTGCATCAGCGGAGGTCGGGCATCAGCGGAGGTCGGGCATCAGCGGAAGTCGGGCATCAGCGGAAGGGGTTGGCGAGCGGTCGCACGATGTCGAGGTACAGCGACGTGAGGGCGATGAACACGAGCAGCAGTATGACCGGGTAGGCGGCGGCCATGACCTTGCGCCCGTCGACGTAGTACCGCTTGCCCTTGCGGGACCGGACGGCCTCGTAGATGGCGATGGCCACGTGGCCGCCGTCGAACGGGGGCAGCGGGATCATGTTGAAGATGCCGACGAACACGTTGATCAGCACCAGCAGCGTGAGCACGTCGCGGATGCCGGACTGGGCCGCCTGGCCCGCCACCTGGACGAAGCCCACGGGCGACAGGAAGCGGACCTCGCCACCCGAGCTGTTGCGGGGCGACGACCGGCCGGTGAGCTCGGACGCGTAGCTGCTCACGCCACTGGGCGAGAAGATGTGGCCGATGGCGCTCACCGTGTCGACGGCGAGCCGGCCCAGGCCGGTGGCCGCGTGGCCCGCACCGGACAGCGGGTCGTACCGCTTGACCGGGATCTTGGGGCCGATGCCGATGAAGCCGGTGGGCTGGTCGACGACGGGCTTGCCGTCCACCTTGATCTGTGAGAGGTCGACGGGCGTGGCCGTGAGGGTGAGGCGCTGGCCGTTGCGCACGACCTCGAAGTGGATGGGCTGTCCCGGGTGGGCCCGGATGTAGGTGGGCAGGTCGTCCCAGGTGTTCACCGGCCGGCCGTCCACCGACACGATGCGGTCGCCGGGCTTGAACCCGGCCTGCTGAGCCGGGCTGGACTGGCCGTTGTTCAGGGCGGTGATGGTGTTGACCACCGGCTGGGGATGGCTGTCGTCGGGCACGCCCACGAACGTGAAGAGGCTGAACAGCAGCAGGAAGGCGAGGATGAAGTGCACGGCCGACCCGGCCACGGCCACCCCGAGCCGTTGCCAGAAGCCCTTCTGCCGGTACGTGCGGGGCTCGTCCTCGGGGGCTACCTCCTCGAAGGAGGACATGCCGATGATCTTCACGTAGCCGCCGGCGGGAATGGCCTTGATGCCGTACTCCGTCTCGCCCTTGCGGATGGACCACAGCCGGGGCCCGAACCCGAGGAAGAACTCGGTGACCTTCATGCCCGCCACCTTGGCCATCACGAAGTGGCCGGCCTCGTGGAGCATGATCATGAGGATCAGGGCCAGGACGACCAGGACGGTCTTGGCCACGCCGGCCACGGTGGCGGCCACGAAGGCGCCCACGACGATCAGGAGCAGGCGAACGAGGGCCGAACGCTGCTCGGACGGGTCCATGACCGGGGCGGCCGGTGGGCGGGAGGGCGGCGGGGGCGCTTCGGCGGTCTGCGTCATGCTGCTTCGGATCTCCGTTCGACGGCGTGGCGAGCGCGGGCGCGGGCCCGAGCGTCCTCGGCGAGTACAACGTCGACGCTTTCCGCCTTCGTTCCCGGCCAATCGCCGAGCGACTCCTCGATGACCTCGCTGATGGCCAGCCAGCCGATGGCCCCGTCCAGAAAGGCGGCCACCGCCACCTCGTTGGCGGCGTTGAGCCAGGCCGGCGCCGTCTCCCCCAGGCGCCCGGCTTCGTAGGCGAGGTGCAGGCACGGGAATGCGGCTTTGTCCGGGGGCTCGAAGTCGAGCCGGGACAGCTGGGCCCAGTCGATGGCGCCGAAGGGCACGGGAAGGCGATCAGGCCAGCCCAGGGCGTACCCGATGGGCAGGCGCATGTCGGGCAGGGAGAGCTGGGCGACCACGGCACCGTCGGTGAACTCGACCATGGAGTGCACGATCGACTGCGGGTGCACGACCACCTCGATCTGGTCGTAACCCACGCCGAACAGCTCGTGGGCCTCGATGACCTCGAGACCCTTGTTCATGAGCGTGGACGAGTCGACCGTGATCTTCGGACCCATGGCCCACGTTGGATGCGCCAGGGCGTCCTCCACGGTGACGCCGGCCAGGTCGTCCCGGCTGCGGCCCCGGAACGGCCCCCCGCTGGCGGTCAGGAGGATGCGGGCCACCTCGGCGGGCGAGCGCCCGGCCCGCAGGCACTGGTGGACGGCGCAGTGCTCGGAGTCGACGGGCACGATCTCCGCCCCCGGCGTGTGGCGCACCCGCTGGACCACGGGCCCGGCGGCGATGAGCGACTCCTTGTTGGCCAGGGCCAGGCGGTGGCCCGCCTCCAGGGCGGCCAGGGTGACGGGCAGGCCGGCGAAGCCCACCACGCCGTTGAGGACGACGTCGGCCTCGGTGGCGATGGCGGCCAGGGCATCGGGGCCGGCCAGCACCTCGGTGCCGGGCGGGACCTGGGCCCGGAGGTCGCCGGCCAGGTCGGCGTCGGCGATGGCGACCGTCCGGGGCCGGAACTCGTGCGCCTGGGCGGCCAGGGCGTCCACCGACCGGGCCGCGCCCAGGGCCACCACCTGCCAGCGCTCCGGGTCGGTGCGCACCACGTCCAACGCCTGCGTGCCGATGGACCCGGTGGACCCGGCCAGGCTGATGCTGGTCATCCCAGCTTCAACAGCTTCACCAGGTAGTAGGTGGCGGGCAGGACGAACAGCAGGGCGTCGAAGCGGTCGAGCACGCCACCGTGGCCGGGGAGGATGCGACCCATGTCCTTGATGCCGACGTCCCGCTTGATCATGGACTCGGCCAGGTCGCCCAGGGGCGCCATGATGGCCACGACCACGCCCAGGGCCACGCCGTGCTTCATGCCCCAGAAGTGGGACAGCGCGCCGAAGATGGCGCCCACCACGATGGCGGTGAGGCAGCCGCCGAGCAGGCCCTCGACCGTCTTGTTGGGGCTGACCTCGGGCATGAGGGGCCGGCTGCCCATCTGGCTGCCGAAGAACAGCCCGCCCACGTCGTAGCCCACCGTGCACACGATGGCGCCGAACAGCGACACCACCCCGTGGCGGGCGGGCAGGGCCAGCAGCAGGGCGGCGAAGGACCCGAGGAACCCGACCCACATGAACCCGAACAACGTGGCGGCCACGTTGATGGTGGGCCTGGCCTTGACCACGTCGAACAGGTACCAGAGGAAGCTGAACACCACGGTGAGCGCCAGCACCAGGGGTACGGCCGTCTCGCCCTTGTTGTAGGCGGCCAGGAGGATGGACACCGTGGCCGTGAGGCCGAGCAGGGTGGCCGGACGGTACCCGGCCCGGCGCAGCACGTCGAACACCTCGCCGGCGGCGAAGACGATGACGAGCAGGGTGAGCACCATCGCGGTCAGGGGGCCGGCCTTGAAGGCGAGCATGCACAGCGCGCCCAGGGCCAGGCCGATGCCGACGGCCGTGCCCATGTCCCGGCCGCCGCCCACCCGGCCGCCGTTGCCCCCGCCGTTGCCGTAGTCGGGCGCGGGGCGGGTGCGGATGGACGTGGTGGTACTCACCGTGCGGGGCTCGGGGGCGGGCTCCGGCTCCGGTTCGGCGTAGGCCGGCTCGGGCTCGTCGAAGCTGAACAGGTCCGAGTGCTCGGTACGGTTGACGTCGAGGGCGCCCATGCGCACCTCGTCGTCGTCGAAGCTGTCGTCTTCGAAGTCGGCGTCCTCCCAGTCGGCCGCCGAGTCCCGCCAGCGGGGGCCGCGGTTGGCACCGGAGATCCCGGCCCAAGCGCCCAGGTCGTCGTCCTCGCCCTCCTCCCCCACCAGGATGCGGGGGACCTCACCGCTGGGCGGGTCGGTCCAGTGGGGCATCTCCACCTGGCGGGTGGGCGGGCCGCTGTCGTACTCGTCCGCGAGCGGCGGCCGGGGCACGGCCTCGGCCGGGTCGACCGACTCGGGCAGCGGGAACCGGTACCCGGGGCGCGGCCCTTCCGGGGGCGGCGGCACGTCGCCGAAGCGGGGCGCGTCGTCGGGGCGGCGGCCTTCGGCCTGCCCCTCTTCCAGGGCGCGAGCCGCCTCCTCGGCGCCGATGATGCGCACACCCTCGGCCGGGGGCCGGGGCGGTCGGTTGTCGTCGTGCTGGTCGCTCATGGCCTACACCTCGAGCAGTTCCTGCTCCTTGGTATGGAGCATCCGGTCGATCTCGGCCACGAACTCGTGGGTGACCTTCTCCAGCTCCTTCTCGGCCCGCTCGAGCTCGTCCGACGTGATGTCGCCGTCCTTCTCCAGGGCCTCGAGATCCTTGCGGACGGCCCGGCGGACGTTGCGGACAGCCACCCGGCCGTCTTCGGCCATGTGGTGGGCCCGCTTCACCATGTCCTTGCGCCGCTCTTCCGTGAGCTGGGGCACGTTAAGGCGGATGACGTTGCCGTCGTTGGACGGGTTCATGCCCAGGTCCGAGTTCTGGATGGCCTTTTCGATAGCCGGCATCGAACTCTTGTCGTACGGGGAGATGACCAGCGTGCGGGCCTCGGGGACGCTGAAGCCGGCCAGCTGCTGGAGGGGGACCTCGGTGCCGTAGTAGTCGACCCGCAGCTTTTCCACGAGCGCGGGGGTGGCCCGGCCCGTGCGGACCGCCGAGAACTCCGACTGGGTGTGCCCGACCGCCTTGTGCATCTTCTCGCGGCAGTCCTCGAGGGCGGCGCCGACGAGTGAGTCGTCCATCACCGGACCAGCGTACCTACGGGTTCCCCGGCCAGGGCGCGACCGATGTTGCCGGGGGTCATCACGTTGAACACCACGATGGGCAGGTTGTTGTCCTTGCAGAGGGTGATGGCAGTGAGATCCATGACCTTCAGGTCCCGGTCGAGGACCTCTTTGAAGGTGATCTCCTCGAAGCGGTTGGCGTCGGGATTCGTGCGGGGGTCGTCGTCGTACACCCCGTCGACGTGGGTGCCCTTGAGGATGGCCTCGGCCTCGATCTCCGCGCCCCGGAGGCTGGCCGTGGTGTCGGTGGTGAAGAACGGGTTGCCAGTGCCGGCCACGAACACCACCACCCGGCCCTTCTCCAGGTGGCGGATGGCCCGCCGCCGGATGTAGGGCTCGGCGATCTCGGCCATCTGGATGGCCGTCTGCACGCGGGTGGGCTGGCCCAGCCGCTCCAGGGCGTCCTGGAGGGCGAGGCCGTTGATGACGGTGGCGAGCATGCCCATGTAGTCGGCCGTGGCCCGGTCCATGCCCGCGCCCGCGCCCGTCGTCCCCCGCCAGATGTTGCCGCCGCCGATGACGACGGCCATCTCCACGTCCAGCCGGCCGCGGGCCTCGGCCACCTCGGTGGCGATGCGCTCGACCACGCCACCGTCGATGGTCTCGTCCGACGCCGAGCTGGCAAAGGCCTCGCCGCTGAGCTTGAGGACGACCCGCTTCCAGGGAGCCGGCATCCGCGAACTCAGCCGATCATCACCTGGGCGAAGGTGACGATGGTGGCGTCGCCCAGGCCCTTCTCGACGCTCTGCTTCTCGTCCCGCACGAAGAAGGGCTGCTCCAGGAGCACACCGCCCGGGTAGCGCTTGAACCAACCGTTGAGCTTGCCCTCGAGGATCTTGGGCCAGGCCGCCTCGGGCTTGCCCTCGTTCTGGACCTCCTTGAGGAGGGCCTCCCGCTCGGCCTCGACCTCGGCCTCCGGCACGTCGGCCCGCTTGACGTAGGTGGGCTTGGTGAAGGCGGCCGTCTGGGCGACGTCGTAGGCCAGGGACTCGTCCGCCCCCGGGCCGCTGAGCTCGACGATGACGCCGTTGACGCCCCGGCCCTGCTGCTTGTGGTTGTAGACGGCCAGGGCGTTGCCGGCGCCCGCCTCCACCCGCACGACGCGGCCGACCTGGATGTTCTCCTTGAGGGTGATCTTGAGGTCGTCCACGGCGTCGGCCTGGGCCGCGGCCGCGGCCTCGCCCTCGGTGGCCACCAGTCGGGCCAGCTCGTCGGCCAGGGCCACGAAGTCGGGGTTCTTGGCCACGAAGTCGGTCTCGCACTTGAGCTGGACCAGGGCCACCACGTTCCCGTTGCGGGCGGAGGCGATCACGCCCTCGGCGTTCTCCCGCCCGGCCCGCTCGTCGGCCTTGCCCAGGCCGCGCTCGCGCAACCATTTGGCCGCCGCCTCGAAGTCCCCGTCGTTCTCCTGCAGGGCCCGCTTGGCGTCCATCATCCCGGCGCCGGTGTTGTCCCGAAGCCGCTTGACGTCCTGGGCCGTGAACTCTGCCATCTGTCTCCTCTAGCTCTCGCTGGTGGCGTCGACAGGGGCCTCGCCAGCGGGGGCGGTGTCTGGTGCTGCGGGCGCGGTCTCGGCGGCTGCGGGCGCGGCCTCGGCTGCCGGGGCCGGCTCGGCCGGAGCGGTCTCGGCTGCTGCCGGCTCGGCGGGGGCGGCCTCCTCGGCGGTCTGGACCGCCTCTTGGGCCTGGGCGGCCATGCGAGCCTGGCGCTCCTGGGCCTGGAGGGCGGCCTGGCGCCGGGCCTCGGCCTGCTGGGCGGCTCGCCGGGCCTCGGCCTCGGGATCGTCCTGGGCGGGCCCGGCGGGGCCGCCGCCGTTGCCGCTGCCGGACTTGCGGGCGGCCATGTGCCGGCCTTCCTCGACAGCGTCGGCGATCACCCGGCACAGCAGGGTGCCGGCCCGGATGGCGTCGTCGTTGCCGGGGATGACGTACTGAATGACGTCGGGGTCGCAGTTGGTGTCGACCACGGCCACGATGGGCAGGCCCAGCTTGTTGGCCTCGGTGACCGCGATGTGCTCCTTCTTCGTGTCGATGATGAACACGGCGTCGGGCATGCGGTTCATGTTGCGGATGCCGCCCAGGTTGCGCTGCAGCTTCTCCAGCTCCCGGCTGAGGATGAGCGCTTCCTTCTTGGGCATGGCCTCGAAGTCGCCGGCGGCCATCATGCGCTCGTACTCCTGCATCTTCTTCACCCGGCCGCTGATGGTGGTGAAGTTGGTGAGCATGCCGCCCAGCCAGCGCTCGTTCACGTACGGCATGCCGCACTGGTCGGCGTAGCGGGCGATGGCGTCCTGGGTCTGCTTCTTGGTACCCACGAAGAGGATGGAGCCGCCGCCGGCCACTGTGTCCCGCACGTACTCGTAGGCGGTGCCGATCCGCTCCAGCGTCTGGTTCAGATCGATGATGTAGATGCCGTTGCGCTCACCGAAGATGAACCGCTTCATCTTCGGGTTCCAGCGCCGGGTCTGATGGCCGAAGTGGACGCCGGCCTCCAACAGCTGCTTCATCGTGACGACAGCCACGCGTTGCTCCTTCCCATCGGTTGGTCTCGGTCCGGGCGCCACGCCCCGCGAAGGGCGACCGTGGGTGCGCTCGGACTGGTGGGCTCCTGCGACCGTCGCAGGGCGGATCGAGTGTAGTCCGTCAGATGCGCCGGCCCGCCCGGCGGGCGCCCGCCAGCACGGCGAGCAGCAGGGCGACCAGCACGGCGAGCAGCAGGGCCCCCGCCCCGGCGGCCAGCGGCCGGCTGGGGGCGGAAGGGCGGGGCGCGGGCATGCTGGCGGCGGCGAGGGCAGGGCGCGGGGCGGCCTTGGGTGGCGTGGCTGCCGTCTCGGGCGGGGCGACGTCGAAGGCCAGGGTGGCCGTGGCCGTGCGCCCCCCACCGGCGTCGGCCGTGACGACCAGCAGGTACTGCCCCGCCGGGCCCGGCGTGGGGACCGGGACGGTGGCGTCTCCCGGGGCAGGGACGGGGGCGTCGACCCCCGGGCCCTGCGGGGCACCGGTGGCGTCCTGCACGGCCACGTGCACGAGGGCGGGGGCCGACAACCGCAGCCGCACCGCTACCGGCGCCGGTGCTGCCGCCGTGTCCATCCCCAGCACCTGGACCGTGGGCGCATCCTGCTGGTCGGCCGGGGGCACCACCCGCAGGCGGGTGCCCTCAGGGACGACGTGCCAGGCCCCGGTGGCCACCGTAGCCAGCGGGTGGCCGCCCTGGTCGAGCACGCGGAAGCCGCCCGTGGCCGCGATGACGTCAGCCGCAGGGCTCCCCAGGTCGACGGCCACCTTGATGCGCGCCGGCAGGCGATCGGCGGGCACGGCGACGGGGCGAAGGCCGGCGTAGTAGGCGGCCAGGATGTCGGCGGCCTTCATCCCCCGGAGGGCCTTGCCGAAGGCGCCCCACTGGCTGAGGCCGATGCCGTGGCCCCAGCCGGCCCCGTCGAGCACGGCGGTGTTGGTGGCCGGGTCGATCCCGACGGCGAACCGCAGCGACGGCACCGGCCGGGGCACGCCCGCCGGCGGTGACAGCGTGGTGTTGAGCCGGGCGCTGAAGTCGGGGGCGGCGATGGCGGTCTGGCCGGGCGGCTCGCCGTCGGGCACCTGCCAGGTGACGGTGATGGTGTCCCCCGTGCGGGCCAGGCTCACGATGGGGCCGGGGACGGCCAGGGCGGCGCCCACGTCGGGGAGGGGCAGGGCGACCCGCCAACGGTGCAGCGGGCTGTAGGTGTCGTCGGGGTCGGCCACGGCCCGGAGGTAGGGCTGGCCCCCGGGCGCCGACGCGCCCCCGTTGGAGGCCGAGTACTTGGCCACGATCGGTTGGTTCCGGTACAGGAGGACCTGGCCCGCCGTCTGGCTCACGGCCGCGGCCCAGTTGGCCCCGCCCTCGGCTCGTTCCTTGGCCAGGCCGGTGTACACCTGGCAGGCGTCCGTGGCGCAGATCTCGGCGCCGGCGGCCCGGGCCGGGGTGGCCGCCTGGTCGGACAGCTCGTGCAGGGCGTAGGTACGGGCGGCCACCGCCTGGGCCTTGAGCGCCTCCAGGGGCCAGGCGGAGGGAACCTCGGAGATGCCCCGCACGTAGTCCTCGAAGGCCACGTCGTTGACGACGCTGACGCCCGTGGGGGCGCGGCCCACCTCGAGCGCGCCCCGGTAGTCGCCCACGCCTACGGCCGAGAGCGGGACGGCAGGGTCAAGCGGCTCGAAGCGCACCCGGTCCACCAGCCAGCCCGGCGCCGCCTGGGGCGGGCGTTGCGGCCGCTGGGCGGGGCGCGCGCCGGCCACGTTCGATCCGACCAGGGGCACGACGAGGCCCAGCACCAGCACCCAGCGGGGTGCCGCTCGCCCAAGCGGCATGGGCAGGACTCTATGAGGTGGGCGCGGTGCACCGGCACTCCTCCCCCGCCGGCACTCACGGAACCGGCGCCGGCACTGGTGCGGTGGGGCCGGCGAGGATCTGGTCGACCAGGACGCCCTCGGTCCCCTGGACGGCCGCCCCGCTGGCGGCGTCGACCACGGCGTCGAGCAGGCCCTGGCAGGTGGGCGGGCGATCGGCCAGGGCGAGGGCCGTCTCCCGGGCCGCGGCCGGCGACCCCGGCAAGCTGGCATGGCGGTTCCACCCGGCGGGGGTGACCACCACGTTGGCCGCCCCCGGGAGGCGGGTGCGCAGGGACGGGACCACCACGTCGCCCCGGGCGCCGATGGACAGCACCCGGATGCCCGATGGACTGCCGCCCTGGGCCAGGGTCCGCACCAGATCCGAACCGGGGGCCAGCTGTTGCACGGCGCGGGACCGGGGATCGTTGCCGAACACCCGGGTGACACCCGCCACCTGGACGATGGCCATGCCGCCGGCACTCCCATTGCCGCGGGCCACGGCGGCCGTGGCTGCCAGGTCGGCGCCCTGGTGGGGCGTGCCGTAGGTGACGAGGTGGGCGACGCCGGGCACCGGCTGGGCCAGAGCCACCCGGGCCACCAGCCCACCCTGGGAATGGGCGAAGACGTCGATGGGCACGCCCGGATGCTGCTCGTGCTGCTCGAGGAGGTACTGGCGCAGGCGGGTCCCGGCGGCGACGATGTCGCCCTCCGTGTCGGGCGCCCCGTAGGACGAGTGCTGGACGGCGCCACCCCGGTACGAGAACCGGGAGGTGTCGTTCTTGGCGTAGCCGAGCTTTCCGGTGTCCAGGTCGGTGATGTCGGCGTCCTTCGAGCTCGACCCCAGCCCGGCCACCAGCACGGCCAGGCGGCCTTGCGGTCTGGGCGGAGGCGTGGGCGTGTTGGCCGGGGTGCAAGGGCCGTGGGTGGCCTGCCACACGGCCAGGGCAGCGGTGGCCGGCAACTGGAAGGGGGCACCGGCTGCCTCGGTGACGGCAAGCCAGTGGAGGAGGTCGAGGTCGGGCACGCCGGCGGCCAGGCTGTCGGCCAGGCGGCCGCCGCCCGGGGGCACGGCCACCGGGGCGCCGGCCCAGGCCAGGGCGCCGGCGCCGACCCGCCCGCCCGTGCGCAGGGCGCCCAGCAGCCGCTCCAGCGCCGAGCGCTCGCCGGCTTCCGGCGGGAGCGGCCCGTCGTCCTCGGGCACCAGGTGGACGCGCACGGGGCCGCCGCCGAGCAGGGCCAGCGGGTCGAGGTAGACGTCCCCGCTCCGGGCGCCGAAGTGGAGCTCGGGCCCGGCCGTGCCCACGGTCTGGCCCTGGCGGACGAAGTCCCCCCGGTGGACCGTCGTCGAGCGGAGGAACGAGTAGCTGGTGCGAACACCGTCGGGGTGGAGGACCACGACGTGCAACGACCCGCCCACGGGTCCGGCGAACGTCACCGTGCCCGGCGCCGCGGCCACCACCGGCTGGCCCGGGATGGTGGCGTAGTCGATGCCCCGGTTGCCGGGGCCGAAGGGCGTGGAGGGCGGGCGGAACTGGTCGGTGACGGGGGCGTCCACCGGGGGTTGGTAGGTGATCGAGGCGGCGGCCGGCGGCGTGGCCGCGGCGGGACGCGGGAGGGCGAGGAGCACAGCAGCGAGGAGCACAGCAGCGAGGAGCACAGCCGAACGGGCCAGAGCGAGCGGGGCAAGGCGAGGCATGCGAACCTCCGGACGAGGCGGACCAGGAGAGGCCGCCCACGTCCAGGTGGGCGCGCGACAAGGGGCCGGGGTGGCAGCCGAGGCGGGGCGCGGGGGCGAGCGCGGGCGAGGGTTGCCCGCCGCGGGTGGCCGAGGTGAGGCGCGCCGGCAGCGGCCGAGATCGGGCCCTCCAGGCGAGGCCGAGGAGCGTCAGCGATGTCTATGGCGCAGCAGACGCGAACCGATCGGGGCTACGGCACACAGAACCCCGGCAGCTGGGGCGAGCTCGACCGGGCGGTCAGGCGGGCTCGCGCTCGGGCTCGGCCATGCGGGACCGGAGCTGGAGCACCGACTTGGTGTGGATCTGGCAGACCCGGCTCTCGGTGACCCCGAGGACCTCGCCGATCTCTGCGAGGGTGAGGCCCTCGTAGTAGTAGAGGGTGAGCACGATCTTCTCCCGCTCGCCCAGCCGGTTGATGGCGTTGGCGAGGATCTGCTTCATCTCCTCCACCTCGAAGGCGGCCACCGGCCCTTCCCCCTTGTCGGGGATGGTGTCGCCCAGGGTCGTGGACTCGCCCCGCTCGCCGCTGGACAGCATCTCGTCGAGGGCGATCAGGCCCACGAACGAGATCTGGTTGAAGATGTTGTGCAGCTCCTTCTCCGTGACCCCCAACTCGGTGGCGACCTCGGCGTCGGTGGGGGTGCGCAGGAGCTGAGCCTCGAGCTTGGCGTACGCCTTCTCCACCGATCGGGCCTTGGCCCGCACCGAGCGGGGCACCCAGTCGATGGAGCGGAGCTCGTCGATGATGGCGCCCTTGATCCGGGCAATGGCGTACGTCTCGAACTTGATCGCCCGTTCCGGGTCGAACTTGTCGATGGCGTCGATCAGGCCGAAGATCCCGTAGCTGACGAGGTCGGCCTGCTCGATGTTCTGCGGCAAACCCACCGAGACGCGCCCGGCGACGTACTTCACCAGAGGCGAGTAATGCACGATGAGGCGGTCCCGCGCTTCGCGCGACGCCGTGGCCTTGTAGTTGGCCCACAGTTGCGCGACGGCGGCTTGTGCCGCAGCTTCTTCGTCTTCCAACCTGACGGTCCGTTCGCAGGAGGCAAGTGCTTACGGAGAGTGTAGACGCAGGTGGGACGGCTAGCGACGTGCCCCAGGCGAGACAGGAAGCCGTCAGCACCGCTGCCACCAGCCCGCCTCGCGAGCCACCCAGCCGTCCTGTTCGAGCCGGTTGAGGGCTGCGGAGACGGCGGGAACGGGCAGGTCGGTACGGGCCAGGACCTGCTCGACGGCCGTCGGCGTCCAGTCGACGGCGGCCAGGACGGCGGCAGCAAGGCCCTCGGGCTCGGGGCGCTCCGGGTGCGGGAGGTACCCCACAGGCCCGGGAAGACCGGCGGTGCGCAGCGCCAAGGCGGCCAGCACGTCCTGGGTGTCGCAGGCCGGGTGGCAGCCCTGGGACAGGAGCAGGTTGGTGCCTTCCGACGCCCGGCTCCGGACCGGGCCGGGCACGGCCAGCACGGGAACGCCCCGCTCCTCGGCCGCCCGGACGGTGTGCATCGAGCCACCCGTCGCCCGTGACTCCACCACCACCAGCACGTGGGCCAGGGCGGCGATGATGCGGTTGCGAGCCGGGAAGCGCCAGGGCTCGGGCCGGGCACCGAGCGGTGCCTCGGTGAGCACCACGCCGGCCTCGGCGACGCGCTCCCAGAGGCGGGCATGCCTGCGGGGGTAGACGATGTCGAGCCCGCTCCCCACGACCGCGACAGGCCGGCCCGGCGCCCCGCCGTCGGCCTCGGCCTCGGCCACCCCGACAAGGGCGCCTTCGTGGGCCGCGCCGTCGATGCCGGCGGCCAGCCCGGACACCACGCACACGCCGGCCTGGGCCAGCTCATGGCCCAGCTGGCGGGCCACGTCTCGCCCGTAGTGGGTGCACCGGCGGGTACCCACCAGGGCGACCCGGGGCCGGTCGAGCACGCTGAGGTCGCCCCGCCAGAAGACGGCGGCCGGGGCCTCGTGGTCCGCGGCCAGCGCCGGTGGGTAGCGGGGCGAGCCGTGGCGGGCGAAGGGGACGGTGGCGTAGGTGGCGGCCAGCTCGGCGAGGGGCGGGCCCGCGGCGGCGGCTCGGCGCAGGCCGGGGCCGGCCTGGCCGTGGCACACCGCGGCCCAGGCCTGGCTGGGCGTTCGCCCCTGGAGGAGGGCGCGCAACCGGTCCCACGACAGGAAGGGCAGGCCCAGGAGGGCGACGAGGGCGAGGTCGTCGCCGGAGAGGTGGGGCCAGTCCGGTCCGGAGCTGCCCGGGGCGGGGCCCGGCGCCGGGGCGGTCCGCTGGGGCGCAGGGGCGGGCGCGAGCACGGCGGCGGGAATGGGGGTGGAGGTAGGTGGCTCCGGGTGCCGGATCATGCGGCGCCCTCCAGGACCAGCGGCTCGACCCGGAGGTCGAGCGCCGCGCACACGTGCTCCTCGAGGACATCGCCCTCGTGGCCGGCCAGGTCGGCCAGGGTGCGGGCCACGCGCCGGACCCGGTGGAACCCCCGGGCGGTGAGCGAGCCTCGGCGGAGGTGCCACTCCACCGCCCGCCACGCCTCCGGCGTGAGGGGAGCCACGTCGTCCAGCACGGTGGCCGGCAGCTCGGCGTTGACCCGCACGCCCCGAGCCCGAGCCATTGCCCGCGCGGCCGCGACCCGCTCGGCCACGACGGCTGAGGTCTCGCCCGGTGGGCCGCCCATGAGGTGGTCGACCTCGGGCCGCATGACGGGGACACGCAGGTCGAACCGGTCGAGCAACGGCCCGGACACCCGCCGCTGGTACCGCAGCCGAGCCTGCTCGCTGCACCGGCACCCGCCCGGCGAGCCCACGCCCCCGCACGGGCAGGGGTTCATGGCCGCCACCAGGAGGAACCGGGCTGGGAAGGTGCACATCTGGCGGATGCGCGAGACCCGGACCACGCCCTCTTCGAGGGGCTGGCGGAGCATGTCGAGCACGGCGGCCGGGAACTCGCCCAGCTCATCGAGGAACAGGACCCCGTTGTGGCTGAGGGAGACCTCCCCGGGTTTGAGGAAGCCCGACCCCCCGCCCACGAGGGAGATGGACGAGGCGCTGTGGTGGGGTGCCCGGAACGGCGGCCGTTCCACCAGCCCGCCGGGCGGGAGGGGCTCCCCCGCCGCCGAATGCACCCGCGTGGCGTCGAGCGCCTCCTCGGCACTGAGCGCGGGCAGCAGACCCGGCAGGCGGCGGGCCAGCAGCGTCTTGCCCGCGCCTGGCGGCCCCGAGAACAGGAGGTGGTGGCCGCCCGCGGCCGCCACCTCCAGCGCCCATCGGCCCAGGCGCTGGCCCCTGACCTCGGACAGGTCAGGCGGTGGTGACGGGGCCCGAACGGCGGCCGACGACACGTCGGGCAGCGGGGGCCAGGGGACCTCCCCCCGCAAGGCGGCGACCAACTCGCGCAGGGTAGCGGCCGCCCTCACCGTGTGGCGGCCCACCAGCCCGGCCTCGTGGGCGCACGAGAGGGGCACGGCCACCGCCGGAGCGTCGAGGGCGTCGACCAAGGGGACCATGCCGGGCACCGGCCGCAGCGAGCCGTCCAGCCCCAGCTCGGCCACGAAGGCGCACCCGGCCACGCACTCGGCCGGCAGCTCGCCCGACGCCACCAGCAGGCCCACGGCGATGGGCAGGTCGAGGCCCGCACCGCCCTTGCGCAGGCCCGAGGGCGCCAGGTTGACCGTGACCCGGCGCAGGGGCCAGGGCATGCCGCTGGAGAGGAGGGCGGCGCGCACCCGGTCCCGCGACTCGCGGCAGGCAGCGTCAGGCAGGCCGACCACAGTGAAGCCGGGCAGCCCGTTGGACACGTGGACCTCGACGGCGACGGGCTGGCCGTCGACCCCCAGCAGGCTGGCAGATGGGATGGTGGCGATCACGGGTGCTCCTCGACCATGGGTATGGGAGGAGGGCCTGGGGCGGGACCGCCGGCGCCGGCCAACTCGAAGCGCCACCAATGACCCTACGCCAGGGGTGTGACATCGCGCCCGGCGCTGGGGGCGGCGGCAGCCGGGGGCGACAGGTTTTGTGTGCAGTAGTCCCGACTATTTGTGGACTACTGCACACAAAATCTCTGGGGGGCTGGAGCCCGGCTGGCCTAGCGGCCTTGGAAGTTGGGCTCGCGCTTTTGGATGAAGGCGGCCATGGCCTCGGCCGTGTCGGCCGTCGAGAAGTTGACCGCCTGGGAGCGGGCCTCGTCCTCGAGGGCCTGGTCCATGGACACGGCGAACGAGTTGTTCAGCATGGTCTTCGTCATGGACAGCGCCAGCGGCGGGCCGGCCGCCAGGCGCCGGGCCCAGTCGTCCACGAACGAGTCCAGCTCGCCGGCGGGCACGACCCGGTTCACCAGACCGATGTCGAGGGCCTCCTTGGCCGAGATGATGTCGGCCAGCAGGGCCAGCTCCTTGGCCTTGTGCAGGCCCACCAGCCGGGGAAGCACCCACGATCCGCCGAAGTCGACGGACAGGCCCCGGCGGGCGAAGATCTCCGAGAAGCGGGCTTCGTCGGACGCCACGATGAGGTCGCAGCCGAGGGCCAGGTTGCACCCGGCCCCGGCCGCCACCCCAGCCACCTTGGCGATGGTGGGCTTGGCCAGGCGGTGCAGCGTGAGGGCGGTGTCGCCGATCATGCGCATGCGCGACAGGAAGTGCAGGTTGTCGGCGGTGAGGTCGGACAGGTCGGCGCCCGAGCAGAAGGCGCCGCCCGCGCCGGTGATGACGAGCACCCGGTCCTCGGGCCGCTCGGCCACCTCCCGGAACACCTGCCGTAGCTCCTCCCACATCACGCCGTTGGCCGCGTTCTTCTTGTCCGGGCGGTTCAGTGTGAGTGTGACCACGCCCTCAGCACGGTCGACGAGAAGGGTCTCCATGGCCAGGGACGATACTGAACGGCATGGGCTTCAACCCCTTCCGGCAACAGCAACGGCGGTCGTCCGACTACGCCCTGGTGGCGGCCGCCTTCGTGGTGGTCGCCCTGCTCCTTGTGTGGGCGCTCTTCCCCCGATGACGGACGTCGAGGTGCGGCGCATCCAGCCGTACCAGGCGACCAAGAGCTACCTCTGCCCGGGCTGCAACCAGGAGATCCGGCCGGGGACCGGGCACGTGGTGGTCGTGCCCCTCGACGCCCCCGACCTGCGCCGCCACTGGCACCATCCCTGCTGGGAGCGCGAGCTCAGGCGACGGCAGTCAGCGCCGCGCTGAGGTCCTGCCACAGATCCTCGACGTCCTCGATGCCCACACTCAGCCGCAGCAGCCCGGGCGGGACGCGCTCCTCCCCCAACCACTTGTTGCGCCGCTCGATCAGCGTCTCCACGCCGCCCAGGCTGGTGCCGGGAACGACCACCCGGAGCCGCTCGCACACCGCGTCCGCCGGCACGGCCCCGCCCCGCACGTCGAAGGCCAGCATGGTGCCCCAGCCCGGATAGCGCACCCGCTCCACGGCGAGGTGCTCAGCCAGCCGCGCCGCCAGCACGGCCGCCGAAGCCGACGCCCGCTCGAACCGCACCGCCAGCGTGCGCACGCCCCGAAGGGCCAGCCACGCCTCGAAGGGCCCGGGCACGGCGCCGTGCAACGACCGCCGGCGCCGCAGGGCCTCGACCCACTGCGGATCGCGGGACACGGCCACGCCCAGCACCACGTCGGAGTGGCCGGAAAGGGCCTTGGTGGCGCTGTGCACGACCACGTCGGCGCCCAGGTCGAGCGGGCGCTGGCCCAGCGGCGTGGCGAACGTGTTGTCGACCACCACCGGCGCGGCGCCGGCCACCGACGCCACCACGGCGGCGATGTCGATCACCTCCATGGTCGGGTTCGACGGCGTCTCCACCCAGACGAGTTGGGCGTCCGCCATGCGGTCCGCCACCTGGAGCCGGGGCTCCCGGTCGGCCAGGAACCGGCGGGTGCCGTGGTACACGTCGTGCGGTATCCACACCTTGGCGCCCACGGGCAACGTCTCCAGGACGGCGGCGACCGCGGCCAGCCCGGAGGCGAAGGACACGGCCTCGCCACCCTCGAGGGCGCCCACCACCTCCTCGAACGCCCGCCAGGTCTGGTTGTCCTCCCGGCCGTAGGTGACGGGGCCGCCCTGGTGGTAGGTCGACGTCAGTTCCACAGGCGGGCCCACGGGTGCGCCCGGGGCGCGGCCGGGGCGGCCACCGTGGACGACCACCGTCGCCGGGTCCCAGCCGTCGAGGCTCAGAACGCCCCCTCGATGACCTCGACCACGTCGCCCAGCACCGACACCACGTCGAACCGGATCTCCCGGGCGGGTCCGGGGGCGTCGTCCTCCAGCCAGCGGGCGGCCAGCCGCCGCACCCGGTCCTGCTTGGTGCGGGTGACAGCCTCGACGGGGGCGCCGAACCCGTCGCCCGAACGGGTCTTCACCTCGCAGAAGACGTAGAGGCGGCCGTCCCGCAGCACCAGGTCGAGCTCACCCTCACGGCAGCGCCAGTTGCGCGCTACCACGTCGTACCCCTGGGACTCATACCAGGCGGCTGCTCGCTCCTCTCCCGACAGGCCCAGCGCCCGCCGACCGTCAGCCACCACCTACAGCTCCTTTTCCGGGAGCTCCTCGACGTTGACGTCCTTGAACGTGACGACCCGCACCGAGGACACGAACCGGGCCGGGCGGTACATATCCCACACCCAGGCATCGCCCAACTCGATCTCGAAGTAGGTGCGGCCCTCCTGGTTGCGAGCCTCCATCTTGACCTCGTTGGCCAGATAGAAACGCCGCTCGGTCTCGACCACGTAGCGGAACATGGGGAGGACGGCGCGGTACTCCTGGTACAGCTGGAGCTCGATCTCGGTTTCGTACCGTTCGAGGTCTTCGGCGCTCATCGCTTTGCGCTCACGGCCTCCATCGTACGCACTACAAGAACGACACCTTGGAGACCGGCCATACCCGCAGGATGGTGCGCCCCACCACCGTGTCCTCGGGCACGGGGCCGAAGAACCGGGAGTCCGAGGAATTCCCGCGGTTGTCGCCCATCACCCAGATGTCCCCCTTGGGCACGGTGATCGGGAAGCGGAACCCGTTGGGCAGGGTGACGGTGCCGGGCGGGAGGTAGGGCTCGATCAACTGGTGGCCGTTGATCCAGACGTGGCCGTCCTTGACGTCGACGGTCTCGCCGGGCAGGCCGATCACCCGCTTGATGAACTCCTCGGTGCTCGGCTGGATGACGCCGATACCGCTGCCCACGTCCCTGATCAGCCGGGCGACGGGGTTGCGCTTGGGCTCGGGCGCCTGCGATGCGGCTGCCTTGGGGGCGTCGAAGACCACGATGTCGCCCCGCCGGGGCTCGTGCACCCGGTAGGCCAGCTTGGACACCACCACCCGGTCGTTGATCTGCAGCTGGGGCAGCATCGAGCCGGACGGGATGTAGAACGCCTGGGCCACGAACGTCTTGATGAGGAAGGCGATGAGGCCCGCGGCCAGCAGGAGGATCGGCAGCTCCCGCAGCGTGCGGGACGTCGTGTACTGCTGCTCTTCGGGCTCGGTGGCCACAGGCGAGGCGACCAAGGCGGGCTAGCGGGCGGCCCGCTTCTCCTTGATCTTGGCGGCCTTCCCGACGCGGTCCCGCAGGTAGTAGAGCTTGGCCCGGCGGACGTCGCCGTGGGTCATGACCTCGATCTTGGCGATGATGGGCGAGTGCACGGGGAACGTGCGCTCCACTCCCACCCCGAAGCTGACCTTGCGGACAGTGAACGTCTCCCGCACGCCGGAGCCCTGGCGGCGGATGACGGCGCCCTGGAACACCTGGACGCGCTCCCGGTTACCTTCCACCACCCGGACGTGGACCTTCAGCGTGTCGCCGGGCGCGAACGCAGGGACGTCGTCGCGCAGGCTGTCGCGGTCGACCAGATCGGTGGGGTTCATGACGCGTCGAACTCCTCAGGGGCGTCGGTGGACGACACAGGATAGCCGTGCTCGCGCAGCAGTTTCACCTCGTCGTCCCGGAGGCCGCCCCGGGCCTCGATGAGGTCGGGCCGGTGGGCCAGCGTGCGGGCCAGGGCGGCGGCCCGGCGCCACCTCGCCACCCGGCCGTGGTCGCCGCTGCGCAGCACCTCGGGCACGCCCCACTCCCGGAACCGTGCCGGCCGGGTGTACTGCGGGTATTCCAGGAGCCCGTCGGTGAACGACTCGTCCTCGGCCGACGCCTGGTTGCCCATCACGCCTGGCACCAGCCGGGCCACGGCTTCGATGACGACGAGGCTCGCCACTTCGCCGCCGGCGAGCACGTAGTCGCCGACCGAGAGCTCGCCGTCGACCAGGTGGTCGACGACCCGCTGGTCCACACCCTCGTAGCGCCCGCACAGGAGGGAGAAGCCGGGGCCGGCCGATGCAGCCAGCTCGTGGGCCATGGCCTGGTCGAAACGCCGGCCACCGGGGCCCAGCAGGTACAGGGGGCGGGGCGGAGCGGCCTGCTCGACCGCCCCGAAGATGGGCTCGGGCATCAGCACCATCCCCGCGCCCCCGCCGAAGGGGGCGTCGTCCACCGACCGGTGCGGGTCGGTGGCGGCCGAGCGCAGGTCGTGGACCCGGATGTCGAGCAGGGCGTCGGGTCCCTGGCGGGCCTTGCCGATCAGGCTCTCCGAAACGAAGCCCTCCACCATCGCCGGGAAGATGGTGAACACGTCGATCCTCACGTGCTCACGTGACCCGGACGACCACTTTGCCGGTCGTGCCCCGGGACGCCAGCGCGGCCAGGGCCTGCGGGGCCTGGTCCATGGGGGCCACGTGGGAGATCAGCGGGTCGATCTTGCCGTCCTCGTAGAGGCGGACCAGCTCCTCGTGGATCTGGTGGGGCACCTCGGGGCGCACCCGGTTGTAGAGGCCCCAGTGCACGCCCACCACCGCGTAGTTCTTGACCAGGGCGTGGTTGGTGGGGGCGTCGGCGATGCGCCCGCTGGTGAAGCCGATGACGAGGATGCGGCCCTCGAAGGCGATGCATTTGCGGGAGCGGTCGAACACGTCGCCGCCCACGGGGTCGAAGATGACGTCGGCGCCCCTGCCGCCGGTGGCCTGCTTGACGGCGTCGGCGAAGTCCTCGGTGGTGTAGTCGATGACCAACTCGGCGCCCAGCTTGCGGCACACATCGACCTTCTCGGGCCCGCCCGCGGTGGCGAACACCCGGGCGCCCGCGGCCAGGCCCAGCTGGATGGCGGCGCTGCCCACGCCGCCGGCGCCGGCGTGCACCAGCAGCGTCTCGCCCGGCTGGATGCGGGCCCGCTGGTGAAGGGCGAGGTAGCCGGTCTGGTAGGTGACGTGCAGGGCCGACGCCGCCTCCATCGACATGGAGTCGGGGATCTGGTAGGTGGTCGACTCGGCCGCCACCGTCCGCTCGGTGAGGCCGCCGTGGGGCATGGCCGGGGCGGCGAGCACCCGCTCGCCGGTGTCGACCCTGGTGCCGGCCACCTCCACGCCGGGCGTGAACGGGAGCGGTGGCTTCTCCTGGTACTGGCCCCGGCACAGCAGGACATCGGGGAAGTTCAGGGCGGCGGCGGCCACGTCGATGGCGACCTGTCCCGGACCGGGCTCGGGCGGGTCGACGTCCTCCAGCACCATGACGGCGGTCGGTTCCCCCAGCTCGTGGATCCTCCAGGCGCGCATGGGGCTCAGTCCAGCAGGCCGGGCGGTACGTCCACCATTACCCGGCCCGGCTCGGTGGAGACCACGAACCGGAGTGGCACCAGGCCGCCGCCGTCGAGGACGAGGAGGTCGCTGGCCGGGTTGGCCTGCACGGCGTCCACCCGGCCCAGTTCGGCGCCGGTGGTGTCGACCACGGCCGACCCGATGAGCTCGTGCACCCACAGCCCGTCGTCGGTGGTGGGCAGCGGCTCGGCGCTCAGGACCGTGCCCCGCAGTTCGTCGGCCTGCTCCCGGGTGTGGACGCCGGCGAAGGCCACGATCCAGCGCCCCTGGAAGGGCGAGGAGCGCTCGACGGTGAGGTCGCCGCGCTCGGTGGAGAGGACAGAGCCGGGGTCGACCCGCTCGGTGCGATTGGTGACGAGGTCGACCACCACCTCGCCCTTGAGGCCGTGGGGCTTGGCGATGCGCCCCACCTCGAGCATCGTCAGTCGACGATGTCGACGTTGGCGTCGATGCCCTCTCGGGCACCGGCGGCCCGCACCACGGTGCGGATGGCCTGGGCCACCCGGCCCCGCTTGCCGATGATCTTGCCCATGTCGTCGGGGGCGACGTGGAGGCGCAGCGCGACCCGGCCCCGGCTCTCGCTCACCTCGACCACCACGGCATCGGGCTCGTCGACGATCTGGCGGGCCACGTACTCCAGGACCGAGCGGGACAGCGCGCCCGCGGCCCGGTTGGCGTCGCCCTCTTCGTACTCGACGTCCTCGGTGTCGTCGAGGTCGGTGTCATCGAGGTCGGTGTCATCGAGGTCGGTGTCGTCGAGGTCGTCGACGTTGGTGTCCTCGGCGTCGCTCACTTGGCCCCGACGCCGGCGCCCTTGAACTGCTCCCAGGCACCCGAGATCTTGAGGAGTTTCTCGACGGTCTCGGTGGGCTGGGCCCCCTGGGCCAGCCACTTCACCGCCTTGTCGTTGTCGATGTTGATGCGAGAGGGCTCGGACCGGGGCTCGTAGGTGCCCACGATCTCGATGAAGCGCCCGTCCCGGGGCGAACGGCTGTCGGCCGCCACGACCCGGTAGGTCGGCTGCTTCTTCTTGCCCATCCGCATGAGGCGGAGCTTCACTGCCACGTCGGTGCTCGCTTTGTTCTGGCGGGGCCGTTAGCGCCGCTTCTTCTTCTTGTTGGACTTCGACTTCTTCTTCTGCAGCGCCCGCCCGAGGCCCATCTGGTTCATCATGCGCTGCATGTCTCCGAACTGCTTGAGGAGCAGGTTCACCTCTGACGTGGTGGACCCGCTCCCGTTGGCGATGCGAAGACGCCGCGACCCGTTGATCACCGACGGGTTGCGACGCTCCTCCAGCGTCATCGAGTGGATGATCGCCTCGACCCGAGCCAGCTCCTTGTCGTCGATGTTGGCCTGACGGAGCTCTTTCGGGACCCCAGGAAGCATACCGATGATGCCCGAGAGGGGCCCCATCTTCTTCAGTTGCTGCATCTGCTCGAGGAAGTCCTCGAGAGTGAACTGGCCTTCCTGGAGCTTGGTCGCGGCCCGCTCGGCCACGTCCTTGTCGTAGGCCTCCTCGGCCCGCTCGATGAGCGTGAGGACGTCGCCCATGCCCAGGATGCGGCTGGCCATGCGGTCCGGGTGGAAGAGATCGAA
>Ga0070741_10005072_pt1 | contig 29786 bp, 23 predicted proteins | sample Coa_R1_4_FD_66440 | JGI IMG/M metagenome (GOLD analysis project Ga0070741, IMG submission 66440) | Surface soil microbial communities from Centralia Pennsylvania, which are recovering from an underground coalmine fire - Coalmine... | ecosystem: Environmental > Terrestrial > Soil > Unclassified ... | reverse complement strand
CGGGCACTTGCGGAGGTAGGCCAATCAATTACGTTTATGCACGCTATAAGAAAACCTTGACCTGAGTTTCGAGATTTCGCACGCCAACAACCACTCCCCACCCCTCCTTGGCCCAGGAGGGGAATCCTTCTCCTCTCTGAGGACTGGCAAAGGTGAGGCTAGGCAAGCTGCTGCTTGAGTCCAAATTCCCCTCCTTTTTGGGGAGGCGTAAAGCAAAGTCCGGGTCAACGAAAGACCTAAGACACGTCCCTTCCTCGCTGAGGAGGGTTGAAGGGGTGGGGAGTTGCGTGTCCCATGATGCGGCCTCCCCGGTAAGTCCTGAAACAAGACAGAACACCCGCCGCCACAGCGCAGAAAGCTCGGCCAGGCTGCCGAGCGGGATCACTCTTGCCGTCAGTCGGCGTCGCCGCCGAGGTCCGAAGACAAACCGCAGCGCGCGGCCGCGCGCATTGCCTTCAATCCAAATCGGGACTCGCATGTTATTTTTCCAACTCCCTGTGTTTTCAATAACATCCTCGGTTCGCTTCACTTGCTCCACGGCCTTCCAGCCGGAGCACCACACCTGGCGCGCCAGCCGCGCCGGAGTGAGCTGGGGAGAGCGGCATAAACGAGGTTTAAGGGGTCGATGACCCTTGGCAGTATCCATAGCGGCTTCAGCATAACAGAGGGGAAAGATCGGATGGAGACGAATGAGACCTTTGAGACACTTTTCCCACGTATCCTTCCTTCACGCCCAGAGGGGAATTTCGCCGACTCTCCGAGGAGGAGGTCGCGCGGAGTGCCGGGTTTGCAGTCCGCGTTTTTGGGGTGGCGGCTGGTTGCGAAAATCGCAGACCGTAGAGGCGGCGGTTTGCACCGCCCATGGCTTTGGAAATACAATTCTGACGAGATTTCTCCTTCGCAGGCTTGGGATCACCTGCGGTTCCGTGGGATGACCAGCAGCGAACGTTGCGTCATTTTAAAGCCCTCCGATATAATGAAAAACGAGTCAGAACGCCGGCCTGCCGCTCCGCGCTGAAAGCTCACTATGTTCCAACGTCTTTCCCCGCTGAAACCCTATCTGGCGCGCTACAAAGGGCGGTACGTCGCCGGATTCACGGCCCTCCTCATCACACAGATCGTCGGCATCACGATCCCGCTGATCATCAAAGCGGGCATTGATGGCATGCGCCGTCACGTGAGCGGCAGCGAACTGCTCTTTTTTGCCGGTCTGATTCTGGGTGCAGCGCTCATCAAAGCGATCTTTCAATTCTGGATGCGCTGGATCTTAATCGGCATTTCTCGCGACATCGAATACGACCTGCGCAACGATCTTTTTGCTCACCTCATGCGCCTTTCCCAGCGCTACTACAATGAAACGCGCACCGGCGAGCTGATGTCCAAGTTAACCAACGACTTGAGCGCCGTCCGCAACCTGGTGGGCCCGGGCATCATGTATTCCGCGACCACGCTGGTGACAGGCGTCGCCTGCCTTACGCTGATGTTTCACCTGGATTGGGAACTCACGCTGATCGCCCTCATCCCCATGCCGCTGGTTTCGATTGCCGTCAAGTATTTTGGCCAGCAAATCCACGAGCGGTTCGAAAAGATTCAAGCCATGTATTCGGACCTCACCGAGCGCGTGCGGGAAAATCTCTCCGGGGTCCGTGTGGTGCGTGCCTTCTGCCAGGAAGAGGCTGAGATGGCGCTCTTCGACCGCATGAACCGCGAATATGTGGAAAAGAACAAGCGCCTCATCTGGATCACCAGTTTTCTGTGGCCGGCTCTTTCCATGCTGTTCGGCCTTTCTTTTTTGCTTGTCCTGATCTTTGGCGGATGGCACGTGCTTTCGGGGCGAATCACCCTGGGCACGTTCATGGCGCTCAACGTGTATCTGATGTACCTGATCTGGCCGATGATTGCGCTGGGGTATGTCACGAATCTGGTGCAGCGGGGCCTGGCTTCGCAAGGGCGGTTGTGGACCATTTTCGCGGCTCAGCCGGATATCGATGATCGCGAAGTTCCCCCCCATCCGCTCACGGAGCTTCGCGGGGAGATCGAATTCCGCAATCTGACGTTCTCTTACAATGGCGTGCCAGTGCTGAGAAACATCAATCTGCATATTCCTGCCGGGAAATCCGTCGCTATCGTGGGAGCTACGGGTTCAGGAAAAACCACATTGGTGAATCTGATTCCGCGCCTCTACGATGCGCCCCCGGGCACCGTGCTGATTGATGGAACGCCCATCCGCCAGATTCCGCTCCAGGTGCTTCGCCGGAACATTGGCTTTGTCCCCCAGGAAACATTTCTGTTCAGTGACACCATCCGTGAAAATATCAAATTCGGCCTTCCGGAAGCCTCTCAGTCGGAGGTGGAGCAGGCGGCTGAAGTTTCCAACGTTCTGCCTGAGATTCTCGGATTTCCCAAAGGTTTTGACACACTGGTGGGCGAGCGGGGGTTGACGCTTTCCGGCGGCCAGAAGCAGCGGGCAGCCATCTCACGGGCTGTGATTCGCAATCCGCGTATTCTCATCCTCGATGATGCGCTTTCGAGCGTGGATACGGGCACGGAGGAAAAGATCCTCCATCAACTCACGCGCATCATGCAGGGACGAACGACGCTGATGATCTCCCATCGCGTATCGACCATTCAGAATGCGGATGAAATCATCGTGCTGCACGACGGCGAAATCGTGGAACGCGGCACGCACGAGGAGTTGCTGGCGTTGGGCGGGTTTTACACCGAGCTCTATAACCGTCAGTTGATCGAAGAGGAACTGGAAAAGGAAGCGTGAAGCGAAGTCATGCCTGAAGCTTTCCACGAAGAGGAAATTCTCGGCAAAGCCTATGACTCGCGGCTGATGCGGCGATTGCTTCATTATCTGCGCCCGTATCGTGGCGTCGTGGCGCTGGCTTTTATCGCGATCTTTTTCTATGGGATTTTACAGGCAGTCCCGCCCTATCTTTTGAAGCTGGAAGTCGACCGGTATCTGGACCCGGCAGGCCGCCGCCAGATGCCTCATTTCCTGCTGCGTATCCTGAGCCCCAATCCCCTGACGGGCATTCTCGAAATTGCGTTTCTGTTGCTTCTACCCTGCATCTTGCTGGCCTTCGCCCTGGAGTTCGGCCAGTCCTTCGCGATGCAACTGGTGGGACAGAAAGTGATGTACGATCTGCGCAACCAGATTTTTGCTCATCTCCAGCGGCTTCAAATCAGCTATTACGATCGCAATCCGGTGGGGCGCATGGTGACGCGGGTCACCACGGATGTGGACGTGCTCAACGACATGTTTTCTTCCGGGGTGGTCGCCATCTTCGGGGATTTCTTTACGCTGCTCAGCATTCTGGCGGTAATGCTCAAGGTGAACTGGAAGCTGGCATTGCTCACCTTTTCAGTTCTGCCGTTCATTGTGCTCACGACCATGGCCTTCCGCAAAGCCGTGCGTGAGTCATATCGCCGTATTCGCATCGCCATTGCCCGCATTAACGCCTACCTGCAGGAGCACATCACGGGCATGGCCACCTTGCAGCTTTTTAATCGCGAGCAGCGCAGCTATGAGGAATTTGAGGAAATCAACCGCGCTCACATGAAGGCTTATAAGGATTCCATTCTGGCTTACGGGCTGTTTTACCCCACAGTGGAATTCCTGGGCGTTCTGGCGGTAGCTATCATTATCTATCGCGGTGGCGTAATGAGCTTGCATGGAGCGGTCACGCTGGGCACAGCCATGGCATTCATTCAATATTCGCAGCGCTTCTTCCGCCCGATTCAGGATTTAAGCGACAAGTACAACATCCTTCAGGCGGCGATGGCGAGCTCCGAGCGTATTTTCAAGCTGCTCGATACCCCCGTGACCATCACCGACCCGGAAGATCCGGTGGAACTCCCTGATGTTCAGGGGCACGTGGAATTCCGTCATGTGAATTTTGCCTATCAGGATCATCACCTGGTAACGGAAAATGTCTCGCTCGTGATCGAGCCAGGTGAGACCGTTGCAGTGGTGGGGCACACGGGCGCAGGCAAAACCACGCTCACCAACCTGCTGCTGCGCTTTTACGACGTCCTGGACGGCGAGATTCTGCTGGAAGGTATTGACATCCGGCAATTGCGGTTGCATGACCTGCGCTCCAATTTCGGTATGGTCTTGCAGGATCCCTTCCTCTTCTCCGGAACCATTGCCAGCAATATCCGCATGGGCACACCATGGATCACCGATGAACAGGTGCGCCGGGCGGCGCAGCAGGTGAATATCCTGGATTTTATCGAGAGTCTTCCCGAAGGTTTTAATGAGCCGGTCAAGGAACGGGGCGTGACGCTTTCAACAGGGCAGAAGCAGCTTCTTTCCTTCGCCCGTGCCCTGGCGCATGACCCCAAGATTCTGATTCTGGACGAGGCCACTTCGAGCGTCGATCCTGAAACCGAAGCCCTGATCCGCGAAGCTTTACGCAGCCTGCTTCGGGGGCGAACTTCGCTTGTGATCGCTCATCGTCTCTCCACCATTCAGAACGCGAATAAGATTGTCGTGATGCACAAAGGCCGCGTGCGGGAAGTTGGCACTCACCGCGAACTGATCGAAAAGCGGGGCATCTACTATAAGCTCTATCAGCTTCAGTACAAGGACCAGGAGTTGCCGGCCGTGCGCAGCGAGAGTTAGCGGGAGAGCGCGCTTGTGACGCTGATGATGGTGGCCGGAGAGCGGTCAGGTGACATGTATGGCGGGCGACTCGCTGCCGCCTTAAGATCCCGCAAGGGTCAGCTCGGTCTCTTTGGCTGTGGAGGCGAGGCGATGCGGCGCGCGGGAGTTGAGACCGTTGTCGATCTCGCCGAGTTTGCGATGGTGGGCATCACGGAGGTTCTCTCCGGCTTACCGCGCGCTTACCGGGCATTCCATCTTCTGATGAGCGAGGCCAGCCGCCGCCAACCGCGGCTGGCTATTCTGATTGATTCTCCCTCGCTGAATATGCGCCTTGCCAAGAAGCTGAAGCGGCTGGGCGTACCGGTGTTGTATTTCGTCAGCCCGCAGATCTGGGCTTGGAAAAAATGGCGGCTTCAGCAACTCATCTCGCGGGTTGATCGCATGGCGTGTATCTTTGATTTTGAGAAGGAAATTTATCGCCAGGTTGGCATTCCGGCGGAATATGTCGGCCATCCGCTGGTGGAGACGGTCGCCCCGTCACTTTCACGCGAGGCGTTTTTCGCTCAGGTCAATCTCGATCCAGCTCTTCAGACGGTTGCTTTGCTGCCCGGAAGCCGCGAGATTGAAATCCAATACATTCTCCCCACCATTCTCGAGGCCGTCGAAAAGCTTTCCGAGCGAAGAAATCTGCAATGGGTGCTGGCCGTTGCGCCCACGCTCGATGCGCGCGGAATTGAAGCGCGCTTGCGTCAGTCTCCGGTCGCAGCCCGGCGCGTGCGCGTGGCGCCTCATGCCGCGTATGAGGCGCTGGCTTATTCTGATGTCGCCGTCGTCGCCAGCGGCACTGCCACCATCGAGGCGGCGCTTCTTGAGCGGCCCATGGTGGTGGTCTATCGCGTCTCACGGGTGACAGCATTCTTCGCGCGGCGCATGGTGGACGTCCCGTTTTTCAGCATGGTCAATATTCTGGCGGAAAAAGCTGTGGTTCCGGAACTGATTCAGCAGGATTTTACGCCTGAACGCCTGGCAACTGAGGTGGCAAGACTTCTGGATAGCCCGGAGACGCGATCCGAAATGCTGGAGGAACTCCAAGCGGTCAAGTCGCGTCTGGGCGGGGGCGGAGCGATTGAGCGGGTAGCGGATGCGGCTGTCAGGATGATGTGCGAAGAGGCAGGAGGCCGGGGTGAGGGGACGCACAAAAAAGTGGTGTGAACGTTATTGTAATTGCGGATGGCGGCACTCAGGGCGTTCTTGAGGCAGCAATTTCAGATGGCGGATGCAACTGCTTTCGCCCATAATTAATCCAATGATCAGGAACTGTTTGGGCGCGTAAAGCAATGGCATAGGCAGTGCAGCAAGTCTTTTTAGCATCGTGCCCGATTCAGAAAAAATGGATAGAATCCAAGCAAGTCGATTTCGTGGGTTCAAGAGCAGGCGGGCACAGGTCTTTTCAATCCTGTCCCTTGTTCTGATTTTTGTGGCCCCGTGGTGTGACGCTCAGGAATCTCAGCCCCAGTTTCGAGTTACAAATTACACGATTGACGCTACTCTCTTCCCATCGACGCATATGCTGGCGGCAAAGGCTCGAATTGAGCTTTTGCCGCAGGCCGATCTGACCTCGCTCAGTTTTCGATTGGACAGCGCCCTGCGTGTGAAGAGCGTGGTCGGCCCCACGGGCCAGCCTGCGCAGTTTGAGCAACAAGGGCTGATCCTGACGCTATCCCTGCCCAGCCCGCTTTCTCAAGGGAAACCAGCCGCTTTGACCGTGGAATATTCCGGGGCGCTGGCTTCAGCGGATGGAAGCCCGGTGGAAGGGCTGAAGCTGGCCTACGTGGGTCCCGAAGGTTCATATCTTCTTTATCCTGCCTGCTGGTTTCCGGTGAACGGCGCCGGCCTGGACCGCTTTTCCGCGTCAATGCATATTACCGTGCCGCAGGGAGAGACGGTGATTGCTTCCGGTGAATCCTCAGGCCCTGTCAATGCAACCGATGGCGTCACTTATGCCTTTCATTACGATGAAAATTCTTTTCCAGGCACGGTCATTGCCGGTCAATACCTCACGCAACCGGCTTCGGCGGCTGGGGTGAATATTACGCTCTATTTGAAACAAAGTGAGATGAAGTATGCGTCCTCATACGGCGCCGCCGCCGAAAAAATTCTGGCATTCTATGCCAGCAGATTTGGCACGCTGCCGACCCGCCAACTGGCGCTGGTGGAAATCGGTGACGACACCGTGGGCGGATACTCCGCGCCCGGCCTGGTGGCGCTGGCTGCACGCGGCTTCTCGGACCCGGTCAATTACGACTTGCTGGCTCACGAGATGGCGCACCAGTGGTGGCGCTGTCTGGTAAGCCCCGCAACGCCGAACGATGCCTTTCTGGATGAAGGTCTGGCAACGTATTCTGCCGCTCTCTTCATTCAGGATGCCGAGGGGGAAACGGCTTTTGAAGATCGCATGCACTCGATTGCAATCGATGCTTTGACTCACGAGAACGTGGCTCCGATTGCGCAAGCCGGTCAGTTGCATCCTTTCAGTCCGGAATACCAATCGATAGTTTTTGACAAGGGAGCCATGGTGTTTCATATGCTCCGCTGGGTGATTGGCGACTCCGCCTTTTTTGCCACGCTCCAGGCGGCCGCTCGTGATTACGCCTGGAAATCCATGAGCACAGCCGAGTTTCAGAAACTCGCGGAACAAAACGGGAAACAGCAACTCACTTATTTCTTTGCACAGTGGGTTGATTCCACCGGAGTCCCGCAGTTCAAGCGCCAGTGGGCCATTTACCGGACGCAGCATGGCTATCAGGTGGTAGGCAAGATCCAGCAGGATCTGGATATTTTCCGGATGCCGATTGAGATTCGCGTTTATGTTCGCGGCCGCAAGCCCGTGAATGAGCGGATCGAAATGGTCGGCACGACAGCTGACTTCACGGTCGATACCCCCGCACGCCCGCTGCAGGTGGTCATCGATCCGGCCAGCGATATTCTGAAGTACACGCCGGAAACCAAAGTTCAGGTGGAAATGGCCCGCGGCGATCAGCTTGCGCAGGCTACGGAATACTTCGCCGCGATCAATCAATATCGTCAGGTGCTTCAGGATAATCCCAATAATTCACTGGCTCATTTCCGCATCGGCGATATTCTCTTCAAGCTTCATAACTACAATGCTGCGCTCGAAGAGTTTCAGGACGCGCTGAACGGCGATTTGAAGCCCAAGTGGGTTGAGGTGTGGAGCTATTTAAAGATCGGCGAAATCTTCGATGTGACCGGCCAGCGTGACCGCGCCCTGAACGAATACGAACGCGCTCTGCACACGAACGACAACACCCAGGGCGCGCTTGACCTCGCCAACCGCTACATCCAAAAACCCTACACAGAAAAGACGAATCAGATCGGTGCCTGATGCCCAGGCATAGCGGGAGCCAACCCCAGGGGCGCCACTCGGCTGCATGCGTTGACGTATCCATTTGGCTCTGGAAAACAGAGAGCGGAAGGCGGAAAGCAGAAAGCAGCAGGCTCGCTCCACCTGCTTTCCGCTCTACTCCGGTCTTGGTCCCTTGATCACCTCGATCAAATCGTCGGGCCGCAGCCACCTGGCAAAAGCGGCGCGAACCTCGCCTGCGGTGAGTTTCACATATCGTTGAGCAGCGAGTTCCGGTTCATTCAAAGGCAAGCCGAGTTGGGAGCGCGCAATCCAGCCTCCGGCAATGCTGCCAATGCTTGATTCCGAGAGTGGAATCTCGCGCAGCAGCAGGGCCTTCGCCTCGCGGAGTTCCTGCGGAGTGACGGGCGTGGTCTGCATGGCTCGAAGATCGCGTAGAATGATGGCACGCGCTTTGGAAACATTCGGAGGATCGCAACCGTAACTGATGCTGTAGACGGCCCGATTTTTCCCCGCATTCAGGTCGGTGCCTACACTATAGACCAGTCCCGTGTTTTCGCGCAGGTCCTGATAAAGGCGGCTTGCGTAAAATCCGCCACCCAGCACGTGGTCACCCAGTTGCAGGGCATAATAGTCCGGATTAAAGCGGTTGAGACCCAGTGTTTCCGCCAGCACAACTTCGTCCTGAACGCGATTCGCGTCGGGAACCGTGGTGAACGATGGTTGGTTGAGCGGTACCGGGGGCAGGTCGGTGGGAGGCTTCGGCCCGGAAGCTTTCCACGCCCCAAAATATTTCTCAATCACCTTCCTGGCTTCCTCCGGCGAGACCTTGCCGATGACCACGAGGGTGGTTAAATCCGGCCGGAATACACGTTGATAGTAGTCTTTTGTATCCTGAAGTGTCAGGGATGAAACAGTCTGCGGGGTTGCGTGGCGCAGGGTTGGATCATTCTTCGGGAAGAGCGCCGCATGGATGGCCTGCGTCTCGAGGAAATTCGGGCTTTGAAGCTGGCCTGCGACGGTCTGAGCCAATTGAGGTCGGATGATTTCAAAAGCTCGTTCCGGCAAGGCGGGGTGCAGTTCATTGTCGGCGAGGAGTTCTACCGCGCGGTCGAACTCACTGGCAAGGGCCTGCACGGAGAACCCGGTGCCGGCAGATTCATCGGCTCCGATCTCATCCAAAGCTTTCTGAAACGCGACGCGGTTGAGCGAGGTCGTGCCATAGGAGAAGAGCCGATCGAGCACCGCGTTCACGCCTTCCTGCCCGCGGGGAGTTTCAAGATCCGAGTTACTTTTAATTCGCCCATAAACGCTCACCGTGTCGCTGATGTTTTCCGGTTGTACGATAAGCTTCAGGCCATTGGGCAGCGTGCTGACCACCGGATGGGTTGTGAGCTTGGGGACTGTCAGGCGCTCTAATGCCTGCTCAGCCCATGCTGGCAGCGCGACGGGTTTCACCTCCTTAGGCGCAAAAGATTCTTTTCCGCCAAAAGAGCGTGAAGAAATGGGCTTGCCGGAGGGCTGCGGAGTCAGGACTGCCGTGATGGTTCTGTCCAAGGCAAGATACTGCTTGGCGACGCGGTTAACGTCCTGAGGAGTGACTCGCTGAATAGCGGCTACATCCTCTTCAGGCGACCGACGGCCCTCGACAGCTATTGCCTCGGACCATGCCATCGCCAGGCCTGGGACAGAGTTCTTCTGAAACTCGGCCTCCGACAATTCGTGTCGCTTGGAAGCCGTCACCAAGTCCGCCGGAAGGCCATTTTTCACATCATCCGCCAGTATTTGACGCATCTGATCGACCAATGTATCGCCGTTGCTTCCTTTCGGGAATGCGGCCACGGCGAATCCCAGGCCCGCCTGGGGCAGAGAGCTTAATTCGAAGCCGGCAAACAGGGCCTTCCCCTCGACGACTAATTCATATAGCGTGCCGCGTTGGCTGCTGAGAACATCCGAGAGCACCTGAGACGCCGCGTAATCCGGACTGCCTGAACCCGGCAGACGAAAAGCAATGACGGCTAATCCGAATGGCAGATCGGTCGTCAAATGAAGCGACTGGGTCTTGACCGTTTCCAGGTTGATTTCCGGGCGCGCTGGGAGAGTTTTGGAGGGAATATCACTGAATAGATTTTTGACTTCAGCCAGGGTTTTCTTGGGGTCCACATCTCCGACGATCACCAGGATGGCATTGTTGGGCGCGTACCAAGCATCATAAAACTGCTTCAGCATGGCTCCGGTAGTTTTATTAAAGGAAGCACGCGTGCCGAGCGCATCATGAGCAAGCGGAGTACCTGCAAACATGGCCGCCAGCAGCTTGGTGTAAAAGACGTACTGAGGGTTCGACATGTCCTGGGCCACTTCCTGCTCAATCGCTCCGCGTTCCTGATTCCACAGTGCATCCGTATCCAGAACACCGCGCATCCGAATGGCCTCGATGCGCAACGCCACGTCCAAATCCTCAGACGGAACGGTGAAAAAGTACTGCGTGACAGTCTGCTGGGTGTCGGCGTCAAACATGCCTCCCATGGCGGCGGCAATCTCGGCCAGTTGGTTGGCGGAAAGTTCCGGGCTGCCGCGAAACATCATGTGTTCCTGAGCGTGCGCCATGCCCGGAAAACCTGGCGGCGCCTCGTTCGACCCCACGCGATAGTTCATCATCGTGGTCACGACAGGAGCCAGCGTGTTTTTCACAATCACGACTTGCAGGCCGTTTTTCAGTGTCGCCCGAAGAACGCCTGATTTTTCCGATGCTGGCTGGCCCTGCGCTGCGCGAGCTCCGAAAGGCATTGCCAGAAACAAAATGAAGGCGAATAAAGCAATCGGTAAAGGCTTCAGAGAACGGGGAATTCTGGATAATCTCATCGTGTGCTTAACCCCTCCAAATTGCTGAAAATCTCAACCATTTTGTCATTCCGCGGCACCGGAGGCGGCGAGGAATCTTAAAGGCAGTGACAAGCGCTGGGTGACGAGTCATGCTCGCTCTGGGGGCTTCGATTGGTTTGCCTGTCTCCTGTCTCTCATCACTCGCCACTTCCACTCATCACCGGGTTGAGATTCCTTGCTGCACTCGGAACGACATAGTTCGAGAACGTTTCCGGTAGCCTGCCATGTGTTTCTTACTTTTTCGCTGCCTCCTGGCCGTGCAGCGTTCAGTCTCCGTCCCACGCCCCGAGCAGCCGCCGCACCAGCACAAGCTGGCCCAGATGGTAGGCGTTATGATCCGCCACCAGCAAGGCTTCGCGGAGAATCGTCTGGCCTTCGCCATGGGGAATTCGCGCATAAAGGTCGGTGGAAGGATTTGCCACCAGCTCTTTCATGGCCTCAAGATCTGCACGAAATGACTTCACGCTCTTATCCCAGGCCTTTGCATCCGGCGGAGCTTCTGTGGCAGGCCAATAACCGGAAGGCCAGTCCGGAGAAACGTGTTTGGGATTGCGGCTGAATTCAAGAATATCCCATTGGGCGATGCGCAGATGTTCAAGAAGCTGCCACGGCGAATGCGGCGCGCCTTTAGGCTTGGTCCCGCGCAGCTTGGGAGGCAACCCGGAGATCACTTTCTCAAAATTCAGATGGGCCCCACCACCGCCCAGGAGATAAAGGAGATGGTCCCGCAATGCCTTGTTGGAGTCTGCCATGGATAAGTCCTCTCGATAATTTCAGCTTAGCCGGGTTGCTGAAAGATTCTAGCGTCCTGCCCCAACCAAATTCTTTATTCTTTACAACAGCCATTCCTCCCTCTTCAACCAGGAGGGGGAATTCCCCTCCTCTCCGAGGAAGGGTGTGGCTGGTGAGTGTGGGGCTGATGTGGCACACTTTCCGCGGCAGGCATGCTGAGTCCGTTCGCTATCACTCTAAGCAATCGCGAAGAATCGCTGTATTTGTTCGACCCTGAATAAAGACCGGGATGCTTCGTGGAGTTTACCCTGACGGAAGGTGAATGGCTTGGCATAATGCTTGATTTGAAATCCATTCCCGCAGTCTGTTATGCGCAAGAATCAGCGCGCTTGAATGACGGGTCTTTCACGTATCTCACGCCGGGTTTACCGCGGATAATGCGGCCCACCAGCCAGAACTTCTCCCGCCTTTTTCTCAGAACCGCAGTGACATGCACCCAGTGCTGCTTGGAAATCACTACAAGCATGCCCAGACCCATGTTGAAAGTGCGGAGCATTTCATCCTGGGGGACTTTCCCCAGACGGGCTATCAGGTCAAAAATGGGCAAGGTCGGCCAGGTCCCCAGGGTGATCTCAGCCTGACATCCAGCGGGAAGGATGCGTGGCGTGTTATCGGTAATGCCCCCGCCGGTGATATGCACAAGCCCCTTTATGTAACCTTGGTCAAGAAGCGGTCGCAGGATCGGCCTGTAACATCGATGCGTCTCCAGCAGTTCCTCGCCGAGCGTCCGGCCGAGTTCCGGAACGCGCTGGCTCAGCTTCATTCGCCCGCGCTCCAGCAATACTTTGCGAGCCAGAGAATAGCCGTTCGTGTGAAGGCCCTGAGATGGCAGCCCCAGAATCAAGTCGCCCGGCCGGATGCGGCTGCCGTCCACGATTTTGCTGCGGTGCACCCAGCCCACAATGCATCCCGCCAAATCATATTCATTTTCGGGATAGAAGCCGGGCATTTCCGCTGTCTCGCCGCCAATCAGGGCGCAGCCGTTTGCACGGCAGGCTCGGGCGATGCCGAGGATAACTTCCTCGGCCACGGCTGGGCGCAAGTGGCCCGTTGCAAGATAATCGAGAAAAAAGAGCGGCGAAGCGCCGTGAACGGTGATATCGTTGACACAATGGTTTACAAGGTCTTCGCCTACGCTGGCATGCCGATTCATTTCAAAAGCAATCTTGAGCTTCGTGCCTACGCCATCGACGCTCGCTACCAGGACAGCATCGCGCGGCAATCCGTTTAAGGCATAAAAGCCACCAAAAGCACCTACTTCCCGCAATACCTTCGAATTGAACGTCTGGCGGGCAAGTTTCCTGATTTTGGACTTAGCTCGGTGGGCAGCGCTGAAATCAACGCCGGCATCTTTATAGCGCATGGGGTTTGGTCATGAGCCATTCGCAAGCGATGACCCCTGGGTGAAAACCGCTTGCGGGTGGCGAAGGGTGGATGGTTACCGGATTCAGTATGGGTTCTCGAAGATCTTCCCAATGCGGGACCAACGCGTTTTTTGCAAAAAATTCAGCATGATGGAGCCATCAAACCGCAAGCGGCCCTCCAGGCTGTCATTGAGCCACTCGGAAGTGGGTGCGTTGTAGGACCAATAGACAAACAGCGGCTCCCCGACCACGTTTTGCAGGGGAACAAAACCCCAGAAGCGGCTGTCAGAAGAGTTATCCCGATTATCTCCCATCACAAAAAGGTAGCCTTTCGGCACGTGCAGGCCGTCATGATGAATATATTGCGGCATCTCGCGCGCCCAACCCGGATCAAGTCCCCATGATTCGGGCAGGCTTTCGATCTCGCTCACCGGAGGCGGGAAATTATCGCGCAGCGGAAAGATGCCGGGATATTCGTGAATAACGTACGGTTCGTTAAGTCTCTTCCCATTCAGATAAACCTGCTTGTTCACAACCCGAACCACGTCACCACCCACCGCAATCACCCGCTTCACATACATCACCGAAGGATTATGAGGATAGCGGAAGGCGATGATATCGCCTCGGTGAATCCTTCGGAGGCGCGGCAGACGCCAGGACGTGTAAGGCAGGCCGGGGCCGTAAAGCAATTTGTTGAGAAAAACATGATCGCCAATCAGAATCGTATTTTCCATGGAGCCGGTGGGAATTACCGTGGCTTCGCCAATAAAGGTGCGAATGCAGAAAACCCCGATCAAAATGATGAGCAGGGAACGAACCGTTTCCCAGGATCCCTCTCCATTCTTCTTGCAGGGTTCGGTCGGGGCGGCAGGAGTGGGTTCGGGCGCTGGACTCTGTTCCACTTCAGGGGTTTCAATAGGTTCCATAGGATTCAAGCGCGATGGCGAAGAGCGATAAGCGGTTCCTGAATGGTGGTTGGATAGCTGGCAGTATAGCAGGCCAGGCAATAGCGGCCTTGGTGGTCCTGAACGGCCTGGCGCAAACCTTCGAGCGACAGATATCCCAATGTATCCGCCTCAATGTACTGCCGGATTTCCTCCACGCTGTGCGTCGCGGCGATGAGCTCCTGGCGGGTGGGCGTATCAATCCCGTAAAAGCAGGGCGAGACGGTCGGCGGACAACTGATGCGCATATGGACTTCCTTAGCGCCCGCATCCCTCACAATCCGCACAATTTTGCGGCTGGTGGTACCGCGAATGAGGGAATCATCCACCAGAACCACTCGCTTCCCGGCTAAAAGGCTCCGCACCGGATTCAGCTTCAGTTTCACGCCCAGATCTCGGTTGGCCTGCGTCGGTTCGATAAACGTGCGTCCTACGTAGTGATTCCGAATCAGACCAAGCTTCAATGGAATACCGGATTCTTCCGCAAAGCCAGTGGCTGCCGGAACGCCTGAATCCGGCACAGGCACGACACAGTCCGCCTCGATGGGATGCTCGCGCGCCAGCAGCCGCCCCAGCATCTCGCGGCTCTCCTGCACTGAACGCCCAAACACCAGGCTGTCCGGTCGGGAGAAATAGACATGCTCAAAAACGCACTGCGCCGCCTGTGCGGGGGGTGCAAAACGCAGGGAAGTGACGCCACGCCGGTCGAGAATAACCATTTCGCCAGGTTCGATATCGCGGAGATAGGAGGCGTTGATCAGATCAAATGCGCAGGTTTCCGAAGCCAACACGTAGGCGTCGTCCAGCCGCCCCAGGCACAAGGGACGAAATCCGCGTGGGTCGCGGATGCCGTAAACGCTGTCTTTGAAAAGTGCCACCAGCGAGTAGGCACCCTCCACACGGTCCAAGGCGTCGGCCAGCGATTCCGGAATCCCCGTCTGCCGGGATCGGGCGAAGAAGTGCAGAATTACTTCCGTATCGCTGGTGGTTTGAAAAATGTCGCCTTTGCTTTCTAGCTCCCGGCGAATTGCGGAAGCGTTTACTAAATTTCCGTTATGCGCCAGGGCTACCTGCCCTTTCTGGCAGCTCACGGTGAGTGGCTGGGCGTTTTTCAGTTCGGTGTCGCCGGAGGTGGAATAGCGCGTGTGCCCAATTGCGAGGTAACCGGAAAGATTTTTCAGAGTCTCAGCGTTGAAGACTTCGTTCACATACCCCATGCCTTTATGGCAAACCACGTTCACGCCGTCTGAAACGGCAATCCCCGCACTTTCCTGGCCGCGATGCTGTAAGGCGTAAAGCCCCAGGTGCGCCAGCCGGGCGGCATCAGGGTGGCCATAGATGGCAAAGACGCCGCAGTAATCGTGGAATTTGTCGACAGGCATGGCAGGCGCTGCGAAAGCTTCCGAAGTGGGGAGTGCAGGTTTTCCTTGCACAGTAGAAATAACGGAATGCTTCTCCTTGGGTGCAGGCAATGTGAAATCCTTGCAGGTGCTTAAGGCATTCAAGATCCTGCTGCTAGCTGATCATCATCCCCCCACTATTGTGACTCGAACGCCGGAAGCGTGCAACAGCTTTTTCCCGTCGGTAAACGTCATCTTCTGACAACCCAACAAGCCCTCACATCGTAATTCCCGCTCGAACACGGCGCGTCAAGCGGGCAGAAATGGGGAGACAGACCTCGTGAGATATCAGGCTATCTGAATAGCCCGGATACTTTCTGAACAGACTGTGCGTGCAGGCGCCTCAATTTCTCTTTCATGACGCTCCGTCTGAAAAGTGCGTGTGTGGCGCTGGCGAACCATGCTCTGCCCTGGATTTAGCGTGACGAAGCCAAAAAGAGCCTATGCTATGATTGCATTTCCGCCGATAAATAACTCAGCGTCGTCAAAGACTGTCAGCCTCGGCAACCCTGAGGACAAGGGACGCCTCCTGATTTCCGCTGCGTGGCTGTCTCCAGCGGGTGATCGCGCTAAAATTCCCTCTAGGGGTGTATCGGAACCGAAATTTGGCGACCTTGAGTCGTAACGGGTCAGATAAAAGAACGCTGCGCCAGAGCTGCACTGAAGGGAAGAAGCACGAGTTCCGCTTAATGGGGGATTCTGAGAAGGCGGCATTATCACGTGAGCTTTATTAACAAAACCGTCCGCGAGATCAATTGCAAAATTGTCTATTATGGCGCGGGCTTGGGCGGAAAGACCACAAACCTGCAATGGATCTGCCAGCAGACGGGCGGGAACAGCGGAGGGAAGATGCTTTCCCTATCCACCGACGAGGATCGCACTCTCTTTTTTGATTTTCTCCCTCTTGAGATCGGCAAGGTGCGGGATTTCAAGGTGCGCTTTCATCTCTATACCGTGCCGGGACAGGTTTTCTATCAGGCCAGCCGAAAGCTGGTTTTGCGCGGAGTGGATGGCGTCGTGTTCGTGGCGGATTCTCAGGTCGAGCGCATGGATGCCAATCTTGAAGCGCTGGAAGACTTGAAGCGAAACTTAAAGGAACTTGGCGTGGATTTTATGGAGCTGCCCTATGTGTTGCAGCTGAACAAGCGCGATCTTCGCAACATTGTTCCTGCGCAGGAAATGAAAGCTCAGCTCACACTGAAAAATGAGCCTGTTTTCGAGGCGATCGCCAAGGAAGGCCGGGGCGTGCTTGAGACTCTGCAAGGTGTGGGCCGCCAGGTGCTCGCGCAGTTAAGAAAAGGATAAGGGCGCGCCCGCAGCTTTGTGGAAGGAGCGGCTGGCCGGGCGCCGGGAATTGCCGAAAGAGTGGAAGAGTTTCAATCCCGAAGGTCTGGAAAATGCGGGTTCTTGTGGTTGAAGACGAGCGCAAAGTGGCAAGCTTTGTTGCGCGTGCTCTGCGCGAGAACGCCTACGCCGTGGACATTGCAGAGAGCGGAGAGAAGGCTCTCGAATTAGCGTTTGATTACTCCTACGACGTGATTCTGCTGGACGTGCGCTTGCCGGGAATGAGCGGCATTGAAGTCTGCCGAGCTTTGCGACAGAGGGGTGTGGAAACACCCATCCTGATGCTCACGGCGCGGGGTTTGGTGGAGCAGCGTGTGGAGGGTTTGGACGCGGGGGCGGATGACTATCTGGTGAAGCCTTTCGCGCTGGCCGAGCTTTCCGCCCGTGTTCGGGCGCTCATCCGGCGTGGCTTTCATAAAAGCGATGCGCGACTGCGCTACGCTGACCTTGATCTGGACCGTCATCGCCGCCGCGCGACTCGCGGCCAGGTGGATGTGCCGCTCACGTCCAAGGAGTTTGCGCTCCTGGAATTTCTGATGCTGCGCGCTCCGGACCCCGTAACGCGCAGCGAGATTGTGGAACACGTCTGGGATTGCCACTTTGACAGCGAAACCAATCTGGTGGAAGTCTATATCAATCGCCTGCGGCAGAAGATTGATCAAGACCACCCGGCAAAGCTGATCCACACTCTTCGCGGCGTGGGCTATCAACTGGCCCTTCGAGATTGAAAGGCCCGCGCGAGGCGCTCCGCGGCGCACCTTCTCTGACAAAGTGCGATAAAGCTCTCGCTGCCTTGAAAAGCCATGTTTCACCCCTCCTCCCTCCGCACCCGCATGATGTTGCTTTTCTGCCTCGTGGTTGGCGTTCTGCTGGCGGGCTCTGATCTGATCTTTTATGCTTTCCTCGCGCGCGAGGTTCACTCTCAACTCGATCGCCAGATTCTCGAGACGGCGAATCCAGTGGTGGCAGACCTGGCAAGCGATCCCACCGAACAGGACGTGAACCAGCTTGATCTGCCCGGCAACTATTTTGAACTGCTGGATGCATCAGGCCGCGTGCTTCAGCAATCGCAGAATCTCCAGCGCGGACCGCTGGCGATTGCCGGAAGTCTACCTCGAAACCAGCCGGAGTTTCGGACGTTGCAGGATCACCACTACGGAAGACTGCGCCTGGCGCTGGTGCCTTTTGAACGCGGCGGGGAGCTTCAGATTCTCGCCCTGGCCGTTCCAACGCGCGCGGCTGATCAATCACTGGCGAGGTTCCGGAACGTCATCTTCTGGGTGTTGCCGCTCAGCCTTCTGTTGATGGCCGTGATCTCCGGCGCCTATGTGGCCCGCAGTCTGAAGCCCATCACCGAGCTCACAGAACACGCCGCGCAGATGACCGAACGCATTGCCCAATCGCCTGCGGGAAGCTTCTGGAAACCGCTCACCGTGCGCACCCCGCACGATGAATTGGGCCGCCTGGCTGAGACTTTCAACCGATTGTTCAGCCAGGTGGACGCCGCTGTGCGGCAACTGCGGCAATTCGTCACGGATTCTTCCCATGAACTGCGCACTCCGCTTTCGGTTCTTCAGGGTGAAGCCGAACTGATGCTTTCCCGCCCTCGCCAGCCTGAGGAGTATCAACAAGCCCTTCGGACCATTGACGAGGAACTCAAGAAGCTCCACCGCATTATCGAAGGCCTCTTCACCCTTTCCATGGCCGATGCGGGCCAGCTTCGGCTCGATTCCAGGCCTCTCTATCTGAATGAGGTGCTGGAAGAAGCCTGTGCGGTGATGAAATCGCGGGCGGAGGCGAAACAGATTGCCATCGAGCGGAGGCTCGATGAGGAGATAAATTACCGGGGAGATGAGGCGTTTCTCCGCCAGCTTTTTCTTATTTTCCTTGATAACGCCGTGAAGTATTCCCCTCCTCAGACGCGCGTGCAGGTGAGCCTTGAAAAGAGCAAGGGCTCCCTCTTCATCAGGTTTCGTGACCAAGGCATCGGCATTTCGCCTGAGCATCTGCCTCACATCTTTGAGCGCTTCTATCGCGCGTCGCCTGGAAATGGCAATGAGGCGCAGAGCGGCGGATTGGGCCTCGCCATCGCTCAGGCGATTGCCCGCGCCCACGGCGGCTCCATTGAATGCGCGAGCGAACCTGGCCACGGATCATCCTTTACGGTGATTCTCCCTGCCAGTCCTTGAGTGGACACCGGCTATGGTTTGCCGGGAATCGCGGCTGAGATACACTAACAAGGCTCCGCCTCAGACCGACGAGACATGTTATTGCCATTTGCGAATGAGGCAGGAGCGGCACAGTCGCTGCCCGCCTGCGGCGGGCGAGAGAGCCCGAAAATGCCACGGGCTCCGTTGTGGACCAGGCTCGGATGGGATAGACATCCGGTGGATATTATCCCGCACGGCGGGATGATGGGCCTTGAAGGCCAATGGTCTTGAACGGAGCCGGCCCTGAGCATAACACGGAACGTCGCCGCGATTCTTAAAGATCACGTCACCCTGGAAGTAGAAGGCATCGACCGCATGTACCTGAACGTTTACGTCCCCCGGCTGCAGATCGTCGAGGGAGTGCTAGGCTTTATCCGCCAGCATTGCGGTCATCCCGTGCCTTCCACCCGCATGGTCGAACCCATCACCCGTCGCTTTGTTGCCGCCATCGAAAACTTCATCCGCGACCGTGCTCTTCCTCTGGTCACGTTCGAGAAAGGGCAACGCCAAGAAGAGGTTGCCGCCCGATTGCGAGCCAGCTTCTCCGAACCGGAAGGCGTGGTCTTCGTCGGCAAGGCGCAGGGGAGAAGTGCAAGGTCTATCGCACCGAGCGACGCCGCAATCCCCGCACCCGAAAGGTCTATCCCTGCATCGTTAAGTCCACGGCTCTGGTGAATCATTACTATTTCTACTGTGTGGACCGCGACTTCGGCCCCTTCTTCCTGAAGTTCTGTTCCTACTTTCCTTACAACGCCAAACTCTGCCTGAACGGGCACGAGTACGTGAAGAGCCAACGGGAAAAGGAGGGTATCGCTTACCAGGCCCTCGACAATGGCATCTTGTCTTGTGCCGATCCTCGACGCCTGCAAGCCCTCTGCGACGGGCTCTCCAGCACCAAGAGCGAGGCCCTCTTACGCCAGTGGCTTCGTCTCTTGCCTCACCCGTTCACCCCTCGCGACCGTCAAGCCGGGTATCGTTATGAGCTCTCCATTCTCCAAATCGAACTTTCCCTCACCCAGGTTCTCGACCGACCGCTGACCGGTCGCGTCTTCTTCGAAGAAGTGATTCGGGAAAACCTGGACATCGGCCGGCCCAAGCAAGTGCAACGGATCTTCGACCGCTGGGTCACCAAAAGTACGCCCGGATTGTTCCGAACCCGGGTGATTACCGAGGGCGTGGTTCCTTCCCTGCACGTGGACTACAAAGGGACACGCATCAAGCAGTACCACAAAGAAGGCCGAGCCTTGAGAACCGAGACCACGATCCACAGCACCCCAGATTTCTATATCGGCAAGCGAATCCACAACCTGCCCCGCTTGCGGCAGATCGGCTTCCAGGCCAATCGGCGGTTACTCGAAACCGAGAGGATCAGCCATGATGGCATCCTGGCCGAAGAAATCCTCCAGCAAATGAACCGTCCCTGCCAGGTGGGAACTCAGCGGGCTTCGGCCCTGCATTTCGCCGATCCCAAGGTTCAATCCCTTTGGAACACTCTGCTGCTGTTCCCCCTGTTGCCCTCGGGCTTCCCGAACCGCAACTTGCGCGAGCCCTGGGCTTCGTTCCTGGGTCAGTCTCCCCAACCAATCAGCCCAGGGCGCATGACCTATCAACTGCGACGGCTCCATCTTCACGGCATGATCGAGCGCATTCCTCGTACCCACCGCTACCGGGTTACCGAACTCGGCCTGCGGGCCGCGCTCTTCTTCACGCGCACTTACAACCGCATTCTCCGTCCCGGCTTGGCCCCAGTGCTGCCCTCCGTGCCCGCAGCGAACCGCTCGCTCCGCCGCTGCTTTAACCAACTTCAACAGGAGATTGAATCGTGCGTCATGGCCGCCCAACTCGCGGCCTAGAATTTGACTCATTTACGCCAAGTTTTCGGCTTCAAGATTTCTAGTGAGGTTTTGCATGTGTAACCGAGAAAAACAAAATCCATGGAACGACCGACGCATCATTAAGGAAGTGCGACACGGCAGTGGGCACGACGCTGCGCCGGCCTAGCAGGAAAGCAATGCCCCAGATCATGCCCATCACTGTGGTAGGAATGATGGTTCCTAGTCCGACTGCGATCCCTTGCTCCAGAATGGCGAGATGCGCCAGACCAAAGAACATCCCAGGGATGACGACCTGGGATGCTTTGCCATAACCAGATTTTGCGAATTCCGTCATTAGGAATCCGCGGAAGATAGTCTCTTCACAAAAGGCAGCAGTGCCACCCATAAGCAGGGCAGCGTAAACGTGGTAGCCGCGTAACATCCACAAGTCTGCAACCGGAATCCCGAAGCGCCGCATTAAACTAACGCCATTCAGCACGGAGAGCAGAGTGATGCCGAGCGCCACAATCCAGGCGCTCACCGTTCCGGCACCTTTGAATCCGATCTTCGCCATGCGCTCACGATTTGGCTTCCACCACCAGAAGAAACCAGCCATAACTAGCCATTCTCCGCCGCAGATGGCAGCTACGGCGAGGCAATAGCGCTGGATAGCACCCTCAGGCCACAGTGCTCCCAATTGACGGACAGCAAACTGGAGCAGAACAATAGCGCTCGGAATCGACAGACCGAGAATCAGCCCTTCAAACCATGCAGTAGATTTGCGAACCTGTGTAGCAGTTCGACGAGTCGGTTCTAGCATAGCCTCCTGCCCCCTTTTGCAAGTTTGGACTATGATGCCGGCTTGCCGTAAGGAAGTCAAAAACCGAAGCGGGCACAGGGCGCGTCATTCCCCTGAACAGCGCCGCCGTCAAGGTACTGGCGGGCTGGGGAGAACACTTCCCCAATCGCCGTCCTGAGCATTATGTCTTCCCGCTCCACGAGGGCACTTTCAGCCCCACCCTTGCCGATCCCACGCGCCCAACCAAAGGATGGCGCACCACGTGGAGAAATGCCTGCAAGCGTGCCGGGCTGAAACTTCGGTTTCATGACCTCCGGCACACGGCCATTACCAAGCTTGCCGAGTCTCAAGCCTCAAACCAAACGATCATGTCCATTGCCGGACATGTATCCCGTCAGATGTTGGAGCATTATTCGCACATTCGGCTGGCCGCCAGGCGCGTCGCCCTGGATGCCATCTCAACGCCCCTGCCGTCTCAGTACCTGTCGAAAAGCGGCGATTTTGAGGCCGATGGTAACCAAAATCGTAACCAAACCGCAAGGCCGGAAAAAGGGCGATGTCCGTAAGTTGTTGAATTAGCTGGCGGGGACGACGGGGCTCGAACCCGCGACCTCATGCGTGACAGACAAGCCGAGCACTTTTTCTAAGCTCTTACCCTTCAATCATTTCATTCAAAACAAAAGGCTTAAGCTCTGTGGCAGGATGTGTGTGGCTGTCTCCAACATCCGCCAGGTGCCCATACGGTCGCTACATTTTCCGCTACAGTACCTCCCGCTGCCACCAGGACTCACGGGCGGGATGGAAGTCGGCAATCACAGGCGAAACCAGGGAGGGTGCTGATGACCCCTTCAACCCTGAGTCCTTTCGCACAGAAACGATCACCCTCGGCAGAAGGGTTCCACTCCGCAGCCGAGATCGCTTCCGCACTTCAACTCCCGCCGCCTGCAGCCCGCCCGCATTCGCAACTCCCAAGGTCGCTTTCACGAAACGGAATCTGAAGCGCGTCGAAGCAATCTGCCTTATCCGCGAGCAGCGTGACTCAGGGCATCAGGAGCTCGCTTACAATGCCCGGCCGTTCGTTCTCTGCGGGATCCCGCTCCGCCGTCCACCGCGAGACCAGCTTGCCTACCTCCGCCGGAACGGAAAATTCTTCCTTGAAATCACCGGCCATCCGCGCTTTGGTTTGCCTTACGGTCAGGATCGGCTCATCCCGATCTGGATCGCGACGCTCGCTCTCCAGCAGAATAGCCGAATCGTCCATTTTCGTAGCGCATCGCAGATGCTCGATTTTTTCCACCTCACCAAAGACGGCCGGCATTATCGGCGGATTGTGGAGGGGTTTCAGCGAGTATTTGCGGCCACAATCTTTTTCGGCACCGACGACCAACCTGGCCGCAACAGGATGACCGATTGCACTCGATTTCACTTCTTCGAACGCATGCGCCTGTGGTTCTCCGATGCCGATCCCGCCAGCGAAGACGGCCGGTTTGAGAACGCCATCACCCTCAGCGACGCCTTCTTCCGCGAATGCAACCAGCATCGGATTCCGGTCGAGCGCGAGGTTGTGGCTGCCCTGGCGAATGCACCCGGACTGCTTGATTTCTACGTCTGGCTTGTCTGGAAAAGCTGGAGCCTGCGAGGCCGTACGGCACGCATCCCGCTCCTGGGGCCGGGTGGCCTCACGGAGCAACTCGGGAATGCGCCTTACGCCGTCGAGCGCACTTTTCGCCTCACCATTTCTCGTTGGCTCCGGGCAGTCACTGCTCTGTGGCCTCAATGCCCGGCCAGCGTCTCCGAAGACGGGCACGCGCTTGTCGTTCGCTCGTCTCAAACCGCATCTGCCGTTCGCCGGAGGGTCTGTGCAAAAGCCTGTGCATCCGCAGAATGATTCACGTGTTTGTCGCTACAAGGCCCGATCCTGTATTCTCAGCCGCTTACGAGTCCCGGCACGTGTAACCCGCTACAAAAGCACGTGTCTCCTGCTACGTTTTCACGTGTATCTCGCTACAAAATGTGCCGTTAAGTTCCTGCTGGTCAGATGTTTAGGCCTTCCGCCTGTATTTACCTGTATAAACCCCTGTAAGAATATCCCTGTAGTAGGCAAAGCATTTCTGTGGAAAACGGCGGCTCCGCCGCCACCACAATGCGCGCTGCGCTGGGATGCCACTCTCAGCCTCGTAGCCCGTTGGGTGTTTCATCACGCTAACGCGGCGCGAAGGTATTGCGCCAGTTCTTCCCGGCCTTCATCCCCTGAGCTTTGGTGCCGCTCGCGAACGCGTCGGTGCTGCTCGCCCGCGGCGCTACTTCTCGAAATTGGCATCATCGAAATCCCTGTTGACGGAACCATCAGCGCTGGGGTCAATGATGTCGTGCGTCGGCATTTCCTAATGTCCCTTTGGATGCCCCCTGCGTGGGGGAAACAAGTCTGGAGACAAACGATGGCAGGCTTTCAAAGTGAACGATATTGCCACCGTAATTCCTCTGGAAGCTGCGGTCGACGTCCTGGGCCACCACGACGTTCTCGCCTTTCGGGTAAACGCGGCGAAAGGCCTGCAGGTTTGCCGCCTCGAAAGCCTCCGCAGACCACTTGCATTCTATCGCCAGAGGTTCCTGGCGGCGCTGGGGCAGAACGAAATCAATTTCATGTCCCCGCTTGTCCCGCCAGTAGAAAACCTGCCGGCTCTGCAACTGTGCCATGATTTCGTTCAGCACGAAATGCTCCCACAACTCCCCTAAATCCTGCTGGCGCAATTCCTGCCAGCCGCGATAGTAGCAGACAAAGCCGGTATCAAAAGCATAGACTCTCGGTGCGGAGACAATCTCGCTGGGGCGATGGCTGCTGAAGGGGCGAATCACATGGGCGACGAACGTGGCCTCCAGCACTTTCAGATAGTTGGCAATGGTTGTCCGGCTCACTTCGCACGGCTGGGCAAAGCGAGCGGCCTCAAACACGCCGCCGCTTTGCGCCATCACTAGCTCGGTGAATTTCTGGAATGGGCTGCGGCTCTCCAGGCGGAACAGCTCCTGGACGTCCTTGGCCCAATAGGCGTCCATCCATTCCTGGAAGTCGCGCTCGGGAAACTCCTCCGCCAGAAAGAAAGGCGGCAAACCGCCCCGCAGGAAACGATGCCGCAAATCACGGCGCTTAAAGTCTTCCAGGTCCGCCAGCCCCATGGGCGTGAGCCAAAGGTCGCGCTTGCGCCCGGCAAGCGTGTCCCTGAACTTGGCCGATGCGCCGAGCGTCGAGGAGCCTGTAGCCAGGATTCGCAATTGAGGATAATGATCTGCCGCGATTTTCAGCAACTCGGAAGGGTTGGGAAGCCGGTGGATTTCATCCAGCACAATCCGGCGGCCTTCCAGGCCGTCGAGAAAGCCCTGCGCGTCTTCCATCATCCGTCGCACGCGCGGGAGTTCGCAGTCGAAATACTCGATGTTGGGCAGCGTTTGGCACAGGCAGGTCTTCCCAACGCGCCGCACACCTGCCAGCCACACGACGGTCCGCTCGCGCCAGGCCCGCTCGACCCGCTGAAGCCAAAAGTGCCGCTGTACCATATGCAGACATACTTGCATATAGTAGCACTTAATGCAAGCTGATCACCGTTTGGCGCCATAAGGGAGCAACCCGCCCTCGCGCGGCCCGCCAACCAGGCCAGCGCCTACAGCCCATAAAGCGCGGCCACACGCTCGTTGATTTCCTCTTCCCACTTTTCGCATCCCACGCCCTTTGCGTCGAGGCATTTCTGAGCGAGGGCGGCAAGGGCCGTGCGCTCGCTTGAGGTAGGCGCCGCAAGATCGGCAGGCTCGCCACGGCCGACGGTCTGATTCACGGCTACATCCCCGGAGCGATCATCCGCGAGCCACGCAAGCTCTACGAATCGCTCGCCGCGCTGACTGGCCTTCATGTGACCAAATACGGCGAGCTTCACACAACGAGCCGCAGCGAGAAGCCGACCGAAGCCCAATATCTAAAGCACCTGTACGAATACGTCGGCAGAGGCTCGCTCGCCGCCTGCCCGGAGCACGGCGCAGCTTTCCAATCGAAGCCCTATCGCAGCAAGGAATGGCGAACGCCTGACCACATCCGCCAAGAGCGCCTGAGTTACTGCCAGCGGATGCGCGAGTGGCGGAACGCTCAGGAAACGGTCAATTGGCTTCGCGCACAGCTTGCGAGTTTCAATTCCACTACGCAGGACGAGGAGGGCGGTCAAGGTGTGCCTGCCCGCCCGGCCGTTTGCAAGTGCAGCTTGCGCCTTAAAATCATTCCCAAACCGAGCAGGCCGGTTCCTAAGAGGAGCAGCGATGCCGGCTCGGGAGTTGCGATGGCGCCATTGATCAGGCCACTCGCGGCAAAGTCGAAATTACCAACCACCGTAGTGCTGCCGTTCGCTGGGTCGATGGTGAGGATCTGTTGGGTCGGATCATCGAATGCGTAATCCGTGCCATTGATGTCCACAACAGCGCCAATGCCTAAGGGGACGGATCCAATCGCGGTAGCCAGTCCCGTGGTTGGGTCTATTTCGTACAATTCATCCGGAATTGCAACACTGCGACAGAAGGGAATTGAGCTGGGGCATCCAGGACCGGCGCTTCCGCTACTAAAATTTTGCACCCATGCATCGTACGTGGCGTAGAGCTTTCCGCCGGATTGCCAAATGGCCTCGTCAGCCACATTCACTGTCCCATCCGGGTTCGTGGAGCCCAAGATAAACGGACTGGCGGGGATACCCGAATTTTGCGCAAGCAGCGCTGCGGAACCGGTCAGTGGATTAACAGTAAAAATGCTGTTCGCGAAATCGGTTGCATAGATCTTTCCATTTGAGCCGCCCAGTGTGAACACTGATTTCGGTCCACAGGTAGGACCCGAGCCAAAACAGGGGTTCATACCTGTGGGACCGACCCGGGTCGGGACGCCGGTTGCAGGGTTGATCGAATCCAGATTGCCTGCAAAGGTGAGCGAGACCAGCGAGCCATTTGGACCGGTAGCCAAGCCGTCATAGCCGTCCGGCTCTCCGGGACCAAGCGGCTGATATGCGCCCGTGTTCAGGTTGACCGTGCCGAATATACCGCTTCCGTTGTCTCCCGAACTCACTACGTACACCAGCGAGTCGGCGTTGGCTGATGCCGCGAGCAGAAACAGAAATAGAGTAAGCACCAATGAGGCGATCAGTTTTCGTGCAGTGATCATACGACTCCTCCTTTATGTTTTGAAATTCAAAGCTGCCCTGTGATCCAGTCCGCCTCGCCAGGTGGCGCGTGCATGGCGCTGTCCGCCATGTGTGCGATCACACGAAAGCCGCGGGTCGCACACGTCGCAACTGTGGCGATGTCTATGCCACCCGCGTGAGTTACGTTCCTTCCGCCGGCCTGCTGAGCAGAAAGCCATGGAAGTTGCCATCAGCGCCGATGTACCGCCCGAGGATGTCGCCCTGCGGATCGATACTCGTGTTGCCGGTGAAGATTGTGCCAGGAACATCATTGGTGCTGAATTGACCCGCGCTCAACAGAAAGCCGTGAACGACATTGTTTGATGTGTAGCGTCCGACAATCGAGCCGTCCGGGTTGATGCCGGTGGCCGTGGTGAAGGTAGAACCCGGAGGATCAAATGAAGTGTACGCGCCGCCACTCAGCAGAAAAGCATGGCTCACGCCCGCGCTTCGATATCCTCCGACAACATCACCCAGAGGACCAATCGCGAGCGCCAGCGTGACGGCAGGAACGCCGGGGAGATCCGTGGCGCCCGGAAAGTCGATCGTCGTGTAGACGCCGTAGCTGAGCAGGAAGCCGTGGCGCCTGCCGGCTAGTATGTAATCCCCTACGATGTCGCCCTCGGGATTGATCCCGTTGGCTTCAGTAAACGTGGCGTTTGGAAAATCGATGGTCGTGTATGCGCCGCCGCTGAGCAGAAAGCCGTGGCCTACGCCGCCTGCTGTGTACGCTCCCACAATGTCGCCGCGAGGGTTAATCATGCTGGGAAACGTGGAGCTGGCGCCGGGATAATCGATCGTCGTGAAGCGGCCACCAATCAGCAGAAAGCCGTGGGTGACGCGGTTGGTGGTGTAATATCCCACGATGTCCCCGCGCGGATTAATCCCCCACGCTTGCGTGGAAGTGGCGCCCGGGTAATCGATCGTGGTCAACGCGCTGTCCTGTCCCAGAACGCTCGAGGAAAAGGCCAGCGCGATGCTGAGCTCGACCACGTAGTATCTCCATTGGTGCCTCATAGCTACCTCCTTATCCGCCACCGCGGAAAGCTGCGGTTAGGGTGATTTTGTGTTCTGCAAGCGAACCAGCAGTGATGTCAGGCAAATCAGTGTCGAGCCATCGGCGGCCTGCGACCGGTGCAGCTGCCCGGAACCGAGCCACTCCTCCAGGGCCGTCCCTTCCAGGTTCGAGATCACGCCGGTCTCTTCCAGCGCGATCATTTCCCCCTCAGCCGCGCACAGCGGACACCATGCACGCCTTGAACTCCGGCCCCGGAGGATCAGCAACGAATCGGTTTCGATGGTGATCTTGGTCTGCTTCGCCATGAGCTTTCCCGCTGGCTCGCTTGAAACAAGCGCAGATTGACAGGGCGACGCCTTAAAAGTCCTTTGAAGCCCGGTGAAAACTTCTCCTAATTTCTCGCAGACGTGTAGGTCAGAGAAAACAGTCAGGATGTTGTTAGCCGAGAGTGAGCGGTCGAGTGCCGAATCGTGTTAGAATACTCGCCATCCTCATGGGAAAGCGGTGAAGGCGGGGGTGCGCCCAGTGTCTGGAACCGCGAGCCAGATCGGCAAAGAGCTATACGAGTTCGGCCCTTTTCGCGTCGACGCCCAACGAGAGGTCCTGCTTCGTGATGGCAAGCCCGTCCCCCTCACGCCAAAGACGTTTCAAATCCTGCTGGTTTTAGTCCGCCGCAGTCAACAAGTCGTTACCAAAGAAGATTTAATGAAGGCCGTCTGGCCTGACACCTTTGTCGAGGAGGCCAACCTGAGCCGTAACATCTTCATGCTGCGAAAGGCGCTAGGGGAGAGCCCTGAGGACCGGCGCTACATCGTGACGGTTCCCGGCCGGGGATATCGCCTGGCTGAGAGCGTACGGCTGGCCCCGGAGCGCAAACTCAGCATTGTCGCGGCGCAGCACACGAAGGTGCAGGCACAGGTCGCAGAAACAAAGCCCTGGGTATGGGTGGTGGTTGCCGCGGGCGTCCTGGTTGCGGTAGCTGCTGTAGGACTTAAGTTTGCGCTTCATCGTTCGCCAGTGCTGACGGAAAGAGACACGCTGGTACTCGCCGATTTCGCAAATTCGACGGGCGATCCCGTATTCGACGGCACGCTTCGCGAAGGGCTGGCGGTACAGCTTGAGCAATCTCCTTTTCTCAGGCTCATTTCCGAGCAGCAAGTCCAGCAAACACTCCGCCTGATGGATCAGCCCTCGGATGCGCGGCTAACGCCCGCGGTCGCGCGGGAAGTCTGCGAGCGAAGCGGAAGCACCGCGGTCCTCGAAGGCTCGATCTCTCGCCTCGGAAGCCAATACGTGCTGGCCTTACGCGCGGAGGGGTGCCGGACCGAGAATGCCCTTGATGAGGAGCAGGTGCAGGTCGCGAGGAAAGAAGATGTCCTCAATGCTATCAGTCAAATTGCCCGCAAGTTCAGAATCCGGGCTGGCGAATCGCTCGCCACGATCCAAGAGCACAATGTCCCGCTTGCGGAGGCCACAACATCATCCCTCGAAGCCCTGAAGGTCTATAGTGCAGCCTGGAACCTCGCATTTTCATCCGGATCCGCTGCCGCTGTGCCTCTGGTCAAGCGCGCCATCGAGATCGATCCCAAATTCGCGATGGCGTATGCGTATCTGGGCCGCTTATACGGAGATATCGACGAGTCCACACTTTCGAGCGAGGCGATCAGTAAAGCCTATCAACTGCGGGACCGCGTCAGCGATCGGGAGAGATTCTTTATCACCTTTAACTATGATCGCCAGGTGACGGGAAACCTGGAAAAGGCGCGCGAGACCTTGGAATTGTGGGCGCAAGCCTATCCACGTGATGAGGGGCCGGGGCCCCACAGTTTCTTGTCGGGCGCTCCTTCAGTTGCGCTCGGCAGATACGAAACGGCGGTCGAAGAGGGCACAAAAGCTATTGGGGGTATTTACTTGACGCCACCGACCACAACCTGTAGTGTTCAGGGTCATGGTCGAAGATTATCCGCGGACTTTGATGGAATTGGAACGACGCTTTCACGATGAACAGGCCTGTGCT